>Ga0207422_1002065_pt1 | contig 30368 bp, 26 predicted proteins | sample MarCyaLeptolynsp_FD_187757 | JGI IMG/M metagenome (GOLD analysis project Ga0207422, IMG submission 187757) | Marine cyanobacterial communities from Panama - species 1 Leptolyngbya sp. (SPAdes) | ecosystem: Environmental > Aquatic > Marine > Unclassified | place: Panama: Panama City | collected... | reverse complement strand
AACACCCCGGATCACGTCGATCAACGACCGCCGCAACCGGATCGAAAGTGAAGTCGACTACCCCATCGCAAAATTAACGTCGAGAATTTGGATAAGCGTCTGGTTTTGGGGATAAATTCCCAGGCTCACCGCGGACCATCTCGCGGAGTAAATATTCGAGTTCCGGCGTAACGTTTATCTTTGACTTGTCCGGAAGGCGCAAGTTGCACTGGTGCATTGGTCCGCGATGCGGACCCTACGAGAGAATTCGTCGCATCACTTCGCCACTGCCCCCGTACAACTCGACCCGCTTCCCGCCGTGCAACCATAGCAATGGTTGCCGATGCAAATTTCGCGTCGCGCTAATGCCGCCGCATCGAAGTCGCGAACGTGAGTGGGTAAGCCGTTGCCGACTGTGATCTCCAGCATTTGGTTGAAATCGCAATCGTATAGCTGGCCATCCCAACTGATGCTAATCGTGTTGCGACACATCACCTGCTTCGCCGCCTCGGGGTTGTAGGCGTTGGAAAGTTTTTGCATGTACGGACCGTAGTTGCCGCTTTCGATGAGGAAGTCGAGGAAGCGGCTAATCGGAATGTTGGTGATCGTGTACAGGCTGTTGAACTCGATACTGTGGCGGCGGCGCAGTTCGCGTTTGTAATCGGCTTCGATACCCGCCTGCTTGGGCGGCAGAAATGCGCCGGTCGGGTTGTAAACAAGATTGAGCGTGAGGCCGCTATCCGGCATGCCGTAACCGACAGCGTTCAGGTTTTTCAAGGCGCGAATCGAACGCTCAAACACGTGGTCGCCGCGTTGCGCGTCGGTCTGGCTTTCCATGTAGTACGGCAGGCTGGCCGTTACTTCCACATTGCGGTCGGCCAGAAATTGACACATGTCTTCATAGCCCTGCGCGACCAGAATCGTCAGATTACTTCGGTCGATCACGTGACGATCGCGCGCGACGAGTTGGTCGACGAGCCAGCAAAAATCGGGATTCATCTCTGGTGCGCCGCCGGTAAGGTCAACGACTTTCGCATCGGTTTGATCGAGCGCGGCAAGGCAGAGCTCCATCGTTTCGCGCGTCATGATCTCAGTGCGATCGGGACCGGCATCGACGTGGCAGTGCTTGCACACTTGGTTACACATCTTGCCCACGTTGATCTGAAACGTCTCGATACCCGTGGCAGTGAGCGGATGTAGATCGGCCGCAGCCAAGCGCTCACCAAACGCGGGCACGGCGGCATCGCTTTCCAGCACGCGGCGCTGGGCGTCGATGACGGCGAGGGGATGGTTGCGTTTGAGGAGGGACTGAATCATTTTAGTTTCGGAACTGGCTTAACGAAGTATCATTACTGAGGTTGGTGAAATGTAGAATTGTGAATCGTGAAAGGTTTCGTCTGTCGCGCAGGTAACGTTGATGCCTGCGTGCAGTTACTAAATTCTGAATTCAACATTCTCAATTCTCCACTACATGCTCAACCCTTCCGCTTTCTTCCGCATCTGAACGCCGTGCACCAACGCCGCGCCGCCTTTGATGGCCGCTGCTACGTGCACCGCTTCGGTCATTTGCTCCAAGTTGGAGCCCTTTTCGAGGCACCCTTGAGTATATGCGTCAATGCAGTACGGACATTGCACGGCGTGCGAAACGGCCAACGCGATGAGGGCCTTCTCCCGCTCGGAAAGGGCGCCTTCTTCGAAAACGGCACCATAATAGGCGCTGAATTTCTGCCACAATTCGGGGGCGTCCTTGCCGATCTCGCCAAAGCGCGGCAGATCGGCGTCGTCGTAGTATTGAGCCATGCGGGTTTGCCTCGTGGGGTAAAGTTTTACGAGGTTGGATTATACCAAAGGTCAAGGCGGCAATCAGTCAAACACGCCAGAATAATCGATGTCTTAGATGATTAATCAGGAATAGAGATCGATCTGATGCAATAGAGGCTTATATTCATTGGCTCGTTGAAGCTGCCTGCGTGGCTACCATGAGAATTGGAATCGTCCTTGGGTAGTCAACGATGAAAGAGATGCGCCGAGATTCCGTCATGCACCGATGACGAATGACCGGATCGGTTACGGAAGTGTTCGTCGCGCCCCGAACACTGGCAGCAAGCTGACTAGTGGCACCCAGTTCAAAAGGCGTTCGTGTTACTCGCGAAACGCTCTCAACGTAAAATCTACTGCACTAAAAATTCATGGCTTCTTGTTTATCAGACACGATCGTCGTTTCTTAACGGCAACCTACCGCGACGACAACACCGTGTACCAATCTTCGTACTGGCCGGCGTTGCGCACGCGCATCTTAAGGCGAATACCTTTCTTGAGATTGTCCGGTGTTAAGAGCGACTCGAACTCGGCGATGTTTTGAATGACCCGATCATTGGCGGACACGATCACCTGCCCGGGGCGCAAGTCGGCAAGGTAGGCATCGCCCGTCGGGTAGGCACGCGTGACGACGACGCCGTTGATAATTTCATCGGGCAAGTCGTATCGCTTCGACAACTCCGGCGTAACGGTCGACGCTTCCATGCCGATGTTGCGAAACACGCGACGTGGGCCAGTGCCGCGCTTTGGCTGCAAGCTGCGGCTCTGTTGGCGGGCGTCGCTTAGGTCCGTCATTTCTTCCATGCGGCTCTTAGACCGATCCGGTGTGTTGCGGGAAAGCGGCTCGGTCGCTGGCGCCGGTGCAAAGTCACGCAAACGACCCTTCGGTCGGAAGTTGCGCGGTTGCGCGCCGATGCGCGTCGGCAACACCACTTCGATACCCTTACGCCAGACGGTGATATCGACTGTGTTGCCGGGTTCGATGGCGGCGATCATGTGCTGCAGTTTTTCGCGTGTGCGCACGATGCGCTCGCCCACACGTACGACGATATCTTCAGGCTGCATACCAGCCAGCATCGCCGGCGAATTATTGCCGACGCCTTTGATCAACACCCCATAAGCACGGTCGTAGTTGTAGGCCCGTGCTTCCTGCGGCGTGATCTGTTCGATGTGTACGCCGAGGTAACCGCGGACGATTTCGCGACCGGTCTTTAACTTCTCAACAATGCGCTTGATCGTGTTGGACGGAATGGCAAAGGCTACGCCCTGATTGGCGCCGGACTCGGTCGCGATGGCCGTGTTAAGGCCGATGACTTCGCCTTTGGTGTTGATCAGCGGTCCGCCCGAGTTGCCGGGGTTAATGGCGGCATCGGTTTGCAACCAATCCTGATAGTCGATGTTCACTTCGACATCGCTGCGCCCGATGGCGCTGATGATGCCGTGTGTCACGCTATGCCCTAAACGAAACGGGCTACCGATCGCGAGCACCAAATGCCCGACCTTAACTTCGTCGGAGTTACCAAAGCGTGCGGGTTGCAAGTTTTCTGCGTTGATGCGCACAACCGCGAGGTCGGTCTTCGGATCGGTGCCGACGACTTCGGCGCGTATCTTGCGACCGTCCGCAAGCGTTACGCGCACGACATCGCTATCTGCAACGACGTGATTGTTCGTCACGATGAATCCCGCGGCGTCGAAAATGACACCGCTACCGGTGCCGCGCGACGGCGGAATTTGCACGTCGTTTTCTTCGAGCAGTTCGCGTACGCGGTCGTCAATCGTGGCTGTGGAAAGCGCGTCGATATACACGACCGAAGATCTGTTGGCTTCTGAGATCAGCGCGAACCCGCGCGAGATTTGAGCCAACGGTTCCAAGTCCATCGACATCGTGTCGGAGATGTGATCGAATTCGGCGTCGAGCTTGGCGCTCTCGATGGCGTAGGCGGTCTTGCCGATCAGATTGAGGCGATCGACGCCTGCGGCGAACAAGACGACAACGATCGACAGCAGGGTCACGTTAAGCAGCGCTTTGCGAACGGGCATGCGGCATCCTCCGGATGAGGTAGCAATTCTTGCCGGTGTACATTTGCGGAATGGGTATTCGGTCGGATTGCCCGAGCGGATTCCCCTCTTCGCACATCGGTTGTTACCGGCAGCGGCTCAATCTTGGGCTTCGCCGGAGGTCGAAAACCATCAAATAATGATAGCGATTCGCCGCCACTAAGTTTCAAACGTGCGTTTTTTGCCGCTGAGCGGGTCGAAATGTGCCGCCGGATTTCGTTTGGGCAAAAAAAAGGGCGAAAGCATCGGCGGCGGCTCCATCACACCGACCGACGCAATCGCCGTCATTCTTTTTGAGTTGTTGGCTCGCTAAAACGCCGGGCCGGAGAATTTAGGCCACCGAGGGAACCTTTGGGGCAGCCGCCGGAGGCGTCGCAGCCGTTGGTTCGGTAGCGGGCGCGTCAGCAGAAAGGGCGGCATCCTTGCCGCCGACGCGTAAATGCTCCTCCTGGCATTCAATGATGGCTTGCAGCGGGCGGGTGAGCGGACCGGCACCGGTCTGCCACGTCACATCCGCTTTGTCGTTCAGATAATTCGTGATGCGGCGGCATGCCAACAGCACCGTGGTGTGATTTTTGTTGCCCATTAGCCGGGCGATCTCGGGGAAGCTCAGGCTCGTGTGCTTGCGGGCAAGGTACATTGCCACGTTGCGTGCTAACGCAATCGTGCGGCTCTTCTTCGACGTGTGCAGGTCTGCCGGCGTTATGCCGAAGTACGTCGCCACGCTCTGTTCGATGTCGCTGACCGTCAGGATCTTGTCCGTCTGCGTCAGGTGCTCGTCGAGCGCCTGTCGGGCCAGGTCGGTTGTGATCGGCGACTTGGTCAATGAACCGTAGGCGAGCAGCTTGAGCAGGCAGCCTTCAAGTTCGCGCACGTTGGCGTTGATGCGCGAGGCGATGTATTCGAGCACGGCGTCGGGCACTTGGTGCGACGTCTTGGCGACACGCTGACGCAGGATTTCGACGCGGGTTTGTTGATCCGGGCGCTCGATGCGAACGACCATGCCAGCGACGATGCGGCTCACGAGCGAATCGGTCAGGTCGCCGATCAGCTTCGGATGCGAGTCCGATGCGAGGACGATTTGCTTCGACGAACCGCAAATGGCCTCAAACGTGTGGAAGAACTCTTCCTGCGTGGCCTTCTTGTTGGCGATGAATTGCATGTCGTCGAGAAGCAGCACATCGACGTCGCGGTAGCGATGCCGGAAGGCGTCGAGCTTGCGTTCGCGCAGGGCGTAGAGGAACTCGTTGGTGAACTCCTCGCCACTGGCGTATTTCCAGCGAACGTCGGGTTTCGTCTTGGAGAGGGCGTTGGCGATGCCCTGCAGCAGGTGCGTCTTGCCGAGGCCGCACGAGCTGTAGAAGAACACCGGGCTCGTGTCGAGCATGGTGCCTTCGACCAGATTGCGGGCGATCGAATAGGCTAGGCGGTTGTTGCTGCCGACCACAAAGTCGTCGAGACGGCCGCGGAGCGTGCGGGTTTGCGGCTGGAAGTTGGCACCGTTGCCGCCGTCTTCCTTGAGGGCTCGCTCGGACTGTTTGCCGATGAAATCGGCCTGTGAATTGAGCTGGCTCTTACGAAGATTGCGGAAAAGCACCGGATCTATAGCAAAAGCCACCTTCATCGGCTGGCCGAATACGTGCTGGGCCGCCTGATGGACGGCATCCACGAAGTGGTCTTCGATGTAGCCGCTGATGAACAGGTTCGGGACGCCCACCTTGACGACCCCGTCAGCGTATTCAATGCGTGACGAATTTCGGAACCAAACCTTGTACTGTTGGCTGCCAATGATGCTCTCAATGGCGGCATGCATACGGTCGTGAATTTGCACTTGGTTGAATTGAACGTTTGCAGGCACAGCGCGCTCCTTCTGCGCAACGCGAGCAGTCGCGATGATCGATTACGGATTAATGATGGATTCCACGCCCAAACAGGACCTAGGTCGGGAGGCTGGAATAACCTGTTTCACCGCTTGAAGTCCGCCGTTTAAGTGACTCGGCAGGGGTGAAAGCCCAACGCCTCGCTTGAATGACCGAGGAAGAAATATAAAAAACAGGGGGCGAGTGGTCAATCAGTAAATCATTCACAATCCGGTCAAAATAAACGTTTGTTTAGATTTAATATGAACTTAGCGCTAAAAAATATATTTTTGTCCACACGTCACTGACATCGAGTTTTTGAACCCTTGAAATAGCGAAATCGCTATAGGGTGCGATCTAAGCTTTGATTAAATATAAGTTAAGGGCTGCTTTTCGAATCGGATCATTGCGACTCTTTTCTCGCGTGCCGTGAAGCCGACGGATTCGTAAAGTCGCAGGGCGGGTGTGTTTTGTCCGTCGACCGCCAATGTTAGGGTGTCACAACGGTTGCGCCGCGCAGTCTCGATCCCTTGTTGGAGCAGCACTTGCCCGATGCCGCGACCGCGGTGATCCGGGTGCACACCGAGATAGACCAATTCCATCGTCGCGCGTTGCGGCAAGCGCGACAGAAGAATGCATCCAAGCAAATTTTGCGCATCCGTTAAGAGCCACCAGTTGCGCGGCTCGAATTCGCCGGCGGCTTTGTGACCTGCAATGACATCATCGATATCGCGCCGACCTGCGAGCGCGCTACAATCGAGGCTTCCTTTGTAACTGGCGGCGATGACGTCGCGAAACGCGGCATGTTGTTGGTCGTCGTATTGGTGCCACTGCCAAGTTGGCTGCACGGTAACCTTTGAATTCGATGCCTCGGGCTGGTTCAAATCACACTTCATGTATTGCAGCGTCGCGATGGACTCGAAGTTCACCTGACGCGCGGCCGCTGCCGTGGTGCGTTCATTTTCCATTAGTAATAATTGCACCAAATGCACATCTTCTTCAAATAGCGTTGTCGAGATTTGTCCGAGCGCATCGGAAATGACGGCGGCATCCGGGCGTGGCGGTTGGGCGACGAGCAACATGGCGGTGCGACCGGGAGAGGGGATCGCAAGCGCGCTCCAATGCAATCGTTGAGCTGCAGCGATAACCCATAGTCGATCGAGCGACCAATTGAGGTGCTCGGCATAACGCAAGAACGCCGTGACCTGCCGATCTCTTTCGAGTGCGGGCATACTTGCCGGCGTAACGGCGAGGCGCAGCGCAGCGATGCGTTCGTCGGGTTGTGCGCGGCGTATCGTCAATCCGGTAAGCACGAAGTGATCTTCCCTACGTCGAAGATGTGTTGCAAGCGCGCGTCATGTCTGTCCATGCGTTGAATACGGCATCGACCGACGGCGGTAGACCATCATACGCGGGGGCGGCGCATTGCGCGCCTGGCGGTGCCCAAATGTTCGGGTTGGTCGCTTGAAAAATCACAAGCGTGTGGCAGCCGAGTGCATTTGCCAGGTGAGATGGGCCGCTGTCGTTACCGACGAAGAACTGAACGGTTTGAAGGAATTCGACGAATTGATCGAGTTGTACAAACGTTATCAGCGATGTCGATTGTTCGAGCCGGCGGAGGGTGTCGGCCTGCCAAGATTCGAGTTCGACGGGTCCGAGCGTGACCGATACGCGCCAACCGTCGCGCTGGATGCGGTCAATCAATTCACAGACGCGGTCCAGCGGCCAGCATTTGGCATTTCCGCCGCTACCGGGGTGGATGATTACGTGGCGCTTCTCGTCGCCGTGTATTGGCGTCTGCCGCAACCACGTCGGTCTGGCATGGGAAACCGTTAGACCTTGAGTTGCGAGTTGTTTGGCCCATTGCTGAAGGATGTGATTTTCTGATGATTGGTCGCGCGGATCGATGCGGAGTAGGCGGTCTCCGGTTTCTCGATGCGACCTGAGATTCGTGCCGAGGCAATCGACGACGACGAGTGGTCCATTAAGTTCCGCCGCAATCTCGTGCAGCGCCGCATCGGCTTGTTCACCAAAAAGTCGGCGGGCTACAGGGCCGTCGAGGTCGATGGCTTCGACTTGCGGTACCGCAGCGAGGAGGCAGTGATAGCTGCGACGACATACGACCCGCGCGGGGCAATCGAATTCGTTTAGCAAGCCTTGCAGCAGGTGCAGCGTCAGAACGAAGTCGCCCAGCGCGCCGCCGTGGATCAGAATCAGGCCGTCCGGTTTCATGATCGCCCATTACCGGAAAGTTGGTGGCGGCGATAGGCGAGAATGTTGCTGACCAATCGTTCGGTTGAAGGAACGTCGAGACCCACGCGCTGCCAGATATGGTGTCGATCGAGCGCGGCCGACAAGTCGAACGGACAGGCCAATACACGCAGGTCATCACCGACCTTACGCGCTAACAGCGGCGGCACGTGGCTGCCGGTTAACAATGACGCGCCGGCCGCCGAAGTGTTGAGCTTATCGAGCGCCGAACCGCCGGGGAATGCTCCGGTGATCAGCGGATGCGCTGCATCGATGACCGACTGCTTGCCGATGTCGATGCGGTTCATCAATTGCAACACGGCGGCGTTGCCGTTTTTTTGACCGTCGGTCGATTCGATCAGAATAAAGCCGCCTGCATCGGCGTAAGCGCGCAGTTGCTCGATTTGTTTGTCGGTCATTTCGGGTTGACCGCGAACGGCAACGAACAGCATGTCGGCCTTTTTGATGTCGTCGATATCGTCTTCGCGCTGCGCGGGGATATGCATCACGCGCACGCCGCTCAGTTTTTCGATGCGACCCGCATGTCGTTCCCACAAGCGGAAGTGGCCGCGCCAATCTCCGTGATACGCAAAGCGCCGTACGGTCAGGTTACCAAGGTAGGCTTTGCGTGGCGCTTCGTTGTGTGGCTGCGGCAAGACGCGCGGCAGTTCGGGATAGGTCGGTGCCGCGTAGGTACGCAGGTTGGCGATTATTTGAAACAGGCGTTCGTACTGCATTTGGCGTTGATGCCATCCGCCGGCGATGTCTTTCTCAAACAGCACGGCCAGCAAGCGCGGACCATCAGCCGCGGCGGAAACGGGAATGCGCAACCCGGGCTTTTTCAAATTGAACTGACAGGAAAACAGCGGATGGCTTTCGGATAACTCGCGCAACGGCCAAGGCGTGGCCGCCAATATTTTCTCAATCTCTTTGCGCGCGGCAGCGGCGAACTTACGCGAGCTAAGGTCGGCATGAAACACCAACGTGCCGCCATCCGCGATGTATTGCGTGAGGCGGTCGCGCACGTCGGGGTCGAGGCCGAAGGTTTCCGTTCCGCTGATGAGTAAGAACGGTGCGTGCTTCAATACGGGCAACGTTGCGTTCGCAGGCACGTATTGCCAGCGATGTAAGCGTTCAAACGTACCGTTGATATAACTCGTAATGCCGTGCAAGTCGCGAAAGTAATAATTCCAGTCGTCGTTTGCGCTGCCGTGCGCAAGTTTTTGAAAGAGGATCGGCGCTTGGCCGTGCACGAGAAAGATCAGCGCAAACGAATCGGCGATAACGTCTTCACCCCATTTGCGGGCGCTGACGCTGCCGACGCTGTCGCGATACCAGTCGCGATTGCCGATCGATGCTTCACCACTGACCAATCCCAATCGCTCAATGCCAAATAGTTCGTAGCCCTTGTTTGCTTCGGGGTCGTACGGGTTGAGATCGAGAAACTCATTGCCCGCGCGAATGGCCGCGAAGATTTTTTCAATCTGTTTGCGAGCCACCTTGTTCGGTTGGCATCCTTGCAGCGGGCGATAGACGCGGTCGGCTCGCGCGTACAGTCGATCGAGCACGATGTAGAGGCTGTTGCAACCCGCGACCGTCATCGACGACGTCGGCCCCGAAGCGCCCGGCACATACGACCATCCGCCGCTGGGGCGTTGTGTTTTGAGCCAGAAGTCTTCGATGCGTTCCCAACGGCTGCGGTTGATTTCCGCACCGGCCAAGTTGCCGCGCCACAAACCGAGATGCGCGAACTGGGTGTTCGACGAATCGCCATCGCCCAAGTCGAAGCCGTAGTCGTACGCACCGCTCGGGTGCATTTCGCGTTCGAGCCAGGTCATGTCGGTTTCGAGCAGACGCTTGTAAGTACGTTGGCTCGAAGCGCTCAATCGGCGTTGCATTAACAGGTGCGACCAGATACTGGCGCGCAACGCGCGAACGTAGGTGCCCGACTCTGGTAATGGATGCATCGCAAGCGCGTCGACGCAGCGTTTCAGTCGTGGTTCGCTCAATTCGAGATCGCTGTTGAGTAACGCCAAACACGCCAGCGCAGTTCGGCCGCCGTAGTGGATGTACGCTTCTTCCTTGTTCACAAATCCGCCGCGTGCCCAGTTGGTGATGTAGCGCTCGGTGATGCGCTCTTGGCTGCCGTCGCTCGTTTCGATGATCACAATGCCACCGCGTCGTCGGGTGACGGTTCCGCGCACGGTCTTTTGCTGACCGCCGGGCTGCTGGTAGGTGATCTCGTCGACCATGCGGATTTGTGACAGCAGCGCTTCGCGGCCTTTTTGAATGGCGGCGTCAACGGCGGGGGCTGTGACATCAGCGGCAAGTGGCGTTATTGAAATGGCGATCGCTGTGAAGACGAAGATCGCTAAACGGCATGCCTTGGATGTCATCACGTCCTTTGATGCGAACCAACTTTGGCGCTTCGCGTCTGTTGGTTGCGAAAAGGATTCGATTTGTCGCGCGGCGTTGGTCTGCACGATGACTTCCGAGTTAAACGAGATCGGTGGGCCCAGCGGGGTAGGTTTCTGCCGCATTATAGGTGCGCACGGGGCACGAGAGGAAAGGTATTTGCACGAAATCACTATTCGGGTGAACTAACCGCCGACTTTGGCGCCGGCGAGTTCGGCGAGGGCTTGCGTGCAATGTGCGATATCGTCGAGCGTATTAAAAACGCCGAAACTAAGCCGCACGGTGCCGCCTGCGGCCGTGGTGCCGAGAGTTTCGTGGACGAACGGCGCGCAGTGAATGCCGGGGCGCGTGAGGATGCCGAATTCGGTTTCGAGCAGTGCGGCCAATTCTGAAGGTTCGAGACCGTCGATGGCGACGCTGAAGACACTAACGCGCGCTGCCGGGTCGGTCGGCCCAAAGATGCGCAGGCCGTCGATGTTTGCTGTTTGATTGATAAATGCGTGGGATAGTTCGAGGTCGTGAGCGCGCACGGCGTCGATGGTTTTGTCTTCGAGCCATTTCAACGCGGCGACCCACCCGGCAATACCCAATGCATTATGGCTGCCGGGTTCGAACTTGTCGGGCAGGAACGACGGCTGCACGGGTTCGTCACTGACCGAGCCGGTGCCGCCTTGGATGTGCGGAGCGATGTTGTTTTCAAGACCCGGACGTATGTAAAGAGCGCCGGTGCCGAGCGGTGCGAGCATGGCCTTGTGACCGGGGAAGGCGAGCAGGTCGACGTTTAGCGTCTGCACATCAATCGGCACATGGCCTACGGTTTGCGCTGCGTCGACGAGTAACGGTATGTCTTGCTTACGACATGCCGCGCCAACGCGCGCGATATCCTGCAACGTGCCGGTAACGTTGCTCGCGTGGTTTACGCACGCGAGTTTGGTGTCGGGCGTTAATGCGTTTATGAAAGCGTCGAGGTCGACCACGCCCGTCGTCGGATCGGCGTCGATCCATGTCACGCGAACATCGTGTGACTGCATCAACGCATGCAGCGGTCGCAGTACGGAGTTATGCTCCATGCGCGAGGCGACGACATGCGCGCCGCAGTGAAGCAAACCGTGAATGGCCATGTTGAGTGCGCCGCTGCAATTGAAGGCATAAACGATCGCGTCGCTCGATTCGGCGTTGATCATCCGCGCGATGCCCCGCCGGCCCTCAGCAAGCAACTCGCCGGTTTCCATGGCTTCGCGATAGGCACCGCGACCGGCGGATGCGCCAAGCTGGGTCGCGTAAGCGTTGACGGCATCCATCACGCAGGGCGGTTTGGGAAAGCTGGTGGCGGCGTTGTCGGCGTAGATTCGTCGGGTATGCATGCGTATCGTCTGTTATCGGTTCTGGCCAATGAAGGGTATTGTATCTCAGGCGGCGTATGATCGCAGCCCGCGCAACGGTTTCAAAATAAGGGAAATCCGATGGCATCACGAATGGTGAACCCCGAAGACGGCAAGCCGCGCTGTGCGTGGGCGGCGACCGACCCGCTATTGGCGACGTATCACGATCGGCAATGGGGCCGACCGATTCGCACCGATGCGGGGCATTTGGAGCGGCTAACGCAAGAGGTATTTCAGTGTGGGCTCTCGTGGAAAATCGTGCTGGTGAAGAGCGCGGCGCTGCACGAAGCATTTGCCGGGTTCGAGCCGGAACGGGTGGCAAGATTCGGTAAACGTGAGCTTACGCGGTTGGTCAACGACGAACGGATTATCCGCAACCGACGCAAGATTGAAGCGACGATTCACAACGCGGGCGTGATGTTAGACCTTGCAAAGGAACACGGCAGCTATCGCAAATGGCTGAGCAAACAACCGGCTCGGAGCGATGAAGACGTAACGGCGTTGTATCCGTTGTTTAAGAAAACGTTCAAGTTTATGGGGCCTGAAACGACCAAGTGTTACTTGATGGGGTGCGGCAAAATTCCACCGTTCCACGAGCCGCATTGTTTCGCGGCACAGGATTAAGTGCGCATTGGGTAGGCTGATAAGTTGATGGAATCAAGTTTGGGTCGTGGGAAATAATCGGAAAACCAGATATTCACAGGCTAGGATGAGACGAAAAAAAGTCGCAGATTTTGCCGATTTTCGCGCCGATTACTCATGTTAAAGACTTGCACGATCCGATGTTACTAACGATACTTATCCGTAAGGGATCTCAACCGACAACTACACATCTTTGTGTTACGGGCTAGCAGGAAGCTGCGGCACCCGCAGCTTTTAGCGTTTGTCGATTAGTACCGAAACGAAGGAGCGTTTCTTACCTGAGTTCGGACCAGGATGGTCTTTGCCACCGGCATTCGTGTGGAATGCCGTGCATGCTATACGCACATCGTCAGATTTAACCGTCTTGCGATCCGAGCTTATTCGGAGCCAATTGCCATGGAAGAGAAATCACGACAAGAAATCATCATGCGCGCGAAAATCACATACGCGGAACAGAGCACGAATCTGTCGCTGCGCGCTTGGGTCAATCGCGAGCTGGCCGAGTTGGGCATGACCCCGATCACGGCAAGCGAATCGGAGATGCACAATTTGACCGATTTGCCGAGAATTTTTCAGGATGTGTAAATAAAAAAGGCGCGAACGTTTGTCGCGCCTTCGGGGTGAATAATCATCTCGCTTTTCAGCGGAGCCTACCAGCGTTCCGTGATGCTCTTACCCTGCATAAACAACAGTAGATAATCGCGACCGCCCGCTTTGCTGTCGGTGCCGCTCATGTTGAAGCCGCCGAATGGTTGTACGTCGACCAGTGCGCCCGTGCATTTGCGGTTGAGGTAGAGGTTGCCCACGTGGAATTCGTGGCGGGCACGTTCGAGTTCGTGTCGGTCGTTGCTGTAAAGCGCGCCGGTGAGGCCGTATTCGGTGCCGTTGGCGATGTCGAGCAGATCGTCGATGCCTTTGCCTTTGATGACGGCAAGTACCGGGCCGAAGATTTCTTCCTGCGCGAGTCGGTCGTTGGGCTTGATGCCGTCGAAGATTGTCGGCGGAATGAAATAGCCGCCGGTCGGTACTTTGGTCGAGCCTAACACCATCGTGCCTTCTTTGTTTCCGATTTCGATGTAACTGTTGATCTTTTCGTAGGCGCTCTTGTCGATCACCGCACCCATGTTTGGATTCGACTCGCCCGTGGGGTTGTCGACGATGAGTTTCTTGGCGCGCTCGACGACCATATCGAGCAGCGGTTGGTGCACCTTTTCGTCGACGACGAGCCGGCTACACGCAGAACACTTTTGCCCTTGGAAACCAAACGCGGCAGCCACCACGCCATCGGCGGCTTCCTCGAGATTTGCATTTTCGGTAACGACGATACAGTCCTTACCGCCCATTTCGAGAATGGTGCGCTTGAGCCAGATTTGACCTTTCTGAATCCTCGACGCTTTCTCAAAAATGCTGGTGCCGACATCGCGCGAACCGGTGAATGCGATGAATCGCGTGCGCGGGTGTTCGACGATGGTGTCGCCGATCTCACCGCCGCTGCCCGGCACGAAGTTGAGTACGCCCGGCGGCAGCATGCATTCTTCCATCACTTCGACGAACTTGGCGGCGATCACAGGTGCGGTGCTGGCTGGTTTCAGCACGACGGTGTTACCGCTGACGATGGCGGCCGTCGTCATGCCGAGCATGATGGCAAGCGGGAAGTTCCAAGGTGGGATGATCGCGCCGACGCCGAGCGGGATGTAACGCAGTTCGTTCTCTTCGCCTTCAAACGGCGTGACGGGTTGGGCACCGCCGAGACGCATCATTTCACGACCGTAGAACTCAAGGAAGTCGATGGCTTCGCAGGTATCTGCGTAAGCTTCGAGCCACGGCTTGGATTCTTCGAAGACCATCCAAGCGGAGAATTCGTAAATGCGGCGGCGGATGATGGCGGCGGCGCGGAAGAGATAGCGGGCACGCACGTCGGGATCGACGTGCGACCAACTCTTGAAGGCTTCGTCGGCGGCGGCGATGGCTTGTTGGGCCTGATCGCTGTTGGCTTTGGCGACGTGGCCGATGATTTGGTCGGTGTTAGCCGGGTTGATCGAGTCGATCGTCTTGTCGGTATCGATTTTCTTGCCGCCGATGCGCAGGGGGTAGGTGCGACCGAGTTCGCTCTCAACCTGCTTGAGGGCTGCGAGCATTTTCTGGCGCGGGATATCCTGACTGAAGTCGACGTAGCGTTCTGGCGAATATGGTATCTGCATAAAGGTCCTCCGTAGGCAATGCGGACGTTGAGCCGATTTTTTCGATGCGGTCGGTATGGGGTGTCCGGTCCGCATATGTGTCGGGGCAGTCTAAAGCAAAACACACGATTGTGGCCAATTGGGAGCGAGAGATGGAGACGCGGAAGTAGGGGCGGCCTGCGGAAAACTCGTTTTACCTTCCATACGTGCGATAACCGCCGATTCCCCGCTAGCACGCGGCACTATCTACCCACTTCGTCTCATTTTCTGACCGATTCTAGTTGACCGGGATTGTTCGTTTTGAACGAGATATGACTGTCATGTCCTTAGATGCATCGCAAACTCAGCCTGAGCGTCACCGTCGATGAGGCGGCCTGCGCATGCAGTATATGATCGTTGCCGTTTTGTTGGCAGTGGTCCCGATGTTGCTGTTTAGTACGTTTGCATTGACGCGCATCTCGGCGGTGATGACGGATCATTCGAATCGTGAAACGGACAATATCTTAAATGGTTTACGATTGTCGGTCGTCAACTCGTTGGAGTCGTTCAAACTCGATACGTTGACCATTGCGAACTACCCGCCGATGGCTGGATTGTATCGCGCGGAAAAAAATGACGGTCGGGACCCGATCGACTTCTCGACCGTAGACCAGTGGGAAACGCGACTGACGACGCTCTTTTACAATTATGAGCTGTTGCATCCAGGTACTGCGGAAATTCGATTGTTGAATGCCAAAGGGCAAGAGCGATTACGTGTGGACTTCTTTGGCAACGGACTACGCAAGTCAGCCGCAAACGAGTTACAGGATAAATCCGATCGCGACTAATTCCAGAAGACTCGCAACATGCCGCCGGGAACGGTGGCTATTTCACCAATCAACCTCAACCAAGAGCACGGAAAGATTCAGATCGACAAACCGATGGTTCGGTTTTCGACCCCGATTTGGGTCGAAGGTGAATTCTTTGGTGTTGTGGTACTGAACGTCGAGCCGTCACGCATTCTCTCACAGCTCGAACTCGCCGCACCGGACGGTCAGCTGTTTCTGGCGTCGATGGAGGGCGACTACATGTATCACAATCAACGCGACAAGCGTTGGGGGCTACAGTTAGGAACCGGGGCGAGTCTGTTCAACGATTACGTTGAACTCAGTGAACGCCCCAATTTGAATAAAGTGATTGCAGGTGGCGGGTTCATTAGTCGCTTGGATTGTCGAAATGGGAAGCATAGACTTGCGCTAACCTCCATAGGGCTTGGAAATGGAGACCATTGGCTACTGGGTATCGACACCGACATGCAGCTGCTCTTGGTCGAAGCTCGAGCGTTTCGAGGACTGCTCCCATTCGCTTGCTTGGCAATCGCCGGTTTTGCGGCGGTGTTTGCAGCATGGTTCTCGCGCGTTTTTGCGGCGCCGATTCAACATTTGGCCGAGTTGGCCGATCGGGTTCGCGGCGGCGACTTCACTGCTAAAGTGGAAGCGACGCGCAATGACGAATTGGGAGACTTGCAACGAGCCTTTAATGGCATGATTGGTAAACTACAGAACGCGGTGACGGTGCGACAAGAAAAAGCGGCAGCCGAAGCGGCGAGCGATGCGAAGAGCCAGTTCCTCGCTAATATGAGCCACGAAATCCGCACGCCGATGACGGCGATTTTGGGGTATTCGGAGCTTCTCGAAGATCCGGATATCACCGACGACGAGCGGAACAAGCACGTCGTCGCGATCCGCCGCAGCGGCAATCACCTGATGGATATCATCAACGATATCCTAGACCTATCGAAGGTGGAGGCGGACCGGCTCGAAATCGAATCGGTTGCGTGCGATCCGGTCGATATCGTCAACGAAGTGATGACCGTGCTAATGCCCAAGGCGCGCACGCAACACACGGAGTTAGTCTGCAAGTGCAAGGCGGCGGTTCCGCGCAAGATCGAAACCGACCCCACACGACTGCGCCAAATCTTCTTTAATCTGATCGGTAATGCCGTGAAGTTTACGAAAGATGGATTGGTAACGACCGAAGTTGCACTCGAACCGGGCGACGATCATCAGATGACGCTGCAAATAGACGTCACCGATACCGGGATCGGCATGAACGAAAGCGCCGTCGAATCGCTGTTTGCGCCGTTCTCTCAGGCCGACAACTCGATGACGCGTCAGTTTGGGGGCACCGGTCTGGGGCTTACCATATCGCGTCGCTTGGCAGAGGCCATGGGCGGTGACGTGCAACTTGTCGAAACGATGGCGGGTGTGGGGTCGAAGTTTCGTTTGCGACTGCCGGTGACGGTTGAAGCAGACGCTTCCGTGTGGCCTGCGGGAATAATCGAGCCGACAGCAGTGGCGACCAAGAATCCCGAACTACAACCGGTGGTGAAGAGCGATACACCTTTAGACTGCGACATATTGCTTGTTGAGGACGGGCCCGATAATCAACGTTTGTTTAATCACTTACTGACGAAAGCAGGGGCGCGGGTAACGTTGGCGGCTAACGGGCAAGAGGGGCTCGCAGCCGTCTTGCGGAAGCGGCGCGCCGGCGAGTCGTTCGATGTCATTTTGTCGGATATGCAAATGCCCGTGATGGACGGTTTTGAAGCGACGCGCCGTATGCGCGACGCGGGAATCGATACACCGATCATCGCGCTTACCGCCAATGCGATGCAGGAAGATCGCGACAAGTGTTTGGCGGCAGGTTGCGACGATTTTCTAAAGAAGCCTATTGAGAAAAAGGCGCTGCTGGAAACGGTATGTCGATATGTGCGACCGGCGGTTGGAGCGGGTATCTGAGGGTTTCTCGCCGCTTTCGATTCTTTTGTCGAGCCGCATATTTTTTGACGCCGCCAATACATCTCTTAAGCAGTCGTCGACGTTTTCTCACACGGTTCACAGCGATACAACCACACGGACAATCCTGTTGCGATTAGCAGGCCGGTGTTGCGCGCGATGACACCCCAGCCAGCTTTGCTGCCACCTTTACCCGTACAGCCGCAATCGATCGATAAGCCGAGATGGATGGCGGAATAGAACACGGCGCAGATGAAAAACAGCAACATACCCGCGATGAGGATCGCACCCGCTTTGCGCGTCTTGGGGAAAAGCAATGCGATGGCGGCGTATACTTCGACGAACGGAAGGATAATGGCCGGAACGTTGCTATAGGCCGCGTCAAGAATCTTGTAGTTACCGATTTGCACGGCGAATTGTCGCGCATTGACTGGCCCGATTTTGCCGTAGGCGGCGTAAATGAAAAAGCCTGCGACGCCTAACGCGAATACGTACGACAAGATGTTGCGAACGGAGTAAGCGCCGTTGTCGTTGGGCTTAACAGCAGCGTAGTCGAGCGTTGACGTGTTTGAGTCCGTAGTCACGATGGTTCGTCCTTTTATCTTCGATGATCGATCGGTTGATCGTTTCGTTTCGTTTTTCTAATTCCTTCGAAAAGAAGAAGCGTTCGAGAGTTCTTGTTGTCCCCCAGCCCCAGAGGGGCAGGGGCACCCGCGGGCCTCGTTTTGTTGTCCCCCCAGCCCTGAAGGGGCAGGGGCACCCGCGGGCCTTGTTTTGTTGTCCCCCCAGCCCTGAAGGGGCAGGGGCACCCGATTGCGTCTGCTACTCCGTTAGGCCGGCGAATCGGTCGGGCTCTGCCATGACTTCTTCCCAACCGTTGACGTAGATATAGATGTTCTGATAGTCGAATTCGGCCATGACCTTGGCGACGTTATGGCTGGCTTCGCAAGAGCCGCCGCCGCAATAAACGATGATGGGCTTGCCCGGCCCCGGTAACACACCGACGGCCATGAGGTTTTCGATGTTTTCGTAGATCGCGCTGGAGGGTAGCAGATGTGCACCCTTCAAGTGGCCTTCGTCAAACTCATATTCCTCGCGCGCGTCGACAAAATGGGCGGTGCCGTTGGTAACGTGGTCCACCACCATGTCGAGTTTGGCGACGGGGAACCCGCCGGAGAATTCCGGTTCGTCGTTTGAGACTGCCGCGTCCGATTGATCCAATGAATCGGATGCGACCGACGAGTCGTTCGCATCGTTTTCGTTCGTTTTTTCCGATGCGTCGTCGCTTGTTTTGGGTTGCTTACGGTCGGCCACGGTTTTGGTAGTCGAGTCGCTTGCGTCTTGTTTAACCCATGCCATCTTTTGGGGCGGCGCAGCCTTGGTAGGCGACCACGTGTCATACCACATGGCTTTGGCCGCGACGCCGGTGATGACGCTGACGATCAGGATGGCGATGACGCCGAGAATGTGTTTCATTGCGATCTCGCTTTTCGAATTCGAAGCGGGCCATGCCCCGCTGAATGCACGGTTCTTTTTGTCTGTTATATCCTACCCTGAACACGTACACCTCGCGTCATGCGGCTGTAACTTGGCGGTAACGCCGCAACGACGCTATGGTTCAGGCGGATTTTAGCGGTGTTGGCAGGCCTGTCGGCACCAACGCATTTTTCGTAGGCGTGGTTTATGAGACTGTTTGGATTGATCTTGTCGCTGGTTGTGTTGTTCGCGCTACCGTTCCTGCTGTTTGGCGATTTGTTTACCGTCACGCCGGGCGGGAACGAGGCGGTCGAGCGGTTGGAATCGTACGGGCGTTGGTCGTGGGCGATGGGCGTGGGGCTGATCGTCGGCGACTTGGTGCTACCGATCCCGGCCACGGCGGTGATGGCGGCGATGGGGATATTGTATGGGCCGGTCGGCGGTGGGCTGTTGGCGGGCGGCGCGTCGTTTTTGGCGGGTGCGATTGCGTTTGTCGCCACGCGGCGCTTTGGTCGCGGGTTGGCATTGAAGCTTGCAGGGGAAGATGAGTTAGCTCGGTCGGAGCGGTTCTTCGCGCGGGCAGGCGGCTACGCCGTGGCGCTCTCGCGCGGGTTGCCGGTGTTGCCGGAAGTGACGGCGTGCTTGGCGGGATTATCGCGCATGCGGCGGCGTATCTTTTATCCGGCGTTGGCGCTGGGTAGCTTCGCGACGGGTTTTGCGTATGCCGGATTGGGTTACGCCGGGCGAGAGAACCCGACAGTATCCTTATTGCTCGGCGCGGCGATACCGGTAGCGCTATGGCCGTTGGTGAAACGGATGGTGCGCGATAAGCCCGAGGATGCGCCGAATGATTCGGCAACGTCTGATGATTGATGGTGAATAAGCGGCCCTAGTTGTTACTCAGAGTTTAAATCGAATCGAAATGAGTTTATTCAACGCTGCTAAATCTAATTCGCGTCGCCGTCACCTTGTGCCACGACAGTCGGCACATTGCGATACACGCGCCAGTCATCATTCGACCATGCCATGGGTAAGCGGCTGAGGTCGCCCGTGTGGTGGCGGGCTTCGACGACGATGTAGTCCGGCTGATAGTTCTCTGAGAGTGCTTCCGCACGATTCGCATCGAGCGTTCGATAGTTCGCAAAGCACTGTTCCATACTGGTGAATTCGATCCCCACGACATCGACGAGTCGCTCGTACCATTGCAACGTGTCGGCGGGAAGGATGGGCATGCATTTCCAGTCAATCACGATCGCGCGGCCGGTCTGCACGCGAAACGCGTTTAGATCGGGCGGTATTACAAAGCGCGTACCCGTCGGCGTGGATCGGCACCACTCAAAGAGCGCGCGATCGGTTGCGTCGGGTTGCGGACCGAGGTGATCTTTACGCTGCATGCCGGCGCGAAACGTAAAGGCAAGGATGAACGCGAGCGCGCCGACGGGCAGTGCAGATCGGGCAAAGAGCGGGTAAGTCCAAGCGCTGCTTCGCTTGAGTTTGAGTTGCGACAGAACGGCCAATGCCGTTGCGCCGAATGCACCGATGCATAGCGCCAATTGCAGCTTGCCGATGTCGCTAAAATATACAACAGCCAGCGCGGTAAGGACTATGACACCGTTCGGCAAGTTTGCCTCGTCCTTAGCCGTCAACCATCGATAACACAAACCCACGATGACGACGGTACTCCAACTGTGAAGACCGTACGCGCTGACACCGGCGAGATTCAGACCAAAGGTCGTGCCGATGAGCATTAGCACGACGATTCGCGCGTGCGTCGTGTGGTGATGAAACATACGGACAATGGCGCCTGCAGTCAGCAAAAGCGCGATTGTGACGAGAAACGGTGCCACGCGCCACGGAAACAATAACGCAATCAGATCGATGGCGAATATCGCGTTCAATGTGATCCCACCGACGACGATTGCCGACACGATAGCAGCGATCTGTCGCGCGTGTTTGCTCATGTTTCGCGGCGGCGCAAGCAGGCATGCCATTATCGCCATTGCGATCACTGCGATGAAACGCAACACGCGTTCACCTTCCCACGTGAGGGGGCGCGAATGGTAGGGCATGTATAGGTCGTGGAGGATCCACTGTGCGGACACGGCGGCGGCCTGTTGTTCGGCGGTGCGCGATTCGAGCGCGAACGGCAAATGAAAGACGACGGCAAGGCCGAGCGGCGCGATGAGCCACAGGGCCCATCGAATTTTCAGCTGGCGGCCCTGCATCAAGATCAACAGGCCGACAATCGCGACGGCCCACACCATGTAATTGATATGAAACAGTGTAGCGATGCCGAGGACGAGGCCGGCGGCGCGATGACGACCGACGGCGATCAGCGTTAACCCCGCGAACAAGCCGACGGCACCGACAGTGGCCGGTTGGAAAATCATGTTGATCAGATTTGTCAGGCCCATGTAAGGGCGCGGCACGATGACCAACAGAAAAACGGCGATTGCTGTGACTGCGAGAGGGCGGTCATACCAACGTCGCGCCAAGGCGAGAAGACAGGCGACGACAACGATGGCGGCGGTGATGTTGGCCAGCGCAAAGATGATCGGCAAAGGGCCGAGCCGTGCCATGCCGACGATGAGCGGTGTGAACGTAATGTGATGGGCGCGCGTTTGGCACGTGAACCAATCGTTGGCGAGGAACGACGGGTCGAGTGCGTGCAGGCCGTGGACGAGGTATTGGAAATGGTTGCTCACGCCGTAGGCGATACCGACGCACAGGCCGAAGGCAACGCCGAGCGCGATGATGGTGAGCCAGGTGGCGATGGAGGTTAGTTTGGAGGGTCGCGCAGGAAGCGGTTTGTCCCCCAGCCCCAGAGGGGCAGGGGCACCCGGTGTGACCGTCTCGCATAAATTTGAAACTGACGAACTTTCTATGGTTGCGCGATTGGGATCGGTCGGTTCCGCGTAGTCGTTGGGCTTGCTCGATGACATGATGCGCGCGGGAACGGTCAAATTCGACGAATGGTGTCGCCGATTTTAGGCGTTTGTCTAATTCTTGACGGCCATGATGCCTTGGTTGACGCAAAAGCGGCCGAGCGTCTGACCATAGCGATCGAGATGACGTAACAGCGGATGTAGGGCGCGGATTTGGAACGGAAACAAATGAAATCCGCGGCGATCGACGATGCGCACGGGCTCGCGATCGAACCAACTGTGAAACTCAGCCCAGCCAGGCCAGTTCTCGATGCCCTTGTACGGTCGCCAGTCGAACCGATTCGCCAAAGCGCAAAGCCAGTACCACGTGCGATTGTTCGACGTAATCGCGACCATGCCGCCGGGGCGACAGACGCGAATCAACTCGTGCACGGCCCGTCCGGGGTCGTGAGTATGTTCGATGCATTCGGAACTGATCACGACATCGAAGCTGCCGTCGGGAAATTGCAAATCGAGTACGTCACCGACCACCGTCTTAGCATTGCATTTGTCGCTGACTTGGCTCAGCAATCGCGGGCCGATGTCGAGGGCGGTCACGTCGGCACCGCGGCGACAGGCGGCGCGGCTGAACCAGCCCGTGCCACAACCTGCGTCGAGCAGTTGCCGTCCGCGCAGATCCACATCCTTAAAGAACACGTCGAAAATGACGTGCAGGCGCCGTTCGAGGTCGTACATGTTCATGACGGCGTCGAATTCGTCGGCGATGCTGTCGTAGAACAATTCGCGCGGCGGATGGACCGACGCAGATTGTCGATCGGGCAACGGTCGCTCGGCGGGAATCACCGGCGACGGTAGTGCGGGCGCATTGATTGGAACGGTCAATTCCGATTGGGTGGCGGGGGTATCGATGGCCAAAACAGCGCGCCTCCGTGCGGACGATGAATGCGGGCAGGTGATTCTTTGGGCGCGCAATAACACGACGCACCTGTACCACAGATATCGGAAGGAAACGGGGTTAAATCAAAGGAAGGTGCGGCACGCGCAATGGCGTGTGCGCGTTAGCAGGCAAGAATTGCGCTGGTTTAACTCGTCATCTACGATGTGGTACACCATTCACATTGAACAGGTGCTTGACCTACTCGCCCTCTCCTTCGCGGGGATAGGGCCGGGGTGAGGGCTTTGGCTTGAGCGTTTTTCATTTGAAAGTAGCGTTAGTTAGCTTGCCCATGGTAGATCTTTTATTTCTAAAAGCCCGACAGGGCTGTAGGTTGACAGCCCCGGATGAAGCGCAGACCGCATTAGCGGTCAGAGCGCAATCAGGGGTAAACGAACGCGAGAACATAGAGCCCCGGCAAGGGGCGTAGGTACCTGCACCGCTACCGCGGTTTGACACACGATACAACTTGTACCATGGATTGCGCGCCTAGCGCCGCTCCATCCATGGCTTTCAACCTTCGCCCCTCCGGGGCTAAGTAAGGCTGTTGGGACGCTAAATTGGAGTGAAGAACGCCCTAAAACGCAGGAACTACAATAATCGAAGGTTTAATGTGGACCCAATAGTTGAATGGGCTAAACAATAGCTTTGGTGCTAGCCTATTGGTGTTCTTCCAACCATTTGGCTTCTTTGGCGCTGAGGGCGTGGCGGTCTTTGATTGCCTTGAACTTCTCAACGGCTTCTTTCTTCCATTCCGAGGCGTACTTCTTTTGCTCGGCAGGGAATTTGTCGGCACCATCAACGAGGGCGGCCAGCACTGATGCCGTGACGGACTTGAGGTTGATGTTGTCGAGTTTCTTCTCTTCCAAGCTGCGACAGAGCTTGAGGGCGGCGTCGAGTTGGTCGTATGCGTCTTTGCCCTTGTCCATCTTCAAGAGGCATTTGGCATATTCGATGCGCGTGCGGATGAGGCCGGGCGGATCGCGCGGCGGCTCTTGGTCGAAAATGGACAGCGCCGTTTTGAAGCTGAACTCGGCCAGCGTGGTCGAACCGGCGGCGGTGTGCCCACGCGCCTGAAGCATGAGTGCGTACGCCGTTAACGGCGATTCGGAGCCCGTCTTCGCTTCGGTGATTTGCAGGGCCATTTCGCAATGGGGCAAAGCCTCATCAGCTTTGCCTTGGGCGAGCAGTGCGCGGGCCAAGCCCGCGTGTGCGTTGATCAGTTGTTTGTCGCCGGCACCCTTTATTCGTTTGATTTCGTCGGTCGCTTGTTGAAGCACGCGCACGGCTTCGTCGTATTTGCCCGCGTCGACCAAGACCGATCCGTATTGCACGGCCTGAATTGCGGGGTCGGCATTTTTCGTGTCGGTGTTTTCTTCCCGCATCCAATCGACAAGCACCTTCATGTATTTGGCAGCGGGTTCGATCAGACTGGCTTGTCGGGCGGAGGCGGCAAGGTCACGTACAGACACAATGGCCTGTTGTTTGAAGCCCGCTTCGTAAGCGCGCTTGGCGTCGGCGAGGGTTTTGTCCATCTGCGCGATGCCCTTGTCGATTTGACCATTGGCGACGTATGCCGAACCGAGCAGCGCCGAACGCTGCACGACATCGAAGCGATCGGTTTCCGAATCCGATTGTTCGCGCGACAGGATCTTTTCGTATAGCGCAATCGCCTTATCGAGTTGGTCGGTGCGATAGTAGTCGTATGCCAAGTTCGATTCTTCGAGCAGCAACCACGGGTGATCGGCGCTGAGGTTTTTCGCGAAGATATCCAGCGCTTTTTGGCGCATCGGTATGGCTTCGTCTACCGTCTCCGGCAATCGGCCATACAGCCAGCCAAGGTTGCTGTACGACACGCCCAAATTGAGATCGTCGGGGGGCAGTCGCTTCTTGCGAATGGCCAAGGCTCTTAGTTTGGCGTTGACGGCCTGCGGAACCTTGCGGAGCTGAAAAAGGACGGTGCCGAGGTTATCGATGCTCTCGGCCGTTTCCGCCGAGTCGCCCGTGGTCGCCTGCAAAATCGTGACGGCGCTGCTGAGGGCGTCGGCGGCGTCTTCGAGTTTTTTCCGGTCCGATGCGCTGCGGTTGGCCTCATGCATCAGCGACCAACCGAGTTTGTCGCGGGCCTTTGCGTACTGCGGATGATTCGTGCCGAATGCGCGCGAGGCCACAGCAACGGCGCGTTCGATCGTTGCGGTGGACGTTTCGTAGTCGGCCAAGTTGAGTTGCGCATCACCTTTTTCAAAGATGACGGTGGCGGCAAGTGGTGTGAATGCGGGCGGCTGTTCCGCAAGTTTCTTCAACGTGCTGTCGGCCAATTCGATCGCGTCGGCATACTTGCCATCGTCGACGAGTTTTTCGCATTTCGCCGTATCCATCGCGAGTTGACTGGCCACGTCGGGCTTTGACTTGGCCGACTCGAGAAAGATGTTCAACACGTTGGCGGTAATGACCAAATGGTTGCGGTCGTTCACGAGGCCGAGCAGCTTCGTACGGGCCGGGGCGAGTTTTGATCGAGCGTCGTCGAGCTTGCCGGCATCGATGTCTTGCTGCACGGCTTCGATCTGCTTTTTCAGGTTTTCGAACTCGCTGCGCTGCGCGTCGTTGAGCGGCTTGCCTTCTTTGTTCACGAGCGGGGCGTCTTTGAGCGGAATCTTCTCGATGGGTTCGAACAGCTCGGCGTGGGTACGCTTGTCCGACGATTCGCCTTGCGCGAACGCAGATGGCGACGCGACGGCAACGCCAAGAATCAAGATCAAACACGAACGAATTGCAGTCGGATTAAACACGAGATTGCCCCTCGGTTTGGAGATGAATCGAATCGTCGAAGACCTACGCATCCACAAGGGAATACGACGTCCGCAAGCTATCCTAACGGTCGGCTACTTAACGGCCAACCGAGGCCGGTTTGGTTCGATTAGTGCTCGGCGTCCGCGAGCATCGATTCGAGTTGTGCGATGATGCGACCGGCGATGCGGCGTTTGCTGCCGGCGGGCCAGGATTGCCAGTCGTCGCCTTTGCGAAGGAACTCCACGAGCGCTTCGCCGGCGTGCAGATTGTCGGGGCCGTTTAGCACGATGGCGTCGGCACGTTTTTTCTTCAACTTGGCTTCGGCCTTGCGGCGACCGTCATGGTCTTCGAGGGCGAAGGCGATGTTGACGCGGTGTTGCTTGATTCGACCGAGCGTGGCGGCGATGTCGGGCGTGGGTCGCAACTCGATAACGGAGCGGCCTTGTTGCTTCGGGAGTTTTTTTGCGGCACGTTTTTCTGGGCGATAGTCGCAGACGGCTGCGGCGAAGATGGCGGCGTCGGCATCGGCGTAAGCAGCCTTGGCGGCAGCCAGCATTTCCGCGCCGGTGGTGACGCGCACGACGGTTGCGCCGGGCGGATCTTTGAGACAAACGGGGCCGCACACGAGCGTAACCTGATGACCGCGGGCGACGGCGGCGCGAGCCAGTGCATCACCCATCTTGCCGGAGGATGGATTACTAATAAAACGCACCGAGTCGAGAAACTCGCGCGTCGGGCCGGACGTCATGACGATGTGGTAACGCGGTTTGCGACGGCGGGGCGGCATGGTGGTGTGTTGCTACTTGGCGTCGGCGTTCTTCGGTGGATGGGCCAACATCATCTCGCTTGCACGCGCGACGATGTCCGCCGGTTCGGGCATGCGGCCCTTGCCAATCGTGCGGCACGCCAACCAGCCTTCGCCGGGCTGCATGGTTTCGTAACCGTATTCATCGAGCGCTGCGAGATTGCGTTGCACGATCGGGTTATCCCACATGCGCGTGTTCATGGCGGGCACGAGCAAGACCGGCGAATTCTTGGCCAGCAGCAACGTCGATACGACATCGTCGCCGAGGCCGGCGTTGAGTTTGCCGATGGTATTGGCGGTGGCCGGCGCGACGATCACGAGGTCGGCGTGTTCGGTGAGCCGCAGATGCTGTGGGTCATGTTCTTCTGAGTCCTGCCAGACGCTCGTCATGACGGCGCGACCGCTCAACGCTTCAAACGTGAGCGGTGTGATAAACCGCTGGGCCGCTTCGGTCATCGCGACGGTCGTGTGGGTGCCGCGCTGTACCAAAGCCGAAACGACGCTGGCGACTTTGTACGATGCGATGCCGCCGCAAACGCATACCAATACGCGATAGCCCGCGAGTGACGGATTGTTTCCGTCGTTACTCATCGGCGGCGCCGGCCATCTCCGCATCCTTGTAGTGGATCTTGCCTTCGTGGATTTCCTGCACGACGATTTCCAGCGGCGTCATGTCGCCGGGTTCGATCATCGGGCGGGCACCGAGCAGCAATTCGCGCCAGCGCTTTTGAATCAGGGCAGTCAGGCGGAACCGACCACCGACCTTGTTAATCAAGTCTTCATCTTTCAACAGTTCGATCATCGAAATGCTTCTCCGAGGTTAAAAATACCAATGTCTATTTATTCTAGGGGGCCGCGACGCCGCGGGCGAGTTGCTTGCGAACGAGCGTCTCGATTCGCGTAATGGATTGATCCAACACGTCATTTTCCACGAATGCATCGAACGCGCCCGACTGGCGAGCCAAATCGACTTCGCTGGCGGCCTTACTGAGGCGCTCTTCGATGGATTGGGCCGAGTCGGTGCCGCGCTCGGTTAGCCGCTTCTTCTGCGTATCGGGGGCGAGCATGATGAACACCGCCAGCGAGTCGGCCAACTTTTCGCGCACCTGTATGCAGCCGTACACATCGATATCCAAAATAATGATGCGGCCTTCGGCCAGCGCTTCTTCGACGGATTGCAACCGCGTGCCGTAGAAGTGGCCGTACACCTCTGCCCATTCGAGCAGTTCATCGTTATCGCGCATGCGGACAAACTCGTCGCGATCGACGAAATGATAATCGCGTTCGGGCACTTCCTTCGGTCGCGGTGGTCGCGTCGTTACCGACACGCTGAATTCCGCCGGTAACCGATCGCAAAGGCGATGGCAGATCGTCGATTTACCGGCACCGCTGGGGCCGCTGACGACCAGAACCAGGCCGCGTTGCGTTGTCGAATCCGAATTGGGCATGCGCTATCGAGTCTTTCCCTTATCGCTATTCTACGTTTTGCACCTGTTCTTTGATGCGGTCAATGGCCGCTTTGATGGCGACGGTCGCCTGACCGATCTCGACGTTATTGGCCTTACTGCCGATCGTATTGGCTTCGCGCAGCAGTTCCTGCGTCAGGAAGTCGAGCTTGCGACCGGTTTCTTCGGGGGCCGAACACAACGCGTCAAACTGTTCCAAATGGCTGTGGATACGCGAAATTTCTTCGCTGATATCGCAGCGCTCGGCGTAAATCGCAACTTCGCGGGCGATGGCATCTTCGTGCGGTGCCAGCGAGCTGCCTTCCACGCCGCCCATGAGTTGGCCCAAACGCGACGTCAACCGCTTACGGTAATCATCGGCGACGGTGGGGGCCAGTTGTGCGATATCGGCGACTTTGCTGCGAATCTCCTGACAGTGCGATTGCAAATCGCGCAGGATGGATTCGCCTTCCTTGGCACGCATCGTTAGCAACTGATCGACGGCCGTGTTCATCACGCCTTTGACGATTTCAAACTGCGCCGCGAGTCGGGCTTCATCGATGTTCGGCGGCAACAACACGCCGGGGATGTTCAACAACGCCACCATATCGACGGTGATGCCGTCGCCATAGTCGGCGGAAATATCTTTTAGGCGACGCACGTATTCGGTAACCAGCGGCTCGTTGATTTCGTAGGCCGATGCGGGGTTTTCGTCGCGCACGCGCAAGGAAAACATCACGCTGCCGCGCCCCATGCGTTCGCGCAGCAATCGATCGATTTCGGCCTCGAATCGCTGGAACGACTCGGGCACCTTGATCGACGCTTTGAAATAGCGATTGTTGACGCTGCGGATTTCAACGCGATACGTCACACCGTTGTCGGTGGTGCGTCCTTCGCCAAAACCGGTCATGCTGTGAATCAAGCGAAGCACTCCGACGGTGGCCGCGGTGCGACCCGAAAAACCGATGGCTGCGTGCGGCGCGGTGCGTTTTGCCAGATGCGAAACCGGGTTCGCGATGCCGCCGTACCGTTCAAATCCGCGTTCTGGATATACGACGAAAGGCGTTCCGACTCAACCGGTCGAACGCCCTCGTTAGAAAAATCAGGTTAGTGCGGCGCTTAACTGCCGGTCGATTCCGAAGCGGCTTCGTCGTCCATCGAAGCGTCGTCGGTTTCGGTATCGACGTCAGCATCATCGTCGGCTGCGCCTGCATCATCCGTCGCTGAGGTGATCGTGCCGCGATTGGGCGTGGCGACGGCTTCTTCGGGCGTGAAGACGAAGTTGCCCACGATGCACAACACGAGGAACAGCGCGACCAACCCGACGGTGAGCCACGTGAGGAAGTCACCCGTTTTCGTACCAAACGCCGAGTGACCGCCAACGCCGCCGAATGCGCCGGAAAGACCCGAACCGCGATTCTTTTGCAGCAGAATCAGACAGATCAGGATGAACGCCGTGCCGGTGATACTCAATCCGACCAGAATGCCAAAGAAACTTAACGCCAACATGGGATGTGTCGTCCTCGTTGTGAAATGTCGCGTGCTTACGCCGCAGAGGCGGCTGCCGCTTCGATAATCTTCAGGAAATCGTCCGCCTTCAGGCTGGCCCCGCCGACCAGCGCCCCATCCACATCGGGGCAGGCCATCAGTTCGGCGGCGTTGCCGGGCTTTACGCTGCCGCCGTATTGTATCCGAATTTCGTCAGCCCGCGCGGGGTCGAATTGGGCCGCCAGACGGCTGCGAATATGGGCGTGGGCGGCCTGTGCCTGCTCGGGCGTTGCCACCCGACCGGTGCCGATGGCCCAAACGGGCTCGTAGGCGATGACCAGCCGGTCGCAATCGGCGGCGGTCAGCGTCGCGAGGCTGCCGGAGAGTTGTTCGCTCAGGACCGCCTCGGTCTGGTTGGCGTCGCGCTGTTCGAGCAGTTCGCCGACGCAGACGATGGCCGTAAGGCCGCGATCGATCACGGCGCGAGCCTTGGCGGCGATCAGGTCGTTGGATTCGCCCCAAATGCGACCGGAATCGTCGGTCGGGCCAATCGTGTTGCGGCGTTCGCTGTGGCCGAGAATCACGTAGGTGCAGCCGGTTTCTTTGACCATGTCAGGGGAAACTTCACCGGTGAACGCGCCGGAGGCTTCGTGCCAGCAGTTTTGGGCACCGAGGCGAACGGGCGAGCCGTTCGTCGCTTTGGCCATGGGGAAGAGGTAAATCGACGGTGGGCAGATGGCTACGTCGGCGGCGCAATCGGCCGGAACGCCAGCCACGAGGCCGGCGGCCAGATCGCGAGCGGCGGGCAAGTCGAGATTCATCTTCCAGTTGCCGGCGACAAAGGGCCTGCGCATCGGTCTGCTCCGGTAATGAGGCTAATTGGCAAACAATTCAGCCGAAAATCGAAAGCCCCGCATTGTCGCAGGAATTGGGGTTTGGGCAAGGGTGCGGAGGCGAGAATCACCGGTGGAGAGTTGGCGCTATTGCGCCTTGGGAACCACCGGTTGCAAACCGGTGCCACAGCGCTGCGGAGGAGAAAATCAGAGCCGCGCCCGTGACAACATTATGCACGAAATTCACGCGGCGGCTCTCCTTTGGTTCAGTCGCAGGTGGTAGATCGCGATCTTGACGCCCACCCAGCGAGTCACACGTTCGAGCGTTCGAACCCACGCTGGCAACGGACCC
>Ga0207422_1002064_pt1 | contig 30438 bp, 11 predicted proteins | sample MarCyaLeptolynsp_FD_187757 | JGI IMG/M metagenome (GOLD analysis project Ga0207422, IMG submission 187757) | Marine cyanobacterial communities from Panama - species 1 Leptolyngbya sp. (SPAdes) | ecosystem: Environmental > Aquatic > Marine > Unclassified | place: Panama: Panama City | collected... | reverse complement strand
CATCAGGTACAGTAACTTATGCTTATACGGTAGGTTCCGGTGACGGAGCAGATCTGGATGGTGTAACACTAAATCTATATGATGTAGCAGGTAACCAAACAGTGTTAAATGATGCAAACCTAAGTGATGTATCGTTTGACTTCGTAACTCCTGTTCTAGCGTTTACAGCTCCGGCGGCTAATGCTTATGTAAACGGTACTCAGGTAATGAGCTACACAGTAACGGAGACCAATCAGACAGGTAGTACTCAGGCTAAGATAGCAGCCGGTACACTAGCTGACTTCGTTTCAGGTTCGGCCATCAATACATTAGATGGTTGGGGTGCAGCAGCCGAAGGAACAGTAACAATGACAATCAGTCATACTGACCTTGCTGATAACACAGGAACAGCTACCAGAGATGTAACAAAAGATGTTACAGCACCTGCTATGACACTTGATTTGGAAGATACAAATGATGACCTTTATGTCAACATAGCTGAACAAGCAGCTGGATTTAGTATCCGTTTCACTGGCTCAGATGCTAACTCTGCGGCTGGTTTGGATGTATTCTTCTCAACAACGAATGGCCTGACAACAAGAACTGCTGTTGAGGCAGCAGATTTCACTTCGAGTAGTCCTAATGCTGATGGTCAATTTGGGTTGGCAACTTCAGCAGGGAATGTAGCGATTGTGGATGGTGCAACAATCTACGGGTACATGATAGATGAGGCTGATAACGTAGTTCAGGCTGCTGAAACGCTAACAGTGGATCTTGTTGCTCCAGCCTTTACAACTCTTTCATCATGGACAGATAATGCAAACTCTCTGTATGCCACGATTGGCGACAATGTAAGATTGCATGCAGCTACAACAACCGAAGGTATTTATAGCTCTATAGGTGGTGGTGCGACGATTAAAGTTCCTCAGCCACTTGTTGCTGGTGATGTTACTGTAAATGGAAATGCAGCAACTACATTCACTGATAATAGTGGTGGTACCAATATGGGTGGCTTCTTCGACTATCTGGTATCCGGTGGTGATGCAGATGGTGGTGTCACCCAGGTTATCAACGTTGTGGACAGGGCCGGTAACCCGGTTACAGCAACGATTGATGAAGATGCTGATGTTATCAATGATGGTGATGGCCTCAGAGCTGTAATCGACATTACTAAACCAGTTGTAGCTTCAGTAACTCCGAATCTAACCACAATAGCAGATGCTAATGTAGGAAACGAAACGTTTACACTTACAATAGTAGCTACAGAGACAAATCTGAATACAGCTATTAAACCTACGATCACATTTGCTCAGCTTTTAACTGGAACCCTTACTTATGATGAGCCAAACTCTTCATGGGCAGGTAATACATTCACAGCTACTTACGATGTGGCTGATGGTAATGAAGATATAGCAGATATCGATGTAATAGTAAATGGTATTACAGACCTTGCCGGTAATGTTATGGACGAGGATGCGACTAATACAGATGAGTTCTCTATAGATAACCTTAATCCAACTGCTGTAATTACTACAAGTGATCCTCTGATTACCGAAGCTGATAATGGTGGTACTTATACCATTACAGTTACATTTGATGAGGCGATGAATGCTGGTGTTAACCCTACATTGACTTTTGCTGCTAAGCCAGCTACGCTTACCAATCTTGGAAATACAGGTTGGTCAGTAGGTAATACAGTATTTACATTTACTTATGATATAGGTGATAGTAATGAAGAGGTTGAGGATCTTGATTTCAATGTAACATTGGGTCAGGATGTTGCTGGAAACGTTATGACTCAATCTGATGCTACAGATATTCTTGATGTAGATCAGAGACAACCACTTCTTACTTCTGTTACTCCAAACATTGCTACTATTTCAGATTCGGATGTAGGTGATGCAACATTCACCCTTACTCTTGACTTTGATGAAGCAATGCACAATGGTGTTGCTCCTTCAATAGCTTTTAATACAGACCTTTCAGCATCACTAACATTAGATGGTACTTCGGGGTGGTCTGATTTTGATACTTATATTGCTGTCTATGATGTAGCTGATGCAGGTGTAGATGTTGCTGATATCGATGTTACGGTAACGCTAGCACAAGATGCTGTAGGTAACGTTATGGCGGCTAATGCATCAAATGTTGATGAGTTCTCTATCGACACTGAGAACCCGACAGTAGCTCAGGTAACAACAGCTGAAGCTGATGGTACTTATGGTATAGGATCAAATCTGGATATACAGATTGTATTCTCAGAAGGTGTATCAATAACAGGAACACCTCAACTAACTTATGAGACTGGTACTACAGACAGAACGGTAAGTGTTACTGATGGAATAGATGCAGATGTATTCTTACAAGCATTCTATACTGTTCAGGAAGGAGATAATACTCCAGATCTTGATTATACAGCTACCAATTCACTTGTGTTAAATGGTGGTACTATCAAAGATCAATCTGGTAACGATGCTGTATTAACTCTTGCTACGCCAGGTGCGTTGAACTCAATATCGGATGACAAGGCTATTGTTATCGATGGTATCAGACCAACAGTTACTTCTATCAATAGAGTGACTACAGAAATCACTAATGCCGATGATCTGGACTTCACAGTAACGTTCAGCGAATCAGTTAGCGGTATTGCTACTGGTGATTTTGCTGTTGCGGGTACGGGTACAGTAGCGGGTACAGTCAATACTGTTTCTGCGGCAAGCGGTACTTCGGTAACAGTAAACGTTAATGGTATTACTGGCGATGGAACATTAAAACTGAACTTCAGTGGTACTGTTGCAGATGTAGCAAGTAATAATAACTCAGCTACCTTTTCAGCTGGCCAGACATACACAATTGACAATACGCTACCTGTTGTGACAATATCAACACCGGTAGCAGCAGCAGTCGTAAACGGTTCTATACAGCCGCTTACTTATGCAGTTGTTGATGACAATGCTGCCGCTAGTTCAAGCGCGGATGCTGTTAACGGTGGTAACCTGGCTGTTGTAGCTTCGACTTCTAATCTGAACACTCTCAACGGATGGGCTGGCGCAGATGGTGCAAGAACAATCTTAGTTAGCCATACAGACCTTGCTGGTAATACTGGTACAGCTAGTGTATCAGTGACTAAGGATGAAACAGCTCCTGTTATTACATGGACTGATCCGGCTGCTTCTACCAGAGTTAATTCAGCTTATGCAATGAGCTTCTCGGCTGCTGAGACAAATCCAAGTAGCTTTGAAGTACAGGTTGATGGTGGCTCTTGGGCTACTGTTACTAACGGTGCTACATTCGGTTCAATTGCGGCTTTTGCGGCTGCAGCGGAAGGTAATGTTAACGTAGCAATCAGACACACAGATCTTGCTGGTAATGTTGATACTGAAGCCGCCAGAACAGTAATCAAAGACTTTACTGCACCGACAGCAACAATTACTCAGGTGAGCTCATCACCTACAAATGCTGACGCAGTTTCCTGGACTGTTACATTCAGTGAAGATGTAACAAACTTTGATGTATCTGATATAACAGTTACAGCAACAGGTGGTCTTAATGGTAATGTAACTCCAGCTGTATCGGCTACTTCGGCTACTGTTTACACAGTTGAGGTAACTGCCAATGATAACCAGCTTGATGGTACTGTGATGTTTACTCTTAATACTGGAACAAACATTGTAGACCTTGCTAATAACGGTTATGTTGGGCCTAATAACTCAAGCATAATAACAATTGATAATACTACACCTAAGTTTGTTTCAATGACACTAGCATCTGATAATTCATATGTAGATGCTGTCTTGGATCAGGGTGTATATACCAATCCTGGTACAGGTGCTGTTGTGGTTTCTGACTGGACATTGACATTTAGCCAGAACATTGGTGGTAATGCTACAGCTGCATCGATTAGCTCGGTGACTAAGACAAATGGTACTCCTCTTACTGGTGGCGAAACTAGTGTAAGGTTTAATCTTAGCATTACTGGTACTCCTAGCGGAGCAGAGACATTTACTATCAAGCCGGCAACGAATTCTTCTATTTATAACCTGATCGGTGGTAATATGGAGGGTACGGAAGTTAGCTCAAGTGTTACTCTAAATGATAAGCTAATGCCTGCAGTTGCGATTACTGCTCCAGCAGCGTCGGCAATTGTTAACGGTACAGCAACACTTACTTATACAGCTACTGACCTGAATCTGGGTGCCAATACTCTAGTAAAGGCCGGAGCAGGTACATTGACCGCTCTTGCATCTGGTAATACATTGTCATCTGTAAATGGCTTTAATGCTGCCGCCGATGGTAATGTAACTATAACTGTAAGCAATACAGATACATTTGGTAATACCGGCTCAGCAGATGTTACAGTTGTGAAGGATGCAACTAATCCGTCGCTTTCTGTAACGACACTTGCTCAGACAGAGACTAACGGTACTCAAACTGTTACTTTCACGGCATCTGATGCAAATGCATTTACTACTCAGGCTTCTGTAGACAACGCTACCTGGACCAACGTAGCAACTGGATTTGCAATTAGTACTGCAGGTGGTTGGGCAGGTCTGGCAGAAGGTAATGCTACACTATATGTGAGAGCTACTGATGCTGCCGGAAACGTTACAACTCAGTCTCAGGCAATTGTGAAAGATGTTACTGTGCCACCACTTACATTTGTTCCTGCAAACTCAGCAACAGATGTAGCTTTGGCATCTAACCTTACAGTTACGTCATCTAGCGAGAAGCTCTATCTGATTTCTACTGGTATCGAAATTGCCAATGGTGATCTGGCAAGCTTGATCACACTTAAGAAGACTAATTCTTCTGGAGCTGATATAGCATACACTGCTACAGTGGCTCCTAGTGGTTCTGGTAATCAGATTACAGTTGATCCAACTGCTAATCTGGAGTCGAATGAGATTATCTATCTTGCCCTTAATGGTGGATTAGTAAGAGACAAGGCTGGTAACCAGATTACAAGTGCTCAAAGTGTAACATTCACTACTGTGGATAATTCTACAACAAGAATGGCATTTGATGCTTTAGAAGCATCAGTACCTGCTCTTTCTGATACTCAGGGAGAGAGAGTTAAAATTGCTACTCTTACAGTGACCGACGATCAGGGTGGTGATGTTGATACTAAACCAACTAAGATCACTGGTATCGTATTTGATCAGGGTGGTGATAATGAAGTAGCCAACTGGACTCAGCTATTTGGTGGAATTGAGATTGAGAGAAGCAGTACTTATATAGCAGGTACTATTAATAGTACTAACTTCACATTCTCAGGCCTTGCTGCTACCAATCCAGGTGACTTCGGTTACGTGAACGATGGTACCTCTGCTACATTCAATATTTATGCGTGGGTTAAATCAGACATTGACGATGCTATTGATGATAATATCGATAACCAGTATTTCCAGATCGTAGCTGATTATAATGATGTTACTACAGCTGCCGGAGGTTCTAATATGGATGTTACTCTGAAGGCTAGCAATACCACAATAAATGATACCAAAGATCCAATAGTTGTTACGGGAAGTAAGATTGCATCTACAGGCTTGCTTAGCAATGTGCCTAGTGTAAGTTCTACCCAAGCGGCTAGCTTTGAGATTACAGATGCCAATGGTAACCGAGATAAAGTATCTAGCACTATTAACCTGACTTCTAACTCAGGTACATCAGGTGTTTCTATCTTATCTGGTGGAAGTGTAGCTGCTACCAATGGTTTGGCTTCGTTTACAGTAAGTTATACAACTTTTGGTACTAATGTCACTGTTACAGCCCAGTCTTCTGGTCTGACAAGTGTTACATCTAATCCATTCTCAGTTGTAGCGAATGAACCTGCTAACTCACTGACTAGTATTACTGGTACGCCATTCAATGGACAATACAATATTGAAATCAACTTTGTGACTAATCCTGTTGGTGGTAAAGGCCTTATTGTTGCCTATCAAGGTGTGGAATCGGCTGTAAACGATGCGACTAACTTTGGTGATGGAAAAGCAATTAGTGCCAATGTAAGTTATTCATCAGGTACCGGCCTGACTATGGGTAATGCCTCAACTGGTTATGTTGTTTATCAGGGTACTAAGCCAACATCTAATGTTAAGATTTGGATGCTTCCTGGTACTTACAGATTCGTAGGTTACTCTTACGATGGTGATAAAGAAAAATCGGGTACGGTTAATATTAAAGAGACAGCGCCTGTACATTCTGGTGCAATTACACTTTCTAAACTTGGTGAGTTTGATGCTGAGACAATGGAGAACCACGAAGGTCCTATGTTTGTTTCACCTATCTGGCCAAATCCGGTTACTAAAGGTAAGTTTAGTTTTGATATGGATCTTGATGAGTCTGCAAACGTATCAATTTCCCTCAACGACCTTACAGGACGTACTGTTTATACTCATACTACTAATCAGTTCTACTTCAGTAGTGGTGAACATACTGTTGATGTAAGCCTTGACACTAGCAAGATACCGACTGGAATCTATATGCTATATGTTGAGTCTGAGCTGGGAGCTTATGTAGTACCAGTAAATATTCAGAACTAATAAGATTGACATATACGTGACAAAAAAAGCCCGACTCTTATTTGAGTCGGGCTTTTTATTTATTAATTCAAGGCTTTGGGAAATCTCTTGAATTCTGTTTTCAAAGTAGAGTATCTTTTATATAGCAGATTTAAATGGTATCAGTAGAAATCAGTTATTAAGAGCACCACTGTCTATCCACTTCTTAATACCTTGCTGCTGATTTTCAGTCAATTGTCTTTGTCCGATATTCTGCAAATGAGGGTTTATACCGGCAGCTACCTGATAGAATAGACTTCCTTCCGAATCATAGGGTTTAATGAATCCAACATTGCTTACCGGGTTCATTATGGTGGCATAGTCTACCATGGCCCGACCTCCGGCCGGACTAACAGAACCGTGGCAGGTAGAGTTAGCACAGCGTAGCCTAAGAAAAGGCAAAACATTGTTTATAAAGCTAATCTCTCCTTCTTCAGGAAATACAAGCTTGTTACCATCATCCAGAATCCCATCGTCACAAGCACTACTAAAACATAGTAGAAATGCTGAAGCAACCACCCATAGAAATAGTATATGAATTCTTAAAAGTCTTTGCATGTTATATCTTTTAATAGGATTCTTCAGAATTCGGAAAACTACCTTCCCGCACATCTTCTTGATACCGAGTTATGGCATCTGTAATCGTAGCATGGAGGTCAGTATATCTTCTCACAAAACGCGGCGAAAAATCTTTTGTTATTCCAAGCATATCGGTATAAACAAGTATTTGTCCATCACAATGAGGTCCGGCACCTATTCCTATAGTCGGAATAGATAGATTTTCAGTTATTTTCTGACCTAGTACAGCCGGAATTTTCTCCAGTGTAACAGCAAAAGCTCCTGCATCTTGCAGTTTGCGAGCGTCATCGAAAATCTTATCAGCTTCAGATGCATCCTTCCCCCTGGCTCGATAACTTCCGAACTGATTAATAGACTGAGGGGTCAGACCAAGATGTCCCATTACTGGTATGCCGGAATCAGTCATTCTCTTTACAGCATCCAAGACTACCTCTCCGGCTCCTTCTAGCTTAACAGCCGCACAACCTGTTTCTTTCATCAGCCGACCAGCATTACGAAAAGCCTCATTGGACGTAACCTGATATGACATAAATGGCATATCACCTACAACAAGAGCTCTTGTTGCTGCCTTTGCAACATATCTGGTATGATATATTGTATCCTCGAGAGATACAGATATCGTTGTTTCATTGCCCTGAACTATATTGCCAAGTGAATCGCCGACTAGTATTAGGTCTATACCTGCATCATCAATTATTTTTGCAGTCGTATAGTCATAGGCAGTCAGACAAGATATTTTCATACCGGCTTGCTTCATCTGCTGAAGCCTGAGCGTGGTTACAGCTCTATCTTTGAAATCACTATTTTTTGAATAACTCATTTTATATCCGTTTCTTAACTTACTGACAATTTACTAATCAAACCCAACAAATAGAGAATGGCAAACATACCGATACCTAAATCTAAAAACATTTTGAATCCGGCAGATAATTTCACAGCATTTCTGGAACTAGTACAAGTGCTTCGAAAAGAGTGTCCCTGGGATATGAAACAAACCAATGATTCTATAGGGCCATTGATGATAGAAGAGACCTATGAGGTGCAGGATGCAATAAGAAACAAAGACTGGCAGGAACTATCGAAAGAACTTGGCGATATACTTCTACATGTAGTTATGCATTCAGTGATTGCTGCTGAAGATGAAAACAAATTTGATATCAATAATGTAATTAATCGTATTCATACCAAATTAGTATCCAGGCACCCGCATGTATTCGGTGATAAAGAAGTCAGTAATGACAAGCAGGTACTTGATAACTGGGAAAAGCTTAAAAGGAAAGAAGGAAAGAAGAAGACCCTTGATGGAATCCCCAAAGAACTGCCTGCACTACTAAGAGCAGAGAGAGTGCAAACTAAGGCATCCAGAGTCGGATTTGATTGGGAAAATAGTGAAGGAGCCTGGGAAAAGATTACCGAAGAACTATCAGAACTTCGGGAAGCAATATCTAATGGAAGTAAAGATAATATTCAAGAAGAAATTGGAGATGTTCTTTTTTCGATAGTAAATGTCACCAGAAAGAGTGGTGTAATGGCTGAAGAAGCCCTTTCAAAGACAACTGACAAGTTTTCTCGGAGATTTGTATACATTGAGGCGGAGTTAGACAAGAAAGGTCTTAGAACGGAGAATGTAAGCCTGAATGAGCTTGATAAGCTATGGGATGAAGCTAAAAGTACCGGATTGTAAACATTAATTATTGATCGATATTATTTGGTCCTTTAGGAAAAGCTATTCAACCCGTGTCTGCAATCTATTCGCTATATTTTGAGAACTGTGAGACATTTTTGCTACTTAGGTGTCTTTGTTGTTAGTTAAGAGATAATAAACAATGTTTAGAGTTAAGATGCTGCTTATTAATCTTTAGTATTTACATCAGTATATTTTTGCTTGGAGAAATTATGAGATATTTTGTAATATTTGCTTGTATATTAGGACTTTTCCTTAATTCATGTGAAGATCCTAATGGTCCGGATACCCCGGCAGAATATGAAGTTACTTTTTCTTACCCTGAATCTCAATTAAATCATATTTTTGATATTGAGGTTGAAAGAGGTGAGGTATATGTTTGTGGATTCGAGAATGGTGTTCACAAATTTGATTATGATTTCTCGCTTCTAGATTTAGAAGTAAATAATTATAATACAATTTTTGAGAATATAACATTCCATAACTCAGAGATCTGGGTGTCTACAGCCGATGGCTTATATTTTAACAATGGTAATGAAAGCTTTGTATTTGATTCGGGCAATACAGAGTTGCATTTTGATCATGTTTTCGATATTAAGTTTATTAGTGAGTATAAGGCTCTTGTTGCAAACAAGGGTGGGTTATATGAATTTAATATAAAGACTAAGAAATTCCAGAAAATCCAACTTCCCGATGTTTCGGATCATATTGAGCCTCCCTATCCGCCAAGTGATAGCTTCCCATTTCGAATTCACCTGAGCAAGAATGGAGACATATGGGTCGGATTTATGTCGGGTGGGCTATTCCATAGAAGTAATGGGGAATGGATACACTATAATAAGGATAATTCAGCTTTAAATTCAAATGCTATCAGATCCATTATTGAAACTAAGAATGGGGATATTTATGTTGGCCAGTGGAAAGGTGGGGTCTGTAAATTTTCTGGTGGCCAATCCTCGAAATTTGATTTGTCAATCGGCGAAGAAGCATTAGATTCAGATAAGCTGGAGGTATGGGCAATGGAACTTGATAAAAATGACAATTTATGGATAGGAACATGGGGAGATGTTTTACTGTATGATTTTTGGAAGCAAGAGTTGTCTGTTTTTGGAAATGAGGAATTAGGATTTGGATTGAAAGTTAGGGACTTAAAGAAAGATATTGATGGAAATATCCTTATGGGTCTTGAAAGTAATGGACTTGTCGAAATCAAAATTAATAATCAAGAATAATTCATTATTCTTGATTATTCGATAAAATCAGACTGATGCAGATCGGTATGGTGATGATGTCCCCATGGACAATGCCTGCAGAGACTACCACAACAATTTCCTCTGATGATGTGATATGTAGTAGTGAACACAAGAAAACCATTTTCTACATAATAATGTGTACCTTCTCTGAGCTCATTTGGTTTTTTAGGCATGGATTGGCCTGCTGCTGCCGAAAGCCCTTGCTCAATTTCTCTAATACAATTTGGGCAGAGTTCTTTGAATGAGATACTTCCGAAGTGATCTGCAAATCTATTAGATTTATATTTTAAATCAGAAATTAATACAATTGAATTGTCAGTGTTATTACAGCGCGGACACTTCTTTTCTGTAGATGTAACCAAAGTAGAAAATATAATTAATAAATAAATTACTAGATGAATTCAATTTGGCTATTGTACTAACCAGAAGAAAAAAGATTCTCTTTATTCCCACTCGATTGTAGCCGGAGGCTTGCTCGAGATATCATAAGTAACTCTGTTGATACCCTCTACTTCATTGATGATTCTGTTTGATATCCTTTCCAAAATAGGATAGGGCATATGATACCATTCAGCAGTCATACCATCAGTTGAAGTTACAGCACGGACTGTACATGTATATTCATAAGTGCGTTCATCTCCCATTACACCTACTGATTTCACAGGTAATAGTACAGCAAATGCCTGCCATATTTCATCATAAATATTATTATTATGTAGTTCTTCCAGATAAATAGCATCTGCCTGGCGGAGGATTTCAAGTTTGTCACTTGTAATTTCACCTAAGATCCGGATAGCAAGTCCTGGTCCGGGGAATGGGTGTCGGCCAATGAACCATTCTGGTATGCCTAGAGAACGTCCAACTGCCCTTACTTCATCCTTGAAGAGCTCTCGAAACGGTTCCAGTATTTTAAGATCCATGTGTTCAGGTAGCCCCCCTACATTATGGTGGCTTTTGATAGTGGCCGATGGTCCTTTTACTGATACAGACTCAATTACATCGGGATACAAAGTACCCTGAGCAAGCCATTTAGGATTCTTAAGTCTGGTTGTTGCGCCTTCGAAGATATCAATAAATGTCTTACCAATTATTTTTCTTTTCTTTTCCGGATCGGAAACTCTGTCTAGCCCGCCCAAGAATTCCTCTGTTGCATCGATTACGTCTATCGACATATCAAAATGCTTACGAAAAAGTTCATCAATTTCCTTACTCTCATTCATCCTCATAAGGCCCGAATCAATATGAATACAATGTAGCTGATCGCCGATTGCCTTATGAATTAAAACTGCTGCTACAGTTGAGTCAACTCCTCCGGAGAGGCCACAAATTACCTCGTCAGATCCAACTTTATCACGAATATCTTTGATAGCCTGATCAATAAAAGATTCCGCAGTCCAACTGTTGGACAAGCCACAAATCTTATGAACGAAATTACTTAGTATTTTTATTCCATCACGTGAATGATATACTTCTGGATGAAACTGTACACCATATATCTTTTTCTCTAGTGACCTTACCGCACAGACAGGGGAATTAGAGGAATGAGCTATTATATCAAATTTCTCTGGTGCTGCAAGTAGGCTATCACCATGAGACATCCAAACCACAGATCCACTTTCGAGTCCAAGAAAAAGATCACTGAAATCATCAATCAGAAGTTCAGCCTTACCATATTCTCTTTTGGCTGCTCTATCAACTTTTCCTTGCTTATGGTATGCGATTAGCTGAAGGCCATAGCAGATACCGAGTACAGGAATATTTTGATTAAATACATCAAACCTGGGATGAGGGGCATCTTGCGCATATACGCTATTTGGCCCACCTGAAAGTATTAATCCTTGTGGTGAAAAATCATCAAACTGAGCTTTTGTAATATTATAAGGATGTATTTCGCAATAGACTCCGAGTTCACGGATTTTACGAGCAATAAGCTGAGTATACTGCGAACCAAAATCAAGAATAAGTACTTTTTCTTTAATATCTAGATTCATCTTTTATGCCTCATATAGAATCAAAAAGGGGATGGCTCAGCATCCCCTCTATTGTCTTTATAATATTAACAGACTTACTTTACTTTAAAGGTATTCACTGATTTTTCAAAGACCGATAGATAAAGATTCTGCTCTTCTTTGGCCCAATCAACAGTTAGTCGATAAATTTTATTATTCTTGACTATAAAGTATAGTCTTCTTGCAATTTTACCACTAGGGCTATATGATATATAATAAGCAGTCTCGCCTCCAATTTTGGTAGACTTTATCACACCCTTAATCGATTCATTCTGTTTTTCAGCAGCAGCCTTTGCCGTACCGACAGTTGCTTTTGTTATATCCACCATTATGTAAGAGTCACCCCTTCTTTCTCCATCAAACACAGTACCCGAACCACGCTGAGATTTTTTGAAGTTCTTGGGAACCTGAATGGTATAACCATTACCTGACATTGTAGTAAGTGTATCAGACGGAGGTGGTAGTTCGGAACCAGCTACAAAGAGTGTATCACCAATTTCAGCTGGTGTTTTAGCTAGAACCAAGTCATTGACTATTTCATCAAATATAGGTTGATACTGCTCCTGAGTAGATCGGAATGATTCAATCACAAGAACAGTAGCTGTTGTGCTATCGGCCTGGGCAGCATAAAGGGTACCGTTAAAGATCCCATCATTTTGCTCATTTACATAATCAAGCTTTTTACCAGGTACACCATCTATCATTACTTCCTCAACTTGTTTATATACCTGCTGAGGCCATACTTGAAACTTATTAAAAACATCATCAAAAGTACGTGTAGAATCAAGATCCACTACAACTAAGTCTATTTTGGCAATAGGATATCCATTGTATTCATATCCTTTGAATCTATTCTGGGCTTGCTGCTCAGAAAAAGAGTAAGCTGTCACACGTTTTGGTGCCGTTTTGAGATCCCAATTCTTCGGGACTTTCACTTTATATTTATATATACTGTTTTCATAAACTTCAAGCTCATCGGCTGGTGCAGGATCAATATCTGAGTATGGATCGCCTCCACAAGCTATGATAAGCAGGGAGAATAGAAATAGTGCGGTTATAGTGAGAGGTAGGGTGCGGTTTTTCATGTTCTGATAGGATTATCACTGTTTACAGAATTGCCTAATACAAATATAGGCATGATACGCATAATAGAACATAACACAATTAGTATACTAAAAGATACATGTCAAATCTAACCATGCATAAGTCAATATTGTAAATATTTGCATAGCTGGCTAATACTATTGAATTATTAGCCCGAATGCTCTATTCTGTAAGAAATTCATGATACAGACTTTAGCTAAAAGAGCTATTCATTATCATCCGTATCTTTGTAAGACTTGATACTAACTAACTATTTATGAATCGTATTTAAGCTTTGGCTTAATCGTTTCGATTACATACTTAAAAGAATATAAATATGGTAACCAGAGCGATATTGAGTTTCTATTTATGTCTATATTCATTTAATTTATTTGCACAAGATACTTTAAGTACTGTTATTGAGAATCATGTAATTTCAGTTAAAACACAATTCATCCAGATCAAAGATGAGTTTAATTATGGTTTGGTATTTAGTGGTCCGAATCTGGTAACTGGTTATTCATATACTCAAACTACCAGTGAAGATGTTTTGGCCTACTCGCCCGAAATTGCTTTTGGTGGTGTTTTTAATAAGGGAGCTGGTTTTGCCTGGAGATTTAAGCCAGTTGATCTCTACTACGGCAGAAATGCAGGTTTTTTCACGATAGGGCTTTATTTAGCTGCTGACTATCAATGGCAGCAATATTCAGAACTACAAGGCGGACGTCTATATTGGTTTTCAGCGATTGAAATTGGCCCCAGAATATTGCTAAGAGTACCATATGAAAAAGCTTGTTTTCTTATTTCTGTTTCTAACTCTCTAACAGGGTTGACTTCTCGACCCAAGCCATCAACTGAATCTTACTACTATTCATTTAACCTTCATGAGTTTATTTCAGTTGCTCACCAGAATTTGAGGCATAATTCTTTGGGGTCATTTAACAGAACCAAGATTGGTTTGGAACTTGATTATGATACCTGGAGCCAATTTTCATTAGGATATGATTTTGAATATTTTTTCAATGATCAGTTACCATCTGTTAGCTTTTTAGGTCATTCTATCAACTTGAATTGGAAAATATAGATATGAAGTGTAAAAGAGTTTATACTTTTTTATGTGCTGCCACATTACTGTTCATAGTTTCGGGCTGCTTGACTGACGATAAACTAAATCTTGATTTTACTTCATATGAACCGAAGAATATTCATGACGGTATTGTAATTTCCGATCCAATAACAGAGAATATAGATACCCAATTGCTAGATGAGGTTTACAGAGATATATATAGTGACGCAAATTTCTGGTCGCTAAGAAGTTTACTAGTTTTTAGAAATGGGAAATTAATTGCAGAAGCATATCCAAAAGACGAAAGTGATATCACAAATAAGCATATAATTTGGTCATGCACTAAACAAGTGATGGGGATTTTGGCTGGTATAGCAGTAGATCAGGAACTTATTGAGCATATTAATATGCCAATATCAAGATTTATTACTGAAATTGATCAGCATCCGGAAAAAACAGATATTACTATAAGAAATCTTTTGACAATGCAATCTGGTATTGATTATCACAATGCTGAGCAGACTGATGAAATTTTAAGAAGAATTCCTGATAATAGCCTTGAATTTATTTTAGATCGCCCTATGAATTCATTGCCTGGGGATGTGTTTCATTATAATGATGGGAATCCCCATTTATTATCTATTCTTATCAATAGAATAACCAATCAGACAACCGATGAATTTGCTGATGAATTTCTATTTTCTAAAATTGGAGTTAAGAATTATAATTGGATTCGGTACAAAGACGGAACTACTTTAGGTGGATTTGGTATAGAAACTACCCCGAGAGAATTATCTAAAATCGCTCTTTGCGTTGCTGATAGCGGCCGGTGGCAGGGAATGCAGATTATTAGCCCGGAGTGGATTAGTGATATGACATCTGTACAGGCAGAGATAGAGGGGTATGACTACTCCTTTGGCTATTTCTGGTGGATAGATGAACTACGCAAAATATACTTTATGTGGGGAGCTGGTGGTCAATTTGCTTTTATTGTTCCTGATAAACAACTGGTGATAATAATGACATCCTTTCCATCGACAAAAGGTGAATATGAGATCGAAGACTATGAAGCACTAAGTATTGTTGATAGAATAATCGATGCTACATATTAGTAATATTATTGACGGCTTTCTGGAAAGTCGATGAACAGTTAAAGCCTGATAAATGGATAAACAAACAAATGCTTATCGCGCACGCCCAATCTGTGGTTTCCAGGTGCTTAAGTATTCATAAATAAGATTTCTTTCTGTATCCATACCATAGACCAGACATCTTGAATTATTTATTTTAATACCCCCACCAATATATTTGAATTCAAGTGGGATTAGTCCAGTGAAATTCAGATGCCTGTCGAAAAAGAGTGCCGACATAACAGGAAATCCATCGGTAAGAGTATCATTTGTGGCTCCGGGATACATTTTTGCCTGATCTACCTGATGGCAAAAAACAATTATAGTACCATTGTTATAGTAGTAACTATCAATCTCCGGCGGGATGCCTGGTGGTGTAGACTGCTGCGGTATTGGCACAGATTTAATAAGAGTAGGCTGGCTCCCATTAAATTCATACAAGGATAAATGTGGTACATAAGACGATGACCCAAACCAATTAAAAGCTGTGTCAGCAGCAAAGCATTCCCAACCATAAGCGTTTGAGAGTGTATCGAAATTTGCTATCGAAGTTTGTTCCTGTAATTGAATATTTACAAGGTATAAACTGTCAGACTCTTCAAACGGTAGGATGCCATAACTCCTAATTGTTAATAACTCAGGATCTGATGTAGATATATCTTCAAATAGAGCATAGACAGTAGAGTCATTGACATTTTTGTAATAAAATACAAGCCCGGGATTGTTATCTGGTCTCTCAATTCCATTTACAATATTAGAGTAGCCAGGGTCAGATGGTGCAGCTGTAGGAAAGGAATTATAATGATAATTGTTTCCCTTATGCTTTTCGTTGCGTGCATAATAGTGACTACCAATACCCAGATTGGTGGAGCTTGATATTTCCCAATTATAGATCACTTTCGAATTTCTGGGGAAGGAGCCACTGATATAATTCACTTCAGAATCAGAGTCATAGTTAGAGAGTGGAGAGTAAGGATCGTACGGGGTGAATTTGTCAAGAAAACCAGCAAATTGGATAGATCCGTTTTCTATTCTTGCCGAAGTTATTATTGCTCGCTTAGAGTTAGGATAGGTAGCATCTACTACCAAAGAATCAAATTGTTGAGTTTCCCCCGGTATTAAATATGTTAGTATAGGTTGTAAGAAAGGGTATTCAAACTCCATTATGAATCCTCTCCTGGTAAAGCCTAGATAATATTCATTAGATGAATATGGTTCACCAATCGGGAAAGTACCCTGGTACCCTAGGACCGAGTCATAAGTAATTTGATCTGATGTCATTCCGGCAAGAACAACTGTATTTGTTTCCTCATCATAAGTAAGATCATAACAATGATCCAGACCATCCGAATCAATGACATGATAATAGAAGATCTTACTAAGGTTATGATTCATCAATAGTATTGAATTCTGATCATCAATCTGAACAGAATACCCTCCTGTATTCAGACTAAAAGTATCGAGCAATATCTCAACCGCAGTAATAAAATTAGTTGAGCTATTTTCCTTTATAGCAATTGTCTTAATATTAGAAGTATTATTAACTACAGAGCTCTGATTATCAACAAATATGACCGGATCAATTATTATTGTATCTTGGGAACTAAAGCCATTTGCTTCAAACTTGATTTTTCCCTTATTTTTCTGAAACCGAGAATTTATCTTATTATCTTTCTTTTTTCTGTTTTTATAAGTCTTCAGGCCATCCATCTTAATATTTAAACCATTCGAAGTTAATTCTACTAACGAATCTGTGACCAAGGTACTATCGATACCCTCAAATCCAATTTCTACATCATCTATTTTGCCGCCCGGCCTTACCGTTAAGTCAAAGCGAAAATTTCCACTTTCAGTATAGATTTCTAAGTCAATATCATCATAAATATTTTCTAGTTTCAATTTAGGTTCATGGTTTTTCCTGGCAAATTTTGGATCGTTTTGATACTTCTTATGCATCTCACGAGATTTTTTCTGTTTTATCCTATCTCGCAGCTTTTTTGCTTTGCCATCAAAGCTCATCTTAAAGCGTGAGCCTTTTTTCAACGACACCCCTGCAGAGTCTTGTAGAGTATATAAATTGAAATATAAGCCTTCATTAGTTACATACACAAAACCATTTTTTAATCTGCTTTGCCACAGAACTGCCTGATCCCATTCCCCAAAGTTAGGTTCAAATTCATAGAGCAAATCCATGTTTATTTTAGTTGGCTTGGCAATTATATCGATTGTGCTGAAAGCAATTATGCCAATCACAAAAAGTAAGAAATATAAAAATCTCATAGCAGCTTATTGGAATAAATAACAGTTCAAAAATACTTGCGAATTCAATCCATCACTTACCGAAGTTATGAAAATAAATAAGTAAAAAAAACTTTTAATTGTGATTACATTCTAATATATTAATGATGTCCTGAAAAGATTTGTTTGTGTTTTGATTTAACAGGAGAATTTGAATTATGAGGGGTGTGTTAACCATCATAATATTGCTGGAATGTCTATTTATTTATAATTCTGAAGCCAGTGAGATTAGCTATTTTGATGCCGCAGGACGTACCGCTTACTACCAGAATTCAACATCAGTTGCACAAAAATTTCTGATCCCTCCTTTAGCCACGCTCGACAGTCTGGAGCTAGGTGTAATAGGTCCTGCGAGTGCAGAATACTCAGTTTCAGTTTATCTGGATTATTATGATTCCGGAGTACCAACTCTTGAATCACCTTTATCGGTATTTAAGTTGGTTAAGCAAACTGATGGCCGAGAGATATCCCATATATCTCTTAGTAATATGATTGCTAAAGGTATAATTTTATATGTGGTTGTAACATCTGAAGATGGAGTGATGCTACGCTCGGATCAAATCGATAAACTACCATATTGCGAAGGTAGAAGAGGTGAGTTATTTCGTACTCAATTTATCATGAGGTCGGACGAGTGGGAAGCAGGTCTTTATGATTTTGATATGAAACTTTGGTTTACACCGGATAAGACAGATGAAAATGCCTTACCTTTCGAACTTCGCTCTCTCTCTGAGCAAGCTGCTTCTGGTCTTAGCCTAATGGTTGATGACGTCGATATGGATGGCGATCTTGATCTTTACCATGGTGGTTTACTCTTCAGATCAGATGGGAAAGGAGGCTATTTAAAAGAAGCACTGCCTGAAGATACAATTGCCCTCTTTTCATTACATGAAGATTATTCAGCTGATGTTGCGCTCTATAGTATCCGCAAGGGGACTAAGGATAAATATCTAATTACTCTTAATCCCAATAGTCTTGAGACTTCTCAAGACACTATCATATTACCGCCGGAAATAGGTGAGCCTATCTCAATGTCATTATCTAAGCAAGCATCAGATAACCATCTTCTTGAAATGATATATCTGAAAAATAATGGAACATTAGGGGGTGCAGAAATTGATCTTGATGCTCAGACTGCAGTGATTATAGATAGAAAAGAAGCAATATCCCGGGTGTTTGACTACCCCTATCAGTTGAGTTCGGCCGAAACTAATACTATTGTTTCAAAGCCTTCGAGCCAGGATCCTACTAGTTATGCCCAAGGTGTTTTTCAAGATATTCAATATACCTCAGGTCTTAAAACAGGTATCGCGGGTAAATCTTCAACTGGTTTTCTTAAACCAGAGTCATTAGGTTACAGTATTGGTGATATCAACGGTGATAGTCTGAACGATATAGTACTTTTCAGTGATTGCCCCTGCAAGTCGTTATCAATTTTTAAAAATACAGGAAGCGGCTTTCAGAATGTCACTCACGAATGGGGGCTGCCTTACCTTAATATTGGTCCTGATGGACTACTAGTTGATCTGGATCAGGATGGTGATCTTGATATATTTAGTGCCTCGGAAGGGATACCTATCATCATTGAGAACCACTTTGGTAAAGATAATACCTCTGATATCAGAAATAGTTCTATTGGTGGGAGGTCTGATTATTCATCAGTGAGATATAATCATAGATCAGGTGGAATTCTGAAGCAAGGTCCTACACTTGCCATAACAGAAAATAATCTTCTTAATGAAAAGAAAAAATCCGATTTTTCGGCCACTGTATTTCCAAATCCTAGTTCTGGTCTTTTTACAATTGAGATTAATTCGGTAACTAATCTTGAGGAACTAGAGATGGTACTTTATACCCAAGATATGAGGAAACTGGCTGATTTGAGTCAGCAGACTGTTATTCAAGGTATAAGTAAATTTGATATTGATTTATCTCAATATGGTAAGATTGGTAACGGAACTTATTTTATCGTGCTGAATTCCAAAGGCACAAATGCAATTTTAACGACGGTAGTGAGTAAGTGATGCGAACGATTTTATTAGCTGCGCTATTTCTGATCATACCCTTTGGGAATTTAATATATGCACAGATCAATGGCCCTATCCAACCAGATTATACCAATTTTACTCCCATAAGCGGCTCTGATATGGTAGATACATATACCGGGCAGTTTAGGTACTCAATACCAGTAATTACTATACCCGGTCCTGATGGTAGTGGTTATACCCTGTCGCTAGGTTACAATAGTAATAACAAACCTGATGATGAAGCTAGTTGGGTCGGGTACGGTTGGACACTGAATCCTGGTGCAATAAGTAGGAATAAAAGAGGATTTCCCGATGAATTTAATGGTGTGGAAGTCATTTATTATAAGAAAAGATTGCGAAACCAGACCCGTACAGTATATCCAAGTACTGCTATGGAATTCTATAGTGTAGATGAAAATCCCGATACGGGAGAAGGTAGTTTATCTCCGGGATTCAATCTATCACTCTCAATGATTCTTAGCCACAATAATTACACTGGCTATAAAAGAACATTTTCACTTGGTGGTGGCCATGATTATGCCAGCGGTAATTTCACTACCTCAAGCGATGGTAGTTATTCTATTAGTGCTAATTCCAGATATCTGGTGCGTGAACTATCTAATTCTATATATCCGGAGATAAAGGGAGAAGATCAAAAAGGATGGTCCGGTTTTCTAAGAAACTCTGTCAAAAGCTATGCAAACCGTTTACCCGCAGCTGGAATTAATTCACTTAATTGGCTGGTAAATAGCAGGGGTGCTTTTCCTGTTAGTGCTGATAATTATAAAGTCGATGTTGTAGGGTTTAGTCCTGGTCTCAGATTAGATGGTTTCTTGGGAGTAGGGCTTGATATGACTTACGGGTGGAGTACAACTGACATAACTTATGATCCGGTTGTTACAAGAAAGGCTAATGGATATCTTCATTCTGATAAAGGATTCTCTGATGGTAAAACTCTGATGGACTATTTTGTGTTCAATGAAAGAACTGTCAAAGAAGATGATGCTTTTCTTCATATACCCTTTTCAAATGCAGATGATTTTTCGGTAAGTGGCAATGGGATAGCCGGTTCATTCAGAGCATGGAGTAATCAGGCGGGTACTTTCCGTCCTGATAATTCGGAGTCAGAAACTTATAGCGATGATGCAGGTGCAACTGGTTCAGTTGGTCCTGGTGGCTGGGGGTTCGGAGGTAATTACTCCTATGGTGACGGCCGACAGAAGCAGAGCCCATGGTGGAATGGTGATACCGATGCAACAGGCGGTCCGGATTTTGCCGCAGCGGGGCCTGATTCTAACAGAAGTAATTTTGTGTTCAAATTCAGGAACGATCCAACGGGATGGATCGATTATTATGACTCGGAGAATCATCCCGATAGATTTAGCCCCTTTGCTCAAAGCTTTCATTCATTCAACAATCTATCTCAAGTTTATGGGCATAGACTTAGTAGCTCTAGCGGACCTAATGTTGATACTGAAGGGTTTTATCGAGCTAGCAAAAAAATTGAACCAAAATATTTTGGTATTTCAGATAATTCTGAAGCCTTGCATATACCTGAGAATCTGCCTGAATTAAGTGGTATTGGTAAAGGTATGATAGTTGGGTTCAGAATAACCTCAGAAAATGGAATAGTCTATGAATATCACCAACCAATATTTAATAGAGAAGAAAAGAATATATCATACTCCATTAATAATGCGAATCAATCGCAAGAAGAAAACTATACAAATGACAATTATATAATCTATCAAAACATAAGTGATGAAAATACTATAGTCAATAAGAGGGGCGAATATGTTAGTGAACCTTATGCAACCACCTATTTGCTTACTGCAATATATTCACCCGATTATGTAGATCTGTCCGGTGATGGCCCATCAAATGATGATCTGGGTAGCTGGACCCGTTTTGAATATGAGCGTTCTGCCGGAAGTAATGATAAATCAGATTCATCACAAGAATGGTTTTTTTGGAGAAAACCATATAGTGGGTTGTATTATAACAGAGGAGAGCTATCAAATAAACTGGACGATACAGGAATGTTCAGTGCTGGTGAGAAGGAACTCTACTATCTTTCAACCATCGAAACTAAGTCTCATATTGCATACTTCATTAATAATAAGACATCATTCAACATAGCGTTGCAATCTCAGGATGGTGTGAGTGTTGATACTATTGCTGTTGAAGCGGAGCGAGATGATAATGGTAAGTTCTTAGAACGACTTGATTCCTATCCTGCTGATAGTGATGCCAGTGCTGCATGGATTAGGGCAGAACCTTGGGAAGAAGATCCGGATATACCAACCCCAAATCCGTCTCGGTATCTTGAGAGAATAGAACTATATGCAAAGGACCCTTCAGATCCTAACCTGCATACCGAATTACTCTCAACTACTAATTTCCAATATGATGGTTCATACCCAATATGGACAGGGCAGTTAAGTTCATTCCAGAATAAAGGTAAACTTACGCTAACAGGTATCTGGACCGATCATGCAGACTTACAGACAACCTATATTTCGACCTATCGATTTGGATACACCTACCCTGGTTCATCAGACTATCCCGGAAGATATTCACATCTGGCTACTGAATATGCAGGTCTGGATGAGCTCCCAACCTACAATTATCTTGATACAGATGTTTGGGGGTATTATGCGACAGATGGTGCTTCGCCATCCGGAGGAACTCCAATTGCTTCAATCGGTAATGGATCTATACTGTCTAATATAGAGGATTCCAGAAAATATAAGATGAAAGATTGGGTAGATCAGCTACCAGATCATTCAGATTTTGATCCAGCTGCATATAATCTCAAAACCATTGATCTTCCATCTGATGGGCAAATCCATATTCAGTATGAGCGTAATAAATATACGAGTGTACAAGACAGATTACCCATGATAATGGTACCTATAAAAGAAGGTGTAGCTATGGGTAATGGAGAGTATATAATTGATCTTTCAAAATCTATTGATACTACCGGACTTGATCTGGCTTCGTATGCCAGTATTCTTGATAGTATTCTCAAACGGGATAGACTATACTTTCGCTTTTTATATGGAATATCACAGGATGATGGGCAAGTAGATATGAGCCACTGTCCCTCAGAAATAATCAGAGGGTGGAGTAGTGTCGAAAGCGTTACATTTACTGGGGGTGAGATTAAGATACAAACCAGATTAACCAAAGGCACTGACGGGGGAGATATACCTATTCCCAGGAAGATGTGTGAGGTTATGGTTGTTGAGCAAAGAAGCGGTATCTATTCTAAAGGTTCTATTGAAAACTGTGATCCTTGTAACGGTGATCATGGGGTAGCATTTAATTATGATGCGGAAGCCAAAGATCCGTGGGGGGCCGATATTGCAAACCTCAATGAAGATATATGTAGATACTATAGTCCTTCAGATTCCTATCTAAGGCTTCCACTTCCTGAAGCAATGGAAAAGAAAGGGGGTGGTATCAGAGTCAAAAGAATTCTTATGTTGGACAAGTTCAATAGTCTGACAGGTGAAGGTGAAAATAATCTCTATGGTACCGAATATGTTTACAAAAAAGCAACACCTTTAGGCTTAGTTGGCTCTGGTGTTGCTGCAAACGAACCGGAAATAGATGTATCTAATTCACTAAGGAGTTTCCTGGGTACCAGAGCCCCATTAGATGATACACAGATGGACAAGATTGGTATTAAAACTGATATCCCTGTCAGTATAGAACAGTACGAAGGTCCACTCTGTAAGCCATTGTTACCTTCAGCTTTGGTAACATATGCTGATGTGACAAGCAAGTCAATTTACGAAGGTCCCAATACCAACGGTTTTAATATCGATTCATATATAACCTATCGCGATCTGCCTTATGACTTTAAGATGAGAGATACCTTCCAGGGCGCAGACAGATTAGTCGAAGGAATTGACTATACTAATCCGGCATTTGATGATCCATCTCTCAATATCCCTATGCTATATAGCTATATGGGTACTTTTGCCCTTCAGGGTTATCAGTTTATTACTCATGGTTTAATTGGTCAGAAGAAATCCAATCACCTTTATGCGGGTAGTTACTCTGATTATATTATTGATCCACTAAATGCCAGGATTACATCCGGAACTACTTATGAGTACTTTAATCCTGTTGAGCCAATTCCACTTTACCGTGGTGATACCATAGAATATGGTTTTAGAGGTCTTGATATGGATATATTTGGAGAGTCACGATATACAGAGCAACATAATTTAAATGCTGGCGGAGACATTGATGTAAACTTTACTTGGGCTCTTGCCTTTACCGGTTCAGCAAATATTACAGGAGATTATTCTGAATCTGAAGCAGGTACCTATGTTACAACAAAGATTATTTCTCTACCCGTATTTGTAAAATCTGTTGAGACGACAACAGACGGAGTCTCATCCAAAGTTGAGAATATTGCTTTTGATCCCATCACAGGTTCGCCAGTTCTTACTACAGCTTATGATGATTATTCAGATATAACAGATGGATTGGGTTATCAGGGACAGATCAATACATTTAACCTCATGGCCCATTCCCATTACCAAGAGCTTGGAGAGAAGAGTTTTGGTGATGGAAAGGTCATACAAAGCGTCGAGTATAACAGGGTACTAAGGCTGGTAGCAAATGACACATCGGCTGTGATTTATCCATCTTATTCCTATGGAGAAAATCAATGGGGTGGAGATTTCCACGAGCCACTGACCAAAGGAGATATCATTGAAGTCTATCCCAGCCAGGCCAATCCCGATTTTACAAGATCTTATCTCTATACCATAGATCATATTACACCAATTGGCATCGCACTGCAGCCCCTGGATTCGAGTGATACTTTCAGCGGGTTACTCAGGAATGTAGATATTAGGATAGTAAAAAAATCAGGTCAACACCAATTAGGCCTTTCGGTTGGTCAGGTAACAACATATGGAGATCTGGAGCTCCCGTCTACAAACTACTACGGTATAGATACTGCAAGAATTACCGAGCGTCAGACCCTGGTTGATACCATGAATGTAATACTAAGCAGTAGCAGGGATACAACAATTAATCTGGTTGATATAGTACCAAATATTAAAATCATATCTCCCGACGGGGATACGATTACTGGTAGCGAAGTTTCATTAATATTTAACTTCTCGGATCTGGTTCAGGTTTCACCTAACGATCCCTATGTAGCCTCACTTTATGACTATAGATATTACGACCCTACTGATACTATATCGCATGCATTTTTTGAGATTAGCTATGTCTATAACTCAAAAACATTTACTCAGGCTGATATGATGCCAAGATATAATGAGATAGTAACAGATCTTAATGCATTACTTGATTCAAATTATAAATTCATCCCTCTTTCTGATTATCAGCTAAATTCTATGAGGCTGGATAATAATGATGCTCAATTATCCAACATATTTGATGATATGGGAGATCATGAGATCAGGCAAGTTAAACTCAGAGAGAGTGATTATTATGAATTAACCGGACTGAATAAAATATTGGATGCCCATTATTTGCGTCAGGGTACTTACCAGAAAGGTAATGATATTTTAAATATAGAAGAAAGTTCGATAGGCTCTGTATATCTATACAAAGATGAAACAGATAGTGCCTTCGTTAAGCCGGATATACCATTAGAAGATGAATCTGGCAACAGGATGTTTGCAAGGCTGAATTTTTCGGGTTACTTGACAAAAGAAGAGCAGGAGACTAATTTCCTATCTATCCCAACATATGTATCAAATGTAGATTCTACCGTCTACACCAGCTCCAGGGGATACTTTGAATTCACTGATATGGATCTGATGTATAGATATATTCCTGACAATCAGTATGACAAAGATTTTGGTGAATTCATTGATACAAATGATATCGTTATTGCTGATACATGTAAATTCGGGCACGAACGCCGATATGTCACCTATGATTCAGTTAATCCCGCTGTATTTGATACCATACCTAACAGTATATATTGGACTAATGCTGAGTTTGTACTGGGATGGAGCGGTGAGATTGAGATTGATACACGAGCAGGTCTGCCAGATGGTCTGCCTGATACAATGATTCACCGACCATTGATTGATACAGTCTTTCCCTATCACTTCTACCGTCATTTTGCTTGTCTGGATTTTGATGATGAGGTCTCACTTGCCTGGCAGTTTGAGAATGTACTTTCGATTACCAATTCTACCTTGAGTGATGACAATCCGATATCATTTGAAGAATATGGAATTGATCCGGGTACAGTGCCTCAAAATGATGTGCTTAACAAGCGTAAAGGGGTCTGGAGGCCACAAGGTAACTATGTATATGAAACAGGTCGGAATTCAGGTGGACTCGATCCATACAGTGCTGCCCAAACAGGCCGGAATTACATTACAGGTAAATATGCCGATGGTATTGGGGTCGATGGTTCAATTTATACTGTAAAGACGATCAATTGGATGAATCCCGAAAGATCAATTGATCAATGGATTAAGGGTGGTGATATAATCCAATATTCGCCCTTCGGTGAAGTAACCGAGGCTTATGATATTAATGAAATTGCCACTAGCGCCAGATATAATGAGATAACCAAGATGCCAGCATATACTGCTTCTAATGCTGAGTATGGATCAGTACTCTTTTTTGATTTTGAAGATTTTGAGCCTGTTGATATACCCGGATATGGAGTTCAAACAGACTTTACTGTTGATAGTATTTCGCATACAGGTAATAAGAGCTACAGATTAGCAACTGATTCGACGATTAGATTAACCAACTACTATACTCCTAACTTTCTTGTAGATACTCTTTCAGATGAAAAAGGATTGATTCGAGCTTGGGTCTATGTTGATGATGCTTCTTTGGGTCGAACACCTGAAATATTAGTTCGCCTAACAACACCTTTTGGCATACCCACTGCCCATTGTCCGACACATGAAATAATCGTAGCATTAGATTCTGTTGCAAGTTCCAATGGCTGGGTGCTTATGGAAGGTATTACAGGTACAGACTGCCATTTCCCGGATGAGATACCATTTGTAAGTATACAAACCACTGATACAACCGCTAATATCTTCATTGATGATTTCCTAATTCAGCCTTATTCAGCTGAGACAACTACCTATGTCTATGACCAAGGTGTTACTAATAGGATATTGGCTCAATTTGATCCGAACCATTTCCCGACCCTATACAGATATGACTATGAAAATCGATTATCTGGTATTACCAAACAAACAAGTAAAGGGCGCAGATTAGTATCCGAAACAGATTATAATTCACCCAACAGTATTCGCCCTGCCAGGCCTGGTGTCGATCAGTCCTATCTAGTGGCAGCTCCCCCTATGGCACCATCAATTAATATAGGGCTGTCGGAGCAGAAAGGAATAATGCCTAAAGGTATGTCTCTTAAAGAGTGGAAGAAGAGCTTCTATTCACTCGATAGTCGATCTCAAAACCAATTCGTGAATAACAGGCGTAGGGAGCAAAGAGCTATATCAGATAGTATAGAGAGGACTGGTATAGAAATGAAAAGCAAACTTTTGGAGCTTAAGATAAGTCGGGATAGGAAAAGTATTCAGTTATTAGATGGTATAATAAATACACCACTGGAAAATGATAGCCTACCTGGTCTGCCTGCTATTCCAGAATCACCATTTCTGATGGATTCATTGAAACATGAGACTAAAGATTTGCCCGAAATAAACCAACCCCAGATTCCTGATTTTAGGTTTGACACTGATTCTCTGGAAAAACCCTCAATGAATAGTATAGTTAAGCCATTGGGTACTATACCTGATTCGACAGAGATCAAAAAAAGGATAAAAGAAAGATTACTTGAACAGACGCGTAAGAAATGATTTTTATCAAAATTTTGAGAGATCACATTTGGATAATTAAATGAAGAATTTAGGTTTACTACTTCTATTTATTTTTAGCTGTATCGCTGATTTGCGGTCGCAGGAGATTATGCCTTTTGTTTATCCGCAGAATAATTATCCTACACTTGTTAAGGAAAGACTAATCAGTTTCACAGATACAGAGTTGCAGTTACTGTCCCAACCTATTCCGACAGGCCAGAAAACTCTTTCTCTTGTTGCTGACCCCCAACCCTATGATGACTGTTTCGAATGGCGGCATGATGGCAATATTTTCTTTAGCCTGGGTTTAGACACTAACGGTGTATTTGAGCACGGAGATAGAATATCATATGATATTTCACTCCAAGTGTACTATACTCTTACATATAAAGATCAACTAGGTACAGTTTATAATCACTTCTCCAATATGACTCTGGATCTTTTTGGTCAGGACTCAACTGGATTGGATGAGCCTGAAGAACTGGTTTACCTCAATAATTCTGTTTATTCTATTGATACTGTTGCCGGGTCTGCCTTGCAGTCCCTCACAGTAGATAGTGTTGCATATGTCTTTAACCCCATGCCGGGGATGAATGTAAGTCCGCTGGTTCGCTTCGAGATCTTCTATGAGTACCAGAAAGTTTATAAACCAATTGGTAGTTCTTATGATATAGTTCTGGAACAGAGATACGAGACAACAAATATTGGCTCTGGTAGCGCTCCTGAACCCGAGATCTATAATCTGCTTGATGTCACAAGCGAAGACCCAATACAAAACCTCAATATGGTAGAGCCCATAATGCTCAAATGGTATCCTAATAATTCCATGGCCTGTGATGAGCTCCCATTTAATAATTACGAGATACAGATACTAAAGCTCGAAAACTTTGCCAAAGATATTTTTATCTACGATACTGTTGGTGCCAATGACGATGTCTATGGATTTGAAAAAGCAATTGTCGATTGGGAGAAGGCAACTACTATCCAGACAGGTAGCTCCAAAACACGATACGATTATATACCGACAAAAGGGAAGGGACTGTATATATGGAGAGTCCGGCCCATAGCAGACTACTACCCAGATGGTGCCAACAACCCACTCAACTATGGTCAGTGGTCCCAATATATTGCCGGAAACGAAACTGCTACTCTGGTCAATGATACAGGTTCCATACCTGCCACCGGCGATACTGTTACATACAAGGTCTGGCTTCAGAACAATAACTTTGCATACAACTATAACGAACTTCTCTATATTACTGCCCAAATTGCCGTACCCGGATTTATCTTAGCAGAAGCATGGAACCGCGACCTCAACTGGTCGCATACCAAGTACTACACAGAAGCAAACAACGATTCAGTAGGTACACTGTCATACCAGCAGCTGACCTACGCCGATCATCTGCTTAATCAGCGGCAAACACAGATGCGCACCAAGGAGAGTGATCTAAATCTTATCTCAGGTGTAGTATTAGATAATCTTGGCCGCCCCGCAGTCAGCATACTACCATTTGCCCTGCAATATCCGGAAAGCCAGACTGCCGCCTTCGGCGATTCACATGCTACTCTCCTTAACAAAACAGGAATGGCATACCAAAACAAGCTAATTGAAGACCAGTCTGCCAACTCATACTCCATACGTCATTTCGATAGTCTCGATGTTGTTCCCCAGCAGGCATATGGCGGAAAAGTCTTCCAATACTACGATGGAGATACCACATACTATTCCGGGCTTGCCGAGCCGATGCCAGTGCCGAGCGCACAGGGCTATCCATTCAGCCGCACAGTCTTCTCTACTGACGGTACAGGCCGCCCGATAGAAGTCTCCGGTGTAGGAAAAAATCTAAAGATTGCTCCCGGCCCCGATACAGCTCGTACCACCAAATACTTCTACTCAAGCCCTACTAACACAGAGCTGCTCGCCGTTTTTGGTAATGAAGCCCCCAATCCCGCACGTATACAAAAAATAATTACAGTGGATCCCAATGGCGTATCCACCATTACATACAAAAACAATCTCGGTAAAGTCATAGCCAGTTGCTATGTCTCTCAGTACGATACCACCTTCACGCATCTGCTGCCCTTCGGTGACTACCCCGATAATAAGCTCGAACTGGATATTGCGTATGATCGCCAGGGTACAATTGCCTTTACCGAGTTTGGCCTGACTGAAACCCGGGGATTTGTACCAACTCTCAATACTACCGCTGAAGTCTCTTACAGTGCTGAGCCCGTTTCTCTGGAATTTACCCTGTGCCAGGGTGATACCAATGGTATCGATGCTTGTGCTAACATACCTTATAGATTCAGCCTGCTGCTCGAGGATGCAAAAGGCAATGCCGTACATACCGATTCAGCCTTCTATTCTCCTTCGGCTAGCCCGTGCCCTGATCTCGGCGGATCAGTCATCAATGATTCCGATAGCATAGCCCTGAACAAACAGACCAATTACTATGTCACTACAAATTTCCAGCTCGATCGTTCACCTCTGGATTCACTGCGTAAATATGTAGCTGATTCATATACCGATATTTATTTCGATGCATTCGCCCCTGCTCTCGATAGTCTCGATAAGCTCGATTCTATCTACAGGCGCAATGGCACATACATCCTCAGCCACTTCTATGACTACCTCGAAGCCGGCTACACCACCTCTATGGGGCGCTCGGTTACTTGGACTATCGATAGCTCCTCAGATCCCTGGATCTATACCACTGATCTTGGCTCTTGTCTTGGCACCCTGACCCTGCCCACAGATCAGTGTACTTTCAAATGCGAGCTGGAAGTCGATTATGGCTACGAGGCAGAGCTCCTGCAGGCCTTCACAGGCGAATATCCTTCCGGATCATCCAATTTTGACCTTATTGATACCGATGTGAGTGGTACTATCGAAATGGACGAAATTCTCTTCTTC
>Ga0207422_1002055_pt1 | contig 30556 bp, 19 predicted proteins | sample MarCyaLeptolynsp_FD_187757 | JGI IMG/M metagenome (GOLD analysis project Ga0207422, IMG submission 187757) | Marine cyanobacterial communities from Panama - species 1 Leptolyngbya sp. (SPAdes) | ecosystem: Environmental > Aquatic > Marine > Unclassified | place: Panama: Panama City | collected... | reverse complement strand
AGACACCACCAAGATTGTATCCCTGCGCGCGCGGCCAGTCATCCCGGCTGAATTCTGGTGCGACGATGATGAACCCGCTGGCTTGGGCGTGATCGATCCATTGTTCGCGATAACGCTGCGGGTCGCGGCGGGCTCCGTGCATCACGAATAGGATGGTGGCTGACGCGCGATCCACGCCCTCTGGAACAAAGGTCCAGACTGGAATCGCGGGTCCGGACCAATTGGTGAATTCAAAACTGTCTCTGCCCGGCGTGAGGGTGGGTGCCGCAAGACCGCTGCTCGCGCTGTCGGCATTGGATTGGGCACCATTCGATTGGGCAGGATTGGATTGGGCTGGGGCGGCAAAGGCCGCGAGCGGCAAAGCCGCAGCCAAGCCAGCGACCACCAATGCATTTCGAACATCTGGTCGAACAAGCGGCATCAAAAATTGTCTCCAGCCAATCCTAGTCTGCGAAGGAGTTCGCCATTCAGGATTGTTGCTGAATGCGCATATCAGCGCAAGTCGTGTGAGCCCCAAAAAACCCCATAGGGAGGCCGTGAACATGTGTCCTGTGCCCGCAATCGCGCCGCGTGGACCCTACCAGCCAAAGCACCGGATATGCCTCTGAGCGGCTCCTATTGGGGCGCAATCCGCGGCCTGAAAAGGGTGCTCACAAGAGCAAGTGGGAAGGCCGCAATTAGAAGCAGGATCGCTGTAGCCCTTTTGGTTCTTTGCAGCTCTCCAGCGATCCCCTATTCTGCTCGGATGCGTCGCGAAATCGACATGCTTGCCTATTCGTTGGAGATTGAGGAGGCACTGCTCCCTCTCCTTCCCGAGTTGCTCGAGGACTTTTGGGCCTTGGGAGCAAATGTCGAAACGATCGTTGCTGCTGTCGCAGATTTGAACCTGCCACCAACTTCGCGTGTTGTTGACCTTGGCTGCGGAAAGGGTGCGGTTTCAATCTCTCTGGCAAGGAGGTTGAACTTCCAGGTTCTGGGCATCGATCTGTTCGAACCCTTTGTCGATGAAGCGCGGGAGCGCGCAATACAGGAAGGTGTCGATCATCTCTGCGAATTCCAGCACGGAAACATCGTGAGCCTCGCAAACAAGATCGAGCCTTCAGATGTTGCTGTGTTCGCGGCCCTCGGTGACACGCTCGGCAAGAGAAGCGAAACAATGCGCATTCTCCGGCACTATGTCCGGCCGGGTGGCTACATCATCATTGATGATGGCTATCAGCGCCGGGCGGATGCACCAGTGATACCGGGCTTCGAAGGTGCCGCAATGCGCGACGTCGCGTTAGCTGGCTGGACGGGTGAAGGAGACGTGTTGGTCGCTGAGCACATCGTCACTGGCGCGGAGGAAGGTCAGGCCGAACTGATAGCGCATCGTGCAGAATCAGTGGCCAATGTGCATCCTCAACTGGCAGATCGAATCCGCAAATTCGCGCGTGAGCAAGCCGAGGAATACGAATATCTCGAGCAAGAGTTCGTATCCGCGACATGGGTCTTTCGACGGACCTGATGATTACTGGCACCGGTACAATACGCCGAAAATCACCCTGACGGCATTCCCAAAAAAAATCGCTAAATTTCTGTCCGCCCCGGCGGACTGATCCATGAGTGGTGCTTTGTCACCGCAAACTGGTCGGTCTGTTTTCCGAGGGCTTTTGAATGGTAGCGGTATTTGCAGGGATTGGCGCTGGAGTTGAGCGTGGATCGGGATCTTTGTTGGGAGGAGCTGGTCAGTTAGGTGCGGCGTTGCTGGGCCGGGGCGGCGAGGGTGTTACGGTCAACGCTGTGACGGGCAATTTGGTGATTGCGCGGCGTGATGAGTTTTTGTCTGGGCTTGGACCTGATGCGAGTGTTTCTCGGACCTATAACAGTTTGGTGGACACAGATGATCGCGACAATGGCGATCAGTGGCAGCAATCGACGACGCGGCGGATCTTTGGCCTTGTGGGGGCTGAGAACAGCGCGGGCAGCACGATTGATCGGTTGGGAGCGGATGGTTCTGTCATCACCTATGCCTATGCGACCAGAGGGGGTGTGTCGGCGTATTGGTCTGATGCGGGTGCTGGCACGCATGACCGGATTGAGTGGAGCGGTTCGCAATGGACCTGGCATGATGGGGATAGCCGGGCTGAGGAGATTTATGAGCTGAGCGCGGGCAGTGCGAGCGAGTATCGCATTGCGAGCTTGAGCAACGAAGTCGGTGAGAGCTTGAGCTATCTCTATCTCGCCGGGACCGACAAGCTTGAGCAGGTGACGACGGCGAGCGGGGAATGGCTCAAATACAGCTGGAGCGGGGATAATATCAGCAAGATCGAGACGGGGTATCTCGATCTTGGCAATGGGTCATCATCTGAGACGCTGACGCGGACCTATTATGGCTATGACGGGTCGAACCGGCTGATCAGTGTGACCACTGATCTGACCCCTGGTGACAATGCGATCGGTGATGGCGCGACCTATGTCACCAGCTACACCTATGACGGCACCAGCGACCGGGTGGCGACGATATCGCAAGAGGGCAATGTGCTGCTGGCGATTGCCTATGATGGTTCAGGGTGGGTGTCGCAATTTGTCGAGCATGTCGATGGGGTGGAGACGCGCACGACCTCGCTTGCCTATCATGGCACCTATTCTGAGGTTACGCATCCTGATGGCACGGTGACGCGGCTTGATTATGATGCGGATGGACGTTTGCTGCAGATCACGCAGGCACCCGCAGATACCAGCAGGCCAGCCCAGATCACCCAGTTTGAATATGATGCTGATGGCAATGTCATCCGCTCGATCGAGACTGAGGGAAGCGCGCCGGCATCGAGCAATGCCTATGGTCCCAATCTGATTGATCTGAGCGGTTGGCCGGCGGATGGGTCGAGCGCGCCAAGCGGCGATCTGACGGTGGCGGGGTGGTGGAACCACGCACAATATGTTGCCGAAGGGCAGTGGACCACAACGACCGGACCTGATGGCAATCAGGTGGTGACCATGCACACCGGTCAGCTCGACGGCGATATCTTTGGCGGCGGCAACCACACGCATATGAACACGGTTGATCCGACCAAGGCCTATGAGTTTACCTATTACGCCAAGCTCGATCAGTTGGGTCAGCATCGGTTCCGCTTTGGGACCGCGCACACGAACGCGATCTGGAAAGGGGACGCAGACACCAACGGCCTCTACTTCATCGATGAGGACTTCTTCACAGCAGCAGAAGGGTTCCAGACCGACAAATGGTACAAGATCGTTGGCTATGTGCTGCCGCAGGGGACTGCGGCTGATCCCAATGGCGATTATGGCGGTGTCTATGATGCGGATACCGGCGCCAAGATCCGTTCGGTGGATCATTTGCGCTGGAGCAGCGCGAGCAACGCCTATTTTAACTCGGTTCGCAGCGCATTCTTCAGCTGGCACAGCGCCAGCGTCCAGGGTCTGTACAATCACTTTTACAAGCCTGGTGTTCGCACGGTTGAGACGAGCGCGATCCTCACTGGCAATGACAATCTCAATGGGTCGGGCGGGTCGTCTGGCTCATCAGTGGTTTACGATGAGAACGGTCGGATCACTGCGTTCGAGTATGACGCCTTTGGCAATGTCACCAAGACCACCGACGCCAATGGCAATATCACCGAGCGCAGCTATGACAGCGCCAACCGTGTGGTGCTCGAGCAATGGACCGGCTCTGATGAAGGCGTGGCCGATATCGTGCGCACGACCCATTACATTTACGGCGATGATGGGCAGCTGGCCTATATGGTCGATCCTGAAGGGCGGGTCAGCCATTACCAATATGGCGAGCTGGCGGGTTCGTCCTCATCGAGCAATGCCTATGGTCCCAATCTGATTGATCTGAGCGGTTGGCCGGCGGATGGGTCGAGCGCGCCAAGCGGCGATCTGACGGTGGCGGGGTGGCACAATGCCGCTGCGATCGTCGATGATGGCCAATGGACCACAACGACCGGGCCTGATGGCAATCAGGTGGTGTCGATGCATGCCGGTCAGCTCACCACCGACATCCATGGCGGGGGCAATGCCAGCCATCAACTCTTGATCGAGACCGACAAGGCTTATGAGTTCACCTATTATGTGAAGTTCGATCAGCTGGGGCAGCATCAGCTGCGGTTCGGGACCTGGCCGGTTCCTGCGGTGGTTGAGGCAGGCAGCGATGATCGCCTGGCCTATTTTATCGATGAGGAATATCTTGGCGCTGCCGACGGGTTCCAAACCGACAAATGGTACAAGATCGTTGGCTATATCCTCCCTTACAGTAACAGCTTTGATCCCGCGACTGAGCTGGGCGGTGTCTATGATGTGGATACCGGCGCCAAGATCCGCTCGGTCAACCATATGCGCTGGGCGAGCGGCTATGGCCCGACCTATGGCGCTCTTAAGAACTACTTCCAGGTTCGCCGGGACCAGAACAATCAAGGCCTCTACACCCACTTTTACAAGCCTGGTGTTCGCACGGTTGAGACGAGCGCGATCCTCACTGGCAATGACAATCTCAATGGGTCATCTGGCTCAGGCGGGGCGCAGGGCAGCAGTCTGCTGGCGAGCGTAACGCGTTTTGCCGAACATGCTTACAGTGCTGGATCAACGCCGGTTAGCCTGGCGCAGATGGATGCCTGGCTCGCTGGGATAGCGGACAGGTCGAGCGCGCAGGTTCAGCACATGCATTACGATGCGCGCGGCAATATCATCCGTGAGGAAAGCTTCAGCGCGGCCACTGTGGATGGCGAGGGCGATGGTGCAGGCGCGAGCTCGCAATCGCATTACACCTATGACCAGGCGGGCAGGCTTGTATCGCGCCATGGTGATGGCGAGACGGCTGAGACCTATGTCTATGATGGGCTGGGACGGATGGTCAGCACCATCAATCAGGCTGGTGGCACCAGCACGATCGTGTTTGACGATGCGGCAACCACGACAACGATCACCAACTCGAACGGCTTCTTGACGGTTCAGACCTACAACCGCGCTGGAGAGCTGATCAATCAGACCACCAGCGGTTCGTTTGAATACGACCACCCGCTTGAGCTTGATTATCAATATGACGCGATGGGCCGGTTGCGCATGGCGACCGATGAAGGCGGGGATCGGACCTATTATCTCTACGATACGATCGGCCGCCAGACCGGCATGGTCAGCGAAGACGGTCATCTCACTGAATATGTGTTTGATGATGCTGACCGGCTGATTGCATCGGTCAATTACGCCAGCGCGGTCTCGACTGCAGGCCTTGATACGCTCAGCGTGCTTGAGACGATTGCGGATGTCCGTCCAGCGGCTGCGCCAGGTGATCTGTGGTCGTGGACGATCTATGATGATGCAGGCCGGGTTATCCAGACAATCGATGGCACCGGCAGCGTTACCGAGCTGACCTATGACAAGGCCGGCAATCTGGTCCAGACCATTGCCTATGCGACCCAGGTCGATGTCTCGAGCTTTGCCGCGACACCGCCGCTGAGCGCGGTCACGGTTGCCGCAGATGCGGCGAAGGACAGTGTCCAGCGCAACTTCTATGACAGGTCTGGCCGCTTGGTCGGCACGCTTGATGGCGAGGGCTATCTGACCCGGTCGATCTATGATGAGGCCGGGCAGCTGGTGCAAACGACGGCCTATGCTGGCCAGGCGGCGAGCAATCTGTGGGCGAGCGGGAGCTTGGCGCAATTGCTGGCATCGGTTGGCACATCAGGCAGCCGCTCAGCGCACTCGGTCTATGATGGGCAGGGGCTGCTGCGCTACCAGGTCGATGAGCTTGGCCATGTCACAGGGCTTGCCTATGACAGCGCCGGACGCTTGATCGCATCGACCCAATATGCCGCCACCATATCGGTTACCGACTTCACCTTTGATGCGGTTGATCAAGCGGTCACCAGCGGGCCAGGCGATCGCACCAGCACCACGACCTATGACAGCGCAGGGCGCATCAGCACTGTCACCGATACAGCCGGGCTGGTCACCAGCTACAGCTATGACAGTGAGAGCAATGTCAGATCGGTCACGCGCGATGACGGCACCGAGCAGCGCACCAGCTGGAACTTCTACAGCGCTGGCGGCAAGCTGCGCTTCACGGTCGATCCGGAAGGCTATGTCACGCAGTTCAATTACAACGCTGAAGCCCAGCTCGTTCGTGAGCGCCGCTTTGACACCGCCATCAGCGTCGATGCGCAGACCACGATCTCCCAAGTGCACAGCACCGATAAGGGCGCTGCCGTTCACTCCGATTATGCCTATGACAATCAGGGCCGATTGGCGACCCAGTCGCGTGAGACTGAGGCTGGCGCGATCTTTGAGCAGCTGGCCTACAGCTATGGCGCCAATGGCCTGCTGACTGACACCATCGCTGGAACCGGCAGTGAGACATCCACCACCCACTCCGCCTATGATGCAGCTGGGCGTCTCCTCACCACCACCGGAGCATGGGGCGAGACCGGAACGCAGCTCAATGGCGCTTTAGGCGAACAAGCACAGCAATCGCTGATCTATGACGCTTTGGGCCGTGTGACGAAGGCGATTGATGGCGAAGGGGGTGAGACAGACACGCTTTACGACCGCCGTGGTCAGCTGGTTCAGGTGACTGATGCGGCAGGCGGGGTGACGAGTTACGAGTACAATGCGTTTGGCGAGGTGGTGAAGGTGACCGATGCGCGCGGTCACAGCAGCTACAGCTATTACGATGATCTTGGCCGGGTGACGCATGCGCGCGATGCGCAGGATTATGTCACTGAGACGAGCTACACCGCCTTTGGCGAAGTGGCGAGCGTCACGCGCTATCACAACCAGGCGAGCGGGACGCCCTCGACTGGGACGCTGCCCAATGTGGTGGCTGATGCCAATGAGGATGCGGTCACAAGCTTTGTCTATGATGATGCCGGGCGGGTGACGAGCACGAGCGACGCTGAGCAATTTGTTGAAAGCTATGCTTACAACGCGTTTGGCGAGCGGATCTCGATGACGGCCAAGTCAGAGACCGGCAACAATGCTCATGGTTCTGACAACATCACGACCTATGCCTATGACAAGCGCGGCCTGCTGATCAGCGAGACGCTGCCGATCCAGTCCTTCACCCATGATGGCAGCGCTCAGTCGGGCCTGATCACCAACACCTATAGCTATGATGCGCGCGGCAATCGGGTCAGCATGACCGAGGCCTCAGGCCTCGCTGAAGAGCGCACCACGACCTATGTCTATGACGAGGCTGACCGCTTGATCCAGACCATGGGGCAAGCGCGTGAGGTCTATGATCAAAGCGATCACCTGATCGACAGTGCGAGCTTCGTTCCCACTGAGACGATCGCCTATGACACGCGCGGCAATGTCACGCGGACCGAAGATGCCTCAGGCGCGGTGACGGTGTTCTTCTATGATGATCTTGATCGCAAAGTGGTCGAGATCAACGCTGCGGGCACCTACAGTGCCTATCAATACGACGATAATGGCAATGTGGCGCAGATCCGGATCTATGAGAATGTGGTGAGCGTGCCGGCAGATGGCGGAACGCAGGAACAGGCACCTAGCGCGCCATCGGGCGCTGCGCGCGAGACGGTGTTTGAATATGACGCGCTCAATCGCATGACCAAAAGCTCGGTCGTGCTTGCCAGCGGCTACAAGACCGGCACCTTTGTCAGCGGGCAGGGCTGGTCAAACGACACCACCACCACGCTCGACACGCATTATGAATATGACGCCAATGGCAATGTCGTCAAAACAACCGACCCAATGGGTCATGAGACCTTCGCCTATTACGACAGGCTGGGCCGCAAGACCGCTCAGGTCGATGCTGAAGGGTACCTGACCAAGTGGGACTACGATAGCGAAGGCAATGTCACTGAGGAGTTCCAGTTCACCAACAAGGTGGGAACTCAGGACGGGTTGAACCCGGCGGTCACCACCAGCCATCAGGCGCTGATCACCTCAGCTGGGTATAACAGCCATGACCGGGTCACCGAATACACTTATGACGAGGTTGGCAACCGCCTGACCGAGACCCGCAGGCATGTCACCATCTATGATGGGGCCGGCAGCACGACCTCAGCCTACGCGACTGTGTCCTACACCTATAATGGCCTGGGCCAGGTGATCGAGAAGACCGAAGCCAAGGGCAATCTTCCGACCGAGAAAGATCAGAGCTTTTACACCTATGATGATGGCGGGCGCCTCATCTCTGAAAGCCGCACCGCCTATACCGGCCATACCGGTGCCAGCGTCACCCCGCAGGTCGATTACTATTACGATGCTCTTGGCAATCTTACGCGCTCGCGCGCGGCAGGAGCGGCCGGCATTGCCGAGCGCGTCACCACCTATGAGTACAATACCGGCGGCCTGCTAGCCAAAATGACCGATGCGGAAGGCAACGCGCATCTCTACTTCTACGACAAGAGCGGGCGCCAGCTGGTCGATCAATACACCCGCACCGATACGTCCGGCGCGGTGCACACCGAAGCCGCGCTGTCCTCCTATGATAGCCTCGGCCGGGTGATCGAGCAGACGGTCGCGCGCCTGACAGGCGGTGTGTGGAGCTCTGACACTGATGGCGATGGCAATGCTGCCACGACTGATGGCACCATCACACAGACCGAATACAACGCCTTTGGCGATGTCACCCGCAGCGGCATCAATGGTGTCTGGATCGCTGAAAACAAATACGATTTGGCGGGCCGGATGTGGGCCAGCAATGCGGGCGATGGGATCTGGAAGTTCTTTGGCTATGACAAGAACGGCAATCAGACCGCCGCCATAACCAGCGCCGGGGCAGACCTCTCCAGCCTTGCGGGCGGTTCGCAGTTTGATTTTGCCAGCTTTGCCAATGATCAGGCTGTATCGCGCAGCGATGTCAACGCCACCTACACCCTCTATGATGCGCGCAATCTCGCCACCCAGGTGCGCGAAGAAGGCCGCCAGCTCTATGATGGCTGGGCTGAGGATCTCGACACCTATCGCAGCTACAACGCCTTTGGCGAGGTCGCGTCAGAAACCGATGCCGCCGGCGCAACCCTCACCTACACCTACAACACGATGGGCCGCCTGATCCGCTCAGAAAGCCCCACCGTCTCGATCACCAATGAAGATGGCTCAAGCCAATGGGTCAAACCTTCAGAAGATTACTACTACGACAAATCCGGGCGCCTCGTCGCGCAGCGCGATGCCAATGGCACCTATGCAACCGGCGGCACACAGACCAATAATGGCGGCACCAGCAAAGCCGCCAACACCGGCAACCTCACCGAGTTCGAACTGCTCTCAGGCACCGGTTACGCCGGATCTCAAGCCATCATCACCAAACAGATCAGCCCCGATGGTGGCATCACCCTATCCGCCTTCGATATCCACGGCAATGCCCGCTCAACACAAGTCCTCGTCGATATCGATACCAGCAACAACAACACCCCCATCTGGCGCACCACAACACAAGCCTACGATAACCTCGGACGCGTGATACAGGTCACGCAGCAAAGCACGCTCGTCCAAAACTTTGCTTATGACGAATTGGGCCAGCGCACCGAAGAGTGGAACAGCGTCCAAGGCTCAGGCAACAAGCAAACCACCACCTATGACAAGCATGGTCGCACCATCGAAACACGCGTCTATGGCGGTGATGTAACGCAGACCAGCTTTGCCTGGGACGCGACGATTCAGGCGGTCGGTCCCAACAGTTCCAACCTCACCGCAGCAGGCGGATGGGTGCAGACGATCTCGACCGAAGCCGATCGCGCCAGCACCACTGACAGCATCGATGCATCGGTCGTCAAAACCGACATTTTCGGCCGCGCAGCCGGTCGCACCGCGGGCAATGGTGAGGTCTATACGTTCGAGTACGATTATGCCGGTCGAGTCACGCTTGAGGAGAGCGTGCTCTACGTCCAAGCCGGAGTCAGGAAACGCAACCAGTTCGAATATTTCAACACCGGCCTGCTCAAGACACATATTCTTGGCAACAATGAAATCGTCGACACCACCTGGCGCAACAAGACCGCGACCTATGGCTATGATGTTCTCGGCCGCCTGACGTCAGAAAAGCTTGATGAGCGTCGCGGCGACGCGACCTCACCCTGGGACTTCACCGATCTCGAAGCGGCGCACACCGAATGGCTTAACCGCGAGAGTCAATCTCCTCCCTTTCCTCCGACCGGTGGCGGCGGGAGCGGCCCGCCACCCGATGATGGCTCTGGCGGCGGTGGCGGCCTGGGCGAAGGCGGGATGTGGTATGACATCTACTTTGAACACTACACTCTCAACGAGCTCAAAGACATCCTGATCAACAACGAGCTTGGCTCACCGCCGATCACCGATCCGCTGCTGTTGAATGGCCGGCCGATCATCTCGTTCCAGTTCCTTGATGAATTCGCGCCGACCGAGCTGACGGTTATCTACACGGAAACGTCGACCATTCTGCAGGATGGCCACGCCACCTATGACGCGCTTGGCCGGATGACCAATTACTATGACGATGCGACGTCGGGCGCGCACAATGTCGACAAGGATTGGGCCTATGACGCCAATGGCAATGTGCGCAATATCAACACGGTCTACCGCACCATGTCGATCACCGGTACATTGCAAACCAACACCGCGACGCAGGATCTGTGGTATGCCTATGACACCGCAAACCGGATGGTGGTTTCGGGCGGGATCCAGAGCGGAAGCTCGATCGCCGCGGGCAGCGATGGCACGCTGCTGAGCTACAACAAGGCTGGCGAGCGGATGACCGCCAAGACCGGCATCAGCCCTCAGGAAAGCTATAGTTATGACAGCGCTGGCCGCCTCACCACGGTGGTGATCAGCGGCGTCACGCGCGGTTCGACCAGCTATGATCTGCTGGGCCGCGTGCTCGGCCATCACGAATACGCCGCCGATTCCACGCTCACGCATGAACGCTATGACATTGTCTATGACAGTTATGGTCAGGTGCTTTCTGAGAAGTCCAAGACCAAGACCGATGACAATCGCTGGCACTTCGTCCACGTCGCCAATTACTATTCGTCTGACGGCACGGGCAGCGATCCCGCCAATATCACCGGCACCGGATCCAGCGGCAGCTCAACCGGCTCGCTGCTCTATCATTCCGAGACCAAGAACTGGGATCGCCAATACAGCAGCGGCACTCCCGTCTATGGCGGGACCGAGGATGACAACCAGCCAGACAGCTACACCACCTACACCTATCGCTGGTCCGATGGTCCGCAGCAATATCAGATCAATGTTCAGAACGAATATGGCCAGGCCAACACTTTCCATTCCTATGACTACAATGATCAGCTGATCAGGGCGGGCACGGGCGGCGGCTACAATCCGCATTCCAAGCATTATGACAACACGATCAGCGGCCTGGTGCTGCAGCGGACCGAATCCGCAGTCGCTCAGCCCAATGATCGACCCGCTTTGCGCGCCTATTATTTCGGCGATCAGCGCATGGGCGAAGTCTCCAATAACGGCACATCGAATATCGGCTATGCGGCGTCGGTCAATGATCGCATAGCCAGCCAGACCGACGATCCCGGGCCCTATCGCGGCGGCGACACCAGCGGCACGCTGCACGCCGATTTCGGCCTCGCCTACAATGCCATCAACGGATCGACCCATCAGGAAGGCGCCGGCAGCTATGTCGCGCGCGGGGGCGAAAGCCTGCAACAGGTCGCCAGCGCGCTGTGGGGCAATGGCAATCTCTGGTACAAGCTGGCGCAGGCCAATGGCCTGTCTGCGGGGACGACCCTGCGCGCAGGGCAATCGCTCCGCGTGCCGACGGGTGTCCAGGCCAATCAGCACAATGCCGGCACGGTGGCTCCCTACAATCCGGCTGAATCGATCGGCGACACCCAGCCCGGGGCTCCGTTGCCGCCCAAGGCTGAAGCAGGCAACAAATGCGGCACGTTTGGCATAATCCTGCTGGCGGTGGTTGCTGTGGCGGTCGCTGCGCTTGTTGGTCCGGCGGTGATTGGGGCCGCAGCTGGCACGGGAACTGGCGTATCGGCAGGTGTCGCTGCGGCTACGCTTAAGACTGCAACTGGTCTCACTGCTGCGCTGGGCGGCATCACCGCGTCGGCCGGTAGCCTGGCCGCGATCGGTGCCGGTGTAATCGGCGGCGCGATTGCTGGCGCGGCGTCCTCGATTGTCTCGCAGGCCGTCGGCGTAGCGACTGGAATCCAGCAAAAATTCAGCTGGAAGAGCGTTGGTCTCGCCGCGTTGAGTGGCGGGATAGGCGGCGGAATTGGCGCAAGTGGCGCATTTGGGTCAATCGACAAGGCAGGTGGGTTCTCACCAGGCTCGCTTGGCATCAAGAGCGGTGTCGTTGATGCCGGAGTACGCGGCGTCGCCAGCAGCGCCTTGTCGCAAGGCATTGCAACCGCCACGGGACTCCAGTCGAGCTTTAGCTGGGCGGGTGTTGCCGCGGCAGGGCTGGCGTCAAGCGTAGGCTACCAAGTCGGCGGCAGACTTCCTGGTCTCTCCGGCAAGAATGCCGATCTAAGCTCCGGAAACATTGCTCGACATACAGTGACGGGGGCGGCTCGTCTCTTCTCAAGCGCAGCTACACGTTCCGCGATTGAGGGCTCAAGCTTTGGCAAGGCCCTCGAGGCCGGCTTGCCTGATGTGATTGGTCAGGTCGTTGGAGGTGTAATAAGTGGTGCCATTAACTCCAAAATCGAAAGCATATCGTTAACGCAGGAGAATCGCCGAGTGCTCGAGAGCCTTGGTGTACCTAAAGATCGCATCCCAGAGATTCTCGAGCGAATTGGGGCGACTAGCCCCGCAGAGTTAGCACAGATAGCGAGAGCGGGTGGCGGCCCCACAAACGATGAGATACTGCAACTCCTGGCTGATACGGTGAATAAGTGGGACGCAGAAATCGCAATTGGCGCAAGAGGGGTTGATCGCACCGACTTCGACAAATTCAAGAGAAGGGTCGGACTACATCTCGTTGCAGCGGACTCATACAAGCCGGACGATGCGGAACATATCTTGTTGGACGGGTATAGGAGAATATCTGAGGCTGACCTCGCGCGATGGGGACTATCCGCGAGCCTGTTAAGCGACCCAGATTCCGGATTTGCGGCCACAATCTACAGCGATCCTACGGGCGGCTCGATCGTTGCATTCCGAGGAACCGAACCCACGGATTTGGGAGACTTAATCTCGGATATCGATCAGCATTTTGGATACGAGGCAGCTCAATACGAGTTCCTTTCGGATAACATCACGGAGATTGTGACTAATCTAAGCGCTTTGATGGGTTCGAGAATTACACTCACAGGTCATTCGCTAGGCGGTGGACTAGCAACACTTGCGGGGGTTTTGACCGGGCTGCCCACATATACTGTTGCGCCCGCACCGCTTCATAAGAACACTCTCGCCAGATATGGGATCACCGATCAAATGGTAGCTGAATCTGACGTAAGATATTCGGCTGTTTTGGGCGAACCTTTGCAAGCGCTAGGAAGAGACTGGAGCGATCGTAATGACGATAGTCCGTGGCTTCGATATTCTCCTGTTATTGCAGCACGGAAGAACCTATTCTTTATCGGAGAGAAAGACTTTGCCTATCCAGCGATGCTAGAGGAAGATGGTGTAGTTTCTCCTGAGCTGATTACTGCATTCGACCCTCTGACAAGCCATTCTGTTGTGCACAACGGTCTTAGCGCATTCTATACCGACGCTGTGGCGCTTGGTTTAGGGACTAGCCCTTTCGTATGGGATTGGAGTATATACACTGAATGATGCAGAATTTCTTTCCAGCCATTATGTTTCTTGTCTTAGGGTGTTCGGGCATGAATGAACATGCGGTAAGCGAAGTCTTTGAAGATCAGGATGTAGCGCTGCTTGCTTCGGCGGCCTGCGAAGGTGACGTGCAGCAAGTACGTGACATTGTCTCCGCGGGGGTATCCGCAAATGCCTTCGGCACACAAGGCATAACCCCATTGATATGGGCGCTGCGATGCGAAAATCTGGCTGGAGTATCGGCTCTTTTGGATGCCGGTGCAAATCCAAATCAATCAGCCGACAGATTTGTTATTCCGCTCTCGGTCTCGGCAGTGATCGAGAACAGCGAATTTACGAAGCTACTGCTCGAAGCTGGGGCCGACGCTAACGGGCTTACCGACGATGTAGTTTCGTCACCTTTGATGAGGGCACTTAGCCTAGGCACTCATACTGACAATTGGGACAATTACGAACTCATCTTGAACAGCGGAGCAGACATCAATCTTGCCTATGGCCCGAACAAAAACACTGTTGCGTCACGAGCTGTTGGATACGGTCGCTATCATCTGGCTGTGGAACTAGTGGAGCGGGGTTACAGGTACGACTTGGCAGGGCTAAGAGCGGCGGCGGAGCTGCTTCGGGCCAATGAGGAGCAGGCAAAGCACAAGACCAGATTGCTGGAGCTGCTCGACGAGATTGAACAAAGTGAGAAAGACGGTTAGGATTACCTCACCTCCGGGATTACGGTGACAGGGATTACGGTGACAGTGCACTAAACTCAGCCAAACCAACCACCCCAATCCCGCACCTCCAAACACCACTACGCCCTCCACGCCTCAAAACGCCGTAGGATGGATGTGTGCATATGTTCCGTGCTCGCAATCGCGCCGTGTGGACCTGACCAGCCAAAGCACCGGATATGCCTCTGAGCGGCTTTTATGGGGCCGCAATTCGCGCGCCCTCACAAGCCCCTAGCGTGAGACGAACACGCCCACCGGAGTGAACTCGCGGAAGCTGCGCACCTTGCCCACCGTCACCTTGCCCGATGCCAGCCAGGCATGCGCTTCGAGCGCCTTGGTTTCGCGGTTGCGCTTGGTCCCGAAATAGAGCGCATAGGGAATGCCCAGCGCGCCGAAAATGATCCGCGCCGTCATCGCCTGGGGAAAGCAATTGGAGGTCCAGGGCGTGTAGCGCGAGGCGATCCGCAACGCGGCGTCGACCGCCAGCGCGCGGCGTTCCTGCCTGGGAGTGCAGACGGGCGTGGTCGGATCAAGCTGGGCCTGCGCGCCGAGCAGGGGCGCCAGGCGTTTGAACGGCACGGTCAGGATCGCCAAGCGGCTGAAGCCCAGCAGGAACCAGCACGGCGCGAGCCACAGCCACACCGATAGAGGTTGCCGCAATGCTGTCTTCAGTTTGCTCATGATCGTGATGATAGCCTAGCCGGCCAATTTCACCATATCGCGCTCTTGCATTTCGTTGAGCAGTTCGAGCACGTCGGCTTCGCATTCGGTGCGCTCAACCTCGAACTTGGCCAGCAGGCGATCGCAGATCTCGGACACCGGGCTAGGCTGTTCCAGCTCTGCCCACACCGCGGTGGCGACTTCATTGAGCCCGAAATAGGCGCTGTGTTCGATGCTCATCATCACGACTTCGCCGTCCATTTCGGCTGAGATGAGGCCGGGATGGCGTTCGACGACGCTGCTGAGTTCAATGCGGGTCAAGGCGTGTGTCCTGCGCTGTGATTGTCTGTTCTGTGCCCGGCTGGATGCCGTGTTGGGCCGCCGGGCGTTCTGTGCGCGCCTAGTCCCCCATCTATGGCCAAAAATCGAGTCCTTTTTGGACCGTGATCTGTACCAGTGGCTGACGTGGGGGAGGTGACGCTTGCGGATTGGCGCGGCCTCTCTATGCAATGGCGGCACAATCGAGGGCAAAGGGCGTCGCGTGCGCATTTACGACACAATCCTATTTGATCAGGAGTTTGAGCTGTTTGAGCATCGCCTCGAACAGACCATCGACCTGGTCGATTATGTTGTGGTGGTGGAGGCCGGGCACACCTTTCAGGGGGCGCCCAAGCCGCTCCATTTCAAGGAGGCGCTGCCCCAATATGAATCGATCCGCGCAAAGATCCGGCATATCGGCTTGAGCTCGCTCGGCCCGCCAGAAACGTCATCGTGGCAGCGCCAGGTGCTGCAGCGCAACTCCATTGTGCTGGGCCTTCAGGACGCTTCGCCGGACGATGCGGTGCTGGTGCTCGATGTCGACGAGATCATCAATCGCGAGACGCTGGAGCGTATTCGCGCGGGCGAGCTCAAAGGGCCGACCCGGCTGCGCATGACCCGGCATTATGAGTTCGTGAACGCGATCGCGCCGCGATCGACCTGCTGCCCGTCCAGCGCTGATCCATGCCCCGCAGACGAGAAGGTAACCCGCTCAGCACGGTGGGGTGAACTGGAGCCCAATTGGTTTGGCGCTTCGGGGATCGCCATGCCCTATCGCTTTCTTACCGGTGATGAGGCGAGCGGATTGCCCGGACAATCAGCCTATGAGTTTCGGCGCGCGAGCCCGCGGGCGGAACGATGGGATGATACGGGCCGTCACTTCACCAGCGTTGCGAGCGAGGCCAAGCTCGCTGCCAAGCTAAAGCGGGTGGCGCACACCGAATATTCGAGCGATCGATCGACCTATCCGCCGCATCTGGATCGCACGCGCAGGCACGGCGTGCATCACCGGGGATGGTGGTATTCGACCATTCCTGAAGGGGATCTGCCAGAGGATATCCAGGCATTAGCGGACAAGCACCCCAAGCTCAGCCGCGATCGCTGCTCCATGCCGTCAAACTGGCGGCGGCGCATGGTCAGGAATTGGGCGTGGCTGCGCATGAGCGAATGGCTGCCTGATCGCTTGGTGCAGGCGGTGGACGACCATTTCGATGGGCTGATCTACCCGCTGGCGCCGATCCTCGCGCTCAGCTTTTGGATCAACCAGATCAAGTTCCGGTTCTTTGTCAGCGACAAGACGCACAAAAATGTGCGCGCGCACGCGCATGATTGATCTATGCCCGGGTGATAAAGCGGCGCTGTTCTAGATCGTCCATCAGCTCGGCAATATCCTTGCTGCATGTCTCGCGATCAACATCGTAGGTTTGCAGCAGGGTCTCTACGATTTCTGCCTGAGTGCGCGGCGTCTCGAGCAGCTCCCAAACGGCAGTGGCGATGGCGTTCATCTCAAGATATTTCCAGCGCTCGGTGTGCAGCAGGACCTTCTGGTCTTCGATATCGGTCTCGACCTGGTCCGGACTGCGCGCATATCGAATGTCTTCGCCGGTTTCCGCCATGCGATGTGCCCTCCTTTGTTGATCGCGGGGACGACTATGGTAAGAGCGCGCCCTTGGCTAGGGTTTAAGGGCAGGGCTGGGAAAATTGAGTTTGAGTGAGCAATTGGGCGGCCCTGGCGACGTCCATATTGAGCGACATGACGGCGTGCCGGAAACGCTGGAAGATGCCATCGAATATGGCGTCTATGGCTTTGCGCGTCCGGGCAAGGTGCTGCTCAATGTCAAAGGCACTGGGCGGTTCCTGATCAGCGATGGCCAGCGTATTGAATACAGCGTCGAGGATGGGGCGACAGACAAGGACGTCGCGATCTTCCTACATGGGGGGGCGCGCGCGGCGCTGATCCATCAGCGGGGCGAGATCCCACTCCACGCCGCGACATTGGCTCATCCGCAGGACAATGCGGCGATCGCTATTTGCGGGCAGTCGGGCGCGGGCAAGTCAACGCTGGCGATGACGCTGATCACTGCGGGCTGGCGGCTGGTCGCGGATGATATGACGCATCTGGTGAAGAGCGACGGCCAGATCATGGCGATCCCAAGCCGGCCCAATATCAAGCTGTGGCAGGATGCGTGCGAACGCTTCGATCTCGATATTGCCAGCATGGACCCGGTCAAAGAGGGGATGAACAAGTTTTTCGTCCCGGTCGATGCCGTTGGCGAGCCGGTGCCGCTGCGGCATGTCTTCTTCCTCGACAAGACAACATTCAATCCGGACGCGGAAACAGTCGCGCTGTCGATCAGCGAGAAGTTCGCTCTGATTACGTCCAATGTGGCGCGGCCACGGCAGATCGATCCACTCGGCATGTCCGCGCGGCATATGAAAGCGGTGACCGAGATTGTGCAGGCGGTTGGGATTCACCAGCTCCTTGGCGCGCGCGAAAGGTCACCTGCGGAACTCATGCAAGAGATCGTGGACACGTTTTGATCGAGAAACCGTTCATCGTCATCGCCAGCTATCCCAAGTCGGGCAACACCTGGACGCGGATCGTGCTCGATCACATGATCGCCGGCACGGCCGATCTAGATCTGACGTCATTGTCGATGGCGCTGTATGGGAAATCACGCCGACAAGTGTTTGACCAATTGAGCCCAGCGCCTGCGTCATCGCTTCGGCATGATGAGATTGACGCGCTGCTGCCAGAAGTCTTGCGGTATTATGCAAAAGATCTCGAACGCTATCAGCTTATCAAGACCCACGCATTGCCGATCGGGCAGCATGGTGATTTCTGGTTCCCTCCCGAACTGGTTGCCGGCGTGGTGCACCTTGTCCGGCATCCGTTTGATGTCGTGTTGTCCTACGCCAATCATCGCGCCAAATCGCTCGATAACACGATCAAACTGATGGTGAAGGACGATGCGTGGGGTTGGGCAAATAAAACGGAACTGGGGACCGGCTTGCACGAGCTGATGGGCAGCTGGCGCACACATGCAGAGGATTGGTCAGCTGAGCTGCCAATGCCTTCGATCACGATCCGTTATGAGGATTTGCTGGCTGACCCGACCACGCACTTCGCCCAGATGCTCGATATGGTCGGCATGACCTATGATCCCGATCTGTTGGACGAGGTGATTGCCGCCACGCGGTTTGAAAAGCTGCGTGAGCGCGAGGAGCGCGACGGGTTCCGCGAAAAGCCGGAGAAATCACGCGCCTTCTTCAACAGTGGCCGGGCCGGGCGCGGAGCGAGCGAATTGTCCAAAGATCAGAAGCGCCGCTTTGAAGAGGCGCACGCCATGATGCGCAAGTTCGGTTACGCGACAGAGTGAGTGTCTTGATCAGTAGTGTAGAACCTATGCCTCGAGCTGTTGCTGCTTCGAAAGGTCGCGCAGAAACTCATAGAGGCTGATATCCGCTTCATACCAGCGCGTCAGATTGGCGATCGCTAGATCAGTCAGCGCGGTGTCGGACCGGTTTGGAGCGCGATGAGCCTCAACGTCATTGTCGGGCAATCGGCAAGAATCTGAGAGTTTCAGTCGTTGGCGCATGCGCTCAAAATCGCTGGCGAAATTCTCCTGCGCAATGATCGCAAGGATGTCGGGCCTGCGGGCTTCGACGGCTTTTGCAGTGCCGAGCCAAAATCCCAGATTTCGAGCCAGGTGGGGCACCGCCTTCATATGGGCGTGGGCGAATTTCTGATCTGCAACATCATCGGAATAAAGCGCTTCTGCCAAATCATTGGGGCTGGCAAAGCGTTGAAATCCGATTCGTTGTGCCGGTGTCCACTCAATATTGTTGCGTGGACGGCCCTTGCGTTTGCGACTGTTGAATGCGCTGGCAAACCGGCTGATCGGATGGCGAATCCCCAGCACAATGCCTTCGCCCATCGGAACATCGTCCAACACAGTACCATGGCCGTGAAGCACCCATTCGCACTGGCTTTCATCGCGTTTCAAGGCTGCTTTCAGGGCATTTCCGCCCGTTTTTGGGATGTGGAGCAGATGAACCCTCATTGGCACATTCTGTAAGCCCGGCTGTGTTGAGGTGCAATATTGCGACGGAATTTGAGCACTTTACGTGTAGGGTGGGAGTGATTGGCATGTCGAACCAAGTGGGCAAACAACTTTGAGCTGACCATCTGTTGCAGTTCTGCATAGGAATTGAAGAACCTGCGCGCACTACCCTTTGACTGCGAGTTCGCTCTTGATCCACTATGCGCAACATGCTTAAGCAGCAGCCAACCAAGGAACAAAGATAACATGGAGTTCCCAATGCGCGTTGAAGTGAAAAAAACTGGCAAACTGGTCTGGACCAAGCCTGAAGTGGTCGAATCCGCGATAGGCGGTGTGACGAAAACTGGTGATACGGTTACCTCCGACGGCATTGGTACCTGCGAATCTTGATCCCACTCGGCTGAGCTCAAGAAAGCACAATTCAGCATTGCGCAGTGGGTGAATGCCCGCTGCGTTTTCGTGTGCGCGGGTGCCACGCAAATCTGCGCGGCCATTGCATGTGTGAGGTTGCTTGGTTAAACGACCGCTAAGCACAGAAATTGATTTCGGGAGTTCCCAATGCGCTTTGAAAAGAAAGAAACTGGCAAATTGGCCTGGACCAAGCCTGAAATGATCGAATCTGCGATTGGCAGTGTGACGAAAGTTGGCGATACGGTTACCAGCGACGGCGGCGGTTCCTGCGAATCCTGATCGCGCTCGACTGCGCTCAAGACATCACAATTTGACGTTGCGCAGTGGGTGATCGCCCGCTGCGTTTTCGTTTGCGCGGGGGCGATGCAATTTGGCGCGGCCATTGCAAAGGCGAATTTGCTTGGTTAGACGGTGGGTTAAGCAAAGAATCGGGGGTTCCCAATGCGCATTGAAGTGAAAGAAACGGGCAAACAGGCCTGGACCAAGCCTGAGATTGTCAAATCCGCGATTGGCGGCGTGACGAAAACTGGTGATACGGTGACCTCCGACGCCGCAACACTCTGCGAATCCTGATCGTGCCCGGCTGAGCTCAAGACATCACAATTCAACATTGCGCAGTGGGTAATTGCCCGCTGCGTTTTTGTGTGCGGGTGCGATGCAATTCTGCACGAACTTTGGGCAAGCCAGACACCGCCATTGCATGGGTGAGTGTGGTTGGTTAGACGACGGCTAAGCACAGAAATTCATACTCGGGGGTTCCTAATGCGCGTTGAAGTGAAAGAAACCGGCAGACTGGCCTGGACCAAGCCTGAAGTGGTCGAATCCGCGATTGGCAGTGTGACTAAGACCGGGCCCGCAACTGTGATTGACGGTTTAGCCGCATGCGAGTCCTGATGTCTGTTGATCAGGTCCAAAGCGCTAGTCCTTCCTCAATTGCCGGATTCACCTTCTCGTCACGGTCTGCTGATTGGAGCCATGCGCTGCGGGACGACCTTCCTGCGCAGCAATCTGGCACAGCATCCTGACGTAGCGCCGCACCTGAATGGCGAGGGGCATTTCTTCGCCGCCAAATGGCCTGGTGATGGGCACAGCTACAATTTCCATTTTGCCCAACATCCAATTCGCGATGGGCTCGCCAGACTGGGTTTGGGGAGAGCACCACTCCGGTTTGATCCCACCCCCTATTACCTGTTTCATCCCAAAGCGCCCGAGCGCGCCGCGCAGACGCTGGGGCAGGATGTGCGGATGATCGCCCTACTGCGCGAACCCGGCGCGCGGGCGTGGTCGCATTATCGCCTGGAACTTGGCAGGGGATCGGAGACAATGGGCTTTGTCGACGCGTTGCACGCGGAGAAAGAACGGCTAGCAGGCGAAGAGGAGCGGCTGGCCAGGGGCATTGAGCGCGAAGGCGCTCCGCATCAGATATTCTCATACGCCGCGCGCGGCCATTATGCGGACCAGTTAGAGCGCTGGTTTGAGTGGTTCCCGCGCGAGCAATTCCTGATCTTGCGCAGCCAAGACCTGTTTGCGCGACCAGCTGAAACGCTGGCGGAGGTTTGCGCCTTTCTAGGCTTAGCCCCGATGGATCCGGTTGAGGGCGCGTCAAGAAATGCCACCCGGTCCAGCCCGATGCCCGAAGCGGCGCGGGCCTATCTCGATGAGGTGTTTCGCGAACCCAACCAGCGCCTCAAGCAATTGATCGGCATCGACTTCGCAGCCTAGCGGTTGGTACCGCGCACCCAATCGGCAAACCGCGAGGCCGCGATCGCTCGGGGCAAGCCCGTATGGGCCAGCAGGTGATCCGGGTGGTCTTCGGATGAGATCGGTGTCTGCTCTGGCCAGTCATCGATCAGGCGCTGCATCCGTTCAACGTCCAGGATCGGGCTAAGCTCTTCATCGTCGGCCATGGCTTGGACGTCACGCCTGTGCTCGTCCAGATTGCGCGTCATGCGCAAATGCCAATCTGCTCCCTGACGGCCCTTGGGCGCGGTCAAGATCTCTTCTGGCAAGCGCTCGGCCATCATTCGCTTGATCAGGCGACGCCGCGTGCCATTCCAAAGGAACTGCTCTCCCGGAAGGCCAGCACAGAATTCATGCATGCGCAGGTCACCCAAGGGGTCGCGCTGTTCGACGCCCGTCAGGGTTTCGATCGCGTACATCACTGATGAGCCTTCATCGCGGGTTCCACTTGACAGATAGAGGCCGTGAAACTGCCCGTGCTCCATCACTGATTGATACGGATCGTCCACCATCCGTCGTTCGCCGGCTTGGAATTCTTCCATGAACTCCGGACGCATCGCGCTTGCCCTGCGCCAACCTTTTCCTTTCCGGCGCGCGAAGAACAGCCGGAGCTTGTGCCGCGTCTTGGCTGGCAATTGCGGGAAGATCGCGTTTCCGAAGAACCCATGCCCAGTCCACCAGCGCGGGTTGATCTGCCGCATCTGGCGATAGAGTTCGATCCAGCGGCCCTGCCGGAACATCTGAGGCAACAGATCGCGATTGTCGTTGCTGAGCGTCATATTGCCGCCCATTCCATTGAGGAGGACGCGTCGGCCATCGCGCCGCGCGGCCTTCGCCACGTCCACCATCCAATGCATGTTGCCGATATTGCGCGGTGGGACTTCGCCGAGGAAGAAGAGCTGGTCGAGATATTCGGTCACAGCGGCGCCAGCGGAATCGATGAAATTCACCTGCAATTCGGGATACATCTTGGCCATGGCGCGGACGGGCCCCGATTCATCGCCGACCCTCTCTTCGCCAAAGACACGACCATCCCATCCTTCTTCGGGGACCGAAGTGTAGCCGGCGGGCGGCAGCGCGCCGCGTTTTCCCGCAGCGCGGAACTGTTCAAGCAGGGGAACCGCCACCGCGGTGGAATCAAAACCCGAGCTGAGGCTGATGCCCGGCGTTTCGCGCGCCCGCGAATATTCGGTCACCAGCTTGGTCAGCAGTTCATTGGCGGCGTCGAGATAGTCCTGGTCGTGTTTGAAGCGGACTGGACGGATGTGATCGTTGAGATCGTAGTTCCCGCGGACTGAAATGCCGTCGGGATCGATCACCATCGTGCAACCCAGCGGCAAGCGCTGCACGCCTTTGAAATAGCTGCGGTGTCGCTGGCGGTGATTGAGGATAACATTGTCGGCAAGCCGCTCGATATCAAGCTCCCGCGGGATGCTATCCAAGGCGAAGATACCTTTGGGCACGGTGGCGATGACGACGCGACCATCGGCTTCGTAGTAATTGACTGGCGGTGCTCGATAGGGCGAACGCGCGATGGTCAGCTTCTTGTTCTGCTCGTCAGCTACAGCGATCGCATAGGTACCATAGAGGTGTGAGAGCGTGTCTTCGTCCCATTTTGCCCAAGCCCGTGCGACCAGCGCGCTGTCAGAGAGATTTGCGCTCGAATGTTCGAGGCCAAGCTTGGCGATCACATCGTTGCGATTGGCAAGAAAGCCATGGAACACGATCTGGAATGGTCCCTGCGTGACCGGCTGCCGTTCGAACTGGTCTTCGGGAGTAAAGCCGATAGACAAAGCTGCCCCAAGCCCCATCCGACTGCCCGCAGCCAGGCCTTCGCGATCCGGGCCATGAACCTTCAACGCTCGCAGCATCCGACCAAGATCGCCGCGGATATCGGACGTGTTCTCTGAATAGGAATAGATGGCGGCCAGCGCGGTCATGATTGCGGGCGAAGAGCCCCCCTCGGTCGATTGGGTGAGAAATGTTGCAATTGCGGCCCAGGCCCGAAAAATCAAGGCGTATTGCGGTGTCAGACCGGTCAATAACGGGACTCGCCATGCCATTTATCGCGTTGTCTGTTCCCGACACGCTGTGTAGGCAAATCGCCACGACCAGCTTACATTTCGCAGCGGGGGGTTTGCATTGCTGTCGACATTTCAAGCCTATTTCCGCTCATTTGTCGGATTTGCGCGCAGGCGCTTGGCGATAACCATTGTGATTGTGCTTGCGGCTGCGCTGCTTGAAGGCATCGGCCTGTTGGCAATTCTGCCTGTGCTCGAGATCATGACTGCGGGCGAACAAGGTGCGCTGACCGGTCGTCTGGTTGAGCTGTTCAACCAATTCGGACTGACCACACTGAGGCAGCAAATGCTGGCCTTCCTGCTTGGTTTCCTGGTGCTGGTGGCTCTGCGCAATCTGCTGGTCTGGAAGCGCAATGTCCTGCTGATTCAGATCGGGCAGGGCTATGTCGATCACATGCGCATGGCTGTATTCGGAGCGATGGCCAGGGCCGACTGGCAGGTGGTTCGCAAGCTCGAAATGCACCAGGGGCTACACGCCATCACCGATGATGTCGGGCGGCTCTCGGGTGGCACCAATCGATTGTTGAGCGGATCGGTCACGCTTGTCGTGGTCGCGGTGCAAATGGCGGCTGCCTTTGTGATTTCGCCCAAGCTTGCGGCAAGCCTGATTGGGCTGCTGCTGTTCGCGGCGGTGGTTGCGCCCTTCGTCATGCGCCGGGCGAAGGTCCTAGGGACGCGGCGCACAGCCTTCGGTAAGCGCATGTTTCGCACACTGCTCAACTTCACCACCGTTATGAAGCTCGCCAGAGTGCAGCGAGAAGAAGAGCAATATCTGCGCGATTTCGAAGGCGATATGCTGGAAGTCCGCCGCGAAGCGGTGCGGTTCTCATCGCAACAGGCGAGTCTTTCCGCGGTGTTCCAATTCCTCATCGCGCTGCTGATTTGCGTCATCACCTATGTTGGCCTGTTTGTGTTTGATGTGGGCGTGCTCCCGCTCACAGCCATTTTGGTGATCCTGGCGCGCATCAGCGGCCCCCTCGTCAGCTTGCTGCAAGGGGTTCAGATGATCGCCAATCTGCTGCCCGCGTTCGAGAACTTGCAATCGATCCATGCGCAGCTTGAAAGCAGCAGCGAGGTCCAATCTCGCCCCGGAGCGGACCAGGTTGCGGATCAATCACCTGTTCCGGACGGGCCGGCTTCGGTCGTCTTTGCCAATGTTGGCTTTGGCTATGACGGTCAAAGCGATCTTGTGATGGACAAGCTTGATTGGCACGTGGCTTCCGGAACGATGGTTGCGCTGCAGGGATCATCGGGCGCCGGCAAGACGACATTGTTTGATTTACTGACGGGCCTGTTGTCACCCAGTCAGGGCGGCGTAACGATCAGCGGTGTACCGTCGACCAGTGCTTCGCTTGCGCAACACATTTCCTATTGCCCGCAAGATCCAGTGCTGCTCGACAAGAGCATCCGCGAGAACTTGCTGACCGCTGATCCGACGGCTACCGATGAGGAGCTGCTCGAGGTCCTAGCGTTGTGCCAGGCGCATGATTTCGTCAGCGCATTCCCCGATCGGCTGGATACGCGCGTCGGCGATCGTGGCCAGTCAATCTCGGGCGGAGAGCGCCAACGCATCTGCCTGGCGCGCGCGCTATTGCGCAAGCCGCGCCTGCTGGTGCTCGATGAGGCCACCAGCGCGGTCGATCAGGCCAATGAGCGCGCGATCTTCGACAATCTCGCGAGCCTGCGCGAGGAGATGACGATCATCGTCACCACCCATCGCCCGATTGATAAGGAACTGTTCGACGCAGTCTTTGCACTGTCTGATGGAGCCATGCGGTCCGTTTGAGCGCTTTGACAAGCTCACTCAGCCGGGAGCAGAAGGCGTTCCAAGCAAGATAAACAGTGGGTCATTGCCGTAGGGCTGGATCCGCACCTTCTTCCAAACTCTGCGACCAGAGCTGGGAACGATGCGCAGCAAATAGTTTTGATTGGTGCTGAGGCCCTTGAAGCTGAAGGCGCCATCGGAATTCGTAGTCGTTATAGTTGCAAAACCTGTACGACCGTCCTGAATGCTAACCCTCATCCCGGCCACAGGCTTCTTGTCGGCTCCGATGACCAGACCCATCAATGTGCCGGGCTCACTCCTTTCCGAAGCGATGGAAGGAGCAGCAGGTGCGACTATCAATGATGGTGCGATAGCGAGAGCGAATGCATAGGCGATTGCTTTGCGCATGGAAAACGACCCTATTCTGGTACGCTTCCCCATCAGCAGAATTATCTGGGCCGCCCTACCAAGTCGTTAATGGCCGCCAATTGCGGGCGTAATTGCCTGATCAAATTGGAGTTTTCCTACTCGCCGCAATGCCAGTATTGGGTGGTGTATGTCGCTCCAGCCGATCGCCTCCGACTGGTCAAAAGCAGGGCCGTGCCAGGGCACTGCGGGTCGTCACAACCAAGGCGCTGTTTTTTGGGACAAGACACTGTTTCAAGTGTTCCATCCTTTAGGATTTGCCGAGGGGCGGGCCGGACTGGGCAGGGACTTTGCGCGCGCCGCGAAGTCTGGCAATAAACCCCTCTATGGCAACACAGATATCGCTCGAGCAGATCCCCCAGCCACCGGGCCAGCCCTTGATTGGCAACGCCCTGACTGTCGATTCATCACGGCAGATCCAGTCGCTGATGGAATTGGCCGAGCAATATGGTCCGATCTTCCAGCTCGATATCATGGGCAGTCCGATCGTGATCATCTCGGGCGCCGATCTTGTTGCAGAAGTCTGCGACGAGAAGCGTTTCGACAAATCGGTGCGCGGGCCGCTCAAGCGCTTGCGGCTGATTGGCGGGGACGGATTGTTCACGGGCGATACCGACGATCCCAATTGGTCCAAGGCGCACAATATCCTGCTGCCATCGTTCAGCCAGAAGGCGATGGGCAGCTACCTGCCGATGATGCAGGATATCGCCAGCCAGCTGATGCTCAAATGGGAGCGGATGAATTCGGACGAAGTGATCGATGTCCCCAAGGACATGATCCGGCTGACGCTCGATACGATTGGCGTGTGCGGCTTTGGCTATCGCTTCAACTCGTTCTACCGCGAAGACTTCCACCCCTTTATCGCCGCGCTGACACGCACGCTCGAAACCACGCAGACCATGCGGGGACTGCCGGGCGAAAAGCTGCTCAAGGGCGAGCGGATCAAGCAGCTGCATCGCGACGCGGCCTATATGAACAATCTCGTCGACGAGATCATTGCCGAGCGGCGCAATCAGGGCGGGGACGGACCGGAGGACCTGCTCGACTTCATGCTGTCGGGGCGCGATGCGCGCACGGGAGAGCGGCTGTCGGACGAGAACATCCGTTTCCAGATCAACACATTTCTGATCGCCGGACACGAGACCACATCGGGTCTGCTCTCCTTCACGCTCTATTACCTGCTCAAGAACCGCGACGTTCTGGCCAAGGCCTACGCCGAAGTCGATGCGGTGCTGGGCCGCAATATCGACCAGCTGCCAAGCCTGCAGCAGATTGGGCAAATGCCATACATCCGCGCGATCCTGTTCGAAGCCTTGCGGCTGTGGCCGACCGCGCCGGCCTTTGGCCTGGCACCGTTCAAGGACGAAGTGCTGGGCGGCAAATATGCCATCCCCAAAGGCACCTTCACGACGGTGCTGATCCCGTCGCTCCATCGCGACAAACGAGTGTGGGGCGAGGACCCATACGCGTTCAATCCGGACAACTTCTCGGCCGAGGCGGAGGCCAATCGCGACCCCGCTGCATACAAGCCATTTGGTAATGGACAGCGGGCCTGCATCGGGCGGCAATTCGCGATCCAGGAATCGATCCTGGTGCTGAGCATGCTGCTGCAAAGGTTCGAGCTGTATGACCATTCGGACTACACGCTCGACATCAAGGAAACGCTCTCGATCAAGCCCGATGAGTTCACCATAAAGGCGCGGCTGCGCGAGGATGTGGAGCGGCTGGGTAGCGGCGTGGCAGAGGCTGAGGGCGACGATGAAGAGGCTGATGTCGCACGGGTCGCCAAACATGGCACCAAGCTGCTGGTGCTGTTCGGTTCAAACCTTGGATCGAGTGAGAGCTTTGCCCGCGAACTTGCTCAAAAAGCAGAGTTTAGTGGGTTTGATGTGAATCTGGCCGCGCTCGATAGCTATGCCGGAAAACTGCCTGAGGAAGGCGCGGTGGCGATCGCCTGCGCGTCGTATAATGGCATGCCGCCAGACAATGCGGCGAAGTTCGTCGACTGGCTCGAAGAGGATGCGCGCCGACCGGACGAGCTGAGCAAAGTATCCTACTTCATGCTGGGTTGCGGCAACAGCGATTGGGCGGCGACTTTTCAGGAGGTGCCGCGCAAGATCGACGCGCGGATGGAGGCGCTGGGTGCCAAGCGGATTGTGGCGAGCGAAGAGCTTGATGCGCGGGCCGATGTCGACACTCAGTTCCACACCTGGCTCGATGATTTGGTGCCGCAATTGGGCGAGCATTTTGGGCTCGATCTCGATGCGAGTTCCGCCGCGATCGCCGAGCCGCTCTATTCGGTCGAGATCACCGAAAGCATCACCGCAAACACGGTGGCAGACCGCGTGGGTACGCGCGAAGTAACGCTGGTGAGCAGCCGCGAGCTCAAGGACACCAGCCAGGATGAAGGGCGCTCGACGCGTCATATCGAGGTCGAGCTGGCTGAGGGGATGGATTACGAGCCAGGCGATCACCTGTGCGTCGTCCCCGTCAATGACAGCGCGGTGGTTGACCGCCTGCTTAGTCGCTTCGGGCTGGATCGCGACACCTATGTGCGGATTGAATCGCGCAGCGAAATGCGCGGACCATTTCCAAGCGGCAGCACCTTCTCCGTGCTCAACCTCGCAAAGACGGCTGGCGAGCTGCAGGCAGTGGCGACGCGCAAGGATATTGCGACCCTCGCGCGCTTTGTCGAATGCCCCAATTCGCAGGCTGGCTTGCAGGCGCTGGCGGCTCCTCCGGCAGAGGATGGAACTGACCTTTACACCAGCGAAGTGCTCGAGAAGCGCAAATCCGTGCTCGACATCTTGGAGGACTATCCGGCGTGCGACTTGCCGCTGGCGGTTTTCCTCGAGCTGATCCCGTTCCTCAGCCCGCGCTACTATTCGATCTCTTCGGCGCCCGATGCGAGTCCGGGACGGTGCTCGATCACGGTCGGCGTGGTCAAAGGACCGGCTCTGTCAGGCAAGGGAGAGTTCAAGGGCACATGCTCCAACTACCTGGCCGAGCTTGACCCGGGGGACCGGTTCCAGGCGGTGATCCGCAAGCCCACGGCGCAGTTCCGATTGCCGCAGGATCCGGCCAAGCCGATCATCATGATCGGTCCCGGCACCGGCATCGCCCCGTTCCGCGGATTCCTGCAGCAGCGCGACATCCTCAAGCAGCAGGGCCAGCAGCTGGGCGAAGCGCTGCTGTTCTTCGGCTGTCGCCACCCCGATCACGACTATCTCTATCGCGATGAGTTGGAGGATTTTCATGCGCGCGGGATCGCGACAGTGCATGCTGCCTTTTCGCGTCACGACGGCAACAAGACCTATGTCCAGCATCTGATCGCTGAGCAGGCCGATCAGGTCTGGGCGATGATCGAAGCTGGAGCGCGGATCTATGTCTGCGGCGATGGTTCGCAGATGGAGCCTGACGTGCGGCGCGCGCTATCCGCCATTTGCCAGGACAAGCGCGGATGCACCGAAGCTGAGGCGGAAGCGTGGATCGACGCCTTGATGGATGATGAGCGATATTTGCTCGACGTCTGGGTGGGTTAGCCAAAAACGGGCTTGAATTTGACCGAGCAAATGATTGACAACGATTCGCAACAGGCGCCGAGTGCACGCGCAACCAACGCAACCAAGCAAGGAAGCAGAATATGAGATCGACCGTGAAAGTTTGGACTGGCCTCGGATTGGCAACGGCCCTCATTGGCACCAGCCTAGCTGGTTGTTCGGGAGAGGCCGGCGAAGGTGAGGGTGGCGAAGGCGGCGAGTCTGCGATTGCTGGTGAAGCCGGTGAAGGTGAGGCAGGCGAAGGCGGCGAAGGCGGCGAGTCTGCGATTGCTGGTGAAGCCGGTGAAGGTGAGGCAGGCGAAGGCGGCGAAGGCGAAGGTGGCGAAGGCGAAAGCGGCGAAGGTGAAGGCGGTGAGGGCGGCGAAGACGCGATTGGTGCGCTGCCATTGCCCCAGCGTGTTGCCTTCATGTCGGGCCATGTAGAAGCTGGGCTGGCGCTCTATCGCGCCGGCGACAGCGCTGCTGCAGCGCCGCATCTCCTTCACCCCGTTTCAGAGACCCATGCCGCTGAGCGCGCCGGTCTGGATGAGCTTGGGTTTGATGCAGCCCCGTTTGAGGCGGTCTCGGCCGCGCTTGAGGGCGGGCAGCCAGCAGAAGAGGTTGAGCCGCAGCTCGCTGCGGCTGAGAGCAATCTCGACGCGGTCCGCAGCAAGGCTGGAGGCGATCCGGCTGAACTGATCCGCTTCCTGATGGACACCACCGTCGAAGAATACACGATCGCGGTGAATGATGGCGTAGTGACCGATCCGGGTGAGTATCAGGACGCCTGGGGCTTTGTCGTGGTTGCGCGTGACCTCGCAGCTGACCTCGAAACACCGCAAGCGGATCAGATGCGCGCTGATTTGGAAATGCTGCTGGGTCTATGGCCGGAGGCTGCGCCGATTCCACCCGAGGACCCCGCGCCAGTCGGACAAGTCTCGGCCTTGGCGTCGCGGGTTTTGCTGGCTTTGCCGCAATAGGCCTGACCAGGTGCTGGATCGGCGGAATCTCGTCGATCCACGCTTTCTATTTGTGAAAACACGACAATCTCGCATTTCTCGGCGCGATATTGGCGTCGTAACCTTGTCTAATCGAGCCAATTCTATACTACCTGTCGCAGTCTGAAACT
>Ga0207422_1002051_pt1 | contig 30610 bp, 35 predicted proteins | sample MarCyaLeptolynsp_FD_187757 | JGI IMG/M metagenome (GOLD analysis project Ga0207422, IMG submission 187757) | Marine cyanobacterial communities from Panama - species 1 Leptolyngbya sp. (SPAdes) | ecosystem: Environmental > Aquatic > Marine > Unclassified | place: Panama: Panama City | collected... | reverse complement strand
GATGACGAAACAGTCGTCGCCATGCTGGCGTCGGCTATCCGCCGGGATATATCCTTCGGTGTTTTGAGGCCTGACGAAAAACTCAAGATCGAAGCGCTGCGGCAGTCCTACGGCGGCTCCAACCATTCTATGCGGGAAACCCTGCGGATGCTTGCCGCCGAAGGTCTGGTGGAGGCGACCAGCCAGCGTGGCTTTCGTGTAACGTCTGCAACGCAGGATGATCTTGAAGATATTCTTTTGATGCGGCTGCAGACCGAAAAACTGGGGCTTGCGCGCGCGCTCGACCGCGGTGACGTGGCTTGGGAAGCGCGCGTCGTTGCCGCCCTTCATGCACTCAGCCGTGCCGAAGCCGCAGTCCAGGCGCAGCCCGACGATGTTACGGCCCTGGAGTGGGACGAAGCGTGCCGGGGGGCGATGGAAACGATGTTGTCAGCCTGTGGATCGCCCAGGCTGATCCAGGTGGCCAGAAAATTCTACAACCAGTCGCGGCGCTTTCGTCTTGCTCTGCTTCGGGAGGGGCGCATTGATTTTGCGGCCCGCGCAAACCGCCTGGAGAGGTTGCAGAAAGCAGTCCTTGGCCGGGACAAAGACGCCGCGCTGTCGTTGCTTGAAGAAGATATCCGCGCCGACCTCGGCGCCTGAACAAAGACAAAAATGGACCTTTAAGGGAGGAACGGGAACATGAGATTGAACAGACGCCAGACCCTCGGTCTGATGGGTGCAGCAGCAGCGTCCACGCTGGCGGCACCCGCCATTGCCCAGAACAAGAAGATCGTGGTGGGGGCGCTTCGCTTCACCTCGCATTCCGGCAGCTTCATTGCCGTCGAGCGCGGTTATTTCGACGAAGCCGGTCTGGATGTGGAACTGAAGTTCTTCCAGGCCGCACAGCCGATGGCGGTCGCGATTGCCTCAGGCGACGTCGACTATGCCGTAACGGCGGTCTCCGGCGGCCTGATTTCGCTCGCCGACAAGGGCGCCATCAAGGTTATCGGCGGAGCGCTTAGCGAAGAAAAGGGCATTGACGGTCAGAAAATCCTGGCATCGGATGCTGCTTTCAAGGGCGGCCTTACGGCGCCTGCGAACCTTGGCGGCAAAACGTTCGGAATGTCGACCGCCGGTTCGTCGTTTCATTACATGGGGTCCAAGGTGGCACAGGCCGAAGGCGTTGAAATGTCCTTCAAGCCTCTGCAGAAGGTCGGCGCGATCATCGGAGCGCTGAAGTCGGGCCAGATCGATGCCTGGTCGATCGTTCCCCATATCGCCAAACCGCTCGCCGGGTCCGGAGCTGTGCACATTATCGGAGATATCTCGGACTACCTTCCGGGCTACCAGGTCACGACCGTCTTCACTTCGGCTAAGAATGCGGCGGACGAGCGTGACCAGACACAGGATTTCCTGACCGGTTTCGGCAAGGGTGTCAGCGACTACAATTCCACGATGATTGACAAGGCCGGCGGCGATGACGGTGTGAACGAGATGGTCGATCTGATCCACAAATACGTCTACACCGACCGGCCGCGCGAAAAGGCGGCTCCTTCCATCATCAATGGCACGATGCGGATCAACGAGGGGTCCAAGTTGAACATTGCCTCCATTCGCGACCAGCTGGAATGGTTCCAGTCGGAAGATCTGGTTGGAAAAGACATCACGATGGATACGCTCGTCGACGGCAGCTACGTCGAGACCTACGAGGGGTGACACTGAGACGTGCAGAAAAGCGGTGGCCTTTGCGGGCCGCCGTTTTCCATTGGATCAGGAACCTTTAGACGGCTATCAATCGGATATGGACATCAGACTGGACGCCATCAGCCATCATTATGGTGCGACGGAGGTGCTGCGCGACATCTCGCTTGACATTCCCGCCGGTGAAATCGTCTGCCTTGTCGGCCCGTCGGGCTGTGGCAAATCCACCTTGCTGCGCTTTATAGGTGGGCTGGAGCGGCCGGAAAGCGGCCGGGTTCTGCAGCTTGGCACACCACCCGAGGGCAGCCTCAACCCGCTGACTTTCGTGTTTCAGGATTTTGCGTTGCTGCCCTGGCGGACAGTGAAAGGCAACATATCTCTGGTCCTGGAAGACCACGGCATTCGCGGAGCCCGTGCCAAGGCGATTATCGATGACGTCTTGAACCGCACACGGCTTGCCGACTTTGCAGATGCGCTTCCCAAACAGCTTTCCGGCGGCATGAAGCAACGGGTCGCGATTGCCCGAGCGCTTGCGGTCAATCCGGCGGTGATGCTGATGGACGAGCCTCTGTCGGCGCTTGACGCGCAGACGCGGGAATTGCTGCTCGACGATCTGGTGAGTCTTTGGACACGGCAGCCATTTACGGCCGTTTACGTCACCCACAACCTGGCGGAGGCCGTTCGGCTCGGACACACGATCGTTGTGCTGTCGCGCCGGCCGGGCCGGATACGCGAAATTGTTTCCATTGAAACGCCCATCGACCAGCGCCGCGCGGGCGACCCGGTCTGCCAGCAAAAGCACGACCTCTTGTGGGAGCTGATGCGTGAGGAGGCGCGCGCGGCGGACGAGGAGCTGATCGATGGCTGACGCAGAAGGCGTGAAACACCGTCAGGGGGGCAGCCCGATCGAGGTGCGGTTTCGCGGTGGTGGATTCGCACCGAGAGCGCGTCGCTGGGTTGGCGTCGCCGTCTTTGTCGTTCTGATTGCGCTGATCCAGTGGGGCACGGAAACCGGCTGGATTTCCGCACTGACGCTGCCCAAGCCAACCGATGTCCTGGCGACCTTCGGCCAACTTTGGGAGAGCGGGCTGTTGTTCAAACACTTACAGCCTTCCCTGACCCGCCTCGTGATCGGTGCGGCGCTCGGTGCCAGCACCGGGATCGCAATCGGAGTTCTGATCGGTCTGTTTTCCTATGTCAGGGCCGGCCTGGTGCCGCTGGTTGCGGCGATTTTTCCGATCCCGAAGATCGCGCTCCTGCCGCTCTTTGTGATCTGGTTTGGCATCGATGAAGGCTCGAAATATGCATTGATTGCCTTTGGCACGTTTACGCCGACGGTGGTGGCGACCTACGGCGCGGTGGACAATGTCGACCGCTCGCTGATCCGCATGGGACAGAGCTTCGGGCTTTCCTGGTCTTCTATCGTGCGCAAGATCGTCCTGCCCGGTGCCATGCCGGGCATCCTGTCCGGATTGCGTATCAGCCTTGCGATCGCAATCATTCTTCTGGTCGCCGCGGAGATGCTGGGCGCGGAATACGGTATAGGCGCTTACATCCTGGAAGCGGGATCGCTCTACGATCTGGAACGCCTGTTTGCAGGTGTGGTGATCCTGTCGCTGCTGGGGGTTCTTGTCAGCGCAATCATCGGTCTGATCGAACGGCGGTTGCTCGGCTGGCGAATATAAAAAAGCTCCGCCAAGCGCTCAACGCACACCAGGCATCAACCAATTGAAATCAGGGGGCGATTGGAAAAACGCCGTCTGAACAGGGGTTTGAGACTTTGGCGCGCGATGGACGCCTCGTCAAAACGGGGCTAAAACGGGCCTCATCACAGTACATTGGGAAAGTGCGACCGGGTTGGAGGGGCTCCGGCTGAACCGCGGAAATGCCCCGGCTCGGGGCCGGGGCGGCGATCTTTCGCAAGACTTACTGTTGCGGGCAGTTCCGCACTGAAGGAGCTTCGGTCGAGGTGCGGGTCAGCGACCAGCGGCAGCTCTGCACCGTCAGGCCGGGCAGGTTCGGAACCTGATCCGACGCCCAGATGCTGTCGGCGGCAAAGTTGAACGGCGTGCTCGCCGTGGATGTCGGAAACATCTGGACCAGTTCGTCGGCGGGGAAGGTTGCGTCACAGGACTTGAAGTAGGCGCTGACAACCGAACCGTCGCTGTTTGTCGTCGCCTTGCCGTTATAGAGCGTGTACTCGTTGCCGAGTTCGGCGGTGTCGACATATTTGTAGTCGACGCGCAAATCGTCTCCGTCCTGAACGATGAGCAGTTCGATGTTCCAGCCCCAGCTTGAACTTTTGCCCGCAGTCGTGCTTTCGCAGGCGACGACCCCCTTGTAAGAGCCCGTCAGGGAAAAGGCGCTTGCCGGTGCAACCGTACCTGCGAGCGCCAACAGGCAGATTGCGGACTTTGTGAAGTGTCTGACTGTACGCATCGTTATTGTCATATCCGGTGTCTCGGAGAAACGCCTTAAGCACGGGGCGAAGGCGTTTGCAGATCGATCAATTCAATTGAACAACGGCATTTCCTGCAATCTCCGCGGGTCCTGAAAGGATGCCAGTCTATTCCAGAAAAGAAAAGCGTCTGATCCGATCATGGCACCACCTGATATCGAACCGATTGCCCTGAAATGGCCCACAGCGGCGGCACGGCGCAAAGTTTGCACTGCCCTTTGCGATCACATTGCCGCAGGGTTTTCCGTTGAGAGCTTTCCCGACGCCGACCGGAAGACGGTCCGCTATTACGCAGAGCAATTTCCGGAGGACTTTCCGCCGGAAAAGCTGCAGGAAGCAGCGCGCCGCGGGCTTCTGGAATGGGAAAGAATAGGCAAGGACGGTGCGCGCGGCGAACTCCCCAAATTCAGCGCGACCGCCTGGGCTTTCAACATGAAGAACCGGGCCGGCTGGCGCGACCGGTCGGAAGTGGAAGCCTGGAATGTCTTAAGCAGTCCCGAAGAGATCTCGAAGATCGAAAAGTTCAAGCCGAGGAGCTCGGAGGAGATCGCCCTTGGGGTGATGGCATTGTTGACGCGCAAGGGCAGACAAGAGAATGACGACAGCTCTTCAAACGCTGATTGATCACATTGACAAGCTGGAAGCGCCCGACCGGGTCGCACTCCAGAAACAACTGGATGAAGCGGGCGTGCTGGAACAATTCGACGTCTGGCAGCCGCAGCCGGGACCGCAGACGGAAGGATACTTTTCCGAGGCAGACCTTACGCTTTACGGCGGGGCCGCCGGGGGCGGCAAGACAGACCTGATTGCAGGCCTCGCCTTGTTTGCCCATCACAAGGCAGCGATTTTCCGCCAATCTCTGAAGTCGCTGAAAGGCCTCATTGAGCGCATGAACACGCTGATGCGGCTGGCCGGCATGGGAAAGATAGCGGGCAATCCGCCGCGCTGGACCGGCCCGGACGAACGGATCATCGAGTTCGGGCATCTGAGCCTGCCGGGTTCGGAAGACGACTGGCAGGGCCGGGATCATGACCTGAAGGCGTTCGATGAAGGCGCACAGATGGATCCGCGCAAGATCCTGTTCGTGCTTGGCTGGCTGAGGACGACGCGGCAGGCGCAGCGGTGCCGCGGCTTGATTGCGACCAATCCGCCGCTGGGCGGACAGGGCGATTTCCTGCTCGAATGGTTTGCACCCTGGCTCGACCCGCTGCATCCGCTTTATGAAAAGGCCAGGCCCGGCGAATTGCTCTGGGCCGTTTTCATCGATGACGGCGACACGGTGCGCACGGTCTGGGTGGACGGGCCCGAGCCGGTGGAGGTCGAGGGCGAACTCAGAACGCCAAAGAGCCGGACTTTCATACCGGCACGGCGGCAGGACAACCGCTATCTTGGCGAAGACTACGACGCACAGCTGGACCAGATGCCCGAGCCGATGCGAACCGCGCTCAGGACCGGCGACTTTCAGGCGGCGCGCCAGGACCACGACTGGCAGGTGATCCCCTCCGAATGGGTCGAACTGGCGTTTCAGCGCTATGATGCCGGTCTTGATGCCGAAAAGCCGATGGATGTTCTGGCAGTCGATGTTGCCCAGGGCGGCAAGGACAAGACGGTGCTGCAGCCGCTGCACGGGCGGCGGTTTGAGGAAAGCATCGTGCGAAAGGGGGCCGATACGCGCGACGGCGCCGAAGTCGGGTCCCTCATCGTCAGGGAACGCCGCGACAATGCACTGATCGTGGTGGATTGCACCGGTGGCTGGGGCGGCGATACGGTCGGATTTCTAAGCCGGGAGAACAGTATCCCGGTCGAGAAATGCGTGTTCTCGGCGCAATCGGGGGAATGCGCGAAGGACAGCCGGATCCCGTTCTACAATCTGAGAGCCCAGCTCTACTGGCGCTTCCGCGAGGCGTTGCATCCCAAGAGCGGGTTGGGTCTTGCCATAAAACGTTCGTCGACCGTGAAAGCGCAGCTGACCGCGCATCGCTGGAAGCTGAAAGGTGGCAGGATCCTGATTGAGAGCAAGGAAGAGATCAAGGAACGCCTCGGGACTTCCCCGGACGAGGCGGACGCAATTGTCGAGGCGCTCGGATGGAAGGACAAGGCGGTATTCAGAAAAGTGTCGCGGAAGGAACGGCGAGCGTTGGCCGCGCTATTGGAAGACCCGCTCAACGGCTTCTGATCAGGGAGCTGACTGTGCGCGACGCGAGCTACATTGCGGCCAATATGCGTGCTGAAGATCATCGGGAAATTGCCTGTCTCTGGGAGACCTGGGACACGCGCGCGCTCGGAGTGTACGCTCTGGAAACAGCCGTTTCCGGTATGGTCTGGTCGGTCTGGTACGAGGGGCAGCCTGCGGCGGCCTACGGCTTCAGCCATGCATCGGCCTTCGATCCCGATCACTGGCAGGCCTGGGCGTTCGGCACGGACCGTTTCAGGCGGTGCGTGCCGCTGATGACGCGGCATTTGACCCGTCTGAGACCGATGATCGAGCGGGATTGCCGGCGGCTGCAGGTGTTGACGCACAAGGAGCACGACATTGCGCATGGCTGGATAGAGGCGCTGGGTGGCAAGCGCGAAGGCGTGCTGAGGTCGTATGGACGCGGCGGGGAAGACTTTTTTGTTTACGCCTGGGTGCGGCGCGTGACGCCAATCTGATACACCAGTGACGCCGGCACAGCGCTTGAGCGCCCGAGACATCGGTACTAGGCTACCCGCACGTCTTTCGAAAGACGGCATTTTTTTAAAGTATTGCCTGATCCTGGAGCTCTGACATGTCCCTGACGCTTGGCGCGCTGACGCCGGCCATATCCGGAAACATCACCCAACTCAAAGCCATCATCCTGGCGAGCTTCCGCCGGACCGAGACAAATATCGGCTATCACGCCGGCAGGCTGGATCAGGGGTACAAGCTGCTGTTGCTGAAGCGCATGCCGGAACCAAAGCATTTCGAGCTTCATGGCACGACTTTGCGGTCCGGCGGCAAGTTCGGATTGCCAAGGTCAACGGAGGCGGAAGACGCTCAGCGCGGCTCGGTGCATGACAGCATCGTGAGCCAGCGCGGGCAGGGAGGCTATCGGGATCTGCAGGAACTGGTCCTGGGGTTTACCTCGGTCTCCGGGCCCGACCGGTTGGTGAAGATACTGCCCACGACGCGGCACGATGGGGCAATGAGCCCGTCCGACCAATACCCGATGGGAGGTGGATTTCTGCAGTGGGACCTGAAAAAACCCGGTCTTCCATTTCTTTTCGCGGCCGAGTTCATGAGCGACGGCAGCGTCCGGACCAAGGACAGAACCTATCGGATCAATTCGGGAAATTTTCTGGCGGATTACCCTGAGCGGGAAGCATTGCAAAAGTTCCTTCGACAGGTCTGAAACTCTGCCTCATCGACTACACGCAATTGGAGAGCCGGTCTTTTGCCTCGGCAAGTCGAAGGGAGTTTCCTCTTACGCGTTGCTCATCGTGAGAACATGTGCTTACGATCAAGAGCGAGCAGCTTTGATTGATCAAAGCCGTCGTCCTTGGTTTCCCCAATCTGAAAGACGCGAAAGATGATCGATACCGCCACGCTGATTGCCTATGTCACCATCGTTCTCGGCTTCGTGTTCATTCCCGGACCGGCAACGCTTTTGACCGTGGCGCGGGCGACCAGTTCCGGAACGCGCGTCGGGATCGCGACTGGGGCGGGAATTGCGGCCGGAGACGTTGTGCACACATTCATGGCGATTGTCGGCGTGTCCGCGATCATCGCGACATCGGTGGTGCTGTTCAGTCTGATCAAGTATCTGGGTGCGGCCTATCTGATCTATCTCGGGCTCGTCGCCATTTTCGACAAGACGCCATTGGATCTTGCGCGCGGCAGCAAGCCGATTACCGCGGCAAAAGCCTTCAACCAGGCCATCATCGCGGAAGTGCTGAACCCGAAGACGGCCCTGTTCTTCCTGGCGTTTCTGCCGCAGTTCGTGAAACCGGAAAACGGGTCGGTGATGCTGCAGCTGACCACTCTCGGCGTAATCTTCGTTCTGCTTGGGCTTTTGAGCACCGTGGTCTTTGCAGTGGGAGCAGGCAGCCTCGGCAATTTTCTGCGCCGGCATCCGGCTGTGGTGAGATGGCAGGGCAAGGTCGTCGGCGGCATCTATTGTGCGCTCGGTGCGCGGCTGGCGCTGCAGGAGCGGTGACAGCCTGTCGTCCGGGTGTTGCAGTAATACCAGATAGCGGCGCCTGTGATGCATGCCAACGAGATCATTTCCGATGAAGCCGTCGCCGCGCGCCTGATTGAGGAGCAGGTGCCGGCTCTTGCCGGTTTGCCGGTGCGCCGGGTGGAAAACTTTGGCACGGACAACGCCCTTTACCGTATCGGCGACGACCACGTGATGCGGTTGCCAAGACGGCCGGAAGCGGTGCCACTGCTCGCCAAGGAAATAACCTGGTTGCCATTGTTCAAGGCGCTCTCGTTGGAGGTGCCAAGACTTGTTGCCGCCGGTCGGCCGTCAGGCGTCTTTGGACATGCGTTCGGCGTCTTTCGCTGGATTTCGGGAGTGCCTGCGACGAACGAGGCGATCGGGAACATGAACGCGGCAGCCAGGGATCTTGCCGGGTTCTTAAGAAGTTTGCGCGCGATTGAGACCGCCGGCGCGCCACAGGCCGGGGATTGCAATCACCATCGCGGCGTTGTGCTTGAAGAGCTAGACTATAAGACGAGACGCTCCATTCACGTTCTCACCGACGAGATCGATGTCGCGCAAGCGTTGTCGCTTTGGCAAGACGCCTGTTCGGTGCCCTTCGAAGAGCCGGGCTCCTGGCTGCACGGCGATCTGAAGGCTGACAATCTGCTGGCACGGAACGGCAGGTTGCGTGCCGTGATCGATTGGGGCCTGTGCGCGGTGGGTGATCCGTCAGCCGACTATTGCGCTGCGTGGTCTTTCGTGTCACCGGAGGCGCAAAGCGTCTTTCGCGAGACGGCCGAAATCTCGGACACAGCCTGGCTTCGCGCAAAGGGATGGGCGCTTTACGGCGCCGTGATCGCGCTCAGCTACTATCGCGGCGGCAAGAACGAGCCTCTGTGCCGGCAAAGCCGTCAAACGCTGAGCCGGCTGGGGCTCCTGCGGGGTACGATCTGATTGTGCAGGAGGCCGGCGCTCAATAGCTGTCCGTTGCCGTATCAAGGAGAATGTAGATGCCGGCGGCGATCATGACGAATGGCGACAGTTTTTCGAAGAACCGCTGAACTTTCCGGTTTTGGCCCAGGCTCCTGGCAAGCAGGGTTCCGGCGGTAACCAGCCCGGCAACGGCAACCAAGGCACCCAGGAGAACGTGCCGGTCGAGAACTGCAGCCGTGTCGGCAAAGAACGCGGCCATCAGGATGAATGTGTCGGCGCTGAGGGCAATGAAAATGACCGCCGCACTGAAGACCGAATGCGCGGGTTTTGACGTGTCCGCGCCCAAACCGTCGCGCGACATGTTTTTCCAGACTTCCCATATGCCGAGGCAGAGCGGCACCAAACCGAGATAGCCAAGCGCATGCGGTGTCAGAACAGTCACCCCGGCGCCGGCGACATATGCGCCCGTTACCACAAGCACCTGAGCGCTGAGAAAGCCGATCAGGGCCTGGCGATACCTGCCGGAGGTGGCGATCGCAAAGAAGGCGAAGAGACCGTCAATATTGGTCAGCGCATAGGCGAGCGCAATGGAAAGGGCAAAGATCATTTGCTGTTTGCTGTAGGCGGTGAGAGGCGGAAAGACAATTGGAATTCGGCTTCCGTTCAACCGATTTCGGTACTTCAAACAAAACGACACGCGAACGAGATTGTTTTTGCGCTCGCTGCGCGCAACGGAAAAGCGCCGGAGGCTGCTGTTTCTATTCAGAAATTTTGACGTTCTTGTCTGAGCATGGGTTTCAGACAACCGCGCCTGATGGACGCTTCGTCAAAACGGAGCTAAAACAGGCTTCATCACGGTACATTGGGAAAGTGCGGCCAGGATCGCTCGACATAGGAGAGCAGCTTCTTCTGAGCTGCGCGCGCGGTTACGCGCGCATTGGTTGCATTGCAGAACAATTCATGAACATATTGCGGCGGCAAGGCAGGAATGGTTCTGATGGCAGATTTTGAAGATATCACCGGTTGGCGGGACGAGCTGGAGGCGTTTGAAAAGACGGAAGAGGGACGGAAGTTTTTTAGCGACGGTTGGGGGAACGCAATCAAGCTGACCTTTGAGCAGGAGGTGCGTTTTGCGGAGGAACTCTTCCGGCATGAAGAGATCCTTGAAGCACTGAAAAAGTCAGCCAAATGGGTCAAGTATCTGGATGACAATCCTGATTTCGGTCAGGACGACGAGGGCTTTTGGGATTTGTGTCCGGTCGAGGATAACCGGAAGGTTGAAGCCTTCAAGCGCTGGTATGCCATGAAGTGGAATATCGTCTTGGGCCCGTCGACTCTCAGTGCCGGCAAACGACTGGCCATTGATGTCGCGAATGGGGATCTCGCCTCGCTGCGCTCTCCCGAAGCAGAAAAGTTCGTTAAGGAGGAGTTCTCCTGGATTGTCGCCTTTCCGCAGGAGACACAATAATGGACAAAGTGATCATCATCGACGCATCACAAATCCTCACGATCATGCGGCGGTCAGGTGTCACCGGCCTATCTGTGCTTCTTCGGCGGGGTGAATATTTTTTCTTCAGTGACGACCTGAAACAGGAGTTGATTGATGGTGGTGAGTGGGACTCAAAGAACGGAAAGCTCTTCCAAAAATGGCGTCAAGAACAAAGAGTGAACGGACGCTTGCTTGAGGTAGACACGCGGGTCTCGATCGAAAAATACGAGACCTATGACTTTGGTAAGCGTGGCACGTCTCGCGGCGGCAAGGAGCTTTCGGATATGTCGATCCGGAAGTTCATGCTGCAGAACAAGCACCGGTTTACCTTTGAACTTATCAGCCGCGACCTGGAGTTACTCGACCATCGGGTGGATAATCCGAAGCACCCCTTATATGGCCTGCAATTCGACCGGCTGAGCACAAGATCTGCCCTGACCTGGTTGGCGACCCATCCGGATGTGCCCCTTAATCCGGAGAGATTGCGATCCCTTCTGAAGGCGATCCAAGACGGCAAGTTTGACCTCTCGAAAAAACGGGGTATCGCGACGCATGAGCTGGAGCGGGAAAAATACCATCTTCCCGAGACATATGCGGACGCATTCCAGGCGCATGTGAACGTGGCCCGCCAGCGCCGGCGGGCCGAGCTTGAGCGCGAGGACCGGGAGCGCGCCAAGCAATACGGCATCGACTGGCCGGAGACTCGCGACACGAAACCGTTCGAGGTGGCAAGAACCAGGCTGCTGCACGCAGCCACCCTGCCGGAGCTGCGCCAGCAGCCCACTGACAAGAAGGCGGTCGACGCAAAACCGGCGGCGCAACCCGCGCCAAAGACAGAGCCGACAGATGGCCCGCAGCCGGGCATTTCTGTCAGGCCCATGCCCGGTGTGCAGCCAATGCCGAGGGCAAAGCCACAGGCAGGCACGATTTCACACTAAGGGACGATCCGGTCTTACCGCGTTCGTTGCCAGGAATTCCCAAATTCAAGAAAATCAGCGAGGTAAATCTCATGTGCCTATTCGGAGGTGCTCCGAAGCAACCGGAGCCTGAGCCGACACCGCCGCCGCCGCGTGAGCCCGATCCGCGCCGGCAGGCAAAGAACCTGCAGGAAAACAGCCGCCGCCGGCGAGCGGCCGCCTACAGCACGCGCGCAACGACCCACACCAGTCCGCTGGGGGTAGCCGACTATGGCAGCGCATCGCGTCCGGGCGTGACGCTATTGGGAAGGGCTTGAGCGCTATGGGTATCGTTGACGATCTGAAGCAGGAGCTGCAGGGAGCGAAGTCCGAACGCCTGTGGTACGAGAGCGACTGGCAGGACTACGTGACCTATACCGCGCCCGACATGGAGCGGGCGTTCAACCGGCCGGGCGGCATCATGGCGCCCGACGGCATGAGCGTCTTTCGACGGTCCGCTGCGCGCGAACGGTCGCGCAAACTCTACGATCCGACCGCGGTCTGGCTGCTTGACCGTCTTGCCTCCGGTGTCGGGTCGCTGACCATGCCCGAGGGCTTCAACTGGCACGGCGTCGGTTTCGGCGATCCGTTCGCGCCGCCGCCGAGCCAGGCGGACGAGGAGTTCTTTGAATTGGTGCGCGATCACCTGTTCCGCGTGCGCTATGCCGGACGGTCCGGCTTTGCGCTGGCGAACCGGTCGCGGTTGCTGTCGACCGTGAAGCTGGGCACAGGTGTCTTGTTCCCGATCGAGAACGAAACGCGCCTTGCCGATATCCGCACACCGATCCATTACCGCTACGTGCCGCTTTACGAGATCTACCTGCTGGTGGATGCGCAGGGCAACGATTGCGGGTTTTTCCGCGTGCGCACGCTGAAAGCCTGGCAGGCGGTGAAAGAATATGACGGCAACGTCTCGCAGAACGTGAAGGACGATGCATCGGACCCGAAGCGCAAAAACAATGAAGTCCGCTTCGTTCATGCCTGCTTTCAGCGCGAAGGCGGTTTCGACGAAGCGGTCGATATCGGCAAGTCGCGCTACGAGAGCATCCACTTTGAAGAGGACAGCAAGCACATCTGCCGGCGCGGTGGATTTTTCGAATACCCGCTGGTGATCAGCCGGTGGGACCGGGACGGGCTGTCACCCTATGGCTCGCCGCCGCAGGCCAAACTGATGAGCGACATCAAGAGCCTGCAAAGTCTCGCCCGCGACGGGCTGATCGCCAGCTCGCAGGCCGTGCGCCCACCGATCGCAACGCACCGCCAGGAGCGGCAGCTCGACCTCAATCCGGGCCGGACCAATCCAGGCCTGATCGACGAGCAGGGCAGGCCGTTGTTTCGCCCGATGCTGGAAACGGTCAATCCGGGGGCAGCCGATGCACAGATCGAAAATATCCGCGAGAAACTGCGTGTCGGGCTCTACGGCGACCTGTGGCAAACGCTTCTGGAAGGCAATGGCCGCACGGCAACGGAAGTCAATATCCGCCGCAAGGAAATGGCGGACATGATCGGCCCGTTCTCAACCAACATTCTGTCCGGCAACGAGGCGCTGTTTGAACGGGAAGTCGGCATTCTGGGCCGGCGGGGCGCCTTTGCACCCGGCTCGCCCTTGGAGCCGCCGCAAAGCGTTCTGGAGAGCGACGTCACCCTGACCTCCACCGCACCCATCGACCAGATGCGCGAGGCGGGTCACTTCGAGGCAATCATGGGCTTCCAGGATTATCTTGGTATTGCGGCACAGGCCGACCCGTCGGTCATGGATCTTCACGACAGAACCGAGGAATACGACCTTACCCGCCGTTCGCTCGGATTGCCGGCGAAGCTGAAACGACGGCCGGAAGAGGTCGAGGCGCTGCGGCAGCAAAAGGCGGAAGAGGCCGCGCAGCAGCAGCAAATGGCCGCCGGCGAAAGTTTGGCGAAGATGGCGAAAGACGGTGCGCCGATGCTGAAAACCTTGAGTGAAGACGCAGGAGGCTTGGATGGTCTGGCAGTCCCTTAAACGGATCGCGCGGCAGCGCACGGACAGGGCGGCAATGCTGGAACGGGCCTATCGGTCCGTTTTTTTGTGCGCGGAGGGTGAAACGGTGCTGGCGGATCTGGCCGCTGAATGCGGGATCTACCAGGCGCCGCCCGTGGATCTGACACCGCGCGAGAGCGGCTATCTGGACGGGCGCAAGGCGCTTTATGCCCGCATCCTCTCCATGATCCGCATCCCCCCGGAAGAACACGCAGCGCTCCAGGAAGCCGCGCGCCTGGAAACCCTGCCTGATTTTGGAACCGACGAGGATATGTGATGAGCGACATTTCAGAAACTGCAGCCGGTGAAGCGTTTGAAACCGCTGAAGAGTTCGCGACAGGAAATCCGGTGCCGGAGGACGGGTTCCTGTCCGGCTTGAGCGAGGCGCACAGGAATCTGGCAACAGAGAATGGCTGGCAGGATGCTGCCGGTGTGCTGGAGAGTTATCAGGCATTGCAGGGCGAAATGCTTGGCACCGTGAAAGTGCCCGGCAGTGAGGCAAGTGATGAAGAGCGCTCGGCGTTTTACTCGCAAATCTCCCAAAGCTGGACGCCGACGGACGGATACCGGTTTTCAATGCCGGAAAGCCTGCCTGAGAACTTCCCTTACGATCAGGCGTTTGCGCAAGAGGCCGGCGGCTGGTTCGAAGACGCAGGGCTTCATCCGGAAGCCGCGCAAAAGCTGCATGACAAATGGGTGGGCAAGATGGCCGAGCAGTTTGCAGCCCATGAAGACGCGGCCGATAGTGCGGCATTTGCCCGGCAGCAGGCGGCGGAAAACGCGCACCGGGACCTGGTGCGCGACTACGGCCCGCCGGAAAGTGACGGCTACCAGAACGCGGTTGCCCGCGCCGACCGGGCCCTGACAGGCCTGAAGTCGGCCGGGATCGATCTGACGGACTGGTTCACGGAAAAGGGTGCGCTGTCACAGGCTGACGGGAAGGGCCTGCAACAGGTGGTCGACCCGGTTGCGGTGAAGCTGCTCACGTTCATCCACGACAGCGCCTTTGCCGAAGACGGTCTTTCAGGGCTCAGCGAAGGGACCGGCAGTGCCAATCCGTTCGACAATGACAGCATAGACCTCAAGCAGCAGTCGGACCTTCTGGATCGCAACCCGGCGCGCGCCCGGCAGATGATCCTGGCCGCTGGACGGGATCCGAAGATGTTCCGGGTTTAAGTGATTGAATGCACGCGCCGGACAACTTGTTAAAAAATTTAGGGGAATTCTATGGCGGATCGCAAGGGCGAAAACGAGATTGCTGAGAAGATCAAGGATGGGCTGCAAGAATTGCTCATCGATCAAGTTTTACCAGGGAAACTAAACAACGATCACGTGGCAATCAGACGAATCGAGGAAATACTCGAAATTCCATTTGGACATGCAGCAGCTCTATACTATGGAGACGGTCCAGAAATACTAGATCCTTACTTCATGCCTCCAGAGAAAGGAATGGCGGAACAGATCGTCGAAGATCTCACGGACATCAGGCGTGAGAACCCCATTCTCAACCTTGGATACAAAGACTTCCTTAGAGAACGGGCCGCAGTCTATGCCAAGCACAGCACGGGTATTTTTCCGCCGGTGCCTGTGGCCAAACCCAAAACCAAAGAACCGAAAAATCGAGTCGAAAACGGTGTGACGAGCGTTCCTAAACCACGCTCGAAACCCGAAAAGGTTGTGCCAACTCGCAAACCGGATGGTCTTCAAAACCGGGGCCGAAGCGACAAATCCGGTAGCCTTAATCCGTTTGATCTGAACAAGACTGATCTTAGTCGGCAAGCGCAGCTCATCAAAGAAAATCCCGTCCGGGCCCGGCAGCTGATTCTGGATGCCGGCAGAGATCCGAAGCTCTTTGGGTTTGAGTGAATGTGGTGGGCAGTCAGCACTGACTCACGCTTCGATCTTCGTCTGAAGTGTTCCAAAACTCCAAGCCGACCCAAAAAACAGAGGCGATCAATTCTTGGTTGTGCCCTTCGGAAATGTGTGAGAACATACAGGGAACAATCAAGACGTGTTTAGATGAGGAACCATGACGAACAGATTGGCGATTATAGGTGGTCTTGCTCTGGCACTGTTGACGAGCGTTGCGACAGGCGTTCAGGGATCAGACGAAGAGAAGTTCAACCCATGTCCCAGCGATCAGGAGTGGAGTTCCACGCTCGACACCGTAAGGAAGGGCATAACCTGGTTTTATGTCCGCAATGTATACACAAAAGCAATTAACGAATCTGGTGTGGAGAAGAATTTACTGGACGATGAAGATTTTCTTAGATTCGCTTGGTTGCTCAGCATTCACACTTACCAAAGTGAAGACTATACAGACTTTATACGAGGAACTTACTTTAATTTGGTATCGAAGCCCGCGATCAAAGAACATTACAGTGACAAGATGATTACTGAAATTTCGGAGTGTATTTCAGGGAATGTCGAATTGGACTGCGCGGCTGTGGCTTATCGAAATGGACTCATTCCCAACCTTGAAACTGTTACGCAACACGATTCCGTATCGAAGGCCGTGACCGTATTGCGTGATTGGTGTGAATTGACCACATTGAATTTGCGAGATGAATGAACCGGTCCAAATCTTCCGCTTAGTCTTGTATGATCTGCCGGACTTGCTTGGGGAAGCAACCAAGTCGGCCATCAGCAGATGGTCGATCCGGTGGCGGCGAAGTTGCTCGCCTTCATTGAAGACAGCGCTTTTGCCGAAAACGGTCTTTCAGGGCTCAGCGAAGGGATCGACGGTGCCAATCCGTTCGACAATGACAGCATAGACCTCAAGCAGCAGTCGGACCTTCTGGATCGCAACCCGGCGCGCGCCCGGCAGATGATCCTGGCCGCTGGACGGGATCCGAAGATGTTCAGGCTCTGAGCGTATTCTCGAATACTACTGATGGTCGGATTCTCATTCGCACCTGGGGATAAGCCAGGGGGCTTGGTCGAGTGGTTCCCATGAGTTCCAAAATGCCAAATCACCGGTCTCGTCGATTTTCGCATGTATTGAATAAACGCTTACAGGCGTGTCGTCGGTCCATTTTTCAAGGCATTCATACTCTATGCCCTCTTTTCTTTGGCAAAACGCGCGGTGATATGCGCGATTTATCATGAGCACATCTTCGAAGAGTGTAAATGTGTAAGGAATAAGCTCGTCCGGACAGAAGTAAGATTGCGAAAATGCCTGATTTGCCGAAGAAAAACCTTAAAAGAAAAGGATAAATTTTTTCATGTCAGCTCACATAAACGAGTTCTCAAGGCGAGTCTATATTGCTGCGCGCAATTTTGGATTGCAAGATCCACAGGCGCGGCTTGCGGTAGCCCAAGCTTCGCTGGAGACGGGGTATGGCAAACAGTGAGACGACAGCAAGATCAAGGCAAATGATTCTCAGTGCGGGCAGTATCCAATATTGTTCAGAATATCGGGGACTTTTGCGCAATTGCTGCAAACGATGGTGAAACATAATTTGTGGTCGAAATTTCGTGTCTCTTGATCTTCTTCTCCACGGTGAAACCCAGTGATCACTGCCTCATTTGCGGTTGGAATAGTCTTTGCCAAACGTGTGGGCTTGCCGGGAGAAATGACCAGGCGGTGATTGTCAGCTTCGCAAGATAGGAGCCGTGCGTGAAGTCTTTTTTCAATATTGGAAGATTATTCAAGATCTTTGCATTTATCGGCATTGGGTGTGGTGTCGGCTTTTACTTCGGAAGCGCGCTGCCTTCGCCGGGCTATATTTCCTACCTTTCAAACATGCCGCTTCACATGAACAGCCCGACCGATGTGTCCGACCATGTTGAAAGCTATCTGCCCGCTGACCCGATACAAGCATTCGACCTGGTTGCGGCCGCTTCGAGGAGTGTCTGGTCAAGTTATGATGCTGATTGCACCTGCACCTATTTTTTCTTCAAGCGAATGGTAAGAGTATTTCCGATTCCCGATAGAGAGTTGACAGTAGTATTTGTGTCTGAAAATGGCGATATTCGATACCATGGTGCATCAATAGTCATTTGGTTTCTTTGAGGAAGGGTAATGAATTGGAAAAAATAGAAATTGGATATAGTCCAATAGCGGTTTCCGGCAACAAAGCACATCATATGCGACGACTAACTCAGGCGAATCCGGTCAGAGCAAAACAGCTGACACGAGCGGCGGGCAGGGACCCAAAGTTGTTTGGTTTTGTATGAAAGCGGTCGATGTCGACCTGCTGGATTGGTTCGCCGACAAAGGCGCCCTGGAACGGTCCGACTGGCCGGCCTTTGGCAGATGGTCGATCCGGTGGCGGCGAAGTTGCTCGCCTTCATCTACGACAGCGCTTTTGCCGAAAACGGTCTTTCAGGGCTCAGCGAAGGGATCGGCGGTGCCAATCCGTTCGACAATGACAGCATAGACCTCAAGCAGCAGTCGGATCTTCTGGATCGCAACCCGGCGCGCGCCCGGCAGATGACTCTGGCCGCTGGACGGGATCCGGAACTGTTCAGCGTGTAACGTGGTTGAAAAATGTCGCCTTTGCGTTCTTTGAAATGGCCCCAAGCTCTTGGGTCGGGGCGCATCTCGTTTCTGATCCCGAACAATGTAGCCCTTAGCAAACCGATGGTTCCTGACGACCGTTAGCGCGCGCATTGTTCAGTGACGATTTCGTCCATGAAAATGAAGTCTTTGTCTGGATCGATGCCTTCGATACCCCAGGCAGCCCGCATGATGCCGTTTTCCTCTGGGGAGCAGTAGAAGCTTACGCCACCAGCGCCAAACGAAATTATTCCTTCGCAGATTATGCCTTCACCATCACGGACTCTCGTGAAATTGGGCCGGTCACTGTCGTTGTGAAAAAAAAGTACAAGCGTGTTGTCTTTATTCGCATAGAGCAGATTTTTGCACTCTTCCTCCGCTAACGCACCAGAAAACAAGGAAAAAGATGCCATGAAACAAAGAGATGCAGAGAGTATCTTTCTGGATGAAGTCGACATTGATTACATTGCCCGTGTCGTTGAAACAGAAGTCGGTGCCAACTGGGAAGGCGACGTTCTCAAGACAGGCGTTGCAGCGATCGTGGACACAATCTTGAACCGCATTGCCTATGATGATTTTCCCGCGTCGGTTACCGAGGTTGTGAACAAAAAGAACGCATTCTCAAAAATAAACGGGCCACAATCCTATTACAACTCTAAACTGAAAAAGCGGGTTGCACTTAACCCATACGGTAAAGTTCAGAACGCACCGAAAGCCCGTGCTCAAATTGACCGGCTTGTTCGCGAAACGATAGCTGAGCGCGCTGCCGGCGGCGAAAGCGTCGTCGGCCCAAGCCTTCACTATGCAAACCCGAATCCCGCTTACAGCGGTGACCATGCAAGAGGGCCAGACGGTTGGGTCTGGAAGATCGCGCAAGACCCTTACCTGGTCACAGGAAACGGGAAACACTATTCCCATGTTCACGGGACGGATCCTAACATGCGTCCTTTGACCGAAGCCCCAGAGATCAAGTTTGTGCCTTCGAAGGAAAACGGCAAAGCTTCGATCGACGAACTACACCATGTCTTCACCGCTCCCGATGGCCTCAACATGGTTGCGCCGCCCATTCCAGCGGCAAAGGGAACAAGCGCCAGACCAAACCCGAAACGGGTCGAGTTGCTAGAACGCATCACCCGGAAGCCGCTGAGTTTCAAAGACTTTTATGACCGGACCGAGGCCAAGCTGGCTTTTCAGGGAGACCTCTACGGAGGCCGCGAAAACCATGTAGGGGGGCCAAGTCAAGACATCTACGATTTTGCGCGAGTGGGCTCAGGCAGGTACCATGCGTCTACTGGCTATAGAGGGATTGTGGGTTCGACATCTGACCCCTTGCCCGAGCCCTCGCATTCAGACAGTGCGGGCTCACCCGTCGGTGATAGACTGGAAAAAAGCGGGAGGAATAAGATACCTGTTCCTCCCAAAAAACCTGATCGGCGCGCGTCAGCCTTTCCATCTGGTTTCAATCCGTTCGATCTTGAAAATCCTGATCTTGAACGGCAGGCAGAGATGCTGGAACGCAATCCCTTGCGTTCCCGGCAGATGATCCTTGCGGCCGGGCGGGATCCGGAACTGTTCGGGGTTTAGGGAGCGTCTGCAAAGCAACTGCAAGAATGGTGGCTAGGTTTGGTCTGTGTAGCCAATACGTAACTCAAGAAACGGTTGCGAGTATTCAAATGCAACAAATGCCCGGAAAGTCCTGCAGATGGCAGATTATGTCGTCGAGATCGAGATCGAGATCACGAGCATCTCGTCTATTCGCGATCATAGTTACGTCTCTAGGTGTCGCGGCATGCGACGATCACTATGTCCTTAGTGCTTACCCTCAATCTTCGTTGATCGATTTTTTAAAGGAACGAGATTACGCGGTTGGTGATACTGTTGAAGTTGTTCCGGAATATGATGAGATTTGCTTTATCTATCCGTTGTTCTTGATCAGTTCTTACTCGGACAAGGATTGGGATCCGGACTTCAGCGAAGACTACTTCCGCATTCTCATCAAGCAGGGAAATGCAGAGCAGGTCGAGGTGATTCACGGCAGTTGGATCACAATGGCCCGCAGGCACAGCCTTTGTATCGATAAAGACGAAGAGTTTTTTATCCACGAAATACGAGAAACCGGGCCAGTCGTTATTTCGAAGCGTGATACTTCGAAGAAAAGGTAGAATATGGCAGACATTGAAGACGTTCATCTCGACCCGCGTCGCTTCAATAAAAACTTTTCGGATGATTTGAAAGCGGCAACAGCACAATTCCATCTGTCAAATGACCAGTTTAACGCGGTGAAGCATGCCGGTGTTTCTGCCGTGCTGACGGACGTTACTGGTGGTGAACTGGCCAAATTGTTCGGGGACGGGGTTGAATTTATTCAGGACATACGAGGGTTTGTGGATCAGACCAACGTATCCGATGACCACCGGGATACTGTAAATAATGCAATTGGCCGAGAATTTGCCAAGCGAAATCCAAGTCTTTCGGCGCAAGATTACTACAAGGCCATGGCCTTTCTGGCCCAGTCGGGAAACCTAGTCGAAGATCGTGGATTCAGGTTGCCGACGGTCAAACACCCAAGGGCCAAGTCAAGAAGAATTCAAAGGTATTTAGGTGAAGTTGTCGAAAGAGCTCTCGACAAGGACACCATCGGGCTGTTTGCCAATCCCCTGGATGCCAAAAATCCCTCAGATCTGAATGGGCCTGAAGGAAAAGTTTTCGATTTACCCGGAGAACTTCAAACTTATCGGCAACGATCAAATGGACAAGGTCGATCCAAACTCAAAACGATGCCGGCAATGCGCAAAGATCATCGTCGTTTGCAGAGTGAATTCAGTCGTCAAGATGCTGCCAATCCTTTCGATCTAAACAATCAGAAACTCAAGCAACAAGCAGAGATGCTGGAGCGCAATCCCTTGCGGGCGCGGCAGATGATCCTTGCGGCCGGGCGGGATCCGGAACTGTTCAGGGTTTGAACCTGTCGTAGAAGCTACGTCCGCAACATCCCCGATCGCGGTGACCCGGCATGGAAAGTTATGTGGAGCTGGTGCCCAAATGCACAAGGGTGATTTCCGGCGGAACACCGAAACGCACGGGCAAGATGGAGCAGCCGAGGCCGCCTGATATGATCAGGTGCCGCTGTGCCGCCGCAAGAGGTGTGACAGGGTGTGTTGGACCGGTGTCGTCGTAAATGATGTGGCCGTAGTTTCGATCCTTGCCGAGAACAGTCCCGCTGGCGGGCTTGTAGCCGAACAAGTTGATCTGCCCGCCGTGAGTGTGACCGCTCAAGGTGAGGCTGATGCGGGGAGGGACCTTTCGAATGATCCCGGGTTCGTGCGCCATGAGCAAGACAGGTGCGCCGTCGCTTACTTGTGACAGAGTCGCGGCAAGATCGTCCTTGCCGAGCCAATGGTCCCGGCCAGCCTTCTTGTTGGGAGCAAGTGCGATCTGGTCGTCTAACCCGGCAAGCCAGAACGGGTGTCCATTCTTATGCAGCCGGACGGCTTTGTTCTGATAAAGGCTGATCCCGGCATCAAGCAGCGCCTGGCCGGCAAAGGTTGGTCCCGCTCCGGTGAGCTGTGCCGTGCGATCTTCCCACCAGTCGTGATTGCCCAAAACCGCATGGGTGCCGAGCGGTGCGGTAAAGCCGGCGAATACGTTGGCCCAGTCCCTGGACGGTATGGAACCTGTGCGGAACCTGTGACCGGCAACATAATCGCCGAGCATCAAGACGATGTCGGGCTTGAGGGCGTTGGTGCGCTCAACGACGAAGCGCAGCCGGTCCAGTCCCATCCAGGGATCACAGACATGCGGATCCGCGATAAGGGCAGCCGTCAGTCGCAGTCTATCCGGCCAGTTCGGTGGCGTGAGCGTATAGCGCTTCACATTCAGTCTGAAAGGTTCGATGCCGACCGCATAGGCGGGCAGGGCAATCGCGCCGGCACAAGCGGCTGCCAGGCTTTTCAACAGACCGCGGCGGGTCATCATGGAATGGCGTTCCCTGTTGCTCGTCTCTGGAGCTTGAGTATGCGCTGTGGGTCTCGCTGAAAAATGAAGAAATTGAGCAGATATCGTGCAGGTGCTCTGAGGCGGATCTCGGCTTCGAGCTCCTGCAATCAGCGGGATAGCTCAAACATCTGAAAATCGCCACGTCCCTTGCAGGCCGTGACGAGACCAAGGGCGAAACCGCCCATGCGCCGGCCTCTTTGCGGCCGGTTTCTTACCTCCAAAAATGGAAAACTCAATGACGTCACAGATTTCAGACATCGTGGTGCCGCGCGTCTTCACGCCTTACATGGCGGAAAACAAACCGGCGAAACTGATCATGCTCGAAAAATCCGGAATTCTGGCCGCACCGGCCCCGGATATTGCCAAGCGTTTCAAGGCGGGCGGCAACCAGGTGGAGGTGCCCTACTGGGAAGACCTCGACGACACCGAGCCGACCGTGATCGACGACAGCGACAACAAGATCGCGGTCAGCAAGATTACGGCCAGTGACATGAAAGCCTACAAGCACCGGCTGGCAAAGAAATACGGCGCCAAAACCGTCGCGAGCTATGCCGCAACCGGGCGGGGTGACAGCGCCATGAACAGGGTGGCCGAGCGCATCAGCGCCTATTGGGGCCGGCGCAAGGAGGAACGCATTATTGCAACTGCGGAAGGCGTGATCGCCGACAATGTGGCTAATGACAGTGGCGACATGGTCTATTCGATCTATTCCGACGTCGCCAGCCCGCAGGCCGCCAACCGGATCAGCTACCAGGCGATCAACCGCGCGCGGCTGACCATGGGCGAAAACCTCGACGACCTCCGGGTGATTGCGCTGCACAGTTTTGTCTACGGCACGTTGCTGGACGATGAAAAGATCGAGTTCAAGAAGCCGTCCGAAGCCCCGTTCGAAGTGCCCTACTATGCCGGCATGATGGTAGTGCATTCGGAAATGATGCCGGTATCGACCGGCACGAATTCAGACGAATATTCATGCTTCCTGTTCGCACCCGGCGCATTCATGCATATCGATGATGTGCCGAGCCGGGAGACGATCTACGGCAATGAAGGCACGGAAATCACCCGCGACCCGGATATTGGCGACGGTGGCGGCGCCGACTACCTGACGACGCGCCGCTTCGAGATGATCCATCCGGCCGGGATGGACTTTACCGCTTCCTCACTTGCCAAGACGCAAGGGGCGACCCTGGCTGAACTGCGCAATGCGGCCAATTGGGATCGGAAATACACCCGGAAGAACGTGAAACTGGCATGTTTGAAAGTGAACATCTGAGTCGGTGATCAATAAAGTTCCTCCCCGAGCGGGGAGGAACATTTTTTGGGGTGAACGCTCAACCGGAGTTCACTCTATCGCCCTGACTTTATTGGGCTTTTCGGAGAAAATTGTCTGAAGCAACTCTTCAGACATCCTCACCTGATGGACGCTTCGTCAAACCAGGGCTAAAACAGGCCTTATCACGGTACATTGGGAGAGTGCGGCCAGGATCGCACGACATAGGAGAGCAGCTTTTTCTGAGCCGCGCGCGCGGTTACGCGCGCATTGGTTGCATTTCAGAACAATTCGTGAACATATTGCGGCGGCAAGACAGGAATGGTTCTGATGGCAGATTTTGAAGATATCACCGGTTGGCAGGATGAACTGGAAGCGTTTGAGGAAAGCGAAGAGGGCAAAGCCTATTTCCGGCAACATCTGAACGACCGGGAAACCGACCTTCCGTTCGACATTGTATTGGACCTTGCCGGATTGATGCTGAAGCACGAGGAGCTTCGAGACGCGGTCAGGCAGAGAGCGGCGTTTCGGGCTTTTCTGAAGACACGTCCGGATCTGACCAATGACGATGACGAGTTCTGGGAAAAGAACCCGCTGGAGGCGTCTGAAACTCTTGAAGAATTTATGGCCTGGTATGGGTCGAAGACGCGTGTTCCCTTTCGAGATTTTCCGCTCTCCAAGGCAGAGGAACTGGCGATCGCCGTTGTCGCGGGCGATTTGACGTCGCTCGACTATACGGAGGCAAAAGCTTTTGCTGAGCGAACATTCGCGTCCTGGTTCATTTACCGGGAGGAGGGTGAATGACACAGAAGGTGATCATCCTTGATGTCGTCAAGATCGACATCATTGATCAGACACAGCGTGCTTGAAGTTCAGAACAATTCATGAACTTTTGCGTAGGAAATACGGAACAGAGCTATGGCAGATTTTGAAGATATCACCGGTTGGCGGGATGAGCTGGAAGCGTTTGAAAAGACGGAAGAGGGACGGGCCTTTTTTGCCGGGAACAAGCGCTATCGCGGTGTGAAGATGCCTTATGAAAACGTGGTGCAGATGGTTGATCTGATCTTCGCGGACGAAGAACTGCATGAGGCTTTGAAGAAAGGGATTTGGTGGACCGCATACACAGAAGAGCACGACCTGGAACCCCATCAGGAAGAGTTCTGGGAACTGAATCCGATTGAAGCTCACGACACGCTCATTGCGTTTAAGCGCTGGTATCTGATGAAAGCACCAGTTCCATTCGACGATAGCAACCTGATCGTTGCGATATGGTTGGCCACCGATATCGAGGAAGGAAAGCTAACGTCTTTGAGAATCGGACAGGCCAAGGATTTCATCAAGGAGCACTATCCACTTTATGTCGCCTTTGCGGGGGAGACGGAATGATGGAGACGATTGTTGCCATAGACGCCTCTGAGATCGGCCCGATCATGAAATATCTCGGGCTGGACGGACTGATCGCCATCGCAAAGCGGGGCGATCATTTCTTTTACAGTGACGACTTCGCCTTATGTGTTGGGACTTGAAGTTCAGAACAATTCATGAACATTTTTGCGTAGAATATACGGAACAGAGCTATGGCAGATTTTGAAGATATCACCGGCTGGCAGGATGAGCTGGAGGTGTTTGAGGAAAGCGAAGAAGGCAAAGCCTATTTCCGGCAACATCTGTATGACAGTGAAAGGCGACTTCCGTTCGACGTCATTCTGGAACTCGCTGGACTGATGCTGAAGCACGAGGAGCTTCGAGACGCGGTCAGGCAGAGAGCGGCGTTTCGGGCTTTTCTGAAGACACGTCCGGATCTGACCAATGACGATGACGAGTTCTGGGAAAAGAACCCGCTGGAGGCGTCTGAAACTCTTGAAGAATTTATGGCCTGGTATGGGTCGAAGACGCGTGTTCCCTTTCGAGGTTTTCCGCTCTCCAAGGCGGAGGAACTGGCGATCGCCGTTGTCGCGGGCGATTTGGCATCGCTCGACTATGCGGAGGCAAAGGCTTTCGCGGAAAAGACCTTCTACCCACATTTCATCTACCGGGGGGAGGGTGAATGACACAGAAGGTGATTATCCTTGATGTCGCCAAGATCGACATCATCGTCAATCAAACGGGGGTGGCCGGGTTGGATGCGATCGTCCGGCGCGGCGACCTTTTCATGTTCGGCGACGACGCCCGCACGGAACTTAGAAACGGGGCCTGGTATCAAAACCCGAAAAACGCGGATCTCTTCGAAGCCTGGTATGAGCTGCAAGACAAGTCTGGCCGCATCGTCAAACCCGACCGGTTAAGCAGAGCCGACCGGAAAAAATACGACCCGAACAATAGGCGATTGACGAAAAAGGGCGGCCATGAGCTTTGGGACATGAGTGCCCGCAAGTTCATGGCCGAGAACCCGCACTATGATTTCGAGGTTATTTCCAGCGACAAGGCGTTTTACCAAAACGAAACTAGTAGGAAGCGCGATCCAGAGACAGGAATGCGCCGGAAGATCGTCGACACGCCATTCACTTACACGTCGTTGAAAAAGCTTATGGCAGAGCTGATTGTCGATCCTGATCTCGATTTGTCAGAAGAACAATTCAAGAACATTGAGTATTACTGGCGCACCGACAGATACGGTTCCTGGAAGGGAATGAGGCAGGGCTCTCTGTACTTTCCGCCAACCTATGAAGACGCGTTGCGGCAACGGGCGTTTCGCTCAAAAGCGCGTGGAGAAACATTTGGCCTCAGCAGCCAAGCCAACGCGCGCCTTGGCATTGCACCGGTTGACCAGGGATCTGCTGTACCATTGTCGCCATCCGGTGCACCTCTCGAGGGTCAGCTCGACAGTCTGACGGGAAGCCAGAGCGGCGGTGAGATTGGAGGTCGGATCGATCCGGAGGCCGGTCTCAGCGGCAAGGCGAGCGGATCGCTCCAGGAAGGGCCAAGCATCGGCCGGCGGTTCATGAACATGCTGCGCAAAGGCGCCCCGGTGGTCCTGCTCGGGCTGGCGATCCCACCGGTATTCTCGGCAGTCAGGGCGCGTGCTGAAGAGCGGAACATTCCGTTCGACCAGGCGGCGCGCGAACTGGGTCTGGAATTCGGTGAAGAAGAGCTCAAGGACCTGGCTGCCGAAGCCGGTGTCGACCTTGCGATTACGTTCACGCCGATCGGCCCGCTGAAAAAGGCCTGGGATGTTCTGGGCAATATCGACGACATCGTCTCGCTGATGCAGCTTTACGGTGACGCCTATCCGGACAACGAAGCGATCCAGCAGATGGCGGCCCTTGCTTACCCGGCACCGCCGACACCGATCACTTGGCCTTGCTGCAAGCGGAAGCTGCTCAGACCGGTGAAACTGTCGACGAATTGTCCGCAAAGATCCTCTCAAACGCCACTGCCTGGCAGCAAATCACCGGATCAGTGGCAGGGCTTCGCCGGTCGACATTCAGGGCTCTGGAAGCCGAGGCCGATCCGGTGAAGTACAGGGCCATTCTGGAAACCGCATTGGCCAAGGCCGATGCCCTCGCGGTTTCCCTCGGGCTTGAGCCGATGACCTGGGAAACCTGAACGAACCCACATTCGAACCATTCACACCGCCCTTGAGGCGGTTTTTTTGTGTCCTGGCAAATAGGTGTCTTATGAATCCGCAACTCGGTGATACGCGTCTGATCATTGACCTTTGCAAGCAATATGGCTGCTTTCGCAATCAGGCGGCCTACATCCTCGCAACTGCCTATTGGGAAACCGCCCGGACTATGAAGCCGGTGCGTGAAACCCTGGCAAAGACCGATAAGCAGGCGATCGAGCGGCTTGATCGGGCCTGGGCGAAGGGGCAGCTGAAATGGGTGAAGTCACCCTATTGGCGCTCGAACTGGTTTGGCCGCGGATACGTGCAATTGACCCACGAGCGAAACTACCGGAAGGCTCAAGAAGAGCTTGGCGTGCCCTTCCATGACAACCCGGCGACCGCGCTCGAAAGCGGCCCCGCTGCCAAGGTACTTGTTTTCGGCTCCATGGAAGGGTGGTTCACCGGCAAGAAGATCGGCGACTATATCACGCTTCAAAAATCCGACTTCCGCAGCGCGCGCCGTGTCATCAACGGAACCGACAAGGCAACCGAGATTGCTCGTCTGGCGAAGGACTATGACGAAGCGCTTGAGGCTGAAGGGTACGGCGTTGCCGACGCCAAGCCGATCGCTGTCCCGACAGCGAAGCCGAAGCTTCACAAGTCTCTAATTGAATCCAAGGAAATGATCGGGGGCCTGACCGCGTTGATCGCGGCGGTAACGGCATTCCTCGATCAGTTCGAAGGGCAGACAACGGCGCTCATCCTGGGCGCTGTCGCTGTCGGCTTTATCGCAAACCGGCTTTATGCCCGCTGGAAGGATGAACGGTGATGTTTGGCAATATCGCATCGTTCCTGCTGGCCGGCCCCTTTGATCGCATCATGAAGAGCGTGGACCACGCGGTCAGCAATGAGAGCCAGCGGCAGGAAATCCGCGCCAAGGCGATCAACCGGTTTGCGGAAACGGCGGCGGAAGAGCGCGCGGACGCGCGGCGCTATCGGGCGTTCTGGGTGATCTGGTGCCTGTTCTCGGGGTCGGTGGGTGTCTGGTTCTTCGCCATCACGATAGACACGATCTTTGATTTCTCGTGGTCGGTGTCGGATTACCCGGACACGGTAAAGCCGTATGTCGACACCATTGTTGCATCAATCTTCGGATCGGGCGGCCTGGTAGCGACGGCACAAGCACTCTCAAGCGCAATCAGGGGGCGACGTTGAACAAACAAGACATGGTTACAGCACCCGTTGCGGTAGGTGCGATCGCGTGGCCGCAGGTTCACACGTATATTGAATCGATAGCGGCTGAAGCACAGCTCGTGCTGCCCCTACTTGGGGTCATATGGCTCGTTGTTCAGATTTTAGCAAAAATCTACAATACTTGGCTAAAGCAAAGGGACTAAGCGGGCACAATGAGCCTACCCAAAATCATTGTTTGGAAAGCTGATTTTTTAGTGCCATCAATGTCTCTTCTCCCGGATTAAGGGAAAGCGCCCGTTGCAGTGTAAATTCTGCCTCGGCGAAGTTGTCTTGAGCAAGGTGCAACCGCACCAAGTACACCCAAGCTTCGACCAGTTGAGGATCCAACCAAGTCACTTCTTCAAAAGCAGAGACAGCAGCCGCTGTGTTGCGCATGGCGAGTGCCGTACCCCCAAGAACCATATGTGTCTCGGGAAAATCCGATTTCGCGGCCAATGATGATTGCCATTCCCGTGTTGCGCGTTGTGCCGCTCCGACAGATTCTTCAGGAACCTGCCCTCTTCGAAGAGTAAGGAGTTGCCGAGCCGCTGCAATGCGAACCGCTTTCGACGGATCTTCAAGTGCAGACACAATGTGTCGGGCACTTATTTCGGGCGGTGCGTGTCTTTGAAGCGTGACAGCGCTTGCCCTGACAAGTGGGTCAGGGTCGTCCAATAAATCAGCCGCTTGTTCTAAAGTGTTCGCATCCGGTGTTCGCAACAAAAGGTCAAGCGCCGTTGCCCTGACGATCGCGGGATAAGTTGCCTGTCGTGCGATCGACAAGAGGTCGTCTGCCAGCTCTTGCGAACCATTTCTTGCACTTGCAAAGACTTCACCGAAGTGTGGAGTTCGTTTCAGGCTGAAGGGAAACCTCCTTTTGATCTCTTCAGCCGCCCATTCTGGCGTGTTGTCATTGTGACAATCCGTGCAGGCGTTTGGTGTTCCGATCCTGGCAGAAACATCCGGTCGTGGTATTCTGAAAGAGTGGTCGCGCCTTCCATCTATTCCCATGTAGGTGCGTTCAATCATATGACAGGAAATACAAAGCGAACCTTCTGTTCCGCTTTCATGAAAATGGTGTGAAGGGTCGTCGTAGTTGTTCAATGCCAAAGATGGAAAATCGTCATTACCTGTCGGCGAGTGGCACTGAGTACAAACATCGTTTCCATTTGCTACGAGTTGACCGTCGTGAGGGTCATGACAATCAGAGCAGCGAACACCCTTTCGGTGCATTTTCGACTGAAGGAAAGACCCATAGACGTAAACTTCGTCCTGGATCTGTCCATCGGAGTGATAAAGGCCTTCACGCAGAAGCGCTAGTCGGTACGCATCGTGGTATGGCGTTCCGGGCAGTGGGCTTGAATCCTGAAACGGTTCGCGACGTGAGTGACATCCGGCGCAAAGCTGAACCTCGGATTGGTCGCGCATTTCGGGGAACGCAACAAACAGGCCCTTTTCGGTCGTTCCAGGAAACAAATCATCGTCGAATGAGTTTCCTTGTTCCGCCCAAGCCAAATGCGCTTCCGCCGGGCCATGACAGGCTTCGCATCCCACTCCGATTTCAGCCCAATCGCTTTGGTATTTTCGTTCGCGCAAACTGTAGTTTTTGCTAAATCCGGTTGAATGGCACTCGGCACACCGTGCATTCCAGTTTTTATACGGACCGCTCCAGTGAAAACCGTCGTCGGGTGGCAAAACCTGCTCTGGGTAAAGGTGGTACCATTCTTCTTTTTCCTGATCCCAGACAACGTCGAATGATTGCAGGCGGCCCGGCTCCGTTTCAATCAAGTACTGTTGTAAGGGAGCTATGCCGCCAACCCCTTCTACCCTAAAGGTTTTTGGGTTCTCCTGAAAGTCAGTTGTCTCGATATAGAAACCTTCATCTGTTTTATAGAATCGCGTCGTGCGGCCGCGATGCGTGAATTCTGTATTGTTGAAATCACCGTCAACGGTTTCGTTGCTTGGATCCATCCATGCTTTTGCGTGGTGAGAGCTTTGCCAAGCAAGCATCTCATCCTGATGACAACCGACGCACTTGTCAGAACCAACGTAGTTTGGAGTTTCTGTTTCTTGACCAATTGATGCATTGATCGTGCACCCGATCGCCAGAACAAACAATGCAATTCGCACAAGTGCTATCATTCAACTTCGTCCTGAATGATCGGATATTTTGTATAGTTGTGACGACAAGGCGTTTCGATAGCCTCATCGTTTGATGAAATCTATCGGGTCTCGTGACGGTAGTTTTGTCAAGACTAGGTCTTGTCCAAACCGCTCATAAGCAAAGACAAATTGTTTCCACACATCTCATCTGACTCGCTCCGGTTTGCCAACTTCAATTCCCCCGCCGGTAATGACCGGGGG
>Ga0207422_1002049_pt1 | contig 30657 bp, 22 predicted proteins | sample MarCyaLeptolynsp_FD_187757 | JGI IMG/M metagenome (GOLD analysis project Ga0207422, IMG submission 187757) | Marine cyanobacterial communities from Panama - species 1 Leptolyngbya sp. (SPAdes) | ecosystem: Environmental > Aquatic > Marine > Unclassified | place: Panama: Panama City | collected... | reverse complement strand
AAAAAGAATCGCAAAAAGCCTTATGGCTACGACAAGCATCTTTACAAAGCTCGTCATTTGATTGAAAACTTTTTTGCCAAGCTCAAGCAGTACCGAGCGATCGCGACTCGCTATGACAAAACGGCTCGCAATTTTCTCGGGGCTATTCATCTAGCTGCTATTGTCATTTGGCTTAACTGATGACACGCTCTAGTGGGACTTTAGCGAAAAGCGATCGCAGTTTCGGTTTCGTAACGTTCTGATTCCCAGCGATCGCTTTTTTTGCGTCGATAGCACTGAAATCTTATACGGGATTTGCGATCGCTGACTTACCCGAATGCCTTTCCCAAGGAGATACCCTAGAAAAAGCCGTTGCCAACATCCAAGATGTGAAAGCTGCTTGGCTCAAAACCGCGTCGGAATGTGGCGACCGCATTCCGCTACCCAGTTAGATAGTTCTGACGAATGCAAGTAAAATGCGATCGCCAAACTGTTTATGCTCAGTCAACATCTTCATAAATTTCCGTCATTTCTACTGACAAATTGACACTTTCAAAAGCGATCGCAGTTTCGATTTCGTAACATTCTAATTCCCAGCGATTGCCTTCTTTGCGTCGATAGCACTGAATATAACGGCGATCGCAACTCACCAGAACGTATTCTTGTAACGTATCAATGGTGCGGTAGTCGGCAAACTTAGCTCCTCGGTCGAAAGCTTCTGTTTTGGGTGAAAGTACTTCAACAATTAATGCTGGATGGCGAATAAAATCTCGATCCGGATGGCGATCGCGATCGTCGCAGGTGACGACAACATCGGGATAGTAATAGGCATCCGTTGTTTCGATGCGAACCTTCATATTTTCCACAAAAGCGCGACACGGCGACCCGCGCAAATGAGTTCTCAGTAAGGTGGCAATATTGAGTATTACGGTTCCATGAACTTGAGTTCCTCCCGCCATCGCCCAAACTTGTCCCTGACGGTACTCATGCTTAATAGAACTGATTTGTTCGCCTTCGAGGTAGTCTTGTGGTGAAATATAGAGAGGGCCTAGGTTAGCAATCATCAGAAACCGAGTCTAACTCGACTACCGTTATCATATCGAATCCGGCTGAACAGTGCGATCTCCAACTGAACTATTGAATGAAAAGGCGATCGCCCCACGTCCGGGTTCTCGTCCAAAAGCTGGAAGCTTGCTTGAATTAAGTTAAAGAGCTACCCCACCGTCGATTGACCCGCACCTATCGGGCCAATGAGAATGATATCAGCTGGCATAGTGATTGAGGAAAAGAATAACATCGTATTCCACATGAGTGAGTACATCAAACTAAAATCGCTGCCGATACTCAATCACCGCTCGATTCTCCCCAGAGAAATTCGTCGAACCTCGCAGCAGGACATAATCATTCAAGCGGTAGCGAACATTTACCTGAGTTGGAACTTGGGGGGTCAAAAACTGCGTCACCGACACGCCAAGACTATTGGTAATGTCATAGCCCAACTCCGCCGCCAAGCCAAAGGTCGCCGAGCGATCGTCGTCGTCGGGAACCACACTGGGAAAGATGCGAAACTCCGTCAGCCCCAGCGCATCGCCGAGCGCCTGTTGAACGCTGCCAAACAAGGCGTTTCCAGCCAAGTTTGCCAGTCCTAGGGTTCCCCCATCCCCAGCAAAAGCGTTAATAAAACTGCCACCTAACAAACCGATAATTTGCGTCTCGCTGCGCGGCGGCGAACTGGTTAGCTTCAGCACCGATCGCACCCGCTGGGCCGATTCGATCCCCGGTTGCACCTTCAAACTCTCAATCAAATCCAGCGCAAATCCATTGACGATCGCCTCCACTCGGAGCGTTTCCACCGACCCAAAATTAATCGTCGAATCGCTAATCTCATTGGAAAACGGCTCGGTTGTGGTTGGCGTGCGCGTCGTTTCCACCACATTCCCGGCTAACCTCAGATCCAGCTTGGGATTGAGGCCAAACTCCGGCCGGAAGATTGCCACATTCTCATAATCTCGACTCAATCTCAACTGAGTTGCAAATAAGTTCACGCCGCCACTCACCAAGCGCACCGTCCCGCTAGGCTTCGGATCGCTGACGCGACCATTCAGGAAAATACTCCCTTCCGTCCCAAATTTTATTAAAAACGGTTGTTCTAGTTGCAGATTATTCCCCAGTTTCAGTTCTAAATTCTTTAAATCCGTCAGCGCCACAATTTGCCCCGTCGCGCCTCCCGACGAACTGCTTCCGCCACCCAAATTTCCCTGGCCGCCAGCCGCCAACCCGGAGAGCAAAACCCGACCGTCAAAGAGTTCCACCTGACCGCCAACCCCCGGTTGTAGTGCGGCCCCCGTCATCTGAATTTGCCCGCGAACGCCACCACTGTAGAGTCCTTTTAGACTGACTGCCAATTCTTCTAGGGCGATCGTCAGGGGATTTTCGGTGGGAGTCGGATCGATGAGCGGTAGGGTTCCCGCAACTAAAATGTTACCCCCGCCAAACTTGCCTTGCAAATCATTGACGGTAATGCTGTCGAAGTTAAAGGCAATGTTGCCGTTGAGATCGGTGAGGGGGTCGGGAAGGAACAGGGAAGCCACTTGCGCGTCGGCAATATCGATGTTGCCTGTTGCTCGCAACTCCGGAAATTTATTCTCTTTTTGGTCGTAGCGCCCCAGAATAGTGACATCCACTTCCCCCGTTCCTTCTTCCCACTGCAACTGCTGTCGGGTGAGAACATTGAGAACGGTGAGTCCATTATCTTTAAGCTTGAGGGTCAGCTTCAGTTCGTCGCTTTCGGGGGGACTGGTCCCTTCGAGGGGGATTTGGTAGGGGAAATAGCCCGACACGAGGAGAGGTTCGGTTCCCGCTTCGATGACGCTGGTGAGAGAAAAGTTGAGGAGGGCATTTTTGTAGTTAAAACTGCCTTGGGCCGACTCGATCTCTTCGTCGTTGAGTTCCGCACCGACCACAGTCATTTGCCCCCTCGCTTGGGGATTTTCCTTGCGTCCCCCCAAACTGGCTGTGGCGTTGATAAACCCGGTGAAGCCGATATCGGGGGGGAGGGCGACAAATTCTTGGAGGAGGAGGATGGGGAAGTTGACAATCTTGAGCTGTCCCGACTGCATTTCGCCGCCGACCGACCCGGAGAACGCGATCGCGCCCCCCTCTTCCAGTTCCAGCTTGAAGGGACGAACGGTTAAAACTCCATTCTCAAAATTGCCCTGCACGATCGCTTCTGTTGCCGTGAAGGGCCCCCACGCCAACTCTTCTGCATCAAAGTCAAATTTTGCTTGAAGTCCGTCTTGGAGGTTGCCCGACACATCAACCTTGCCGCTGACAAAGCCGATCGCCTCGTCGAGAGGGGGGAGAGGGGAAGCAGCGGCCCGCTGGCGGCGATGTTCTTCCAGCAAAGCCTCAATTTCAGACAGGCGACGCAGCTGTGTCAGTAGAGGCTTGTTGGCCACGCTGATGGCAGTGGCATTGAGATCGGCAGCATTTCCGTAGCTAGGGAGGCTGAGAAGCGTGGTAAAGTCGCGCAGATCGAAGAGTTGCAGGGAAGCGAGAATGTCTTGGATTTGGCCGCGATCGAGGGTCAGTTCGCCATCAAACTCCGGCCCTGTCGCCGTCATGACGACGCGGCCGTCAAGCAAGTACTCGGTTTCCCCTTGCTGGAATCTCGCATTGGTAATTGCCCCCGCACCATTAGCGTACTGGAAACTGCCGGTAAATTTCTCCCCGGAAATGCGGGCAATGAGGGGTTTGTCAATTTCAATCGTTCCCGATGTTGCGAAGGTATTGAGGTTGACATTGAACTGTCCCGATAGGCGACCGGAGAGGGGCTGGGAAGCGATTTCTGGCGGGAGGAGTTGGGTTGGCGCAACCTGTTTCGCCCAAGCGAGGGGAAGTTGGCTGGCATTGACGGCGAGGAGGTCGCCGCTGCGGGTTCCCCTGGCGACAAATTCATCTACTTGCAGCAGGAAGGAGTTGGGTTTGTAGTTGGGGCCTAACTCCACTTCAACCTTGTCGTTCGCACCGGTAAGGCGCACCGATGCCCCCTGGCCGGGAGTTAGGGCCACCGGGCCGGACATCACCGGGTCGAGGGCAAGATCGTTGAGAGCAAAGTTCCGCAGGGCGAGGGTTCCCACCGCTTGGGGCGCAGTTAAAGTGCCGCGCAGGTTGCCGTTGAAATCAGCCAGACCCCGCACGTCCATCTCATTAACAACCCTGGCAACTTGCGGTTCTAGGGGTAGCAAAGCTTTGGCTTCTTCGGAGAGTTTGGCGAGATTGAGGCCTCGCGCATCCACATCGAGGTTGAATTGCCGAACCAGATCCGGGCCAATTTGGCCGCGAGTCAGAGAGGCAACATTTACATCCACATAGCCGCTGGCGCTTAACCCGGTAGCGGTGGCCCGTTCGATGGCAAGGCGGCTGCCATTCCAGTTGAAGGCGGCGGTGAGGGGGCGATCGATGAGGGAGAGTCCCTGGCTGAAGTTGACCCGACCGTCGGCCCGAATGGACTGGGGGGTAAGGTTGGCGATGTTGGCCGCGACGTTGATGCTGCCGCCGAGACTGCCTTCGAGGAGGTCGGAGAATTGAGCGAGTTGGATGCCTTGGGGAACAATAACTGCTTGCAAGTTGCCGTTGGCAAGGCGAAAATTGCTGGCGGTGACGCTGCCTCCTGCAAGATTGAGACGACCCGATCCTTGGGCGAGGATCGCTTCGGGGGTGAGGTTATCGAGGGTTCCTGAGAGGTTGAGGTTGCCGCTGACGGGACTGTTAAATTGGGCGGGAATTTTGGAGGACAGGCGTTGGGGGCGAATTCCGGCAGCGACAATATTAGCTTGCCAGTTGCCGTTGTTGAGTTGGAAGGTGGTATTAGCCGTACCACCTGCTACATTCACCCGACCTTTCCCCCTAGCCGTGAGGGTTTTGGGGTCGTCAAGGGAGGAGAGGCGGCCGGACAGGGATGCGGTTCCGGAGAGGGAACCCAAGGCCATTTGCGCTTCGGCGAGGGGTTTGGGGAGGGGGAGTCGGGCGGTGAAACGGGTGAGTTGAACGCCGCTGGCGGTGACATCGGCGGTAACGCGATCGCCTGCGAGTTGAAAGCGATTGGCCGTTATCGTTCCCCCTGCAGCCGCAACGCGGAAGGAACCCGTCCCAGCTATGGCTTGCAAGGGGAGTCCGGCGGTATTTCCCCCCAACGTCCCCGCCACATCAAAGCTGCCGTTGAGAGGGCCGATCGCGGCCGTGGGAATGTTAGGCGGAACGAATTGAGAGGCGACGCGACCCACCTCCACGCCAGACGCGAGAATTTGGGAGGAAATGCGGCTGTTGTTGAGGCGCAAATTGTTAGCGGTTATCGTTCCCCCCGCAGCCGCAATGCGGAAGGAACCCATCCCAGTTAGATCTTGCAAGGGGAGTCCGGTAGTATTTCCCCCCAACGTCCCCGCCACATCAAAACTGCCGTTGAGAGGGCCGATCTCGTCCGTGGGAATATTAGGCGGAACAAATTGAGAGGCGACGCGACCCACCTCCACGCCAGACGCAAGAATTTGGGAGGAAATGCGGCCGTTGTTGAGGCGCAAATTGTTGGCAGTTATCGTTCCCCCTGCGACGTTGACCTTGGCAAACCCTTGAGCGGAGAAAGTATTGAGAGCAACAGAATCAAGCCGTCCCCCTAAGTTTAAGACCGCATTAGCAGTTCCCAGTTCGCGGCGAAGTTCGGGGGGGAGAGGGAGAAATTTTGCCAGTTGCAAGTTGGAGGCCTGTACCGTTCCCTGCCAGCGTTTATCTTTAATTCGCAGATTGCGCGCCGAAATTGTGCCGCCTTGGAGAAGGTTACTGGAAACTTTGGCTTGCAGGTTCTCAATTTTGTCGAGGGGGCCGAAGATTTGCACCTGGGAGGAGACGGGGCCGATGGTGAGGGGCAGATCTTTGACGTAGAGGGCCGCGATCGCGTCGCCAGGGACATTGCGCGTTTGCAGATTGAGCAACAAGCTTCCCCGTTCGCCTTCCTTCCCAAACTTCGCCAACCCTTTACCCAGAACTTGTCCCCCTGCCAAGGGAAGAGCGCGAAACTCCTGTAGGGTCAAGGCGAGGCTAGCAACGGAAAAGGCAAACTTGGCTCGCACGTCGCGGAACGCCACCTTATCCACCCGGACGCGATTGGCATTCTTCAAACTGCCCAAAATCAAGGGCTTCTCCAGCGGCCCGGTAGCTCTGAGAGCGACGGAAAATGCGCCGGAGAGGGGGACTCCCGGCGGCTCCAAACCGAAGGTATCCAGGGCCGTTTTCAGGGCAACCGGCTCGGTTTGAACGGCGAGGTTAAAGCCCGATTCCAGATCGATGGTTCCCCCCGCCGTTGCCGCAATTTCCCCCAGTTGCGTCGAGAAATTCTCCACCCGCACCCCCGTCCCCTGGAAGCGAAATCGCCCCTCAGTCTCCGTCACGGGAGGCAGCGTAATGGGCAAGTCGTTGAGAAAATAGAAGGGCGATCGCTCTCCCACATCTTCCGGTTGCTGTCCTTTCCGAGTTGCATCGATCCCCAACGCTTTCTCGTCCACCTTCGCACTCAGGTTTTGCAGCGTCACCACTCCCCGTGCGGTGGGGAACTCCTCGCGCGGATCGCCGTTTAACTCAATGTCTAAGTTAACGCCGGCCGTCCCTTCTTCCACCGAAAACGGGGCCGCCACCATGCGACTGAGGTAGGGTAAATTGACCTCCTGTGCGGTGAGGGCAATCTTCGCCTCGATCTCTTTCCAGCGCGTCGAACCGGAGAGCGAGAATTTGCCGCCGCCAACAAACGACCCGTCCGCTTTCGCCTCAATTAACTCGTAGTCCTCAAACATCCGTACCACCGCCGTTGGCGCAACCAACTCCACCGGATCGTTGAGGGTTCCATCTAACTTCCGCTTGACCGCTGCGAGCTTTCCATCTTTCGCCTCAATCGTTTGCACGTCAATAGTTAGGGGCGACTCTTCTGCATCCTCTTGGGGCGCGATCGCCAGCCATTGTCCGTTTTCATCCTCCTCTATATAAGCTGTCGGTTCAATTAGAGTCACGTGCAGTTCTAACGTCCGCTCGGTCAAGACGCGAAGGGGGTTAAACTGAACATCCACCGCTTTCACGATCGCCCAGTCCGGATCGGTGGCGGTTTTCGGCACTTCCGTTTTGCCAAAGCGAACGCTGGTTAAAGAGAGTGAGTCTACCTCGCCTAAATTCACCGGACGATCCACCGACTCGGAGAGAATGCGCGTCAGTTGGGGGGTCAGTTGTTGCTTGAGAATAAACCAACCCGCTGTCACGCCACCGCCAATTCCCGCCAGCAGAATGAAACCCAGCCACAGCCAGCGTCGCCGCCTTCGACGAGGCGGCCGAGTTGGGTTGGGGTTTGACTCGTTGTCCGGGTTTGGATTCGGAGATTGTGTCATGGCTTTTCCTCACGCCCTAGCCTCGATCTTTCTGACACAAGCGATCCGCTGCGATCGCGTTTCGCTACCCCATTCAGAATAAACTAAAGGCGCGATCGCGGACTGTTATTGGTGCAACCCTGAATGCTGTCACAGGGGATATTTACCGGCAAATCGACACAATCAAAGCAAACGACCTTGAAGCGCTGAAAAGAAGGATGCTGTATTCCTCCAAGTCATAGACTCGATCTCCAGCTCCGATCGGCGTTACTCAAAAGCAATTGAAGTATTAACCACTCCAGAAAAGGCAAGTATTGCGAATCACGCAGGGAGTTGGGAGATCGCACTTCAAAATTGCATATCCAACAATGCTCAAACGTAATAAAGCACGAGAGAAACACGCCTCAGCTAGGCTAAACAAGCATTAAGCTGTTTTGCCATTTCGCAGATGCAGCCTCAACTTTTTAGCCCGGCGCGATCGCTCGTCGAACTGTTACAAAAAACAAAACAATGTCACTCAAAATAAAATATCGTTTCTTGCTTGCAACGGCATTATCATTTGCATTTCTCAATGCTGTTGAAGTGAAGCCGAGCGCGCTTCAACATAGCCATTTGCTAACCCTCGATCGCAAAGCTTACGGGAAAAAAAGTGGCGGACGCAGTGGCGGTGGTTCCTTCAAAAAACGCTCTTCTCCCACTCGTTCGAGAAGGTCAAACTCTAGTTCTAACTCCAGCAGTCGTTCGCGAAGGACTCGATCTTCCAGTAATGTCTCAAGTGGTTCAGTCGGGGGCGCAGGGGAAGCGTTAAATAAGTTAACTACTCCGTGTCTCTTCGGTTTTTTTAGCTGGCTTTTATTCAAGGTATTGGTTTCAAAGAACAAAGGAAGTCAGGCTGTTACTGCGACTATCCAAGAACGCGACAACGATATTGTCACGATTTCTAGGTTACAAGTTGCGCTAATAGCACCAGCCGAAAATCTGCAATCTAACCTATCTGAACTCAGCCGCAATGCAGAGACAGACAGCGACAAAGGCCTAGTCAAATTATTACAAGAATCGGCATTAATGTTGCTGAGACATGAAGATTACTGGACTCACGTCGCATCAAGTTCAGAGGTCTGTAGTATTGCCGAAGCAGAAGAAAAATTCAATCGGTTGCAACTACAGGAACGTAGTAAATTCAGTGATGAAACTCTAGTCAATGTGGATGGAGAGCTGAATGCAAGGGCTAAAGTTAACCTCAGTGAAGAAAACGAAAACGCAGGCTTATATATTGTCGTGACTTTGTTGTTAGGAAGTGCAGATGATAAGCCGTTATTTGAAACCGTTCGCTCGCGCGGTGAAGTAAAGGCCGCGTTAGAGACAATGGCAGCTTTACGTTCGGATTATTTGATGACTTTTTATTTGCTGTGGACACCGCAACAAAAAACCGAAGCACTAACGTATGATGAAATGCTGGCGGAGTATCCATACATGATGCAATTGTAAGTAGATAGGTGTAATTAATCAATAATAGCAAAAGCCAGAAACTTGGGTTGAGTGATGAAGTAAGTCGGCAACCAAAATAGCTTGAGGTTTTTCCTTTGCAATGCTGGAAATTTTTCCAAGAAGCGATCGCTCGTATAAATTGAAGCTCGAATCAAGATAATCGTTGTCGGGGGATTTCGTTACCCCATTGGGAATAAACGAAAGGCGCGATCGCGGACTGTAATTGGTGCAACCCTGAGTGCTGTCACAGGGATAATTCGGCCGCAGATCAACACAATAGGACTGACGCACTTCAGCATTGCACCACTTGATTTTCCATTGCCAGCTTATTGCTGAAACAACGAAATTTTGTTCAACTGCGTAAGTCCTGACTAAATTGAAGACATCTTGATTGGATTAAATGACGATGGCTCATCCCAAAGATGACGATGCGGTTCTCGGCGGTCAAAGTCCCCCTCCCGTAAATGCTGCGGTTTTGGGAGGATTGGCTGGCTTGCAGCAGCAGTTCAACAGTCCGGCGATCGAGACGCGAATGGCGGCGGTGAGTATTGCCCAAAAATACGGCGAGGCGGGATTGAAATTTGTCTTGCAAGCATTGGGGGATGAAGCGGAAGCTGTGCGAGAGATGGCCTGCTTAATGTTTCAGACGCGATCTCACCTGCAATTTCTACTCGCTCAAGGCGTACTTTATTGGAATCAGTGGCGCAGTCAAACCGTCTATCCCGACCCGTGGGAAGTCGATTTGAGTTGGGTCGATCTAAGGAAAGCCAACCTTCACAAGATCAATTTCCGGGAGTGCAACCTGGACAACGCCAACCTGCGGGGAGCCGATTTGAGCAAGGCGAAACTCTACAAAGCCAATTTACAAGGAGCCGACTTGCGCGGTGCCGATTTGAGAGGGGCAAATCTCAGTCACGCCAATTTGAGAGAAGTTTTGCTCGCAGGCGCACAACTGGAGGGAGCAAATCTCAGTTACACCCAGTTCGAGGATTTCGATTTCCGCAAATTTTCCTTACAAAGGGTTAACTTTAGCGGAGCTAATTTTTCTCGCGTCAATTTCGAGGGAGCCAATCTCGCTCAAGCGAAGTTCCTGCGAGCCAATCTCGCTCAAGCGAAGTTCCTGCGAGCCAATCTTCACACGGTCAACCTGTCAGCCACAATCCTCCACCGCACCAGTTTCAGAAAGGCGTGGCTAACTCAAGTTAACTTCTCTCGGTGCAATTCCAGGCTACTGAATCTGAGTCAAGCGGATTTCCGCCTTCCGCTTCGCGCTCCGCCAGGTATTCGCGTCCGTTGCAACTTAAGCGATTTAAATCTCAGCTATTCCAACTTACAAGGGGCAAATCTCGATCGGGCAAACTTGCAAGGTACTAACCTCAGTCATTCTAATCTCCGCTCCGCCTACCTCAGCCGCGCCAACTTAGCACAGGCGAATTGCCACCGAACGCATTTGCAAGGGGCCGATCTGCGTCAAGCTAATTTACAAAATGCCAATTTGAGTCAGGCAAATCTGCAAAATGCCAACTTACAAGCTGCGAACCTCCAGAATTGCGACTTGAAAGGAGCCTATTGCTTGCGTACCAACTTTTCCCAAGCAGATATGCAAAATGCAGACTTTAGAGATGCTCGCGTTCGCTACGTCGATCTATATCGTGCCAACTTAGAAAATGTCACTATGCCCAATGGCGAACCTTATGGCCCCAAGGCAAAAGACTGGAGCGTTTGAAATTGCTTTGCGATCGCGCCCTCCTCATTACAATTCTTTCCCCCTCTTCCTCCGTGTCTCTGCGTCTCTGTGGTTTTTCCCATCCCCTTGCCATGACCAAACCCCAACGCTGCTATGTCTGCAAAACTCCCGTCGCCCAACCCCACTCCTTTTATCCCGGACTCTGCAACCCCTGCGGCGAACTGAACCACCGCAAACGCCACCAAGTCGCCGATCTACGCGGGAAAATTGCCCTGGTCACTGGCGCAAGGGTCAATATTGGCTATGCTGTCGCCCTTAACCTGTTGCGATCGCACTATACTGTCATTGCCACTACTCGCTTCCCTCGCGATGCCGCACGGCGATACAGTCGGGAAAAAGATTTTAGTCAGTGGCGCGATCGCCTCTCCCTTCATCGCCTCGACCTGCGACATTTGACCGCAGTCGAGCAATTTGCCCACCGCATCCGCGACAACTCCCCTCGCCTCGACATTCTTATCAACAACGCCGCCCAAACCGTGCGCCGTCTCCCCGCTTTTTACCGCCACTTGCGCGATGCAGAAAGGCAAGAATTATCCCCAGAACTGCAACCCCTCCTCGCTGGCAATGGGGATGAAGAAGGTCTAATACCTGCACCAGAATTCAGCAACGAGCAAAGGTTCGCCTCCTCACAAACTCATTTCTTCCCTCCCGGACAATACTCAGAAGACGGACAGCAGATCGATTTGCGTCCTTTTAATAGCTGGTTGATGAAAGACGAAGAAGTCAGCTTAGTAGAAGTGCTAGAAGTTCACGCCATCAACGCGATCGCGCCCTTTTTGCTCAACAGCAGGCTGAAAGCACTCCTCCAAGAGCATCCAGAACGGCGCAAATACATCATTAATGTTTCCTCAATGGAAGGACGCTTCCACGGTGGGGACAAACCCTGGCGACATCCCCACACCAATATGGCCAAAGCCTCGCTGCACATGATGACTTGCACCTGTGCCAAAGAATACGCAAAACACAGCATTTTCATGAATTGCGTCGATCCCGGTTGGGTGAGCTTCCAGCACCCCTATCCTCAAGCGCAAGTGATGCAAAATAGGGGCGTGTGTCCTCCCTTCGATGCGGCGGATGGAGCAGCGCGAATCTGCGATCCGATTTATGAGAGTATTAACGAGGGGCGCGATCGCTTCGGTAAATTTTTCAAAGACTATCGTGCAGTTGAATGGTGAACCCCCTTAAGGCAGCGTAGCTTAATGGCAAAGCACCTTTTCTTCAAAAAAGGGTATGGCCCGTTTGACTCGGCCCGCTGCCACCAGCAACGTAGTTCAAATAGAAGAATCCCTTGGAGTATACCAGGAGATGCAGGTGTAAACCCTGCCGTTGCTATCTCGCAAGAGTTCTGCCCTCGATCCTGCCTTAATCGCCTTACCGAGAAGACAGGCGGCTGGAAATTTGGGGATTGTAAATTCGCAAATAATTCCAGTAATTGCCAAAAACGGATTCGACATACCCCTTGGTTTCGCCGAAGGGAATTTGTTCGACAAAAGCGTCGGGATCGGCAAACTCAAACTTTTCCACCCATTTGGCCACATTCCCCGGCCCGGCATTATAACTGGCGATCGCGAGCAGGGAGTTATCTTGATATTCCTGGTGGGTGAAGTCTAGATATCCCGTCCCGATCGCGATATTATCTTCGGGGTTGGTCAGAGAATACTTCTGAATCTGATTTTTGTCTGCCACTTCCTTTGCCGTCGTGGGTAAGACTTGCATCAATCCCACCGCCCCAGCAGAGGAACGAATCTCTTTCTGAAACCGAGACTCCTGACGAATCAGAGAAATAACCAACAGGGGATTGATGTCGCGATTTTGGGCTTCTTCGAGAACAATCTGATAGTAAGGAAAGGGAAAAAGCGCTTGCCAATATTGCGGCTGCTGGCGCAGAGATTGCCACTGTTCACGCTCTTCGGGGGTGTCTCGCTGCTTCAAACTCCAAATCAGGTCGATTCCTTCAAGATAGTTTTCTTGGGCAATTTGCAGTAAAGCCTCGGTAAACTGTTCGGGAACGGTCAGTTCTCCGTCTTCTGAAGTGCTGCGTTCGGCTTGCCAAAGCGCGAAAGCATCGCTATCTTGACCGAGTTGATACAGCTCTTTAAAGGCTTCCGATCCGGCTGGGGGGAGGGGGCGAGTATCGGGTATTTCCACCTGCGGACTCATCGAACGCAGCGACGTGAAGTTCCCGACATCCCATCCTAGAGAGGTCGCCGAACGCCAAGCATAGTAAGATTCCGGGTAGTTGTCGAGGACATATTGAAAAGCATCTTTTGCATCTTGGGGGCGATTGAGTTGACTCGCCCACTTCCCGACCCAAAACGAAGCTTTGGGGGCGAGAGAACTGTCTGGAGCGTTAGTCGCGATCGGATGGGCCCACTTCCAAGCGCCCACGGAATCGCCCTTAGCAGCCAACTGTTTGGCCACTTTCCAGCGATATTTTGCTGCCTCGTCAGAATCCCCGTAGTTGTTGAGGAGCGTTTGTCTCGCTTGTCCGGCTAATTTACCCTGCTTCAGTTTTTCGTGGAGGTCAGCCTGGCGAACGAGGGCTTTAGGAGCTTTTTCGGGAAATCCATCGATCGCGCGCTGAAGATAGTTAAAGGCTTCTGGGGGTGGGGAAAGGCTAGCGAGGTGTAGAAGGGCCTGGCCGGTTTCTTCAGCTTCGGGAAACGCTTTCAAGAGTTCTTGATAGGCGAGTTTGGCTTGGGGATTGTTGCCGGCGATGTGGCGGCCCCTCGCAGCGCGATAGAACGTTTTAGCGGAGGAAGGGGCTTGGCTGTATGCATTTGCCGCTTTTTGATAGTCCCACTGCTGCCAGTACCCATCGGCAATAATCTCCCAATCTTCGGGGCTGAGAAGATCGCTACGATTTTTGACGAGGCGATCGCGGATCGCACCCGTTCCTTTCTCGTGGGGGGTGTTGCGGGCGAGAAAAAGCAGCATTTCCGGGCGATTGGGATCTTCGTCCAGGCGATCGCGCGCGATCTGGTGGGTGCGAGGATGTTTGGGAAACTGGGCCAGCGCTAAATCTTGATACTCCGGATTGGATTGACCGAGGAAATAAAAAGCTTCCGCCGCCACCGGCGATTCTGGGTAGGTTTCGAGCAGCACTTCTAAGGTTTCGCGCGCTTGGGTCAATTCGTTGGTTAATTGGTAAGCGCGAGCGCGTTTGAGCAAAATTTGCGGGGCCAGAAGGGGATAACTATCTTCCAATCCTTCGAGCAAGCGCAACGCTTTGCCGCCTTCCAACTGTTCGATCCAATCGTTGGCGAGCAGATAGCGGGCGCGATTGCGATCGTAGGAAGAACGGCCGGAGGCGATCGCTTCGAGTTGCGATCGCCGCTCTTCTGAAGAAACGGAGACGAGGGGAAGGACGCGAGAGTTGCTGTCATTTGTGGGTTTGGGCGGGACATTTTGCGAAGCAAAGAGCTGATTTTGCCACTGTTCGAGCAAACCTCGCTCCTGTGCCAAATACAACATCAAACCCAGTAGTGCAGCGATGACTGTCCCCGAACTCACGAGGAGTATTGTTTGAATTGTCCGTCCCTTGAGCATTACCCTTGTGCGTACCAATTAGTTGCCATCATATCTTTATATCAGCAAACCGCTCTCAACTCTTTGAGGGAAGCGAACGCCAACGGCTGGGCGGCGGAGTAGGGGCGGGGCAACCCTGCCCTCGACCGGGAATTGCAAGCGACCGGCGTTTCAAAACTCTGGGTGCGCTTGTCCTGTTCTACAAGAGCGCAAAACCAATTAAACGGCCCTATCGAGCGTTGCTTGGGTCGCGTTCCTGTAACAGAGCGACTAAGCGCTCCGCACTGTTAGGAACGGCGAGAGCTGACATTTTTTCTGCCATCTGCTGCAACTGCGAGGGCGATCGCAACAACTGCAACACTTCAGCAGCCAAGCGATCGCGGGTGAGTTGGTCTTGAGCATAAACTCGCGCGGCCCCAGCGTTAACAAATGCCGCCGCGTTGACAGTTTGGTGGTCGTCGGCGGCGTAGGGATAGGGGATTAACAGGGCGGGGGTTTGCGAGATCGCCAACTCAGTTAGGGTTCCCGCACCCGCTCGACTAATAGCTAAGTTCGCCCGCTGCAACAGTCCGGCCATATTGTCATAAAACGGCAGGGCAATGTAGTGAGGATGCTCGAATGTCCCCGCATCGGGGTCGCGATCGCCCGTCAAATGGACGAGATACGCTCCCGTCTCCAACCAGCGAGGAGCGCACTGTCGCACCAACTCATTGACTGCTACCGCTCCCTGCGACCCTCCCGCCACAACAATCAAAGGTGGCCCATCGGGAACGGGTAAATCGAGAGGTTGAGGGCGATAAAAACTAGAACGCACCGGCGTTCCCGTCCACACCGTGCGTCCTGCGGGCAAGTACTCAGCCGCCTCCTGAAACCCCAGAGCAACGAGATTGCACAACGGCGAAAACCACCGAGTCACTTTACCGGGGAGCGCGTTGGACTCGTGGAGTAAAACGGGAATTCCTTGCAGGCGGGCGGCCAGAATGGCGGGGGCAGCGATGTAGCCCCCTGTCGTAAAAACGGCTGTCATTTGCCGCTCTCGGAGCAGTCGCTTAACCTGGAAAATTGCAGCGGCGAGCTGTCGGGCGATGCGAAGAGTTTTAAGGTTAAAGCGCGTTTGAAAGCCCTCAACCGCAACGGTATGCAGCGGGTAGCGATCGGGAACTAAGTCTTGTTCGAGTCGGTTGGGAACGCCCAGCCATTCAATGGCGCACCCCTCTATTTGTTGGGCAACGGCGAGGGCGGGAAAAAGATGTCCTCCGGTTCCGCTCGCAGCAATGAGTAAGCGCATAAAATTAAGGAGTTGAGACGTAGCTGAACCCGCGATCTCTGTGCCAGAATGATTGAGATCGAAACGGCCAGCAGCGCGATCGCTGCTCGTGCGGATTCAACTATCCAAAGTATCACTAATGCGTAGTCTTAAATTTGTCCAACACCTTCAACGCCCGATCGCGAGGGGGTCGCTTTTTTTGCTGTTGAGTTTGGGTTTGACCGCCAGTCTGGGGTTCCTCACAACTGTTCGCGCTGCATCCCCCGAAACCGCACCGCCGGAGTTGCTGGAAATGCTGCGCGACCTTGAAACTGCTGCCAACGCTCGCAATCTCGAAGCGGCGATCGATTACTATCATTCGGATTTTGTCAACTCAGACGATTTGGATCGCTCGCAGTTGTCCGACGCGCTACAGCAGTTGTGGGAGCAATACTCAAATATTAACTATCGCACGGAGTTGAAGTCCTGGGAGCAGAACGGCGAGGAAACGATCGCGGAGACGGTTACTTATATTACCGGAACTCAGGAGAAGGGCGGGCGACAAATTCAACTGGAGTCAATGGTGCGATCTCGCCAGTTTGTGCAAAACAACCAAATCGTGCGCCAAGAGATTTTAGCCGAGCAATCTCAGCTTTCGTTTGGCAACAATCCACCGGAAATCCAGGTTAATTTGCCCGATAGCGTGCGTCCGGGCCAGCGGTACACCTTCGATGCAATTGTCCTAGAACCCCTGGGAAATGAATTGTTACTCGGTGCGGCGATCGAGGAGAAAATTGAGAGCGATCGCTATCTCAGTCCCAGTACCTTCGATCTCGAACTTTTACAAGCTGGCGGCCTGTTCAAAATCGGTAAAGCCCCAACATCCCAAGGCGATCGCTGGATTTCTGCCATTTTAATTCGCGGGGATGGCACGATTGTCATTACTCGACGCTTGCGCGTTGAAAACTGAGCGCGATCGGGGTTATGAGTTCAGGGTTCAGGGTTCAGAGTAGGGGCTGGGTCTCCCTGCCCTTTTCAGAGTACTGCTACTCGGTCGGTAGATTCCTTTCCCTATGCCCTATGCCCTATTCCCTCGCCCTAGCTAGGGTTTCAGGTAATACACATCAGACATGAGTTACGCCTGATTTGAATTGATAAATGTTCAATGCTCAATGTTTAATGAAGAGGATCGCGTCGGTCGAGTTTTTGTTTTTCTAGAAGTTTTTGCCAATGAAGGCGGAATTCAGGCTTACAATCAGAACTTGCTGGAAGCCTATCTGCGTCTGGAAGAGCAACCGCCAGCAGAGGTTTTTATCCTGCGCGATCCGCCCGACTGTTCTAACCCATTTGCTTCTCGTTCTCTGAAATTTCGCTATTTCGGCGATCGCTCTCCCCGCCTCGGCCGCCTGCAACTTGCAGCGCAACTTTTCCTCTGTCTTCTCCAAAAGCGCCCCCAGCACGTTTTTTGCGGCCACATTAACTTGGCACAGATGGTGCAACTCTTTTGCCAAATCCTGAAAATCCCCTACACGGTCATTACTCACGGAAAGGAAGTGTGGGAACCCCTTCCTCCCTCACAGCAGCGGGCCCTGCAAGACGCATCTTCGCTCTGGACGGTGAGTCGCTACAGCCGCGATCGCGCCAGCAAAACCAACAATATTAACCCGCGCAAATTTCAACTTCTCCCTTGCACGGTAGACAGCGATCGCTTTACCCCCGCGCCCAAACCTCCCTATCTTCTCGACAAGTACGGACTCCGAGGGGCAAAAGTTCTCATGACTGTGGCACGTCTGTGGCCGGGGGACATTTACAAAGGCGTTGATGTCACCCTCCGCGCCTTACCTGAAATTGCCCAAGCCTTTCCCGAGGTGAAATATCTGGTTATCGGTCGCGGGGGCGATCGCCCGCGTTTGGAGCAGTTAGCGCGGGATTTAGGCGTTGCAGACCGCGTCATTTTTGCCGGTTTCATCCCCACCGCAGAACTCCCCGACCATTACCGCATCGCCGATGCTTACATCATGCCCTCCCAAGAAGGGTTTGGCATTGTTTATCTCGAAGCAATGGCCTGTGGGGTTCCCGTCCTGGCAGGAAACAGCGATGGTTCCGCCGATCCCTTACAAGATGGCAAGTTGGGGTGGCGCGTTCCCCACCGCGACCCGCAAGCAGTCACCTCAGCTTGTCTTGAAATTCTGCGAGGAGAGGATCGGCGTTGTGACGGCGAGTGGCTGCGAGAGAAATGTCTCGACGGGTTTGCCAAACCCGCTTTTTCTCGCCAACTTCAACAGTTGCTAGAGTCAGCGTCGTGGCGCGATCGCTAACTCTAGCAACTGAGGTTCGCACCTTAGAACGTCAAAGTGGCACGCACCGCACCGATCCCAATTGTCGGGTTGTTCGAGTTATGACCGGGATTGAAAATGACGATCGCCCCGGGGGTGAGGCTGATATTATCCGTCACGCGCCAGCGATAGAACGCCTCTAGATGATACGCCGTGTCGGGTTGACCGCCCGCATCGCCCAACTGACCCGCCAAAATTTTCTGGGTTGTGGTCACAAAAGTATTCGGAATATTGCGGCCCGTCGGCAAATTGCTACTGGTAATTTTCGGTGGCTGGCCGAAATACAGGCCGCCCAAATTCCCCGGCCCCAAGAGATCGGGGAAATTCAGATAACTCATCCAGTTCCAAGTATCCACGGTTCCCCCTCCGCTCCTGAAGTCGGAGGTGGTGTAGCCAACCCAACCGCCTAAAGAAACAGTTGGCGCAATGCGCCACTCCACGCTGACCCCAAACGCATTAGTTTGAATGGGAGCGCGTAAGAAATTTTGATTGTTGGAAGTTTGGATGGTTGGTACGGCAACAAGATCGTCACCGACGTTAGTTCCCAACCGGCCGGACGGAGAATAGGAGTTGAGGTACTGGAACGCAATATCAATGTCATCTGTGGGCGAACCCACAAGCTGAAGTCCCAGCGTTGTTGACGTTTGGTCGCCACCGAATAATCCGCCGTTGAGAGGGTCGTTAGCTAAGCTGGAAGTATAAACCCCCTGCAAGCTAATATTGTTGCTGACCTGCCAGTCAAACCCTGCTCCCGCACTTCCACTGCCAATACCGATAATCGGGTTGCGCTGGGCAAAGCGAGAGAGGGGGCCAAATCCCGCACTTTCCACCCGATTAGACCCTCGGAAAACGTTAATCGGGTTAATGCCAGATGTTCCCACAATGACCGCAACTCGGTTGGCAAAGAGATGGCGATAGCTCAAATCGCTGATTTGCAAACTGTTATTGGTATCGCCTTCGTAGGCCAATCCCACAAAAGTTTCATTGAAGTTCCCACCGACTGTATTGCCATCTCCTGCTTGCAGTCCGGTCAGCAAAAGGCTGTTGGGACTGAATTGCGTAAACAGGCTCAATTGTACGTTGGTAATTACGCTGACTTCGTTGCCATTGTCGGGTATCTGACTCAAGACAGACTCAAATGTCCCATCGGTACGTCCCTGAACGCCGACGACAACTTGACCAAAGAGTTTCGTTGTTGTCGAGAATTGCGTATTTTCGAGTTCGGTGACTCTGGCTTCGAGGCCGTCTACTTTCCCTCGCAGAATGGCCAGTTCGGTATTGAAGTCTTGTAGCAAGCGCTGAATGGTTTCCAGATCTCGCTGGTCAACCGTGTCGGCCGTCCCGGCGGCCAAGATGCGCTCCATTTGCTGCAAGCAGGCGTTTAAACCGGCAGCAAACTCGTAGCGACTCAGGGGACGATTGCCGCGAAAGGTGCCGTCAGGATAGCCCACCAGACAGTCGTAGCGCTCGACTAAGCTGCTGAGAGCGCTGTAGGCCCAATCGCCGGGAAAAACATCGCGAAAGCGCCGAGCATCGGTTATCTCAGCCATCGGGTCGCTGTTGCCCAAATCTGCAAGGTTGAGGGGTTCGGGTAAGGGGTTTTCCGAGCTGCTTTCGACTGGTGCGGGATCGGCGGAGTCTGTTTGTTCGTCTAAGTTGCCGACGAGGACTTGAAACTCTTGCAGGTTGGGGTTTGCCAGCGGCGCTAAGCTAGCGTCGAGAATTGCAGCATCAAGCTGTATTTCGGCGTTGTCTGTCGATAGGGCTGTGAGGGAAGGGTTCGCTCGCTCGACTTCTGCGGCTGCATTCGCCATATTGGGGGCTTCGGGGTCGCTTGCAACTTGAGCGAGAAGGGGATGGGCATCCAGCAAGCTCAGAAAGGTTAAAAGAAATGTAGAGGATGCGATTCGATCGAAAGTTAATGGATTTTTCACTGGGTTAAAACTCCTCAAAACACCGGATTCGCTTGAATTTAATCGAGATTTAGCGTCTATATTAGAAATTGGAAACTTAAATTAAGTATCCCTAATATACTAAGCACTAAAAGAGCGGTTTTGATGACAAGCACCCATTAGATAAAACTATAGCTCGTTTGCGCTAGATAGCTATTTGTTTCTAAAAGTTCCCGCGTCTTTAGAAAAGTTTAGCTTCGCTACAGATAAGGACTGTCAAAATTGGGTAACAAGCACAGGACAGATTATTGAGCGGCGATCGCTTCCGTAAAAACCCAACCAATCGACGTTTATTTTGAGAAAAAATCTAGTTGAATCTGCTGAAGCTCAGACACAACTAATTTTTCTTTCGTCAGGTATTTCACCCCTCGCTTCTTGTCAGAGTTAGGGAGAAGATCGAACTTCAATTCGGATGGCAACGATCGCATTTCTTGCGCGATCGCGGTACGGATTTTTTCCCGTTTACTCCTTCTATAAGCAGTGGAGAAGAAAAGCGATCGCCGCACTGCCAAGGGGAACGGTCAAGTTATCAATGCCGAATTTAGAAAAGGCTTCTAACCCCGCAGCTACCGCCGCAACAACCAGGGCGATCGGAACAGCAAACCCCACAGGATCTCCCAAACTCAATAAAATGGGTAGGGTCACCCCAAAGCTGACCGCAGCCATCGTTGCAGATCCTTCCCAGCTTTTCTCAATTCCCCACAGTTGATAAGGATGGTGTCCGAAATTTTTCCCGACAATAGCTGCCAGACCGTCTCCCCAGGCCATAACTAGAATGCCGATCGCGGCATATTGCGGCTGGTGCAGCGGCCAAAACCAAGCGACGAGAATGCCGATGCTGAGAGCATAGAAGAAGGTTCCCAGACTTTTGCGTCCGACGCTATTGATACTGGGGAGGATGGGCAAAAAATAGGACGCAATGGCAACAACGGAAGCGATCGCGGAAGCACTAAGACCGACCCAGGCCGGGATGTGGAGAAACCAAGCAAATAAGATGATATTCCCCGAACCGATGTGAACGATTTTGCGAGTGGACTCCGCACTGAGGGCCGTCCAGCGATTGAGTCCTTCAGCACAGCCAATAATCGCCGCCAAATATAGGGCTGTTAACCCCAAGGTCGTCGCGGAAAATGCAGGAAGTTCCAACAAAGGTAAGAATAGAGCAAAGCGTTAGATTCGTTTACATAACACTCTATTCTATTCCCCTCCCAGAATGAAAACCCCATTGATTTGGCTGCTGAAGGGCTACAAAAAACTGATTTCTCCCCTCCTCCCCCCAGCTTGTCGCTACTATCCCACTTGCTCTGAATATGCGATGGAGGCGATCGCGCGTTTCGGTGCGGGGACGGGCAGTTGGCTGGGCCTCAAACGCTTGTGCCGCTGTCATCCCTTCCATCCCGGCGGTTACGATCCCGTCCCTTCCGTCGAAGAGTGGCAGCAACAGCGAGGAAAAAAAATTGTCAATCTGTCCCAGTGGAAGCGAAGAGACTCGCGTTCTGTCAACCAGGACTAATGTTTGGAGACTTATCATAGTTTGAACGCGCGCCCTAAGCCTCCACATAGAAATATCGGTTGCTCCAAACTCCAGTTCCAATTGCAATGGGGAGAACTCAATGGAAACTCTTGCCTATACCTATTCCTGTGCGTTTCGCGAAGACGCTCCCGGCCCTGAGGGCGATCTGCACGCCCTAAACTTAGAAACCGTTCCGCGTTTGGCTGGGTTGGGATTGCTCGCTCTCTCTCTGTTGAGTAGCTCTTTGGGGTCAATGGAAACCGCTTTAGCCGCTCTCTACGCGAACGCGGGGGGGAGTTGCCTCAATGCGCGATCGGCACCCAGTACTCTCCCTAGCGCCCTCACCGGAGTTTGCATCCGCAATGGAGAGCGGTTGCGACCGGCGATCGATTCTCGCCGCGCGAACGGACGCTTGTGGTATCAACTGTCTGACGGCCGCTGGGTTGCTGCGGAATATACCCGGAGCAGTCGCAAGGGGATCGGGGGACAGAGAATGCTCGGCTGGCGGTCTTCTGGCGATCGCGTTGTTGAACTCCAACACCATTTGCTGAAAAATGGCTATTCTCTGGGGATTGGGGGGATTGATGGGGTCTACGGCCCGTCCACCCGAGCAGCCGTGCGGCAATATCAGCGCAATAATGGTTTAGTTGCCGATGGTATTGCCGGGGCGAGAACCTTGGGGCGCATGGGAATTCGCCGATAGAACAATTTGAGATCTTGGGTCTTTTTTGCATCGCGGTTAATCTGCTAGAGGCCCTGCTGGATAGTGAGTTTCCCAAGCGCGATCGCTCGTCTGGACTTGCAGCCTCCCCGTTTTCCAGCCGAGGGAGATAGGAGATTGACCGGAAATTGAGCGATAGAGGGCAAAGTTCTTAAACCCGTCGTATGGTTCCCCGTTGCGCTTCAAACTTGGCAGTTTGGTACCGCGAGCGATCGCCAACTCAAGAGTTTGCCCCTGGCTTCCTCGCAGTTCAACTCGACCCGCTTCCAAGTTGCTCAAATTTAAGCGACTTTTGCGCCGAACCTGTTGCTTGAACCGATCGTAACTGCCGTGAGTTTCAGCTTCTCCTACTTCTAAGGCAAAACCGACATAATTGCCCGCCGTCGGTATCGCCTTCAAGGTTTGTTCGCGATCGTAAATGCGGGCAAACTTTTCGTTGGGAATTGAAACCTCTTGATAGGAACTGAGAGCGATCGGATAAACTGCCAGCCAAGTGCGTTCGAGTTGAAAAAACCAGCGCTCTCCTTCTATCTCCGCTTTCGCAGTTTTAGGAACTTGGAAGAAAAACGGCTGAGGCGAAGCAGGACGCAGCCAAATGAGAAGATTGCGAAACTGGCCGACGCGATCGCCCGCATGTTTTCCCGGTCGAACCCAGCCTCCTCCCACATTCGCTGCAAACACGTCAACGCCGCGTTGGGAGTTGTAAGCCATCAACTTAAACGGCTGAACATCCCCATCTGCAAAAGCGGCCGCAATACTCCCCATTTGATAATGGCGGCCGAAAAACTGAGTTTCCCAATATCCCGGCCGGTCTTCCCCTCCCGGTTTCCAATTTTCATACATGGGTTTGGTCGCCAGTACCTCCACCGGCTTCTCAAACTGTTTCCGGGCCAGGGACACCACCGCTTGCGGGGGGCGATAGCTGCTCGTAATTGCGTAGAGGGTGTTGAGGGAAGGGTTGGGGTTGGGAAGGGGAGCATTGCCAAAATAGAGGCTAAAGGTACGCGCTGCTGGCGAGCCATAGACGACGTTAGAACCGCCATAATCTCGCTTGCTGGGGCCGCCCCACCCGCCGCGATAATACTTCAGCGCAGCCGCTGCGGACAGCCAATCCAGGGCGGCTTTTGCCAAGGCTTTCACCTCAGCGTCTTTGGCAAAATCGTAAAGGTTGAGATAGGCCGCAAAGGTGTGGCCGTGGTAAATTTCCGAGTCCCACTCCCCCATGCCAATGTGATAAAGCGCCCAGACGTAGCGTTGAAGTTTTTGCTGGTAGATTTTGCGAACTGACTCGTTTCCCGTTTCCTCGGCCATCAAGTAAACGGCGACTTCTCGCATAGCCCTGAGATTATCGGTGTTGCGACGATCGACCCAGCCCCCACGCCGACGAATTGACCAATCTTGTCCCGTCCCGTCGCCGCGACCGTACAGGGGATGCGATCGCTCGGCCGGATCTCGTTCGGTCCATTTTTTTGCGCCCTCAAACATCCGCTGTTTGTAGGCGGGGTCGAGGTCGTCCCCGAAGCGGAAATATTTGCGAATTTGTCCTTTGAGGGTAAAGGCATAGTAGTAGTCAATACCTTCGGTGTGTCGGTGTTCGTCAGCTTGTGCGTCCTCCGACTGAAGAAAAGCGATCGCGCGTTCTCGATTTCCGGCTAAAAGGTCGAACATTGCCTTGGGGTAAGATCGCTTCTCGTTCTCTTGGTGAGTGTTGCCGTAATTGGGCCCTGCGTGAAAGCGAATAATTGCCTCGGCCCGCTGCTGAAATTCGGCTTCCAGTTCCGGCGACCAGGTGTTTTTCGGCTCTGAAACAAGGGGGGTGGGGGTTGAGGGAGAAGGGGCGACGCAGCCAGCGATCGGTGCGGTCGCAATTAGAAAAGAGCAAGCAACAGCAACTCGGAAATTCATCTTTGAACATCGTCGCGGAGAACGCGCCTCCTTCAAAATCCCAGTTTAACTGGAGAGTCAATTCGCTGTCGGGGCGCAAGCATTGCACCCCGAGTTGCCCATCGCCGATCTTCGACTTGTGTCAAAATGATAATCATTATCATAAAAATCATAAAACTAATGCGACCGACCACTAATAATTTCCTCCACCTTGCCCTCCTGACCGCCACGATTGGACTGGCGAGTTGCTCTCCCGATCGCAAATCTGCAGAAAACGTCCCAGCAGAACCCGAACCCATTGCAGTTGTTGCTTCCAACAGCATTCTCTGCGATCTCACCTCGCAAATTGCTCAAGAGACGATCTCGCTGACCTGTTTAATCGGTTCCAACCAAGACCCCCACACCTACAGCCCCACACCCTCCGATCGCAAAGCTCTCGAAACTGCAGAATTAGTTCTTTATGGCGGCTACGAACTGGAACCCGCAATCGATAACCTGGTGGAAAAGACTCAGACCCCTGCTCCTAAAGTTGCGGTTTACGAACTTGCCGTTCCCCAACCGATTTTGGCCGAACACCACCATCATGAGGACAGGGAAGAAGAAAACCACCACGACCACGACCATCACGAGGACGAGGAAGAAGAAAACCACAGCGATCGCGAAGGAAAAGAACCCGATCCTCACGTCTGGCACAACGCCCAACACGGGGCGGCGATCGCCGAATCTATCCGCAACCAACTGGCTAAAGTCAATCCCGAACAAGCCGATACCTACTCAGAAAACGCCAAAAAACTCATCGAGAAAATCTCGGCCCTAGATGCTTGGATTAAAACCCAGGTTGCAACCGTTCCCAACTCGCAGCGATTGTTGGTCACCACCCACGACTCATTCAACTACTACATTCAAGCCTATGATTTTAAGGAATCAGAGGCTTTACAGGGTTTAACAACAGAAGAAGCACCCACCGCAGCGCAAGTTAAATCCCTCGTTGAAAAAGTTAGAGCGACAGGCGTTCCGACCATTTTTGCCGAAGCGACTGCTAATGATAGCGCGATCGCAACTGTTGCTCGCGAAGCCAACGCGACCCTGGCCGAGCAAGAATTGCTAACAGATAGTTTGGGAGAAAAAGGGAGCGAGGCCGAAACCTATATAGGGATGCTAGCCACCAACACCTGTACGATTGTGGAAGGACTTGGCGGTCAGTGCAAGCCTTTTGATTTTTCGCAAGACTGATGCGCCGATCGGTTTGAGATTGCCGACGGTTCGCAACAAAGTCCCCTCGCGATCGCCATTTAAATACACGATTGCTTACCCCCCCTCGAAGCAATCGGATATGATAGAGAACATTGTCTAAATTTTCAGAACACTCCCAGTTTATGGCTAAGAAAAGCATGATCGAGCGCGAAAAGAAGCGCCGCCGTACCGTAGAAAAATATGCCGAAAAACGGGCGGCATTAAAAGAAGAGTTTAAAAACGCGGCTTCCCAAATTGAAAAATTAGAAATTCATCGCAAAATTCAGCGCTTGCCCAGGAATAGTGCTAGAAATCGCCTGCGGAATCGCTGCTGGGTAACGGGGCGGTCGAGAGGCTACTATCGGGATTTTGGCCTGTCGCGCAACGTTTTTCGGGAGTGGGCCCACGAAGGATTGCTGCCTGGGGTGGTTAAATCGAGCTGGTAGCCCGTGCCAGAGTTTGCAAGGCCGCGTTGCTAGGTGAAAGGGTAAGGGTTAAAGGTTGAGGTCGCTGCGTGCTGGGACAACCTTAGAGGGGCCAAGAAACCCCTAGCCCCACCTTTCCCGCTCTCCTAACTAGCAAGTCTCGTCTCCCTCAGAACCTTCAACTTTGCCCGCAGCAACGATCAATTCCCAAGCTGTCTAAAATCAAGTCGCTGACAGCGTTGGCGATCGCGAATTCACTATAAAAACTGCGACTGAAATCAAACGCTTGCATCTCCGTCACGATCGCAATCACGAGGGAACCCAGATCGTTTTCCCCTTCTAAGCGCTGTCGGATATAGATTTGGGCCGCCCTCTGAGCAATTTTCTGATTGACCGTTTCCGGGAGAAATTCTTCATCCAACCACTGTCTCAACGACGTTTGCAACCACGCTTGCTCTTCAGTTGCATTGCGAACCGGAGGTAAAACAATCGGTGGGATGGGTTGAACCATAACTGCAATTTTTCGCTCCGTCAGCCGCTAGCAGTTTGCCAGATCGCTATTTTACCGTTTCCTCAGCCATTTTGCGATCGCCCCTCATACCTCCAAACAACGCCGGGGGAGCAAAAAGGATTGTGCTAGGATGTTATCGATCGAACGCTCGGTTAGTTAATTCCGGCTTATGAGTTAAACCAGCTTCAACTCTTACGTCAGCAATTCACCTCGGCGATCTGCTCCTCACAAGCACCCAAACGACATCCTTCACATCATTACAAACAGTGCCTAAACGGAATTGGTTATTTTCTTTTTTAGCGATCGCGGGCTGTTGGAGCATTTCCCTGCCAGCTTCCGGACAAGGACTTCTGCCTTATACGCCACAATTAAATTCACAAGAACTAGAACAACAAGGACTAGCCCTGGTTCAAGAAGCCATCCAACTAGTCCGTTTCGAGCAGTACGAAGCTGCCTTCCCGCGTGCCAAGCTAGCCGCTCAGCTCGCTCCTAACGCCTTTGAAACCTGGTTTGTGTTAGGAACCTTATACGTTCAGCAAAAAGAACTAGACCGGGGCATTGAGACGCTGATCAAGGCTCGCCAACTGGCTCCCGAAGAACCCGGAATCTCTTTTACGTTAGGTTCGGCCTATTTCCAGAAAGGCGACTACAATACTGCCATTCGCGAGATTGAGTCAGGGCTGAAACTCGACTCTAACGCTCTCGAAGCACTCTTCGATCTCGGCAACGCCTACCTCAAGCTCGCTCGCTATCCGGAGTCCATTGAGGCTTATCAAAAAGCGATCGCTCAAGATAAGACGTTCTGGCCGGCAATTAACAACATTGGCTTGGTGAAGTACGAACAGGGCGACGTGCGAGGTGCAATTAAAAGCTGGCAAGACTCAGTTGCGATCGATCCAGATGCGGCCGAACCCCAACTGGCCATTGCCGTTGCGCGATTTCATCAAGGCAACGAACAGGAAGGGTTCCGACTTGGAGAAGCTGCCCTCTCCCTAGACAGAAAGTATGCGGATCTTGAGTTTCTCAAAGAGAATCTTTGGGGCGATCGCCTGTTGTCCGACACCCAACAATTCCTGGATACGCCGCGAATTAAAGCGTTTTTAGCAAGATTCCCAGGATAGTACTCTAATGGCTCTGTACGGGGCAAAAGTTGCAAGCCGTTGGTTGGGTTGACGGAGAAAATCCAACCACAGTAAGTTTTACAGCGATCGTGTGGGTTGAGAGCGACAGAAAACCCGCTGCTTGCGACTCACTTCAACAGCGTTGCTAACTCGTTGGTAGAAGTCCCTAGAATGCGAGCCAACATCCCAATTTCATTGTTACTAAATCCATCTCTAACTTCGAGCAACTCTTGCACGCTTTTGCCCAAAATTCGAGACAGAACCTTAATTTGCTCGTCACTAATGTCTTTCCCCTTATAAATCGCTTTAAGTTCTTGAGGCGATAAGCGATAGGAATTACAAAAGAAAGCAAACTCTTTTTCGCTGACATTGAGTTCTCTTTGTCTGTCTCTGAGCAAATAAGCGATCGCGCGACTGCCATGTTCCGGACGCTTAGATTGTTCGAGATAGCGCTGCATCAACTTGTTCGCGCGAGTTGGACTTCCTCCCGTGCGCTTGAGCAGATCCAAACAAGCAATTTGTAGGGCCTTACTCAAAACCTCATTGTCCTCTCGCAACTGCTCGCTTTCGTTCAGGGTTTCAACAATTCGGGAGGCAAATTCTGGCGTACAAAACCCGACTTCGATATCGTCGTAGGTAATGGCAATATAGTTGCGATCGGGATTAAACTCTAAGCGAAACGACCGATTTGTTGGTGTCATTAATCTAACAACTTAGCAGAACGCCCTACAATGGCTTTTCGTTACATTATGATGATAATCGCCCATCTTGTCCAGTATGGGACAATTGTCTGGGAAATAAACGATTCGCAACCCATCTAGGCAATTCTTTCATTGCACGCGACAACAATCGCCAAATCCGAGTCTGGAGGGGAATGAGCAGGCGCTCAAACGCTCGATCTTGAGTGCCTGCCAAGCTGTTTGGGGAGACGAGGATGCCAAACTGGGGTGCTGTCTGCCCTGATAGTACTGCGATGATTCGCGCAGAGAAGGAAGATTTTCATTGATGGCTGAGTTTCACGACAAACTCGACAAGCCGCTTTCTAAATGCCAAACTCTAATAGTCGCGATCTCCTTCATCGGCATCGCATGTCGATGAAGGAGATCGGAATCTGCCAAAAGCATTATAGCCATCCTATTTCTTTTATCCGATTATTTCTCATTTTTTAGAATTTCAGTATGTTGCAATCCGAATAAATGCGATGTTCCATACAATCCGGCAGGAATAATAATTTCTGAATCTTGAATTTTCTCTTTAAGAATACTCATTTGATTGATGAATCCTTTCGTGCTGTAAAAATGGCGCATGCTACGCATCTTTGGCGCAAAAATGACTCGATTTGATTCTGACAATTCTTTGCTAAAAGCTTCAAGTAATTGATGATTGTCACGATATTTACGAATTGTCATGATTTTCTGAGCATCCATTTTTTTAAGAATTGATTCAATACTCAGATCAAAAACAACTACACTATTAGGCTGATTGCTACGTCTACTAGCTAAGAATCGCGTGGTTAAAAAATTTTCTAAGGCCTCTTGTGGAAGATTTTCTAAGAGTTTAAGTTGTGGGGTTAGTATCGTTAGCATTTTCATTATGGTTAAGAGACTATTTATAAAGTTGATAAAGCCAAAATCAAATGCTTGTGTAGGGTGGGTTCTGCACTCGCTGAATAGACAACTTACTCTCTAGCTCGCGAGGAGCCGCAACCCACCAAAGTCAAGGTTTTCCGGGCTTTAAGATTCACTTCATAAGTGGTTTCTTATTGACGATACTGAGAAAAAATTCCATAGACTTCTGAGGGAGAGCTATTGGAACAATTTTGATCGCGATCGCGCTTAATTTTAATAATATTGTATTGGACGTGGCGATCGCCATAAATCGCTAAAACAATTCTCAGAATTTCAAAAAAATGAATGGCCCAAAGACAAGATTCTTGAGGGCAATTTTGATAATATTTAATGAGTTGGGCAACTCGTTGCTCCAAATGGGTTCGAGCATTTGGGCAAATGAGAATTAGTTTGAGAAGGATAATGGCAAGCGTTAGGGGATTGCCTTGAAGCATCAAGAAAATAAAAAGTTCTGAGGGGGCTGCTTCAGAAGAGGCTGTCAGGTAGTCAATAACGCGATTGCAGGTTCTCAGAAGTAAAGCATCATCGATTGTTTCTTCTTGTCGATCTTGATAAAGCGAATCAATTGTAAGGTTCAGTCGGTTGATTAGTTTGCAGTCGTTTTCAACAGGTTTATAGGAGAAGAATAGGTAGCTGTGAAGGGCTTTTTTGAAATTCTTGTATTTTAAGCCATTGATTTGTCTCAAGAAAAGGTTGGCAAAATCTTGATAGTCAAAAATACTTTTCTTGATTAAGATCTTTTTGATTAGGCGTAAAACGTCTTCTCCTAGAAATGTTGGATTTTTGATAGTTGAATCGGGAATTATTCCGAGCTGAGAACGCGCTGCATACATAGCCAGGTCAAATTTAAATCTGTTTTTGAGTTTTTGCGATAAGAATTGAGCTGCTTCTCTTTGTTCCTTGGGGTTGTTGGTATCAACAAATTGAGAAACTAACAAATAAGATGTATAGCGATGACTCCAGTGTTCTAAAGAGTCTTCATCGCTCAATCTGTTGTGTTTGTTTGCAAATATTTTCAGATCTTGATAATCCTGACTCTCGATAAAAGCTTTCAGCCACTTTCTCAACCGTTTGATGAGTTTGGATGAGCGATCGGTGAGGTTGGGAACTTCAGAAAATCTCAAAACTAGTTGGCTAATACATTCAGAGTTTCTTTGAGTTTCCCAATTATTAATCAAGATATAACAGCAGCGTTTGAGTGCTTGCAAAAACTTTTCCCGATCGTTCGCGGCAATTAGATCGGAAAGATTGTTCATAACTTCTGCATTGCCGGGATGAACGTAATAGTCAAAGAAGAGGTACTGAAATTCGCGTAAGACTTCTGTGGGAGGATGAGTTGCTACTAAATCGAGCAGAAATTGATAAATCGATCGTTGAATCTCATCGAGATCGATGGAGGACCGGCCGGAAGCGATCGCGCTAAACTTTTGCTGCATCCCTGACATAACAGAACAACTCATCACAGTTCCCAGCACATCAATCTGGGTTTTAGCTCTATGCAGTCTTATCTCTGACTCCGTTGAACTTATGCACCATTGACCTCCGACCAACAGCATCTTAAACTTCACCGCTCGCAATTCTCCTTCGATCGCCAAGACTTCAGGTTGACGGTACTTTAGCGAAAATCAAGCCCAAATGTAGCCTCGACTCCCGATATACTGTTTAAATACGTCCTGATTCTCCGTCAGCCAACAAACAAAACGATAAGATATCGCCGTGCGAAAAGCCCTCAGAGCTTCTCCAAAAGTTCTCAAAGGTTGATGCGACCACTGTCGTCTCAATCCTCCCGTTAATCGATGCCAAAGGATGAAAATGTAGGCACAAAACACTAAGACAAAATGCCTCATCAGGCTCCTTCGATCCCGGACTTGGTATTCACACAGTCCCAACTCTCCCTTAGCTTCTCGATAGAACACTTCCACCCAATTTCTTTGGGAATAGG
>Ga0207422_1002043_pt1 | contig 30740 bp, 33 predicted proteins | sample MarCyaLeptolynsp_FD_187757 | JGI IMG/M metagenome (GOLD analysis project Ga0207422, IMG submission 187757) | Marine cyanobacterial communities from Panama - species 1 Leptolyngbya sp. (SPAdes) | ecosystem: Environmental > Aquatic > Marine > Unclassified | place: Panama: Panama City | collected... | reverse complement strand
CCTATGAAGCCAACATGGCCATGCATGACTGCGACCTGATGATCAATGTCGGCGCCCGCTTCGACGACCGGATCACCGGCCGCACCGACGCGTTTTCGCCGAATTCGCAGAAAATCCATATCGACATTGATCCGTCCTCGATCAACAAGACGATCAATGTCGACCTGCCGATCATCGGCGATGTCGGCCACGTTCTTGAGGATCTGGTACGTATCTGGCGGTCGTCCTCGATGAAGACCGATGCCGCGGCGATGAAATCCTGGTGGTCACAGATCGACAGCTGGCGCGCGCGCAATTCGCTGGCCTACAAACCCAACGACGACGTCATCATGCCGCAATACGCGATCCAGCGGCTCTATGAACTGACCAAGGATCGCAAGACCTTCATCACGACCGAAGTCGGTCAGCACCAGATGTGGGCAGCCCAGTTCTACGGCTTCGAGGAGCCCAACCGCTGGCTGACATCCGGCGGTCTCGGCACGATGGGGTACGGCCTGCCGGCCGCCATCGGTGCACAGGTCGCCCATCGCGACGCACTCTGTGTTGACATTGCCGGCGACGCCTCCATCCTGATGAACATCCAGGAAATGTCGACGGCGGTCCAGTTCGGCCTTCCAGTCAAGGTATTCATCCTCAACAACCAGTACATGGGCATGGTGCGCCAGTGGCAGCAGCTCCTGCATGGCAACCGCCTCTCCCACTCCTACACCGACAGCCTGCCCGATTTTGTGAAGCTGGCCGAAGCCTATGGCGGCGTCGGCATCCGCTGCGAAAAGCCGGGAGACCTGGACGGAGCTATCGAAGAGATGATTTCGGTCGACCGGCCCGTCCTGTTCGACTGCCGCGTTGCCAACCTTGCCAATTGTTTCCCGATGATCCCGTCGGGCAAGGCCCACAACGAAATGCTGCTGCCGGACGAAGCCAATGACGAAGTGGTTGCCAACGCGATCAGCGCCGAAGGCAAGTCCCTCGTCTAAGTGCCGGGTAAGAAGGATATTCAAAAATGAACGCACAAAATGTCGATGCGCCTTCCGCCTATTTCCTGGCCGAAGTCAGCAATGAAATCGAAACACACACGCTATCGCTTCTCGTCGACAACGAGCCAGGCGTCCTTGCCCGCGTGATCGGGCTCTTTTCCGGCCGCGGCTACAACATCGACAGCCTCACCGTGTCGGAAACCGAACACGAAAAGCACCTGTCGCGGATCACGATCGTGACCACGGGAACGCCAATGATTATCGAGCAGATCCGCCATCAGCTCGACCGTCTTGTTCCGGTTCACCGGGTGACGGATTTGACGGTGCGCGCAAAGCGAGCCAACCAGGACAAGCCGCTGGAACGCGAACTTGCGCTCATCAAGGTGGCTGGTGACGGCGACAAGCGCCTGGAAGCGCTGCGTCTCGGCGATGCCTTCCGTGCAACCGTGATCGACGCGACGACGGAGCACTTCGTCTTCGAAATCACCGGCCGGACGTCCAAGATCGAGCAGTTCATCGCCATCATGAAACCGCTTGGCCTCGTTGAAGTGTCCCGCACCGGTGTTGCCGCTGTTCAGCGTGGTCCGGAAGGTCTCTAAGCGCTTTACGTGCTTTCGTTCTGAAGGTCCGCCGCCACCACGCGGCGGGCCTTTTTGATTTCGGAGTGGAGCACGGCCAAATGCCCAACCTTATTCCTGGGCGGATATCCTCGCTCTTGCAACAATCGTCTCCTTGCCGGTGATCGGCCGACTTGGACTTCAGGCACCATCCGTTTTGCTTTGAACGGGTGACCGCCACCAGGACTTCCCCTTTACGTTCATCCCCGAGGCTCCTACATGCGACGGGTCTATTCCTTTGCCCGGGCCGCCATATGTCCTTTGAATTTGCCACATATCTCCGCCGGATCGGACTTGAAGCCTGCAGTCCGGATCTTGATGGACTGAGATCGCTTCAGGCAGCGCAGATCAGCGCAATCCCGTTTGAGAACGTCTTGCCATTCCTTGGGCGCGTGCCAAGGCTCGATGATGACGCCCTTTGGCAAAAACTCGTCCTCGACCGGTGCGGTGGCTATTGTTTTGAATTGAATTCGCTTCTTGGCAAAGCGCTTGATGCGGCCGGGTTTTCCAGCCGCCAGGTTTTGGCGCGCGTGCGCCAGGGTGCAACCGAAGGCGGCGCCAGAACCCACCTCGCCTTCGTTGTCTCGCTCGATGGCAGCGAATGGCTGGTCGATGCCGGGTTTGGCGGCCAGGCGCCTGCAGAACCGGTCAGAATTGCACCCGATGACAAACAGAAGATCCGCGATCAGATCTACCGGATCCGGTTCGAGAGCCTTACTGGTGAACATGTCCTGGAACGTCAGACCGAGGATGGCTGGTTTTCGCTCTATGGCTTTGACCGTGTCGACGTGCGCCCGGCGGATCTCGAAGCTTCCAACTTCTTGTGCGCCCTGTCACCGGATCAGTCTTTTTCGGCAAGCATGAAGTTCTACCGTCTGACGGAGACCGGCTTTTTGAGTTTTCTGGATGGCCGCGCACGATGGGTGAACGGTGAGGAAAAACGCGAATGGCAGATACTGGATGCGAGCGAGCTTGGTGAATTCATGAAAAAAGACATGGGCCTTGGATATGACGATGCCACGGCTCAAGCCATTTCAGACAGGTTGGCCACACTGCGATAAGTGTTTCAATCGCATCACCCTCCCTTCGTGCATAGGAAGACCGCCGGGTCCGTCTCGAAAGATGAGGATTTAGCGAAGCAAGCACTGCCACGCCCTGCCCGCACTATCCGTAAAACCCCTCGCGCAAATTGATGCGGTGCTCAAGGAAGGCCTTCAGCGAGCACAGCATCTGGGTCCAGCCTTCGCAATTGCCGTAGGAGGCTTTCAGCCCGCCAGCCGTTTCGCGCCAGCCTTCCTCACTGATGGTCACAAGGGTGCGTCCATCGTCCAGAGTATCGAAGGTCATCGTGACGGTCGTGTCGTAGCCGGCCGGTTCCGGCAGCTCGCCGGTGGAACTGACTTCACCACTTTCCTGAGCCGCCCATCTCAACACGATGAGGCTGTCTTTCTCGACCCGGTCGACCTTCACCGGAAATTGTCCCGGGAACTCCGCAAAAGACCAGTAAACGGTGACCCCTGTTGTCAGCCGCGCGTCCGCGCCGCCCGTTGTAAAGTAATGCGACAATGGATCCGGGTTCACGACCGCTTCGAAAACCTCAGACACAGGTTTAGAAATTCTGCCCGCGATCTTGAATGAAAGTGTCATGGCTCCCTCCCCTCATTTCCTCGAAACATTCTGCGATGCTGCCTTTTCCGCACCGGCTGCCAGATTTGCCAGGTGATGTGTCCAGCCACGCAGATGAGCAGTCCTGAGCCGCTCGCGATCACCCGCGGCCGTACCGTTCCAGCCGCTGTGAGTCAGCGCGATCCGGCACCCTTCTCCTTGCGCTGCCAGTCGAATGGCAACCATCGTCTCGAACGACCAGTCATCGTCCTTCCAGCTGAGTTTTAGCAGCCGCGGCGCGTCAATCTCGATCACGCGTCCGCGCGTGTGGTGCGGCCCTTCGCGGTCGTGCCAGGGTTCGTGGAACAAGCCGCCTTCACGAGCTTCCAGAACGATGTCGCTTCCCCACCAGAGCTCCGGTCTGATCAGCACGTCCCAGACTCGCTCGGGGCGGGCAGCACAGACCTGTTCCAGCATCAGGCTGTCATCGTGCAATTTCAAACCTCCCTCACCTGGCTTGATTGGCATCATAAAATGTTATAAAAATATAACATGTCAAGAGAGGATGATTCGGACAGGATTTTCAAGGCATTGGCGGACAAGAGGCGCCGCAGGATTCTGGATTTGTTGAAAGACAGCCCGAAAACGACAGGTGCCTTGTGCGCGGCAATTCCGGAACTGGACCGTTGCACGGTGATGCAGCACATGCGCGTTCTGGAAGCTGCGGACCTGATCATCGTTCAGCGCAAGGGTCGTGAACGCTGGAACTATCTCAACGCCCTGCCCATCAAGGATATCCACGACCGCTGGATCGGCGATTATGCGGAAAACGCCGTCAATCTGCTGTCCAGGCTCAAATCTGATCTCGAAGCGCCCACCAACTGAAAAACCGTGCTGGAAGCGCGTAAGCAACACAGGGCGCAATCGGAACAATTCCTTGCGGAGATAACCTAGACGCGACACGGATCAGCGCGTATACGACACCGGCGATCCGCGCCCATCCGGCGCAAGCATCATCTCATTCGAAGAGAAGGCTCCAGGCCCATGATCCACGGTCTCTCCCGGCCGAAAAATCAAATTCGCTGGCTCTTGCTGGAAGGCATTTCCCCAACCGCGCACGCTGTTCTTGAAAAAGCCGGCTACACGAATGTGGAAGTCCTGCCGGGTGCGCTTGAAAAGGATGCACTGATCGAGAGGCTGGACGACGTGCAGATGCTGGGCATCCGCTCCCGCACTCAGATCACCGAAGAGGTGCTTGAAGCTGCCGGAAGCCTGGTCGCCGTAGGTTGTTTTTCCGTCGGCACCAACCAGGTGGAACTGGAAGCCACGCTCATGCGCGGTATTCCGGTTTTCAATGCGCCCTTTTCCAACACAAGATCCGTCGCCGAGTTGACGATTGCGGAGATCGTCATGCTGCTGCGCGGCGTTTTTCCCAAGTCCATGGCGGCGCATGAGGGCCGCTGGCTGAAAAGTGCGGCCGGATCCCACGAAATCCGCGGCAAGACGCTCGGCATCGTCGGCTACGGCAACATCGGCACACAGCTTTCCAACCTTGCCGAAGCCATGGGCATGCGGGTCATTTATTTCGACATGGTCGACAAGCTGCAGCATGGCAATGTGGCCCCGACCGAAAGCCTGGATTCCCTGCTGGGCGCAGCAGATGTCGTGTCGCTGCATGTGCCGGATACGCCCGAAACCCGCAACATGTTCCGCGCCGAACAGATTGCAAAAATGAAACAGGGCGCATTCCTGATCAACAACGCCCGGGGCAATGTGATCGACATCGATGCGCTCGCGGAAGCCCTCCGGTCAGGGCATCTGGCCGGCGCCGCAATTGACGTTTTTCCGGTCGAACCGAAATCCAACAAGGACGAGTTCACCTCCCCCCTGCGCGGCCTCGACAACGTCATTCTGACACCGCATGTCGGCGGCTCCACCGAAGAGGCGCAGGCGCGGATCGGCGAAGAAGTCTCCAAACGGCTGGTTGAATATTCCGATGTCGGTTCCACCATCGGCGCCGTTGAGTTCCCCCAGGTACAGCTGCCCAAGGGCACAGACGCAACCCGCTTCATCCAGGTTCACCACAATGCACCGGGCGCGATGCGCACGCTGAACGACCTCTTCACCCGGCACAATCTCAATATCCACGCGCAGTTCATGCAGTCTCACAAGGACATTGGCTATGTAGTTCTTGATGTTGACAGTCCGGTTGCCGATCCGGTCAGTATCCTGGAAGAAATCCGTGCCCTGCCGAACACCATCCGCGCAAGGCTGCTGAACCGGGTCTGACGAAATTGGTACAGATCTGCGCTTAAAGAGCCCGGCGGTTGCCGGGCTTTTTTTGACGTTACCGATTATTCATTTGCATCGCCACGACGCACGCCCATCTGAGGGACCGGGGGACGGCCCCCTCAGGGTTTAAAACCTGGCGTTCACTCAATACGGGACGACCCGAGATGGAGAAATACCATGGCGTGGCTTTTCCTGTTCGCCGCTGGAATCCTTGAAATCGTCTGGGCCTTTGCGATGAAGGCGTCGGACGGATTTACCCGGCTGACGCCGACTCTCATCATGCTGGGCGCAATGGTTGCGTCGTTCGGACTGCTTGCCCTGTCAATGCGCACGCTGCCGCTCGGGACCAGTTATATGATCTGGACCGGTATCGGCGCCGTCGGCGCGTTCGTGGTCGGCTATTGGTTTTTGGGTGAAACAGTGACCATCCAGCGCGCAATCGCCGCCCTTTTGATCGTGGCGGGGATCGTCACGATGAAGCTCGCCTGAGCCTGCGGCTTCTGTGTCGTCGCTGGACTCAGACGTTCAAACCGGCGGCACACGCGCGAAATTCGCGCACGGCCGGGGCGGCGCCGTCAAGCGGGACGGCAACGGCCCGGTCGCCAAGGCGCGCGGTAGCAGTGTGATTGAATTCAAGTCCGTTCAAGACATTGCCGAAACCGCTGTCTGTAACCGTCAGGGTCGCGCCGCCGCCCGTAATCACATGCCGGTCGGTTGCTATCGTATTTCCTTGTGGGCCATCGAAGCGCATCGAAAAGAGCGGACCGCCCTGCCATGGGCTTTTCGGCGAGATCGCAATGGAATACTCCGGGATCGCCGGGTCAAAGGTGACACGGACGGAAGCGTTTTCCCCCTCATGGGTCAATTCACAAATCCGCCCCAGCTTGGCCTCCCAGGCCATGGCAGGTGCTGTCGTCAACAGCAAAAGAAAGAGCGCACGCAACATGTGGGCCAGCATAGCAGCTTGCGAAGCGACGTGCGCTGGAAATCGGGAATGTCGAATTGGCGCTCCCAAACTCAAGTCATTGCACCAGGTTTCTCAGACCTACATGGATGACCCAGCCCCTTACCCGGCGCGCCCGTAAAAACCGATACGCTCCTCATCCGAAAACAGAACTCCCGGCCGTTCAAAGAAGGAAAAAACGGCGATAATCCGCTCGACGTTGCCGTGAACCGGGGTCACGCGATGCGCCGTGTTTTTTCCTTTAAAGACATTGAGCGTGCCAGGTTCAAGCTCAATACGCGTCGGTGTCCGGCGGCCTTCGAGCAGATCTGCGACACCGTCGAAGTTGGGGTCTTTCTCGCTTCGCAGGTCCTGATCGTATTCAAAATCGCCACCGCGATCGGGTGACTGCAAAAGCAAGGTCGTGGTGAACTCGGACCGGTCGAAATGCCAATTCAGAGCTTCGCCTTCCGAGTAACTCATCACGTTCACACGGGCCAGCGGGTCCTCCATCGTAAAAAGCTCCGGCTTGTCCATGACAGCGGCCAGGAATTCCGCAAATGGTGGCCATTCGTAAAGCCGGATCAAGGCGGCCTCGCCCATCTGGTCCGCGCAGACGGTACGGTTCGATGTCTCGGCTTCCCGCAAAGCCGGATGGTCAGGGTCCAGACCCTCAATCGTTTTCGAGAAGTAAATGTTATGACGCCGAACGTGTGCAAAGGCCTGGTGTTCCAACACCGGCTTCAATGCGCTCACCTGATCGTTCAGCGCTTCAGAGCGGAAAAAGCCTGCCAGATTAAAGAACCCGTCTTCTGCCAAGCCTTCCCTGCAGGACTGAACAAGGTCCGACCAGGCCGCGCTTCCGCGCTGGTCGAGAGGATATAGGTCAAGATTGACCAGATCTCGCATGCGTCTGTCTCCTGCAGATGTTGAAACGTCGTGTGCGCCAAGGTTCATTCAATAAGCTATTTTGCAAGGACTGAAAGAGTTGATGCGGGAACAAACAGAGCAGCCGCCAGCGGCACTTTTTGCCGCGAGCGGCATCCATTGCTATAAATGGAACGGCAGGGCGTTGGGATTGGGCTAGCAAAATGTTCCGGCTGATTTGTGGGTGTCTGCTTTTTTTGTTTTCGGCATTGCCGGTCGAGGCTGCCAAGCGGGTCGCGCTTGTGGTCGGCAACTCCGCCTACGAGCATGTTGCAGAACTTGCCAATCCGGCTAACGACGCAGCCGACATGTCGGCGAAACTCAGATCGCTTGGCTTTACGGTCATTGAGGGCCGCGACCTTGGTCTGACGGACCTGCGCGGCAAGGTTCGGGAGTTTGTCAGCGCCCTGACAGATGCCGAAATGGGGCTGTTTTACTATGCCGGCCACGGCCTGCAGGTCAGCGGTGAAAACTACATCGCACCGGTAGACGCAAGGCTTGAAACCTTCGACGATCTGGATTTCGAAGCCTTGCCGATCGGGATGGTGCTCTCCGCCATGGAGCGCAAGACCAAGACCAATCTGGTGTTCCTGGATGCCTGCCGCAACAATCCCCTTGCCCGAAATCTGGCCCGTTCCATGGGAACCCGTTCTGCGGAAGTCGGACGCGGTCTGGCGCGTATCAGCAGCGGCGTCGGCACCCTGATCTCATTTTCCACACAGCCCGGCAACGTCGCGCTGGACGGGACCGGCCGCAACAGTCCCTTCACATCCGCTCTTGTCAAACACATCGGAACGCCCGGCGAGGATATCGCAAGAAGTCTTCGCAAGGTGCGCAACGATGTGCTGAATGCGACCGGCGGAAAACAGGTTCCGTGGGAGAATTCGTCGCTGACTGGCGACGTCATCCTGAACGCCAGCCTCTCACCAGCGACGACAGTCCAGATCCAGCCTCAGCCCGTCCCTGAGCCAGGTCCCAGCGTGGACGAGGTTGTTAAGGCTGCCATCAAGGTCAACACACCTCGTGGCTGGGATCTCTTGCGCCGGTCCCATGGATCATCGGTCATGGCGCGGCCCGATGTCTTGCGCGCCCTTTCAAAGGACGGGCAAGCTGGCCCGCCGGCTCAAACCCGCGAGGCGTCGCTTCGTCTGAGCACGCAACAGAAGCGACAGGTGCAGTCGGCCCTCAACGATGCCGGCTATACCGTGGGCAGCGCCGATGGTGTCTGGGGCTCCAGGACCAGGGCGGGAATTCGGGATCTTCAGGCAGATCTCGGAATGGAAAACACGGGCTTCGTCGACGAAACCGTGCTCGAGCATCTTGGGATCTCCCGTCCGGTCACACGCGATGACAGTACTTTTGCAAACGCAAAATTCGCCTGGAGTCACGACCCGGATGCACTGCGCCTTCTTGGCGAGGACGAGCGCATCGTTGAAATCGCCGAATGCCTCGGCAGGCGCAGGAGCGTTTACGGGCGCAGGGGAAACAGTCTCTATTTTGTTGTTATCAGCTCCAGCAGCTTCAGGGAGTACGTAACGCTGTTTGAGAAATGCGGCGGCTATCCGGCATCAGTTACGTCAAAAGCTGAAAACGACTTCATCTATTCCCTGATCGAGGACGAAGTCGAATTCTTCGAGTTCGGTTTCGACGCCAAAAATGGATACAGCTACAAGGGTGGTCCCTATTTCGGCATGCGGCAAGATCCGGTCGCACGCGAGCCTGACGGAGGCTGGCGCTGGTACAACGGCGAAGCGGTCGGTTACACGAACTGGCGTCCCGGCCGACCGAAGGAGAGCAAAAAGGGGCAGAACAATGCCCAGTACCACACGGACCGGAGGGGACGTGTGGATCTGAAGAAAACCGATGCCAGAGGCTGGTTCGACAATCGCGGCCATTGGGCTAAATCAGCCGTCATGGAAGTTGATTTCTGAAGGATTTCGAAGCTGGCGTCAAAAATGCCTGTTCGACCGGATCGACTTGGGCAGAGGTGCATGGTGTCCGGTGTTACTGACCAGAACGTGTTCCGCAAGCCGGTAGGAATTGATCTTGGCGGTGTTCTCATAAGGCTTCAGCTCGAAAACCAGAACGCTCTCCGCATCCTCAATGAGCTGCGGAAGCTCCTCCTCTTTGCACCAGTAATAGGTTGTCGCGAACTTCACGAAGAGCTGCCCCTTGTCGTGATACTGATGGATCCATTTCTTGTGATGCTCGCGCATCCGCTCCACGAAGTCGCGCTGATCGGATTTGACGATACCGATATAGATCGGCTTGAGCGCTCCCGTTGTGGCAAGGCCCCGGCTTGTGCGCCACCCCTCGATTGCCGACCGACGCCCTGGCTCGAAGCTGGTGTCTTCCAGGAACATGTAAATCCCGAAGAGCGAACTGTAGGTGTTGCGAAGCGAGGCCTTGACCTGAAAGCTGGTGGCTGAACCGCCGGTCGGCCCAGTTGTCAGGTTGCCGACAAAATCAAACCTCTGGCTCCATTTGAGCTCAATCTTCCGGTCCACAACAAGGCCCTCTGTCGATCTCAATGATGCTTCAAGACTACCTGAGAACTGCAACTTCAGGAAGAAAAACACGTCAAGGCAAGCAACGCCTCCAGGACTTATTGTCCGGTGGATCCTGAAGCCAGCATCAGCACCAGACGTGCTCGCGGCCCGAGATTTCTGAGAAACAGTCCTTCACAAAAGTCCCTTGTAACTCGTTGTGTCGGCTCGACCATACCGTTTAGTGTAAACCCAGAACCATCCCCACAAGCGCTGCCAAATTGGACGTTTCAACCTCCGAGAGGAGGCCTCCTCCACATCTGCGGCATTGAGCGCAATAAGATCGATGGTATCATCTGAAGTTGAGCGCGGCTCTGCCATTTTGACCTCATTGAAAACCCTGGTCTGAAGCTACAGACGACGCCATGGCCCTGCATGAAGAATGGATTGCCGCTGTCTTGCCCGAATGTGAATTCTCCTTGCCGGAGGCTTGCTGACCGATGATCTTTCGATTTGGCCGCTACGTGATTGACGGTGAAAGGCGCGAGCTCACCTGTGACGGCAAGGAAATCATGCTGCAGCCTCAGGCATTTTCACTCCTGGTCTATCTTGCCGAGCATTCCGGCAGAGTGGTCTCGAAAGATGAGTTGTTTGAAAAGGTGTGGCGCGGAAAGATCGTCGGCGACAGCACGCTCAACAGCCGCATCAATGCACTGCGTCGTGCATTGGGCGATGATGGCAATTCGCAGAAATTCATCAAGACTTTGCCGCGACAGGGGTACCGTTTTGTTGCCGATACCGAGATCACGAACCCGGAAAAACACGCCCCTGAGGCCGCCGAAAGTGAAGTTCCGCAGCGGCCTGGGCTCGAAACTTCTCCTCAGCTGAATACCGAGTCCCGACCGACCCTGGCCGTGTTGCCGTTCGAAAACATGTCAGGCGATCCTGAACAGGAGTATTTCGCTGATGGAATTGCGGAAGATATTCTCACCGCGCTTGGCCGTTTCGGCGGGTTCAACGTGGTGGCCAGGAGTTCGAGTTTTTCGTTCAAAGGGCAGGCAGTCGAGGTTCGCCAGATCGGCAAGGAACTGCGCGCCCGCTACATTGTTGACGGCAGTGTCAGGAAAGCCGGTAATCGCGTAAGAGTGTCCGCCGAACTCGTGGACACCACGACGGGCCAGCAGCTGTTTTCTGAACAATATGATCGGCTGCTGACCGATATTTTCCTGGTGCAGGACGAGATCACGCAACAGGTGGCCTTGGCGATAGTGCCGACGATTGAAAAGGCGGAAATCAGAAGAATTTCGGCGAAAGCACCGAACGGTCTTGCCGCGTGGGAAACCTGTCTTCAAGCTTCGGCACTCATATACAGAATGAAATTTCAGGAAATCCTGGAGGCAAGGCGGCTTTTTTCGAAAGCCATCGAACTTGATCCGGACTATGCCCGTGCTCATGTCGGCGAGGCGCTTTCCTACTCTGTTGGCTTGCGATTTTTCGACGAGCCTGACCGGGAGACCGGTCGACGGAATTTCATGGCTGCAGCAAGTCGTGCTGTTGAACTTGACCCTGAAGATCCAAAGGCCCGTATCCTCAAGGCCCTTGCACATATGTATGGCTCACCATCGCGTTCCGAATTGGCGATCAAAGAAGCCAGGGAGGCAACCAGGCTCAACCCGCATGACCCGCAGGCTTACAGCGTTCTGGGCGTCGCGCACGCGCTCGCCTCCGATCAGATCGAGGAAGGGATCGGGTGGATAGAACACGCGGTCCGGACCGGTGCGCGTGATCCCTTGTACCATCTGTATTTGAGCCAATTTGCGATTGCCCAATTATGCGCTGATCGATACGAAGATGCCGCCAACACGGCGCAGGAGGCCGTGCGCCAAAAGGATGGTTTCATCGAGTCTCACATAGCACTGGCCTCCGCGCACGGATACCTTGGCAAAGGTGATGAAGCAGACGCAGCGCTCGCGCAATTTTCAAACGATCCAATCGCCTTCGTGGAGAACCACATAGTCTTTTCCGAGAAGGTAAAGGGAAAGGTCATCGGGGGTCTCGAAATTCTCAGCCAGCAAAGATCCGCCAGTCATGCGCTTGAATAGCCGGCTTCAATCTCCCAAGCGCAGCGCGGTGCTCCCCCACTCGGGCCTGCAAGCCTGCCGTCAGCAGCCCTCGAACGAGTGTTTTCATTGTTTCAACGGAGAATGGGATGAAAAAGGGCTCCGAGCTCGACAAGTCACTCTTGGCTGCCATCGAACATTACCTGGACCAGTCAGGGAAATTGCTGAACCTTGTGACCGAGCATCCCGATACGGAAGAGCTGCTGGCCATTCAAATCGCGCCGGATGCATTCGATACAGGGTTCCACCTCGCGGTCGCGATACAATTCTCAGCACGTGCAATATGCCTTCCCGCGAGGCGCCCCATACCGGAAATCATCGAGCCCTGCACTCCGCAAAGCCTTCAGTCCTTGTATGAAGAGGTACGCCTTGCGGTTGGTTCAGCTCCGCCGATCGATTGGAACAGCAACGTCTCTCACATCGCCGGAAACGCAAAGCTGGAACAGAATGCGGGGGACTATGTCCTCCGCTTCGCCTACCCCAACATGCTCTTTCATTTCACGCAGGCTTATGCAGGTTTGCGGCATGCAGGACTGCAAATCGGCAAAGCAGATTTTGACGGGCTGCATCAATATTGAGACCTGGTTGGAAAGCCACAGCGCAAACGTTGAAAGTCCGTTTGAGAGAAGCTGTCGGTTTCGCCGAGCGTAGTTTCCTTAATGCACAAGCACATGCGCTGGTTTTTTCAGGACCTCCATTCAAGCAGTTTCCCGAGTGCGGCAGCATGCGTTGCAAGCGCTCCCTCGCGCAAAGTCGCGAGCACCAGTCTCCTTTCCGACAGCTTCGGCGATGGCACAGTCGTTACATCCTCAGTGCGGTATCGTTCGACGTCCGGCGCGGGGAGCAAGGTAAACCCGAGACCTGCGGAAACGCATTCCATGATCGCCTCAAGATTGTCCAGGACGATCGTCTCGGCGTGTTTCGGACGCTTGTGCTGCAACATCTCGTTTGCGATTAGCTTCCCGATCCCCGTATCCGGCATGAAGTGAAAGAAGGCTTGTTCTTTCAGCAGACCGTCCAGACCTGCCGTCAGGAGTGATTTGCATGCCGCAAACACCAACGGCTCTTTGCGAAGGACGAGCTCTGAAAGCGCGTCTGGCAACCCGTCAGCATCGGTCACGATGGCGGCATCGAGCTGCCCGTTCACCACTTTCGTCTGCAAGGCCTTCGAAAGACCGGTTTGCAGTTCAAACGATGCCTGCGGTGCGTGCCGCTTTGCATTTTCCAGAAAGGCCGGCAGAAGCCGGACTGCCGCTGTGGTTACAAATCCGATGCGGAAATGACCGACGAGTGTGGTGTCGGAACGGCAAATCTCCAGGAGGCTCTCCTCGCACTGAAGAAGCGGGACCGCCTCGTCAACGATCGATCGCCCGACAGGCGTCAGTCTCGGCGGCCGCATCGAACGGTCAAAAAGGTCAACGCCAAGTTCGGTCTCCAGTGCTTTCATCTGCATGGAAAGCGCCGAAAGCGTCATGTTCAGTTGTTCCGCCGCTTTGGCAAAAGAGCCGACTTTGGAAACGCGTACGAGAGTTTTCAAGGATCGTGTCTGCATAACTTCAGATTTCCTGTATTTCATATCAAGATTTATTCGATTGTTCTGAATTTCTGCAAGTGTATTCTGATGCCAGCCAAACTTGGGGGGCGCGCCTTGACCCATCCGTTAGTGAATGTCGCAAAAGAACTCGCACCACGATTTGAGCGCCGTGCGGCCGAATGGGACCGGTCGAGGGCGTATTGCTGGCAAAACATCGGTGAACTGGTCGATGCCAGAATCATGGGGATGTCGATCCCGAGGAAATACGGCGGACAAGGAGCCAGTTTTCTGGACGTTGCCATGGTGGTCGAGGAGATCGCCAAGGTCTGTACACTGACCGCACGGGTGGTTGTCGAGGCAAACATGGGCGGCATCAGTGCCGTTATGGGATACGGCAATCACGAACAGAAAGCGTTTTGCGCGCAACATGTGCTGGCCGGAGACAAGCCCGCGATCTGCATCACGGAACCAGATGCCGGGAGCGCGGCAACCGAGATGCGGACAACCGCGCAGAAGCGTGGAGATAGCTACATCCTCAATGGCACCAAGCATTGGATCACCGGTGGCGGGACCTCAAAGCTTTATCTCGTGTTTGCCCGCGTGTTGGACGAGGCCGGGATCGATCAGGGGATCGGTGGCTTCATTCTTTTTGCCGACCTGGCAGCCGGTGAGGTTCCTGACGGTTTCAGAGTGATGGGCCGCGAACAGACCATGGGGATCTGCGGCATGCCGGAAGCGGAGCTAAGGTTCGAAAACGTCGAGATCGACGGGAAATGGCTGGTGCAACCGCAATCCGGCTTGAAGCGTGGATTTGCCGAGCTGATGAACGCTTACAATTCACAGCGCGTGGGGGCCGGCACCATCGCCATGGGTGTCGCCGCCGGGGCACTCGAGCGCGCCAAACACTATCTCCTTCAGCGTGAACAGTTCGGGCGACCGCTCGCGGAGTTTCAGGGGCTTCAGTGGATGCTTGCCGATATGGACACGCAAGTTCACGCAGCCCGTCTGCTGCTCCATGAGGCCGCACGCTCACGTGGACCGAATGGAAGCCAGTACCCCGATATGACGATGGCCGCCCGGGCAAAACTCTTTGCCTCGGAAATGGCAATCAAGGTGGTCAGCGACGCGCTGCAGATGTTTGGTGCACGCGGCTACAGCGATTGCGAACCGCTGGAGCGAATGTATCGCGATGTACGCATGTTCACGATTGGCGGCGGTACTGCCCAGATCCTGCGCACGCAGATTGCCGGAAGTATCCTCGGCATCAAGACGCCGCAAACGCGTGACGGATACACGCGCCTCTCGGAAATGGAGCGCCACGCGGCTGTCCCGGATCGACGCTTTGCATGATGAAAGCAAAGGCTCGCGTTCGCTCTTTACTGCGCCTGAACACCTTTGATGCGCACGCTCGCACAAGCTAGGACCCGCTTTTCCCCAAACGATGCCTATTGACATTTCGAGGGCGTCCGTTCGAACTCATTGAGGTCAGCGCGAAGGTGGGGATTTAATGCATGTCTGAAACAGCAATTGCCCGCGCAGCGGCGCTGACCTGCTTTTCCGATCCTCAGGACATTACACCGCTGGACGGCGGCATCACCAATGTCAATCTTGTTGTGCGCGACGGCAGCCGCAAGTTTGTCGTTCGTCTCGGCAACGACATTCCCGAACACGGCGTCATGCGCTGGAACGAGCTCGCGCTCAGCAGAGCCGCAGAAGCGGCCGGCGTATCACCGGCTGTTGTTCACCAGGAACCCGGGGTTCTGGTACTGGACTTCGTTGAAGCAAAGACCTTCGAGGAAGCTGATGTCCGCGAGCCGGAAACCTTGACGAAAATCGTCGAACTGGTCTCCAGGGTTCACCGCGACCTGGGAAGCCATCTCACCGGGCCGATACTCGCCTTCTGGCCGTTCCAGGTGAACCGGACCTATGCAGCGCGCCTGAAGGCTGACGGGTCAGCACATTCGGCTTTACTTCCCGGCATGATGGAAAAACTGGCGGACCTTGAGAAAGCGGTCGGAGCCGTTGACCTCGTCGTTGGCCACAATGACCTGCTTGCCGCCAATCTGCTCGATGACGGGGACCGGCTCTGGCTGATCGATTGGGAATATGGCGGCTTCAACTCACCACTCTTCGATCTTGCGGGCCTTGCCTCCAATAACGGCTTGAGCGAAGAGCAGGAAGTAACGATGCTCGAGCAATATTACGAAGCTGCTCCTTCCGACACACGATGGCGCGCCTACAAGGCCATGAAATGCACGTCCTTGATGCGTGAAACCCTCTGGTCAATGACGTCCGAGATCCACTCCGAACTCGACTTTGACTACGCCGCATATACGAGCGAAAACATGGGCCGGCTGAACGCCGCGCTCTCCGAATTCCGTGAATTGTAAGACCAAGATCTGTTGACCTAGAGAGCCTGCATGTCACTCCCCTCCTCCTCGAAAATCATCGTCATCGGCGGCGGCATTGTCGGGTGTTCGACGGCCTATCACCTGGCGCAGATGGGTCAGGAAGTTCTGCTTCTGGAAAAGGCGGCGCTGACCTCCGGCTCGACATGGCATGCCGCCGGCCTCGTCGGTCAGCTTCGTTCCAACGCCAACATCACCCAGCTTCTGGGATACTCGATCTCGCTGTACGACAGGCTGGAAGAAGAAACCGGGCAAGCGACCGGATGGAAGATGAATGGTGGCCTCCGTCTTGCCTGCAACAAAGAACGCTGGACCGAGGTCAGGCGACAGGCGACGACGGCCCACAGCTTCGGTCTGGACATGCAATTGCTGTCACCCAAGGAAGCGCAGGACCTGTGGCCGCTGATGGATATCAGCGACATCGTCGGCGCCGCCTTTCTGCCGACCGACGGTCAGGCAAGCCCGTCCGACATCACCCAGGCGCTCGCCAGGGGCGCGCGGGCGGGTGGTGCAAAGCTCGTTGAAAACACGCCGGTACTTGAGATCCTGACAGATCGCGGAAACATGATCGGTGTCCGGACCGCGCAAGGCGACATTGCCTGCGAAAAACTTGTCCTGTGCTGTGGGCAGTGGACAAGAGAGCTTGCGGCGACGATCGGCGTCACGGTGCCGCTGGTGTCGGTGGAGCATCAGTACATGATTACGGAGGCCTTTGGCGTGCCTTCCAATCTGCCGACCCTGCGCGACCCGGACCGGCTGACCTATTACAAGGAAGAGGTTGGCGGCCTCATCATGGGCGGATATGAGCCCAATGGCATTCCCTGGGCGATCGAAGGGGTCCCGGATCCGTTCGATTACCAACTTCTGGACAGCAACTTCGATCACTTCGAACAACTGATGGAACTGTCGTTGCCGCGCGTGCCGGACCTTGAAAGGGTCGGCATCAAGCAGCTGGTCAACGGACCAGAGAGTTTCACCCCGGACGGCAACTTCATACTGGGTGAAGCGCCTGAAATGGCGAACGTCTTCATCGGTGCGGGTTTCAATGCCTTTGGCATTGCGTCTGGCGGCGGCGCCGGTATGGCGCTGGCCGAATGGGTCGCCAAGGGTGAACCGCCATTCGATCTCTGGCCGGTCGACATCCGGCGCTTCGGGCGGCCCCACACCGACACGGACTGGGTGCGAACCCGGACGCTGGAGGCCTACGGCAAACACTACACGATGGCCTGGCCATCGGAAGAACACGAAAGCGGCCGGCCCTGCCGCCGGTCGCCGCTCTATAACCGGCTGAAAGCGGATGGCGCGGTTTTTGGAGAAAAGCTCGGCTGGGAACGGCCGAACTGGTTCGCCGAAGCCGGTGAAGAAGCGCGTGACATCTATACGTTCGAGCGGCCGAACTGGCACGGCCCGGTCGGACGGGAACATAGAGCCGCACGCGAGGCCGCTGCCCTTTTCGACCAGACGTCTTTCGCAAAGTTTGTCCTGAAAGGCGCGGATGCCGAGGCCGCGCTCGGCTGGATCGCAGCCAACCGTGTCGACAAACCGGTCGGGTCGATCAGTTACACGCAAATGCTGAACGACCGCGGCGGAATTGAATGCGATCTGACCTGTGTCCGTGCGGCCATTGATGAATACTACATCGTCACCGGGACCGGCTTTGCCTCACATGATTTCGACTGGATCCGGCGGAACATTCCCGCTGGTCTGAATGCGCAGCTTCTCGACGTCACATCTTCAAACTCGGTTCTGTCGCTGTTCGGACCAAAGGCGCGCGCCATTCTTTCTGCCTGTACGCGGGCTGATCTCAGCAACAGCGCGTTTCCCTTCGGCCAGGCGCAGCGGATCGGAATTGCCGGCTGTCCCGTTCTCGCACTTCGCATCACCTATGTCGGCGAACTCGGCTGGGAACTGCACCTGCCGACCGAGTATGCACAAACGGTCTATGACGCCCTGCACGAGGCCGGCGAGCCATTCGGTCTGCGCAACGCCGGTTACCGCGCGATTGAAACGTTGCGCCTGGAAAAAGGTTATCGCGCCTGGGGGGCCGATATCGGTCCGGACCACACGCCGGACGAGGCCGGGCTTGGCTGGGCCGTTAAGCTCAGGACCAAGACAGACTTCAAGGGCCGCAGTGCCGTCGAGCAACAGCGCAAGACCGGCGTGAAGAAAAGGCTCGCAACCTTTACGGCCGATGGCGACGTCATCCTGTCCGGCCGCGAAACAATCTACCGCAATGGAGAAAGGTGTGGCTGGCTGAGTTCAGGTGGCTATGGCCACACCGTCGGTAAGAGCATCGGGATCGGTTACGTGCGGCATCCGGACGGCGTTACAAGAGATCATGTGCTGTCCGCGGACTATGAGCTTGAGGTCGGAACGGAACGGGTCAAGGCGGCCGTTTCGCTTGATCCGCTCTATGATCCGAAAATGGAACGGATCAAGGCCTGACGAGATCGGTCAGAACGCTTCAGTCCGCTGCACAACAGGTGCCCGTGCCGCCGAAACGGACGTTCGCGGAGTTGACCCCGAACGTCCGCTGTCGGCCGCTGCCGGCCAAATCTTAACCTGCAAAACCTGTTGGCCACCCAGACACGGAACCTGTTGTCGCTCTCAGACCAGGCCGAAAGGGCTTGATGTTTTCACAGAACCGGATCGATCACCAGTAACAACCGGGCCGCTGTTCCCGCTTCCGGGTCGGGTGACCTGTGAAGGAGACCTGTGCGTTCATCGCCAGGCCAGGCGCCGCCGCGGAACAATGCGGCAGCTCCGCGTCCTACCTGCCGAATGCTGGAAGGGTCCGCTTCCAGGCCGGCCGGGACATATTCCGTACCAGCTCCACGATACGTGCACAGCAATCGCGCCGGAACATTGTCGACATGAAACTTCGGGCACATGACCTCGTCGGTGACATCAAGGCGTATTTTCACGTGATCCACGTCGAGCGATTTTGCCAACATGAGAGCGAGCGCACCGATGTCGCCGGTCAACATGTCCATTTGCGGACCGGGCTTTATCTTTGCTTCCTCACAGGCTGCGATTGCTGCTGCTTCTGCCAGATGAACAGGGACGACGGTCCGCAGTTCCGGCAGATTTTCCATGGGCAAACTGTCAACCCAGGCTTCAAACTCCTTGTCGCACGAGCGTGTCCAGATCGCCGCAGCAACGCCTGGGCTTGCAATATCGCCAAGAACGTCCGGATCACGCCCCATCAGGACATCCTGGGCACGCCGCTGTGCGGGAGCATAGGATTCAGCCAGGCTCATGCGGCATGCTCCGCGCGGCGAAAGACAGGAAATGGATCCGGCAGGCCGGAGAAAGCAGCCAGGTCGTCACCGTCCTCTTCTTCGATCAGACAGGTGTCCAGCATGGTCTTGATCATGGGCCAGTCAATACCTGCACCGATGAAGACGATCTCCTGCCGGCGGTCTCCGAACGGCTCGACCCAATGAGACTTAGCATACGCACGCGCCCGTTCGTCGTCCGGCCAGCGGTTTATCGGAACCGATGCCCACCAGGTGCCGAGCGGTGCAATGCTCGAAAGCGCGCCTGCCAGTGAAAACTCAAGAACCCATTCCGGGCGACTGCCGATCCAGAAATGGCCTTTTGCCCGGATCACGCCCGGAAGCTGTCCGTTGAGAACCTCGTGGATTTTCTGCGGGTGGAACGGCCGGCGCGCCCGGTAAACATAGGACGCGACACCGTATTCCTCAGTTTCCGGCACATGGTCGGCAAAACCATAAAGCTCCTTCGCCCACAGCGGGTGCTCGTGCGCCTTTTCGAAATCGAACATTTTCGTGTCGAGGATCTCGGAAGGTGCGATCTCGCTGTAGTCCGCCTCCAGGATCTTGGCATCCGCGTTGAGGCTGCGAATGATCTTGCGGGCGGCATCAACCTGATCCGGGGTCGCTGCGCTGACCTTGTTCAGAACCACAACATCCGCAAACTCGATCTGATCGGTGAGAAGATGCACGAGCGTGCGCTCGTCTTCTTCTCCCATCGTTTCACCACGATCATGCAGGAAATCGTGGCTCGAATAGTCCTTCAGCAGATTGACCGCATCGACGACCGTCACCATCGTGTCCAGCCGGGATACGTCAGACAGGCTCTGACCGTATTCGTCCCTGAATTCGAAGGTTGCGGCGACCGGCAGGGGTTCGGAAATGCCAGTGGATTCAATGAGCAGGTAATCGAATTTCTTCTCTTCAGAAAGTCGCCTGACTTCATTCAGGAGGTCATCGCGCAGGGTGCAACAAATGCAGCCGTTGGACATCTCGACCAGTGTTTCATCCGTCTTGCTGAGCTCTGCTCCACCTGATCGCACGAGATCGGCATCAATGTTCACTTCCGACATGTCGTTGACAATGACCGCGACCTTGAGGCCTTCGCGGTTGTTGAGGACACGGTTGAGCAGCGTGGTTTTTCCGGCTCCCAGAAAACCGGAAAGAACGGTTACGGGCAAACGGGTATCTGGCATGGAAACTCCTGGCTAGACAGATTTGTAATGTTATTACGTTACTATCTTATCGACCCTTCAGCGGCAAGACGCTTGTTCGGGTTTCACAGTCATCTGATTGGAGGGCTATTGCCTGCGTTTTACGGTCAGAAAGGCACCTACAAATTCGGCAAATGCGACGATATGCAGCCTCTTCTTGCTCCCGAAAACACTTACGCTGCGCAACAGGATTACCTGTGCGGCACATTCTTGCGTAAAAGGTTGATCGCAACAGCTGGAAAAGCAACGCAGCCATGTCGGAAACTCTGGGCGAAAACCTGATCGTCTTCGACGCCGAGTGCATCATCTGCTCCGGCTTTGCACGCTTTATGGCGGAACGTGACAGGAAGGCCGGCTTTCGATTTGTCAGCGCACAATCCGCAACCGGGCGCGCGCTCTACGAAAAACACGGCCTCGACCCGGATGACTGGGATACGAACATCGTCATTCTGGACGGCAAGGCCTACACCAAAATGGCATCCTTTGCGGCAGCGATGCGAAGCATTGGCGGACCATGGGCCCTTCTTGCAATCGTTGACTTACTCCCCAAATCCCTTGCGAACTGGCTTTATGACCGCATTGCCCGGAACAGGTATACGTTCGGCAAGAGATCCTGCCCCTTGCCGTCCAAGGACTTGAAGAACCGGCTCGTGGAGTGACCCGCAAACTTTTAAAGGAGCGCCCGGTATCAGGCGCGTATCATGAAAGCAGACCCGGTGAACGTGCATAGCGCGACAGAAGAAGAGACAACACCGTGCCTGTTCAAACAGGCGTTGGGGGCTGACTATTTTGCGCTGCCTGAACCGGTCCGCGACCTCCATGAAGTCTCCAGCAGCCGTACTTTTCGGGGCACTGCAGATGTAACGCGCGGCAATTCCGGACTTGGAAATCTGGTTTGCGCTCTGGTCGGGTTTCCACCTGAGGCGAATGACGTGCCGGTAAACGTTGCAATTGAACGGCGTAGTGAAAAGGAGCACTGGCAACGCACGTTCGGCAAAAAGACCTTCGCATCCGTGTTGTCGCTGCGAGGCGCCAATGGTGGCGGTCACATATGCGAGCGTTTCGGAGCGCTCGAATTCGACATTGATCTCGAATTTGAAAACGCCCGCCTGCACTATCCGGTGAAACGCGCGCGAGGCTTTGGCATACCGTTGCCTCGATGGCTTGTGCCCGTCAGCCAGGCGAGCGAGTTCGAAGAGAACGGACGTTTCAACTTCGATGTCAAAGTCTCGCTGCCCGGGATCGGAATGCTGGTCCGATATCGCGGCGTCCTGACACCGGACGACAAAGACGTCTAAGGCACCGCGCCGCTTCGGTGAGCCAACCACCAACATCTCCTTGCTGAAAAAATGCTGAAACACTGCAGGCCCTCTCCCGGGCTGTGTCCCTACCCTCGGTTCAGTCTTTTTCAGGAGGTTTCATGTCGAACGATGATTTCCAGCCATGGCAATGGCTCCTGCGGGACAGATTGCGCTTTCTAATCATCCTGGAAAGCGCTGCTGCAGGTTTCCTGGTTGCGCTGACGTTGGCTTTTGCGCTTGGAACAGGGGGCGCCGACGCAGACTTCCGTTTCAACCCGCTTGGTGTCGCAATACTGGCGTCATTTGGAGGTGCCGCTTCCGGGTTGTTCCTGTCAGGGTGGTTCGGACGTCCCGGCAAGGCAGGATGGGTGTTCGCGACGCTGGCAGCATTCCTATCCCCCTCTTTGGCTGGTGCAATCATTGGTACCTTCATCGCACCGCTTGCAGGTACAGCCTTCGGCGCTGGAATGGCGCTGTTGAGCTTCGTCCATGTCCAGTCTTTCGCGGTCTGGCTTTTCTGTCTTCTGGCCATGCATTTGCAGATACGATATCTGCGCCAAAGAGATCCCTCCCAGCGCAAACCATCACCGGACGTTTTCGAATAGCCGCAAACGCCCGGCACTCAGCGCGCGCCATTCTCGTGTTGCGGCCTTTGGACGGTTGCCCGTCTCCTGCCGAAGCAAAACATTGTCTCTAGAGACAATTTCTCGTTTGACTTCAATGACTTTTGGAACAATCTTGACTCCCTGACCCAATCTCTTGAATCGGATTCTGAACCGCCTCAACCGGACGAACAATCATGCCTGCCGTCTCGCGCCTCTCCGTCAACGTCAATGCCGTCGCCATGCTGCGCAACCGCCGCGATCTGCCGTGGCCCAGTGTGACAGGGTTGTCCGCCATCGCGATGGAAGCAGGTGCAAAGGGTGTCACCGTTCACCCGCGTCCGGACGAGCGGCACATCCGCAAGACCGATGTCTTTGAGCTTGCAGAATTGCTGGAGGACAGGTTTCCGAACAAGGAGCTGTGCCTGGAAGGATATCCGTCCGCTGATTTCCTGAAGCTGGTTGAAGACGCCCGGCCCGAACAGGTTCTGTTTGTACCGGACGATCCGGACCAGTCCACATCGGACCATGGCTGGGACTTTTCAAAAGATACCGGCAAGCTTGAGACAGCAATCGCCGCGTCCAAGGAATGGGCCGTCACTGTGTCGCTGTTCTGTGATCCCGATCCCGGTGCCCCCGAGCATGCTGCCCGGCTCGGCGCCGAGCGGATCGAGATCTATACCGGACCCTACGGGGCCTGTTACGACGATCCGGGCAAGGCCGAAAAGGAACTTGAGCGCATTGCGCTCACGGCAGAGGCCGCAAGGGAATGCGGTCTTGGCGTCAATGCGGGACACGACCTCACCGTGGCCAACATTCCTGCCCTGATTGCCCGGGCCCCCTTCATCCGTGAAATGTCCATCGGTCACGGCTTCACCGCAGATGCGCTGATCCATGGATTTGCCGAAAGTGTCAATCGGTTCCGGCGGTCAATGGGGGAGCTCTAGGGTACGGACTCATAAATGAAGTCAATTTGGTTTGGATCGTTTTGACCAGCGGCAAGGAGCGAAAGCGCAGGAAATGTGGTTCATTTTCAAGCCTTTCGCGACGAAGCAGATGGCCAAAACGGCCAAATCCGAAGGACGGCAAAATGGCTTCATTTATGGATCCGTACCCTAGGGTACCCAGTGAAGCTAAGTCATGCCGGTTGCTTCAGGAAAGCTTCGAACGCTTTGGCCTCAGGTGATGGCAGCCGGTCGCGGACAAGGCATCTGAGGACGACGCAGCCGAAGTCAGCCCCGGGAAGAATGTTCAAAAGACCACCCTGCCGCAAATCCAGGACAACCGCGGCTTCGGTCACGAGAACAAATCCAAGCCCTTTTCGCGCCATGGCGATTGCCGCGTCCCGATTGTTGATCTCGATCGCGCGTTCAAATGCCATCTGGAGGACCTTGCCACGGGCGCCATATCGGATGTCGACCTGCTCGACGCCGAATGCCTTCAAAAACGGTAGCCCGACAATTCGCATCGCGTCGTTTTCACGTTGGATTTCCGGTAAGGCCGCGGCCACGGCAACCAGCGGCAGCCTTTCAAATCCATGTTCGACGGCACCAGGTGGCACATAGGCCGCCCGCACGGCTATGTCGAACGAACTCCCCTTCAGGTCGGTAACGCTGTCACTCGCCTCGATTGTGAAATCGACGTCAGGATGCTCTTTTTGAAATCTTGCAAGCCGCTCCGGCAGCCAGTGTGCCGCCAGCTCGACAGGCAGAGTAATCGCGATCCTGCCTGAAAGCGGCTTGTCCCGGGCGACGGTTTCCATGGCTTCGCGCGCTGCTGACAGCATGTCTGTCACCGCGACGTAGAAGCGCTCTCCGGCTTGCGTCAGTTCCAGTTTGCGCGTCGTGCGCACCGCAAGCGTTACCTTGAGTTCATCTTCAAGGTCGGACAGCGCTTCGGATACAACAGGAACGGAGACACCGAGTTGCTCCGCGGCTCCGCGAATGGATCCGGCTTCCGCGATGGCCGCGAAATAGGTCATCCGCCGCACCGCTTGCGCTGATGGTAAACCTGAATTGTTCGGCATTTCCAAACTATAAATTCGTTTTTTCTTATCTACCGAATAATCATTCCCCCACCCAGATTGCAAGCATCCGTTCACTCAAAGGATGCACCCATGTTCAAGACCACTTTGAAATCTGCTGTTATCGCTACCGCTCTCGCAACAGCTCCAACGATCGCCCTCGCCGACGATATGGACGTCGTCAAAGCCTTTTATTCCGACCTCCTGACCACACCGGCCGATGTTAAACTGGAGGACGTGCGCTCGGTTATTTCGGAAGACTGGGTCACAACACCCGCCCCGCGCAATGGTGGCACCGGTGCGGAAGGGTTCTACGAGACGCTCAAGGGTTTCGGGGCAATCATTCCCGACCTCAGCTGGGAGCCGCAGGAAATTCTGCAGGACGGCAACCGTTTCATCGTTCGCGGCCGGGCTACTGGAACGCCAGAGGGGCCGTTTTTCGGCATCGATCCGGCGACCGGCAAGAGCTTCGACATCATGTCGATCGACATTCACACAGTCGAGGATGGAAAGATCGTCAAGTCTTATCATGTCGAGGAATGGGCGACTGCCATTCGCCAGCTGACTGCGGAGTAAACAGCATCAGATGCCACCGTCCGCGCTGCCGTCAGCGCGGCCGGTTGGCTTTGCTGCAAGTGCCCCGAACGCGACACGGCATGCCTGTCAGAGACCTAAAATACACCTGCCTCACTCCCGGCATACGACAATCCTCTCAAAATCACTGGGCCGATTTAAGCCTGTCTTTACATGCTGCAGTTTAAGTGGGCTGTCGTCTGGAGGACACTATGCTCGCAGTCATCAATCCATGGCACGGAAAAATCGGGCGGACCTATTGGTGGCTGTCTCAACTTGCCATTTTCTGTCTTGGTATCGGCGGCCTGGTCGCAACAATTCTCCTGTTCGCGGATCTGAACAGCGACACAGACGTTCGAAATTCCGGGGAGCAAGCGGGAATTGCCGTGACAATCCTCGCCGTCATTTACATGAACCTGTGCACGTGCCTGAACAGACTGCGCGACTCCGGTCGCAGCGGTATTTGGTACCTCAGTTTCCTGTTGCCGACGGTCGGGACCGGCTTGATGGTATACTTCTGCGGCATCGAAAAGCACCCGGGCCGTTTCACCTCCGAACCGCCTCGCGGCACCTTCGGCCAAACAGCGCCGGGCAAGGCCCCGCATAGACCGTCCCCGGCGACATCCTGGGGAAACCCCTCAAAGCCGTTCGGGCGCCGCGATCGCAATGTCGCTTGAGCATCGCCTCGTGCGAGCTGACCAGGATATTCAGGCCGCTTCTGCCCGCTTCATCTTCTGGTGTTCATCCTCGACAAGCCCGATTTTCCAGTAGCCCGAAATGTAGGTGTCCTTCTTGGGGAGCTTTCGGTCATTGTGCAGATAGTCGCGCAACGCCCTGATCACCGAGCTCTCGCCGGCGATACAGGTCTGCACCACGCCGGGCCGCCAATCGAGCGCCTTGATGAAATCAACCTGTGCCGATGACGGTGCGTGCGCATCCGGGTGGATCAACCACTTGATCTCGATCCCCTCCGGCGTGCTGATCTCCCGAATGTCGTCCTCCGACGGGACTTCGAAAATGGCAATACCCTTTGCGCTGTCCGGCATGGCTTCAAGCGTCGCTTTGGCAACCGGCATGGCCGACAGATCCGCAGCCACCAGGTACCAGTCGGCATAAAACTCGGTCATTTTTGGCTGGCTCGGCCCGAAAAAACCCAGGAAGGATCCCGGTTTCGCGGTCTGGGCCCAGCGCGTGGCCGGTCCTTCGTCACCATGAGCGACAAAGTCGATGTCGAGTTCCCTGCCCTCCTCGCGGAAAGCGCGCACCGTATAGGTCCGAACCGGATGGACCTTTTCTTCCGGTCCGTCCGGGGCGAAGTAAGCGTCGAAATCGTCCCGGCTCTCACCGTCGCGCGGCAGCACCAGTTTGCAATTTGCGCCTTCGTGATTGAGCGGAAACCCCTCCAGTTCCGGACCGGCAAATGTGACGCGGATCATGTGCGGACTGAGGGATCGCACCGACTGAACGGTCAGGATGCGCGGGCGGCGTTTGGGTCTGCTGGCCAAGGGAAACCTCTAAAGATGACTCAATTTCTCAAGATTTAGCGATTGCGAACAGAATATGGAAGACCCTTGCTGTTCGAAGTTGCCGAACAGTGCGTCACCCCATCAGCGAAAATGCTCTGATCAGGCGCAGATGATATGGAAACGATCAAAAAAAAGCCCGCCGATTGGCGGGCTGTCTAGTGTCAGGCTTCATAAAATGTGGAGGTAATGGCAAGTTGAGAACTATCTCAGGATCAGTTGCGGATGATCGGCTCTTTCAGATCTTCCGGCTTCTTGTCCTTGATGATTTCCCAGTTGAGGGTCGCGTTCTTGATGTGACCCGGAATGTCTTGCTCGAACCGCTCCTGAACTTTTGCAGAATTGTTCAGGTAGAGCTTGCCGTCGACGATCGACCAGGCTTCCGGAACGACCGGCACCTTGAACCCCATGGCAGCGCCAAAGGCGCAGAAGCCGCCATATTGCGGTGCGTATTTCGCAGGATCGGCAGCAAATTTATCGCGGTTTTCGGCGGACGAGAATTTCCAGGTCACGTCGTCATACTCAACGGTGTATTCGTCAGTGCCGGCAACCGGCTTGCCTTCGGTGAAATAGGCGACGGGGTCGGTGCCACCGATGGCTGCGCCACCCTTGGTGAAGGTGGTGATTTCGTCAGCGGACGCGGTGAAGGCGGCTGCCGAAAACAGGGCCGTCAGGCCCAGAAGGACGGATTTTGAGGTGTAAAGCGGCATGGACGTCTCCATAGGAGGTAAAGAAGGCGGTCTCCGCGCGGCGCATTCCCGCACCGTGCTGGTGCAAACATGTCTCTTGACGCGTTCAATGGCCAATAACCTTTGATCACAGAGACGAAATCAGATCGCTAGAAATTTGTGAGTTGACGGTTGCAACTGTGACAAATTCACGTGCCCGGAAGCCCAGAGAAGGGTGATGGATCGCGCGGCGCAACAAGGCCAAGCACCAGGTAGATCGCGCGTTCAATGTCTTCTTGGCTGATCCTGCCACCTTGAAGCAGCAGCCGAAAATAGACCAGGCCAAGCAGGAGATCGATCCGCATTTCCATGTCCGCTTCAAAGGGCGTTGCAATCAGGATCTGGCGCAGGGCCAGCCGCTGCACCGCTTCCATATCCTGAAACACCGGGGCAAACGCTGCGTCTGTCCGATGTGATGCGAGCGCGTGGAGCGCCGCACCAAGCGGCGTCTCCTGCAACAGTCCCACAAGCCGGCTCAGGAACTGGCGCAGGTCTTCCGCAACGCTGCTGCGTTGAGGAGGTGCAGGTTCGAGCGCTTCGAAGCCTTGGGCAACGGCCGCGGCGATCAAGTCAGGCTTGTCGCGATAGCGTCTGTAGATGGCCTGTTTGCTGGTTCCGGCCTTTTCGGCAATTCCGGCGACCGTTGTCCTGCCAACGCCTTTCGCCGCAAGCTCGGCAAGGGTCGATTGGAGCAGGGCCTTGGTCACGCGATCTTCTCGGGGACGGCCGCGAGACCGCGTTTCATTCGTAGTCGACAAGCTCATGGTGAGTGCTGCGATATTATCGGTTCTACTTGGTACCGAATATCAGCATTTTTTGGCGATTGCCATGATGGTTTTGGCCCAACGGATCTCATTTCCCTGTAAAAGCAAGCCAAACGGGCCTGATGGTCCGGATGCATTTCCCGAAGACAAGCGCCGGCGATTGCCCGTACGGCGCGTGTCCAGTTCAAGTGAGGAACCTATGTCTGTTGATACCGATACGGTAAAGCGCGTTGCCCGGCTGGCGCGCATCAAGGTCAGCGAAGAAGACGCCACGCGCATGACCGGTGAATTGAACACCATTCTCGGTTTCGTCGAGCAGCTGGACGAAGTGAATATCGACGGCGTCGAACCGCTCACCTCGGTTGTCGAGCAGTCAATGAAAAAGCGCACTGACGGTATCACCGACGGCAACAAGGCAGACGACATCACGCTGAACGCGCCGGCCTCAGAAGATCATTTCTTCATGGTGCCGAAGGTCGTTGAATAAGCGGGACCTCTGACAGGATGCCGAACCACTCGACAGCTATTGCGATCGAAACGCCTTTGTCGGCCGACATGGGCGAGATGATCCGTGAGCTGAACGAGTTGCTTTTGACTTTGTCACCGCCCGAAGCCTGCTACCACATGTCGGTAGAGGAAATGGCGGGCAAAGCAACCACCGTGTTCGTTGCCAGGGTCGATGGCAAAGCCGCTGCCTGCGGCGCACTCCACCGGCACGACGGCGGTGTTGCAGAAGTCAAACGCATGTACACCCGCCCGGCCTTTCAGGGACAGGGCCTCGGCAGTGAGATCCTGAAGCGTATTGTGTCCCTCGCCCGTTCGGAAGGCTTTTCAAGCCTCGTCCTGGAAACCGGCGACAAGCACCCTGCGGCCTGGAGGATTTACGAGCGCGCCGGCTTTTCCCGTTGCGGGGCCGTGCTCGATTATCCCGACAGCCCATATTCCATTTTCTATTCCCGGTCCCTTGAGACCGATGGAGACACCCACTCATGACCGATCTGACCAAACTCACCATTGCCGAAGCCCGCAAGGGACTGAAGGAAAAGGACTACACCTCGCTCGAACTCACCGAGGCCTTCCTGTCGAACATTGACGAAGCCAACAAGCAACTCAACGCCTATGTCGCCGTCACCGCAGACAAGGCCCGCGAGATGGCCAAGGCCTCCGATGCCAAACTTGCAAGCGGCGACGGCGGCGTGCTGGAAGGCATCCCGCTCGGCATCAAGGACCTGTTCGCTACCAAGGGTGTCCACACCCAGGCCTGCAGCCACATTCTGGACAGTTTCAAGCCAGCTTATGAATCGACCGTCACGTCCAACCTGTGGGCAGACGGTGCCGTTATGCTCGGCAAGCTCAACATGGACGAATTCGCCATGGGCTCGTCCAACGAGACGTCTTACTACGGCGACGTCATAAACCCCTGGCGCAAGAAGAACTCCAACCAGGACCTTGTTCCGGGCGGGTCTTCCGGCGGCTCGGCAACGGCTGTTGCCGCCCGGCTGTGCATGGGTGCAACGGCGACCGACACGGGCGGCTCCATCCGACAGCCTGCTGCCTTTACCGGAACAGTCGGCATCAAGCCGACCTATGGACGCTGCTCGCGCTGGGGCATCGTCGCCTTTGCCTCGTCTCTCGATCAGGCCGGCCCGATCGCCCATACGGTGCGCGACAGCGCCATCCTCTTGAAGTCCATGGCCTCGATCGACCCGAAGGACACGACCTCGGTCGATATCGAAGTTCCCGACTACGAGGCCGCCATCGGCAAGTCGGTCAAGGGTTTGAAGATCGGTATTCCCGCCGAATACCGCATGGATGGCATGCCGGACGAAATCGAGGAGTTGTGGCAGCAGGGCATTGCCTGGCTGAAGGACGCAGGTGCTGAGATCGTCGAGATTTCCATGCCGCACACAAAGTACGCCCTGCCCGCCTATTACATCGTCGCACCTGCGGAGGCGTCTTCCAACCTTGCCCGCTACGACGGCGTTCGCTACGGCCTGCGCGTGCCGGGCAAAGACATTGTCGAAATGTACGAAAACACCCGTGCCGAAGGCTTCGGTGACGAGGTCAAGCGCCGTGTGCTGATCGGCACCTATGTGCTCTCCGCCGGCTATTACGACGCCTACTACCTGAAGGCCCAAAAAGTGCGCACATTGATCAAGCGCGACTTCGATCTGGCCTGGGCGAACGGTGTCGACGCGATCCTGACCCCGGCAACGCCTTCAGCCGCTTTCGGCGTTGCAGATCAGGACCTTCACGCCGATCCGGTCAAGATGTATCTGAACGACATCTTCACCGTGACCGTGAACATGGCCGGTCTTCCTGGCATTTCCGTTCCGGCCGGTCTCGACAAGGAAGGCCTGCCGCTCGGCCTGCAGCTCATCGGCAAACCGTTCGACGAGGCAACACTGTTCCAGGTCGGCCAGGTCATCGAGGATGCCGCCGGTTCGTTTGAGCCGGAGAAGTGGTGGGGCTGATATCATTTGCCTTGGCTCTCTCTGCCTGAGAGGGCTAAGGCAGATTGTTGCCGTCAAATGGGCAGAGCGCGAAACTGCTCACCAGCGTCTCGCCTTGGCTGACGCTGAGCGGTTCGCCATTGCTTGGTCCAAGGCAGACCAACGGAAACGGTTCTTTGCAGGCAAACAGCACATGATCCTGATGCTGTGAAATAGCGAGCCCGGCTCTGCGCGGTTCGCTGTAACCGTCGAGTTTGCCGACAATGGCAGTTTTTGCAGGCTTGCTGCCAAGGGCCTCGGCAAAGTCGACTTCTTCAGCGTTCAAGAAGATCTGCGTGCCAGAAAAAACCGGACCGAAGTCGCGCCGGAAGCGGA
>Ga0207422_1002042_pt1 | contig 30741 bp, 29 predicted proteins | sample MarCyaLeptolynsp_FD_187757 | JGI IMG/M metagenome (GOLD analysis project Ga0207422, IMG submission 187757) | Marine cyanobacterial communities from Panama - species 1 Leptolyngbya sp. (SPAdes) | ecosystem: Environmental > Aquatic > Marine > Unclassified | place: Panama: Panama City | collected... | reverse complement strand
AGCCGCCACCTGCATGTAGCGCGGTATCTTCTTCGTCACAGGTGGATCGGCGTCAGCCAATTCGTTCTCCGATTCCCAAAATCGAGCTGGAGCACCGCTCTATGAGCGAACCGCTGCTCTCGCAACTGTCACGCCGCCTTATGCGCACTATTGAATCCGATGATCGGGTGCGCGCGCGGCTGCATTTGCTCGATTGGCTGGCCTGCGTGGCGGGTGCCAGGCAGTCTCCTGCTGTCAGAGCTTCGAGCAAATGCACTGAGGCCGGTTGGGAACGCACTGCCTATGCTGGGAACGTGCTGGAAATGGACGACGTTCATCGCACTGCGCTGCTCCACCCTGGCCCGGTGGTCTGGGCGGCGGCGATGAGCTTGCCCGCGGCCTCGATGGATCAACGACTGGATGCAGCCATCCGCGGCTACGAAGCGATGATCGCAATCGGTACGGCACTGGATGCTCATCACTATGCGCACTGGCATCCGACCACGACCGCTGGCGTGTTTGGCGCCAGCGCGGCGTTTGCTTCTCTGCTTGGGCTTGATGCGGGTGATTGCGCGCATGCGATGGGCAATGCGGGTTCGGTCAGCGGCGGTTTGTGGCATATGCGGCACGACGATGTCCTGACCAAGCAATGGCATGTCTATCACGCGGTTCGCACAGGTCGCGACACGGCGATCCATGCGAGCGCGGGCGTGACAGGACCATCTGCTGTCTTGGAGGGCCCACAAGGCCTATTCTCCGCGACAACGCGCGAGCCCGGCACGCTCCCGAACTCCGACAGCTGGTTGATCCATGGCGTCAGCTTCAAGCCATTTGCCGCCTGCCGCCACGCACATCCTGCGATCGATGCTGCCTTGGAACTGCGGCGAATGGGCAAGCTGGAAGCGCCCTTTCACGTTGAAACATTCAGCGACGCACTGGCATTTTGCGACCGGCCCAATCCCGGCAACGAACTGGAAGCGAAGTTCTCGCTCCAACACGCCGTGGCTGTCGTGGCAGACGGTCGTGACGCAAAGCCTGAGGATTTCACATCTGATGCGATCGCTGCGCTGGCGCCATTGCGCCCGCAAGTGTCTGTCGCAGAAGATCAGTCGATCACCGCGCGCTACCCCGCGCATTTTGGCGCTCGTTTGAATGGATACGAGCTGGTCGATACTTTGGGTGATCCAGAGCGACCAGTGACCACAGAACAGATCATCGAGAAGATGCATACGCTCGCTAATTGGGGCGGGCTGCAAGGCGGGCAAGCGGATCGCGCGGTCGAGTTGGCGTTGCATTCAGGGGATGCGGCAGAAGTGGATGCGATGTTGGTGGAGTGGCTGTCATGAGCGCAACCAAAGACCTGCTCGATTTTGCCGCCAGTCCGCACAGCCTTCCCTCAAGCGTCCAGGTCGATGCAATCAGGCTGCTTGGCGATACGCTCGCCATTGGAGCGGCGGCGGTAGACGCACCCGGTGAAAAGGCGATTCTGCAAGCAGCACGGAAGTTCGGATCCGGCGAAGAAGCCCGTTTGCTGGGCACCGACGAAAGACTGCCGGCTGCCTCGGCCGCGTTCGCTAACGGATATCGTGTGCATTGCCTTGAGTGGGATGCGGTGCACGAGCCAGCGGTTGTCCACGCAATGAGCGTGGTGACAGCTGCTTTAGGAGCCGCGATTGATCGGCGCGGTGGCTGCGAACCGGAAGAAGCGCTCGTCGCGCTCGCCATTGGCGTCGATATTGCTTCCGGTCTTGGATTGAGCGTGGACAGCGCCATGCGGTTTTTCCGCCCAGCGGTTACTGGCGTGATGGGCGCGGCGGTCGCAGTCGCCAGGATCGACGGTTCATCGATCGAAGATGCGCTTGGGCTAGCCTATTCGAGTGCCGCTGGCACAATGCAGGCTCATGTCGAAGGCAGTGAAACGCTGCCATTCCAAATCGCCAACGCCGCCCGCGCGGCCGTCACAGCAAGCGACCTAGCTGGCGCGGGATTCTCCGCTCCAAAGGATCCGCTTGAAGGGCTTTTTGGCTATTACCAGCTGTTCGAAGCCGGAGAGCTTGAGCGTTACACTTCGCAGCTTGGCTCGATTTGGCGGATTTCTGAAGTCAGCACCAAACCCTATCCATCGGGCCGAGCAAGTCATGCGGCGCTGGGCAAGTTGGATGAGCTTGCGATCGATTCTGTTCAACTCGCTTCGATCGAGCTCGCTTGCCCGCCTTTGATCCGGCGCTTGGTCGATCGAGCCTATTCCCCCGATATGACGGCTGCCTGGGCTCGTCTTTGCATGCCCTATCTCACGGCCTTGATGTTGACCGACGGGCGGATCGATCCGAGGCGCTTCGGCGCCAGCGATCTGGCTGATCCTGCCTTGGCAAGCATAGCGGCGAAAGTGCGGCTGGTTGATGATGGCAACACTGACGGCAATGCGCTGTTCCCGCAGGCGCTCAAGGTGACGATGGCCGATGGAAGCAGCGCAGTGCATCCGGTCGATCACACATTGGGAAGCCCAGACAATCCGCTTTCAGCGACACAAACCGCCGCAAAGCTGGCCCTGGCGCGTGAGCTCGCACCCAATTCAGCAGATGCGCGCATCTTCGACGACCCTCTCTCCTATTTCACGGATCCCAGATGACCTTCCCAACCTATTTTGAAGCGCTCGATCACAAACAGATGCTGACCGACTACCCGGTCGGCGAAGAGTTTGTTTCGCGTTACTCAGTGATGAGCCGTGACGAGCTGTTCTCGGTCCAGGATGCGCAGTTCAAACGGCTGATGATCAAGGGCTGGCAGGTGCCCTTCTATCAGCGACTATGGGGAGCACAGGGAATTGAGCCGGGCGATATCCAGGGACTGGAAGATATCACCAAGCTTCCAGTGTACGACAAATCAGACCTGATGGCCTCGATCGCCGAACACCCGCCCTATGGCGATTTCCATGGCATGGGACCGGCCGCCACGCGCGATCCCGTTGTGTTTCACACCACCAGCGGCACGACCGGCAAGCCTCAGGTGCTGATGTTTGGGCCCAAAGGGCGCGAGGTCGGGAATCTGCTGGTCGGGCGAATGTATCGCTGGATGGGTCTTGAGAGCGATGACGTCGTCCACTCCGTCTACGGCCATGGCATGATCAATGGTGGCCACTATATCCGCGAGGCCGTCACCAAGTTCACTAATTCGATCTTCCTGTCGGCCGGGACGGGGATCGAGACCCGCAGCAAGAATCAGGTCCAGCTGATGGCCGATTTTGGCGTGACCACGATTGTGGGTTTTGTCGATTATGTCCGCAAGCTCGCTGGCACGGCCGAAGAGCTGGGCCTGTTCGACAAGATCAACATCCGCACTATCATTGGCCATTTGGGAACCGAAGACCGTCAAGCGACCGAAGACGCGTGGCACGGGGCCAAAGCCTATGATTGGTATGGTGTTGGCGACACCGGGACAATTGCCGGCGAGGGGCCTGAGCGCAACGGCATGTATGTGTGGGAAGACGCGCAATACCTCGAATTGCTGGATATCGATTCTGGCGCGCCCGTCGCTCACGGCGAGACGGGCGATATGGTCGTCACCTGTCTCTACAAGGACGACATCGCGCCCTGCATTCGGTTCAACACGCATGACATAACCCACGAGCTCGAGGGACGGGGCGAGATAGTGTTCAAGCGTATCGCTGGTTTCCGCGGGAGAAGCGACAATATGGTCAAACTGCGCGGCATCAACGTATTCCCGCACGCCATCGGTGCCATCATCGAAAATCGGCCCGACCTAACCGGTGAATATGTGTGCCACCTGTCCCGTGATGAGCAGCAACGTGACACCATGCAGGTGACGCTGGAAAGCCACGGCGGCACTGATCAGGCGGCATTGGCGGAGCTCCTCAAGCAGGGGCTGGGAGTCGAGGTTGATGTCGCGCTTTGCGAGCCCGGCGGAACCGCTGGTGTGACAGAGATCGACAAGCGCCAAAAGCCGCTCCGGCTGATCGACGAAAGAGGCGTCTGAAGCACCCGATGATCGACAGCTACAACGCCTTCCTGTTTCGAGACGAGAACGCCGCTGGTGGCTCAGGCGCGTTGGCTGGACTCTCGATTGGCGTGAAGGCGAATATCGCCGTCAAGGACATGCCATTCCATGCCGGGATCGGTGGTTGGGAAAATCGCCGCGCTGATGCTGACGCCGAGGTTGTCAAACGACTGCGCGATGCGGGCGCGCTCATTGCCGGCATCCTCAATATGGAAGAGGGCGCTCTTGGCGCCAAGACGGATAATCCGCACTTTGGACCGACACACAATCCGCACAGGCATGGCTATTCGCCGGGCGGATCGTCCGGCGGCAGCGGCGCTGCTGTGGCAGCTGGCTTGTGCGACGCGGCGCTTGGCACCGACACAATGGGATCGGTCCGCATTCCGGCAGCGCATTGCGGCGTCTATGGTTTCAAGCCTGCGACCGCTCGCGTCAGCCAAAAGGGATTGATCCCGGCAGAGCCGCTGCTGGATGCAATTGGACCGCTGGCGCGCGATTTCGATACACTTGAGCGTGTCGCTCGAGTGATCAGCGACTTTGGCGAGAACGAACTTGATGGCCACGGGGCGACGCTTGTCGACCACGGGGTGGAAATTGACGCAGATGTCAGCGCGGCCTTTGCAGCCACGCTTGCTGCATTGGACAGCGAGCCAAAGCAGGAAAGCCTGAGCGAAAGCAATTCACGCATTCGCTTTGCGGGGTTCATCAAGACATCCCTGACCATGGCTGAGGACCTCGATGGCGTAGATGGCCTGTCAGCCAATTTGCAGAAGCTGCTGACCTATGGGCCCGGTCGCCCTGAAAAATCGCTGGCGCTGGACATGGATGTGCTCAACCAAGCCAAATTCGAGGTCGAACAGACTATCAAAGATTGCGGGTTTTTGATCCTGCCGACTGTGCCCAATCCTCCGTTCCCACATGCCGAGCCCGAACCTGCGGCGCAGGCTGATTTCACGTGTCTGGCCAATATTGCCGGTCTTCCTGCGATCGGTTTTCCCGCTGGTTGGACGGCCGATGGCTTGCCAGTTGGAGTCCAGATCATCGGGCCGGCGGGTGCGGAAGCGGGGCTATTCCGCCTTGCCCGTCAACTTGATGCTGCAATTGGGGCCTATCGTGCCCCACCCAAACCAGAAGGAGCCTGAACCATGCGCATAATCGTTCCGTTCAACCTCAAAGCCGGCACCGACATTGCCGAATATGAAGAGTGGGCCAAGACCAAGGACGTCCCCACCGCGAGCGCGCTGCCTTCAGTGAAGAGCTTTACGATTCACAAGGCGACAGGCCTGTTTGGCGATCCGGATACGCCACCGCCTTATGCGTATTTTGAAGTGCTCGATATCACCAACATGGACGACTTCGTCGCGGATGTCTCTGATCCTGAATTTCAGGCCAAGGCGGCACCGTTTCAGGATTATGCTGACGGACCGCAATTCATCCTGACTGAGGATTTGTGATCGTGGGCAAGTTTGCTGGAAAGACGATCATCGTAACCGGTTCCGGAAAGCAAAAGGGTCTGGGGCAGGGGATCCTGCAAGCATTTGCGGACGAGGGTGCCAATTGCGTCGTGTCAGACCTTGCAATCGACGATGAAGCAGAAGCGGTCGCCGAAGAGCTGCGCGCGCGAGGCGCAGAGGTAGAGGCGATTGCGTGCGATGTCGCCAATTCCGAGCAATGCCAACGGCTCGTTGCTCAGGCAAAGGCGCGGTTTGGCTCTGTCGACGTGTTCGTCAACAATGCCGGAATTGGCTTCAAGATGAAGCCGTTGCTCGATGTCGATACCGCCGACGAATGGGATCAGGTGATCGCGGTCAATCTGTCTGGCGCCTTCTACGGCACTCAGGCGGCGGCTCGGGCAATGGTCGAAGCTGGCAATGGCGGTCGCATCATCAACATTGCGAGCCAGGCGGCTAAAACCGGCTTTCCGCATCTGCCGGCCTATGTCTCGTCGAAACACGGCATGGTCGGCCTCACCCGCGCATCTGCGGTGGAGCTGGGCTCGCATGGCATAACGGTGAATGCGATCTGCCCCAATCATGTCACGACCGGGCTGGGCGCGAAGCAGAACGAGTATTTTTCGAAGCTGCTCGGATTCAACAGTGTTGAAGACTATCTGGCCAATATGAGCGCGCGCAATCCGATGGGCCGGCCCGGCCTGCCAAGCGACACAGCCGCTGCCTGCCTGTGGCTTGCCAGTGACGAAGCATTCTATGTTACGGGTGAAGCGCTCAATGTCAGTGGTGGGGAGGAAATGCACTAATGCCGCTATCCGAAGAACGGATCGATTGGCCTGACGGCGCCAAGATGGCACTCAGCGTCGTCGTCAATGTCGAGGAAGGCAGCGAAATGACGATCGCACGCGGCGATCGCGGGATGGAACCCGTCGATGAGCTGGGCGTGTTCGTCAAATCCAAGATTCGCAATTATTCCAATGAGTCGAACTACCTCTTCGGGATTAAGGCGGGCGCTCCACGGATCGTCAAACTGCTCAAGCAATATGACATCATGGCGAGTTGGACTGTCGCTGCATTGAGCCTCGAAAATCATCCCGAGATTGCGCAGGCGATTGTCGAACTTGGCCACGAACCGGTCAGCCATGGCTGGCGCTGGGTGCATCAGTTCAAGATGGATGAGGATCAGGAACGCGAATTCATCCGAAAGGCTGTGAGCAGCATAGAGCAGACTTGTGGCGTGCGGCCGTATGGCTGGCTGTCGCGCTATCTGCTGACTGACAACACGCGCAGGCTGCTGTCCGAAGAGGGCTTCACCTATCACATGGATGATTATTCCGGTGACGTGCCGTTCTGGGATCGCGAGACGGTGCCAGGCAAGCCGATGTGCATTGTTCCTTATCAGCTCGACAACAACGACATGAAGATGTGGACCGACCCGGCGCTGACCCCGCATCAATGGCTCGACTATGCCAAAGCCAATTTTGATCAGGTCTATCGTGAGGGCGACGAGGGCAACCCCAAAATGATGAGCCTCGGGCTTCATTTGCGGATCATTGGACGGCCAGGCCGCATTTGGGCTCTGGAGGAGTTCTTCAAGCATGTCCGCGCGCATGACGGCGTCTGGGTGACGACGCGCAAGGCGATTGCGGATCACTTCATGGCGCAGAGCCCGGCATGAGCTTGCGGCTCGAAATCGACGGCCAGACGGGCCACTTGCTGATTGATCGGGCAGCCAGTCGCAATGCCTTTAATATGGCAATGTGGGATGCCTTTCCCCGGCTCCTGGCCGAAGCGGCCAGCCATGCGGAGTTGCGCCTGTTGGTAATCCGCGCAGCCGATGGCGGGACATTCTGCGCGGGCGCAGACATCAAGGAACTGCTCGCGAACAAGGACGATGCAACTTGGCGTTCAGCCAATCAGGCGGCGATCAATCGTGCCCAATACGAGCTTGCGCGCCTGACTTTGCCGACGCTCGCCTTTGTCGAAGGGGATTGCATTGGCGGCGGATGCGGGATTGCTCTGGCATGCGATCTCAGAGTGGCCAAGCCCCAAGCGCGGTTTGGGATCACTCCGGCCAAGCTAGGGCTGGTCTATCCGTTGCATGATGTGAAGCTGCTGACCGACCTGGTTGGACCAGGCCAGGCCAAGCGAATTCTCTACACCGGAAGCCTGCTCGATGCCGAAGAAGCGCGCCGTATCGGATTGGTTGAGTGTGTCGCTGACAGCCACGACGAATTGAGCAGCGCCATCCTTGCTGCCAGCCCGCATTCGATCCGCGAGACCAAGCAATTCGTGCGGCGCGTGCTCGATGGACAAGTTGAAGACGATGCGGACACTTTGCGCATCTTCGCGGAAGCCTTCACGGGAAGCGACTTTCTTGAAGGAACCACGGCCTTTGTCGAAAAGCGCAAGCCGGAGTTTGGCCAGTGACCATTCCTCACGGCACGATCCTGGGCGGTCTCTCCACCGTCCCCGATCTCGACAAGGCGCTGCGAGGATATCGCGATTGCTTGGGGCTCGAGCTGGTAGAGCGCGGTCAATTTCCTGCTGACCTGGCAACAAGCTGGGACTGTCCTGGCAATGCGGGATCGCCCTATGCCGTGCTTCGACCTCGCAGCGGAGAACCGTGCTGGTTCCGCCTGGTCGAGCAGGGGGACCATCCGGACTTCCTTCCGACACGATCCTATGGCTGGGCCGCTTTCGAATGCACGGTTGAAGATGTCTGGCATTGGCCGGATGTCGTCGAGCAATCGGGGTTCACCATTGTCGGTCCGCCCAAGAAGCTCGAGAATATCGAACCCGCCTTCATACCCATGCAGGTGCTGGGTTGCGGCCAGGAAATGGTCTATCTCAACCAGGTGTTGAACGACATGCCGGGCACTGATCTTCCGCGCGCGCGTTCGGCGGTCGATCGGATCTTCATCGTGGTGCTCGCCACGCCAGACCGGCGAGCAAGTGTCGAGTGGTACGTCAACAATATCGGGCTCACGCGCGGCGCGGATTACACATTGCCCTATTCGATGATCAACAACGCCTTTGGCCTCGCGCCTGACACGCAGACGACCATCACCATGGTCCAGCATGATCGTATGCCGATTGTTGAAGTGGACGATTATCCGGCTGAAGCGACAGTGCGCGCTTGCCACGAGGGTCACTTACCTCCCGGCAATGCTCTGGTCAGCCTGGCGGTCGCAGACATCGAGGCCTGCGATGTCACATGGATATCGCCCCCGGCACGGCGAGAGGGAGCTCTCTACGAAGGTCGACGCGCAGGCATGGTGCGCGGCATGGGCGGGGAATTGTTGGAATTGGTGGAGGTTGGTCGATGAAGGCGTGGTTACTGAGTGTCGCTCTGGCTGTGTGTGCGAGCTCGGCATCGGCTGGTGAAGCGGAGACTGCCAGAGATGTGGTCGAGCAGGGATTGGCCGCGCATGGTGGCCAAGCTTTTGTCGACCCGCAAACACTGCAGCTGACAGGCACGGCAACCTTCTACGATGCCGCGACCGGGGAAGTCCGGTCGCAAGCCGATGACTATCGCATGTGGCGCGAGTTTGAGCGGGGCCGCACTGTGGCCCATGGCGCGGATGGCAAAGTCCGCATCATCGCCAAAACGGGTGAGCGGATCCTGTTTGAAGTCGGCTATGATGGTGAAACGACATGGACCCAAAACGGGATCATGCCCAAGCAACAAGCCGATGCCTATTGGGCCAACAATTTCGGCTTTGGCATCATTCGTTCGGCGCTCGACGCAGGCTTCTCGCTCTCTCACGCACCGTCGCGGATGGTCAGTGGTCACGGCGTTTCCCTCATCCGGGTCACTGACCCGCAAGGCCAGGAAACGCTGTTTGGCTTTGACACGGAAAGCGGCTTCATTCGCTATATGGCGTTTGACAGTCCGCGCGGTTTCCACGAGCGGATCTATGACGATTTTGTCCGACTGCCGGAAAGCGGTTGGGTCCAAGCCCGTTCGGTGACGTTGCTTTATGATGGCATCATCAGCAATTCGGTGCTTTGGACGGATGTGCGGATTGGAGAGCCAATTGAAGGTTCAGTCTTCACGCCGCCACAGGAGGGCTCGGAATGACATTGTTCGCTTTTTTGTGCCGTGATGGCGAAAACGGCAAGACGCTGCGTGAGCGCCTGCTCGAAGACCACCTCGCCTATATCGAATCCGTGATGGAGAAGATCGCGGTCGCTGGCCCCTTGAAGGACGGCGATACGACGGTTGGGTCATTGCTTATCATCAAGGCAGAAAACGAAGCCGAAGCTCGCAAGACCTTTGAAGGCGACCCGTACTTTGCCGCAGGCGTATGGCACTCGATCCGTGTCGATCACTTCCTTGGCGTGGCTGGCGACTGGGTCGGTGGGGCGGCCTGGAAAGACTAGTCACGCGTGTGGCGCCCAGGCTCCCAAACATCTTTTGAATAGGTCTTGGATGCAAAGTTGAGCGGCTTGTCTTCAAGCTCGGTCGCCAGGGTGTCGTTCCAGCGATTGAGGAAACCGAACAGGCCGATCACGCCCATGATTTCCATGATCTGCTGACCTGAAAAGTGCTGTTCGAGCTCCCTGAAATGGTCGTCGGTTGCGGCATTGGGCTGCGTTCCCGCCGCGAGTGCAAGGTTTAGCGCTGCGCGTTCGGCATCCGAAAACAACGGATTGGACTGGTATTCCCAGACCTGTGCAATCTTGTCCTGGTCACCGCCTGCCATTTGCACTGCGCCATGGGCCGTATGCGCCTGACAATAGCGGCACCCTGCGGCTCCGCTCGTGATGGTCGCGATCATGCGCTTGAGAACCGGATCCAATTCGCCTGGCTTGTAGATGACCTGGACGAGCCGCTCCATCGCTTCGAGCAGCTCCGGCCAGTTTGCCATGGTCAGGACGTCATTGGGGGCGAATCCCATGATCCCTTGAGCATAGGTCAGTGCTTCCCGGGTCGGTTCGGGCAAGTCCTCGACGCGCATCGGTGTGATGCGGGTCATGGCAGCAAGACCGTTGAGCCGGTTGTTTTGCCTGCTTGCAGATCACGATGCGCTTGATCAGCGTCTTTCAGCGCGTAGGTCTGCCCGATCGTGACCGAAAGCGCACCCTGAGCGAACATGTCCCAAACTCGGTTGGCCCCTGCCTCACGCTCTGCTGGTTCATCGTAATAATGAAACAGCATGGGCCGTGTGTTGTAGAGCGACCCCTTCAAAGCCATCACGCCAACATCGACCTCGCCCACCGGAGCGTCGGCATTGCCATAGTTGATGATCAGGCCGCGTTTGCCAGTCGCGTCGAGCGAGGTCTCCCATGTCGACCTGCCAATGCCATCAAAAGTCACCCGCACGCCCAGGCCGCCGGTGATTTCGCGGGTTCGCGCGGCGGTGTCTTCTTCCTTGTAGTAGATTATGTGGTGCGCTCCGGCATCCTTTGCCGCTTGCGCCTTCGCTTCGGTCGAGACGGTTCCGATCACTTCTGCCCCGATATGCCGCAGCCATTGCACCAGCAACAGGCCGGTTCCGCCCGCCGCCGCGTGGACCAGGACCGGCCATCCGGCTTCGACCTTGGCACAGCGTTCGACCAGGAACTCTGCTGTGCACGCTTTCACCATCGAAGCGGCAGCGGTTTGGTCATCGATCGCATCCGGAACGCGGAACAGGTGCTCCGCTCCGATGTTGCGGTGTGTGGCGTAGGCACCCAGCAATGGCCCGAAGGTGGCCACACGATCGCCGATCGAATGGCCCTCTACGCCTTCCCCAAGTGCGACAATACGTCCCGCAGCTTCAAGCCCCATGCCGCTGGGCAGCTCGGCCGGATAAATACCGCGGCGATAATAGGTATCGATATAGTTGAGCCCGATCGCACCGTGCTCGATTGTTACTTCGCCGGGTCCGGGATTGGGATGCTCTTCGGTGACCCACTGGATCACCTCAGGCCCGCCAGTCTCGGTGAAAAAAGCTCGCGTCGCTTGCATGGCTAGTCTCCCGCCCGGCTGCAGCTGGCCTGGACCCAGCGCAGGTTTATGCCGATCAGATTGGCATCCGGCGCGGCCCAGGAATAGCTTTCGGCCCGAACAGGGTCCTCTTTATGCATGTATAACACCAGCGCTGGCTTGTTGCGGCTGCCGCGCGCCCAAGTGACATTGCGCACCCGGATCGTCACGTCGGGGGCAAGGCCCTCTCCGGCGACAAACACGCGGCCTCCTTGATCAAAAATTCGCAGATTGTTCGAGAAGGTCCAATCCGCATCGCCATTGGGCTTGCCGGCATATTTGCGGACCGAGACCCAGCACGACATGGGCCGTGCCTGACGTAGCTCGCTCTCCCCGATCTGCCATCCACCCTCATCTCTTTGCGACAGCCCGGGAATGGCCTCATTCGACCATTCGCTCTCAGGGTTGCCGAAGGCATCGATCGTGCGCCAGCGTCCGTCCTCGTGAACCTGAAGCGCCGTCCAGTCGGCTTTCTCTCGGCCTTCCGCTTCGGCAAAATAGACATCTTCGGTGTTGGTCCAGATGCCAGCGGGCAGGGAGGTTTGAGCGATGGCAGGGCTTGCCAAAAAGGCAAGGCTGGCGGCGAACATTGAGCGGTATGAAAGCATGATCGCGAGCCTACAGCGCAATGCATGCATTGCAAGTATTTGTCCGGACAAATTGCGTGAATGTGAGCCATTCGATCATATTGCAGAAGGCGAGACGAGTTCGCACTGGACTGCTTCCACCGCCACTCATGTCATTAGCCGCCAACGTCGCTCCGAACAGGCCATAGAATGGCCGTGTGCACATACCCTGTACCCGCAATCGAGCCGCGTGGGCCCAACCAGCCAAAAAGCAGGACTGGCCTCTGAGGGCGCTCTGCGAGACTGATAAGTGCTCAAAGCGGCCCTGTTTAAAAGTTGTCAGTCCGTTGCCGAACAGGAAGTCAAGCAGAGACGCTAGATGATCAACTCCGTTAATCTGACCAATCGAAGCAAATCACACTGGCTCATCACCTTTCGTGGATCAGCGAAGAGCGCTCCACTGGTTGCACTGACGACTTCGAATTATACTGACCCCATCATTCCAGAAACGCTTGATTGATCTGGCAATTCTCTCGTATATCGTCCTCTTGGGGGGGCGTCTGAAAGGGTGCTGTTGATTCACTGGCTTTGGTGATCTGCGCAGTCAATCCAATCATCCCGCAGATTTCGGTCTCGGGGTTCTGTCGGAGCTCAAATTTGTCAACTTATTATCGGTATGCGGGGGCTAGCCTCCCAACCACAGTCGGGATCGAAGGGCCTAGCGGAATGCGCCGCTCTGACGGTCGCGCCGGCCATATCTCATTTGGCCCATATCTCTCGCTTAAACCTGGCCAATATGCAGCAGGATTTCGGGTCCGCCGCTTGGAAGGTTCGGCAAGTCGCGATGTTACAATCGACGTTTTCTCGCCGAGCCATTCGATCATAGCCTACAACCGAACGAACGCGGCGGATCTATTCGAAGACACTTTGTCATTGCTCGTACTGGAATTTGAGATCGATGAAGCTGCCGACGCGACCGAAGTCCGTCTCTATGTCGAAGCCGGGGTGCTGATAGAGGTGGATGAGATGGTCGTGTTCGGGCGTAAGCAGCGCAATTGGGGCGGCCAATGACGCTAAAGCGGACGATCTCAAGCGCTATTCCAGGAATGAAGTCTGGTGCGCAGTTCAAAGATTCTCAGATCAGAGCGCTGTCCAGGCGCGTTGATGAGTTGGCAGGGTTTCTTTCGCTCGAAGCGCAAGCCTATTCAGACGCCAAGATTGAAGAGTTCAGGAAGGTCGTTCCGACCCAATTGTCGGGTGATGGCGCAGCCGGGTCTGGCACTTCACGTGCTGACTTGGAGCGTCTTGCTCGCCTCTCGGTCGACGAGGCTAAGGCCTATGCAGATGTGTCTGTCAGCAACTTTGCCAACTCGATCAGCGCGATGGCCAGAACCTTAGTCGATCTACGCAAGCGCCTGAGCAAACTGGAAGAGTCGAATGAACCCGCCAATACCAGCGCGGCGCTGGAAGACCGAATCGCGGCGCTCAAGGCGACTGTTAGTTCTTTGCCAGCAGGCACGGGCGAAGAGACGACCAATTCGCTTCGTGTCGCTCTAGATGGAGTCACCACAGGGCTCGAAAAGCTCAACGATGTGCTCGATCAAATTGAAGAGGGCTTGTCCAATCTATCAGCGGAACCGGGTAGCAATGCTCGCGAGCCGGAGAGTTGAAAGCCCATGAACCTCAGTATCCAAACCGGCACGCTTGAATACCTTGCCCCTCTCGCAAGCAATGAAATTGAGCCGATCTCATTTTCGGTCGTCATAAATACCGACAATCGCCTCGAGTTCCTTAAGCGTACTCTAGAAGGACTTCGGTACTCAACCTATCGCAACTTCGAAGTGTGCGTCGTTGCGGGTCCTACGCCCGACGGCACCCGCGAATACATCGAAAGCTTACGAGATCGTGTAAAGATCGCGCACTGTCCTGAGCGCATTCTGTCGATGTCGCGAAATATCGGTATCGCAATGTCTGCCGGCGATGTTGTGTGCTTCATTGATGATGACGCGGTGCCGGAGCCAGAATGGCTTGAAGAACTGGTCCCGAGCTATCTTGACGACGAAGTCGGTGGTGCGGGCGGCTTTGTATACGACCACACCGGCGTTTCCTTTCAGGCGCGTTATGTGACGACCAATCGCTTAGGCTACCCCACCGAATGGGACGAAGCGGCCTCGCATCTGAATTTCCCATTCAGCCGGGAATACCCGCACTTGCTGGGTACGAATTGTTCGTTTCGACGCTCAGCCCTGCTTGAGATTGGCGGCTTTGATGAGGAATATGAGTACTTCCTCGACGAAACTGATGTTTGCTGTCGGATTATCGATGAAGGCTACCGCCTTGAGCAAGTCGCGGGCGCCTTTGTACATCACAAATATGCACCCAGCCATATGCGCGACGAAAAGCGGATCGTTCGCAACTGGTATCCGTTGGTGAAGAATCGGCTCTATTTTGGCCTGCGCAATGCACGCGCACATCACACTGTCGAAGAGATCCAGAACGCTGCGCTCAGCGACGTGCGCGGCTGGGATCATAGTGTTCGGCAGGCCCTCAACACGGGTGACTATACCGATGAGGACGTCGAACGGTTTGAAAGCGAGATGTTCCGCGCGCTGACTGACGCAGTCGAGCGTGCCGCGCAGCCAGCCAAATTCCTGAATGAGGCGACTATCGCTGAACATTCCCAACCATTCCAGACCTATCCGGTGCTAGGAATGCCAGCAGATCGCAAGGTTATCTGCCTGGTGACGCAGGATTACCCGCCAGGTCAAAATGGTGGGATCGCGCGCAACATGTTCCACCTTGGTCGCGCACTGGCAGCCAAGGGCCATCATGTTCACGTTCTAACGAAGGCACGCGGTCCTTCCACGGTCGACTTTGAAGATGGCGTCTGGGTCCATCGGATCGCAATCCGCCACTATCCAGCTCCTGATCCTTCGCCAATTGAACCACAGAACGTGCCTTCGCATATCTGGAACTACGCGCGAACAATGATGGACGAAGTGGACGCCATCAATCAAAAGCGTCCGGTTGATGTCGTGTATTCGCCGCTGTGGGACTGTGAGCCTCTCGCATTTGTACTTGAGCCCAAATACCCGCTGATCGTCGCGCTTCAAACGACAATGCGCTTTTGGCTCGAGAGCCAACCCATCAAGGCAGCCGACGATGACTGGATGAACGAATACGGACGACCGATTCTGGCGATGGAGGAATTGATACTCAAGGGCGCGCCGCTGATGCACGCAAACAGCAAAGCGATCGTGTCGGATATTCGTAAAGGGTATGATGCCTCGCTTCCCAAAGAACGGCTATTCTATTCTCCGCATGGAATGGAAGATTGGGCTGAGGAGCTTCCTGCGACGGAACGTTCAGACGACGAGACTCGATTGCTCTTCGTGGGTCGACTCGAATCCAGAAAGGGCATCGACACTTTATTGGCTGCCGCGCCAGAGATCCTGATGAAAAACCCCAAGGCGGTGCTGGATATCGTAGGTGACGACACCGTCGAGCGCCCGGATGGCACGACCTATAAGGGCGAATTTTTGAAGCAGAAACTTCCCAAAAATCTACAGGGGCGAATACGATTCCACGGCCGGGTTGAGGAACAGCAGCTGCTAGAATTCTATCGCGATTGCGATGTCTTCGTCGCCCCTTCGCGATACGAATCCTTCGGGCTGGTTTTTCTTGAGGCAATGGTCTTTGCCAAGCCCGTCATCGCCTGTGCTGCAGGTGGCGCGACCGAAGTGGTAAGCGATGGTGAGACAGGTATCCTCATTCCTCCTGCAGATGCGGAAGGACTGGCCGAAGCGCTTGATAGGCTGATCAAAGACGCCGACATGCGTGCCGAGATGGGGCGCAGAGGACGCGAGAAGTTCGAGGCGAAATTTACCGAAGAAGCGATGGCGAATGACTTTCTTTCTGCGATTGCGGAACCTGCTATTAAGTAGGTAAAGCATTCTTACTGTCCCGACTTTCGGAACAATTTTTTAATTTGCCTGGCGTCCGAGCCGGCGGGAAATTTTTAGTAGGATTCTGCGACCTTATGTCTGACGTTCTCGATCGATGCATTTTTGTAATTGGGCGCCAACGATCAGGCACTACGGTCCTTCGTGACACATTGGCGAGCCACGAAGAGATCGTTGATTTGGGTGAAGTAATGCATCCTGCCAGAAAAGTCGGCTTCTATAAGATTCTGGCCCAGGAGATTGATGCGAGGCCGGACGAGATAGATCACTTCAGCTGGTTTGAGATACTAAGCCTTACACTTGAGCGGCTAGCGAAAAATCACCCCAAATCAGCGAAATTTGTCGTTGATATCAAGTACAACATGGCGACATCATTTGGAATTGAGTTCTCGAGAAATCGAGCGTCCAGCATTCTTCTGGATAAGCTGAAGCAGCATTCTGCAATGGTAATTCACATTATTCGAGAGAACAAAATCGCCCTTATCGTGTCAGAGCGGTTGGCGATACAAACCAATCAATGGCAAATCACCGATGAAAGCCAAAGAGTATTGGAAAAAATTCATATTGGGATTTCTGATTTAGGAATCGTGATTCAGAACGAGGAGTATCAGGATGAATTCTTCTCCGATGGGCTGCGTCACGCCGAGAAGCTGGTTTCTGTGAAGTATGAGGAGATGTTCGACGAGAATGGGGATATGGATCGTGCCACTATGACTGAGGTCGCGGCAATGGCGGGCATCACTCCAGATTTCGAACTCTCGCCCAAGTTGAAGAAGCAGGGTACTTCATTGGATAAGGTCGTTTCCAACTATGCGGCGCTTACCGAGACGATTGATGTTCTATGTAATGAAGGCATGATATCCGAGCGGAACAGGTCACTCTTTTGAAACTGGAGGAATTGCCGCCAATCAGCTGCCAATCCAATTCGCCAGCTCCTTTTGCAATTGAATTACCTTGAACAACGCGTTCTGCTGACTGCCTTCACCTCAGTTGTTGTTATTTGTAGAAAATGCGTTGGCAATGCCGATGACTGAGAATGCCGCTCCGGAAATCGTCGAGACAAAGCGCTGGAGATCAGCCCCTGGCGCGGTCGAGACGTAGAGGACATCGTCATCACGGATCTCGAATTGCTGGATTGCAAACAGGCTTGCCGCTTCCGACATGTCGAGGCGATAGACCACCGGAACTGTCCCGTCCGGAAGGCGCATCGCATCCGGCGGCAGAAGCGCGCCGAGGCTTTCGGGTTCTTCCATACGGAACAGGAATACGCCGCGCACATCCGCTCTTCGGTCGTTCAGTCCGCCTACACGGCCTAGTGCTTGAGCCAGACTGAGGCCCGATCCGTCAAAGGGCACTTCTGCGCTAGATCTGACAGATCCCAGGGCGACAAAACTAAACGGCCGATGGAGCACCGTCACAACATCGTCGGGCAATAGTCGCACGTTTTGCTCTGGGTCATTGACCACGCTCAGCAAGGGCATGGATTCAACCTCGCTGCCGCGCGTCAATTGGACCAGTGTTTGATCGACCGGTTGACGTGTCCCCCCTGCGCCCGCGAGCGCATCGAGCAAGCGTTCACCTCGCGCGGTCAGCGGTAATTGCCGGCTGCCGGCGACTTCGCCAATCACGGTGACAGTCTTGGTTGCATTGCGCGCGATGCGCACGACGACCTGCGGGTCGTGCGCCCGTCCTTGCAGCGCATCGACGATGGCGCGCTCGACCTCCGCCGTCTGTCTGCCGGCAACCGATACTTCGCCAACGAATGGCACCGAGATAACGCCCTCTTCGCCAACCATTTGCTGCGGAATCGACGCGGTTTGCGCGACCGGCAAGGTCGCCGAAGGTTGCGCTGTGTCGCTGACCTGAAGCGCCGACGAGGTCGCACCGAACAGAACAGCAGGCGGTGCTTCCCAGATCACCACATCAAGGACATCGCCGCGGCCAATGGCAAGCGGTGACGTGCCTGGATCGTCAAACACCTCCGAAAAGCGCGAGGATCGACTGTTCTCAGTCAACTGATTGATCAGCTGCCCATCAATATCAATGATCTGGATCCCAGTGTCAGCAAAGCTGGTTTCGTCGGCACTGCGAACCGCGCTGCCTGACGGGCCGCTTGCGCCCAGTGTCGAACAGCTGGCCAAGCACAATGCCAATCCCGCCGTGGCGAGCATCTTGATCCACGGCCGCTGGGCCGGATTGTGATGATCGGTTGGATTAGCGATTGTCATGGTCGTATCCCTTCGGGCATCGCATCAAAGCAAGCGCTCATAGAGTGAATCCAGTCGTTTGCGATAATTCGCTGGTGAGAACAGCTTGACCCGTTCGTATCCGCGATTCGTGTACTCTGAACGCAAGTCGTCGTCGTTATCCATGGCTCGCATCGCGTCGGCGATTTGTGGGGCACTGTAGGGGTCAACTGTTAGTGCGGCATCGCCTACCACTTCAGGCAGAGACGCCGTATTCGACGCCACGACCGGCGTGCCAAGAGTCATCGCTTCGAGCGCAGGCAATCCGAAGCCTTCATACAGCGAAGGAAACAGAGCCGCCCTTGCGCCCCTTATCAGGCTGACCAGCATGGCAAATGGCGCATAGGACAGCTGGATAATTCGCTTGTCGCTTCGCAGACTTTCATTCTTGAGCAAGCGAAGTTGATCGTCAGACTTCCACGCTTGCGCTCCGACAATAACGAGCGGCCGCTTTATCCCGCTGGCCAAGAATGCCTCGATTATTCGCTCAATGTTCTTTTTCGGCTCAATCGAACCCCAAAACAGGTAATATTCCTTGTAGCCGGTGCCAGTCGCACCTTCGACTTCCCGTGCAACCTGCTCTTCATCAACGTCCAGCAATTCCTGGGGAATATGCACAGACTGGTAGGTGTTGGTGATGCGTGATTCTTCGATCCCAATCAGCTCCATAATGTCGCGTTTCGAGCATTCGGAAACGGTCACGATATGGTCCGCCTCGCGGCCAATGCGCTTCAAGAGCTTGTAGTAGAGCTTCTTGTTGTCAAGCGTTGTGTAGGGGAGACGCAGCGGCACCAAATCGTGCAGAGTGTAGATGTTCGCGGGGGCATTGGCCTTGACCGCAAGAGGGTAGGTCCAATGTGCCAGGTCGTGCTTGTCCTGAAGCTTCACCTTGGCAAGGCGTCCACTGATTGCAGACCAGGCATGGGCGCGCTTGAACAGGTTTGTGCTGTTGTAGATGCGCTCGCATTCGGGCATCTGCGCGGCCTGAGCGCGCGAGATAACAGAGCCTGACATTGTGACTTCGCGGGGGCGGTGCGGAAGCGGAGAGTGGATCGCGTGGCCGAGCATCTGCATCCCAGCCTGAAATTTTTTGGGCTTCTTCAGATCGGGGTCGAAGAAAGCAATCTCCCGCAGCAGTTCATCGCCCTTGTTCCCAAAGGCCTGCCCATAAACAACCGAGACATCGTGCCCAAGCCGCGTCGCTTCGAGGCTGAGATTCCGCGCATAGGTGGCCACGCCAGTGCCTTTTACAAGGCCGAGATTGTAGCCGTCGAGAAGGATCGAAGCCATTTGCTTATCCTTACGCCCGAGTCACGGGGCGCCGTCTGGCGCCGCTTAGAGATGGGAAAGCGAAGCTAGACATTGGCGATCACTAGCCAGTCATCATTCTTGCGTTCAGTCCTTGCCATTTCACGCGTCAATGGTTTGATCTTGCTGTGAAAATCTAGGTGCTTGAGCGCGCCGCCAACGCCAAGTCGATCCACGATCTCATCATAGGTGTAGCCACGGGCGAAATTGACTTCGCAGGCAATGATCGGCTTGAACTTTTCAATTAGCGGGGCAAGCTGGTCCAGCACCGCAATCTCTGCGCCCTCGACATCAATCTTGATGAGATCAACCCGGTCAAAATTGTCTGGGTTCAGTGCGCCGGTCTTTACTTCAAAAACTTGTCCGTGCCGCCTGAGCTGTTCTGGGGTCTCCTTGGAATCCAAAAAACGACCATTCTTGGGTTCTCCATGGGGGACGAAGAAGGGATGAACTTTCGATTCCCCAGCGCCACCCAAGGCGATGTTCCGCAAATTGCAACGCCCGTCGAACCCATTGACCCGCATGCTTTGGGCAAGCAGTTTGAAGAGCGCCGGATTGGGTTCGACTGCTACAACACGTCCTTTGGGCCCTACTAAGTCTGCGGCGAGCACCGAATAATAGCCCAAATTCGCGCCAACATCGATCACCGTGTCGTCCGGTTTAATGTGTGTTGCGAAAAACTTGGTCAGCCAGAACTCCCAATAGCCATCGAACAACAGATGCGAGGCGAGCCCCACATCATCACCTGAAACGAAGAACTTGAACTGCCCAAGGATCTGGCAAAGAAGCTTGTTTGAGCCGAGATATTGGCTGCGTGTATTCTGCGTAAAATACTCTTCGGCCTGCACCCGATTGAGCGTGGTCAGAACACGAGCGACTTTGCTGTGGTGGAAGAGGTTTTTCATCACGTTTTCAGTGGTTCGGAGGAAGTTTTTCGGTGAGCTTGGATCGCGTCTTGGCCCAACCCAAGAAAGCTCCAGCGTGATAGAGGCTACGCAAACTGGCGGTGGAGCTTACTTCACTTTGGGTTTCTTCCGAGACATCTCCATCATTGTCAGTTGCAGGCATTATGATTGAGCTCAACTGCTCGAGAAATCCGGCTGCCAGCTCTTCATCCAGCGTGTTCGATGCAAGTGGCCTGTGATCATGCCAATCCATCCGAGTGTCCGCCACAAGGGTCGAGGCCAAATGATCGAGCGTCGGGTTCAGCCGCATAAGCTGCAATGCCTCGACTGGGTTGAGCTCGACTTCTCCCCAAAACAACAGAGCCAGCAATCTGATGTCCGGCAGCGCAGGAGGCTGGTCTGCGGTTATGCCTTTGGCAAGGCTGCGGAGTTCCAACTCGCTGGGATCATCGCCTTGCATGCAGACGACATGGCGAAGAAAATCGCTTATGATCGCCGGTGGTTCGCCCAACGCACATGCGGTGCGATATGAAAGTTCTGCTTCGGTTGCACGGCCCAGCTCTCGTTGAGCATTACCAAGCTGTCCCCAATAGCTTGACTCATAGGGGTACAGATTAAGCGCTTCAGTGTAGAGCTTCGTGGCGGCCGCCCAATCCAGACTGTCGCGCGCCCAATCGGCCTTTTGCACCAGAACGCGGAATCGGTCGTCTGCGAAGGCCAGCCGCCGCTGATTTTCAAGAGACTTGGCACGGTCGGCAAACTGCACTCTCTTGCGCTTGCCCGTCTCATTTGCTGGTTCAGAGAGGCCGATGCGATGAAAGAAGAAATCGTACGCCTCATCGAAATCGCTGAAGAGAGTTAGGCGACCTTCATCCAACACGGCCCACCGATCGCAGTGATTGCGTATGTAGTTAGCATCGTGCGAAATTATGATCATCGATCGATCATCGCGTTTCTCGAACAGCTCGTAGTTGCAGCGCGCATGAAAACGGGCGTCGCCAACGGCGCCCACTTCATCAATCAGGAAACAATCGAATTCGATAATGAGTGAGATTGCGAATGCCAGCCGAGCTTTCATTCCCGAGGAATAGGTGCGGACTTCTTCGCGCAGATATCCGCCAAGCTCTGCAAAATCTTCGACAAACTTCAGATTCTGCTCGAAGTCCTGCTGGTAGACACGACTGATGAAGCGGACATTGTCGATCCCAGTCAGGGTCTCTTGAAAGGCACCGCCGAAGGCCAATGGCCAGGAGATGCTGATGTCGGAAAGTATTTGCCCTGAAGTCGGATACTCTGCGCCACTTATGAGGCGCACAAGCGTAGATTTGCCAGCACCGTTGCGGCCAAGAATGCCCAACTTCTCTCCCTTTGCGAGCTCGAAGTTGATATCGTCCAGGACCAGCTTCTCACCGAAGCGGGTCGGGTAGGTCTTTCGCAGATTCTCAACCCGGATCATCCCGGAACTACCCGGCGCGAGACGTAGCGGAGGAATAGCAGCGCGAATACGCTGAGCACCAAATTGAAAGGGATGACATAGGACAGGTCATAAATCGGTGTGAATTGCGAACCAAAATAGCCCTCGCGCACGATCTCTGTACCATGGACCATCGGCAAATAGAGCACCACGTCTTGCGCTGCGGTGGGCAGCGCAGAGACAAGGAAACCTGCTCCAGAAAGCGGGAACAGCAGATAGGAAAATGGGTGCCAAAACTTGTCGACCAGCTCGCTCAAATAGGACAATGTTCCAAGAGTGATAGCGAGCGCGGCTCCGAACCATGCAACTAGCAGCCAGCCGCCAAGGATTGTAAGGACATCCTCCGGTGTCGAGATCAGCTCCACCGCTATGAAAGCAAGGCCAAGCACTAGGAAGGAGATCGTGGCTCCTCCAAATTCCAACAGAACACGGGCCAAATAGATATCGAGCGGCCTGATGTTGCGATGATACAGCAACGCAGAATTCTGCCACAATGCTCCAATGCAGCGTCCGGGCATATTGCGCCACAAGAGAACCGTCGAATAGCCAGTTAGGGCGAAGGCAGCGATGGGTAGATCACTGCCGTGCAAGGATTTGGTGGCTGTCCATAGAGCCGTCACGCCGAGCGTGAAAATCATCGGCTCAACAAACAGCCACAGAAATCCAATATTGTGCCGGCCATACCGCGTTAGAACTTCACGTATCAGGAGCGCGCCAATTACGCGGCCCTGCACCGCAAAGCTCTCCCTAAGGTGGGTTTGACGAAAAGCTTGGCTGGCCATCAGTCGCGGTGTTCCCTGACCCCGATCATGAGCATGGACAACACTCCCCAGGCGAGGAACCCCAGAACTATGGTTGCCAATATGCTGCGGACCCGGCGAGGCTGCTCGGCATAATCCGGCAAGCTGGGATCGGAAATGCGCTCGATGTAAGCTCGCTTGCGGCGAGCATCAGCAAGCGCGTCCTGTAGCGAGGCTAGCGCAACTGCCAATTGTTGTTCGGCAAACTCGGAAGTGACGCGCAATTCCTGATACCGCACCATCGCGGAGGAGAGCGATCCGGAGCCGCCAGCCAGTGTGCGTTGAGTTGCGTCAATCTCATTCTGGAGCGTGCGAAGCTGCGACTTGAGAAATGGGATTTGCGAAGCTTCTGGGGTGTAGGTTTCAAGCTGGCGCAGTTGCGTGCGCGTTGCGATCATCTGATCCTGCAGCTTGCTGAGCATCTGTAGGCCGACCTGAGACTCCAGTTCGGGATCCACGATACCTCGGCTCTCACGGAAGCTTGCGAGTTCGATCGCCGCCTCACGCGCCCTCTCAGTGGCTTCATCAACCTCCCTCCGAGCCACCGCAATCGAGTCCTCCTGCGCCCGCAGCGACAACCTATTGGCCAAAGCCTCAGATTGGGTCAGGAGGCGCTCGTTGATCGCTTGCGCCTGTTCGGGGTCGAAAGCGCTTATGCGAAGGGTCAGAACCTGTCCTGACGTGCCTTCTGCCAAGGCAAGTTTTCCGGCGAAATACTGGTAGAGCTGCTCCTCCGTGGACCCGCCAATACTGCCAAAGCGATCGAAGAAAAAGACATTCTCGTCCGAATAGGCATCGGTCACAAAATCATCTTGATTGGCTTCATCCAGCGCGGTTCGGGATTGCACATAGGCGGTGATGGCGTCGTTGCCTTCAACAAAGCTACCGCTGAGACCCGTCTGCCCGAGCACGGCGCTGAGCGGTGAGGCTTCTTTGTCCGAAGGAGAGCGAACCACAAACCGTGATTCCGAAATATAGACGTCGCTCGCGAGAACGCCGAAATAGGCCAACGCGATCAGCGTTGGCGCAATGACAGTCGCAACGAACAAAGGACTGAGAACAAGTTTTACGCGGTCAAGCACTGGACCTCGTCCTCGGTTAGGCCTTCAAATGCGGTCGCCTCTAGATCGGCGAGAAATGGAGCTACCTGCGCAAAATGGTCATCCCAAGATGGGGCCCGATAGGTCTTTAACATCTCACGCTGACGGTTCCATTCGGATGGATTCTGTTCGAACTCGATTATTGCGTTCTCCCACATTGCCGGTTCGGCAGGATCGAGCAGGAGCGGGATTCCCTGTCCGCTCTCGCGCAGGCTGGGCAGATCGCTTGCGATAACGGGCGTGCCAAGCGCCAGCGCTTCGACCAAAGGAAGGCCAAATCCCTCTGCCAGAGTTGGCATCACCAATGCACGAGCTCCGGCCATAAGGTCGCCGAGCTCCTGGTCAGAGCAATCTTCTATCAATTGCAGGTGGCGCGATCGCAGGGCGCGTCGCTGAAGTGCACGGAAGCTTTCAGGGTGACGTTTCCAGGCTTGTCCCACGATTGTCAGCTTTGGACAGGCATCGCCAAACTCTTCAGCAAGCCGATCCCAAACCGTAACGAGCAATGAGAAATTGCGCCGGGGCTCATGGGTTCCGACGGCGAGAAAGTAGGGTTCTGGCTTCTCCATGCGCAAAGTTGCGGTCGTTCGGACATCTCCACCAGCGAGTGCAGCAATGAGCACAGGTGGAGGGGTCTGGCCGGTTTGCGCGGCGTATTGTTGCAGATCAGCCGCCGTAGCGTTTGAATTGACAATAATCGCGGCACCGTTGGCAAGCGCTGAATCAACGCGCGCCTTATGCCGCGCAACCGCGTTTGGAAGGCACAGGTCAGGGCGGCGGATCGGGATGAGATCGTGCAGGAAGTAGACCGGTTTCACCCCCGAATTGTTCACCCAATTGATGTGTTCGGGCAAATCGAACTCTGTGTGGCCAACATTTAGGTAGAGCGCGCCTGGACTTGGGTTGTCCGCACTGGATCGAGCCAGCGCTCTGACCACCAACCCCGTGAAGGCTCGCCGGAACTTTCGTTTGCGATCCAACAGAAGGTCAAACAAGCGTCGCGAATCCGCTTCGCCCAGGACGCGGGTCAGGCCTCGGTGTTGCAACACCGCTCGCGCATCGTCGCGATAGTGCTCGGCATAAGCCAGCGCCACACGATCGAGCCCGGTCGGGTTTTGCCTCTTCCAGCGCGATTTGAGGAGCCGCGTCACATCGAGCAGGATTTCCGACGGCTCCTTAATCAGTCCGCTTTGGCCAAGGGGAGCGCATGCGTTCAAGCGGCTGTCCTTTCCGGTTCAAAGAGCTGTCCAAGGTGATTGACGACGTGCGCTTCGGCCAAGCGGTGTGCGTGGAGATCGTCGACATCAATCCACCATGCGTTCCCGATATCGTGAACCGCTGCGCGGCCCCGATCTGCGAGGACCTGCATGCCGTCTGAGAGGCTGCCTGCTGCGCCTCCCACAATCGCTACTCGGATTGCGTCGGCAAGCTCGCCCGTTGCAAGAAATGCTCCGCAATCCACGGCATCATAGTCGGTCAGGTGTTTGCCGATCGCTTTGATCCGTTGGAGATGATCGAGTTTCACCCAAGTCGCATCATCCGGATCAACAAGTGGGCCGTTGACCGCGCGATCGATCGCCAATGTTACCCCGCGTTGGGGGGAAGCTGAGTCAAACAGCCCGGCAAGGATCGACGTTGACAAGATGTGATCCGCCATGACGAGCAGATAGTCGCCATCGATAACCTCGGCGCCGGCAATGACCGAATAGCCATTCGGACGCGACCAATCATCCAGTCTGACACAGCGGATCGGGATGCCAATGCGTGGTTGAAGAGCAGCAAGACCCAATTCCACTTGGTCCGCCTCATGGCCAGTCACTACGACGATCCCGGTGGATCCGGCTGCGACAGCCTGACGGATGCTGATCTCAATCAGCGAAATGCCGCGAACAGAAGCCAAGGGCTTTGACGAGAAAGCCTCGCTTAGGCGGCTGCCATATCCGGCGGCAAGAATTAGCGTTTCCATGGTTTGGCTCGAAAGGGAGGGAGAGACGTGGGAGAGAAATGAGCGCACTATTCGGCGGCCTGGAGTACCCCCGTTGTGTATTCTTCGATCAACAGCGCCGCCTCATCCTCTTTCATTTGCTGAGGAGGGTGCTTGCAGTAGTAGGCCGAAGGAGCGAGCAGCGCGCCTTTTACGCCCCAGTCGAGGGCGCTTTTGCAGAAGCGGATCGCGTCAACCACGCAAGCCGCAGCGTTCGGGCTGTCTTCGACGGACAGACGCAGCTCAAGATTCATTGGGACGCCGCCCCATTGATCGGCTTCGATCCGCAAGAAACACACCTTATTGTCTTTTTGCCAAGGCACGTATTCCGATGGTCCGATGCGAATATCGCGATCGGCAAGCCTCTCATCCAACATCGCTTGAACCGCTTCCGTCTTGGAGAGCTTCTTGTCCTCCAAACGCTCACGGTCGAGCATATTCATGAAGTCGGTGTTGCCCCCGGTGTTGAGCTGATAAGTGCGATCAACCTTCACACCGCGATCGGTAAACAGGTTGGAAAGCGCGCGGTGGACGATCGTCGCTCCGATCTGCGCTTTGATGTCATCCCCAACAATGGGCAGTCCAGCATCGCGAAAACGCGCTTGCCAGGTCGGGTCACTTGCGATGAAGACAGGGATGCAGTTCACTACACCCGTGCCCGCTTCGATTGCGCAATCCATGTAGAACTCTGTTGCCTTTTGAGAGCCAACAGGGAGGAAATTGACGAGCACATCTGCACCAGATTCGCGGAGTGCCGCGACAATTTGCTCGCGGTCGGGCTCGGGCCCCGGGTCGACTTTGAACCCGTCTTCACCCGCATTTTTCATGTGGTCAGCTACGCCATCGAGGGTGGCGCCACGGATGACCTTGACGCCGGTGGTTTCAAGCGTTGGATGAAAGATCGTCGTGTTGTTGGGCTTTGCAAATACAGCCTCAGATAGGTCGCGCCCGACCTTCCTCTCATCAACATCAATACCCAGCACAAACTGGATATCGCCGATCGCATAATTGTCGACTTTTTCACGGATAGATCCAGGGGCAGAGCTCTTCGCGCTGTAATATTGCACGCCTTGGACCAAGGAGCTGGCGCAGTTGCCAATTCCTACGATCGCGACCTTAATTGAACTCATCAAAAAACCTCTAGTTAGCCAAAAAGGCCCCCATCCGACGCGCAGCATCCCGCACGTCGACCAATCGACTCCTCCCCCCAATTCTTTCAGCATGCGACCGCTGAAATCGTCTAACGCTCAGAAAACCAATTTGCCTTGTGGAGCGTTCCGACCACCCAAAGGCCTGCCACGATCCTACGCCTTTGGCTAGTGTTTTCTTTTGAATAATAACCCGACAAATGTAATGTGTAGTATTGGCATTACACCATGTTCTGATTGCGGTCCGAACCAACACCCCAGCGGCGTTGTTCTGCCCGATCAACTCCTTTTCTTTGTGGACGCTCCAGTGAAATCGATCTGTATCGACTGCCGTTATGTCAGCGCGCGACCAAGCGGAATTGGAGAGATGGTGCAGGAACTTATCCACCACATCCCGCGACTTGCATCCGATCTCCCATTCCTGCTGTTGCGCAATCCACGCCAGGATCAAGCCCTTTCGGATGCACCCAATGTCACTGAGCTCGTCGTCAGAGCAGCCGCCAATGGACCCGGCACAATGTGGTGGCTCCCTGAGCTTGTCGATTTGAGCCAAGTCCAATTGTTTCACGCCACAGCCAACATTCTGCCGGCGCGCCTACCAATGGCGACGCTCACCACTGTCCATGACATCATGTGGTTGACGCATCCACATTGGTGCAATCCAGGCGGCTATGGTGTGATCGAGCGCGCCTTCTACGGGCATGGCATTCGTCGCGCGATCGCCCACTCGACGCACATCGCGGCTTTGAGCAATGCGACAAAACTCGCCATTCAAGAACGTTTCCCTAAGGCAGAGGACCGCATCTCAGTCATCCAGTCCGGTGTTTCAGAGAGGTTCCAGCCTGCGTTGGGAGAATCCAACCCAATTGAGAAGTTCGGACTGCGCCCAGGCCAGCGCGTTGTCCTGAGCGTTGGCCAATATTCCCCCTACAAAAACCACATAGGCGCTCTTCGCGCTTTTGCCTCAGGCCTTGGTAGCCAAAGCGATGTGGCGATGGTCTTCGTGCAGAGGCAAGGCAAAGGGGAGCGAGAACTGCGAAGCTTGGCTCGCGAGCTTAATGTAGAGGATCGGGTCCACATCTTGGCCGCAATTTCGGCAGAAGATTTGGTATCGCTCTATGGGCAAGCAGAAGCGCTCCTTCATCCTTCGCTTGCGGAAGGTTTTGGCAATCCAATTGTCGAGGCCATGGCCTGTGGATGTCCAGTCATCACCAGCAACCAGAGCGCCATGCCCGAGGTTGCAGGGGGCGCAGCAAAATTGGTGGACCCACTTAACATCGATGAGATTGCCGCCACGCTTTGCGAAGTCGTGAATAGTCACGCGGTTCAAAAGGAAATGAGCAAGGCGGGAATTGAGCGCGCGCGGGCCCTGAGTTGGGAGAACGCGGCGCGCCAATATGTGGCGCTTTATCGCGAGATTATCGCTTCAGCTTGATCGACTATTTTTAGGCATGCGCGCCTTGCGACCAGTGCAGACCAGAATAGCCACAGGCTCAGCGCGATAGCCTCAAATATGAATGCGTAGAGCGGTGATCCTGCCAACATGGCCAACCCGATCGCTGTCGTCCGATAATTGGCGTTGAGGGGTGTGATAATGCGCAATACGAAAGCATATTCTGCCCTGATAAGCCTTCGTAGCTTGGTTTTGTCGATCTCTTCTGCGGCGCTGACCAAGGGGTCGACTCGCGCACCCGACGGCGTCAACCAAGCACCAGCTCTTGCATATGATCGTCCCACCCAATCAATCAGTGAGCCATTTGGCTGAGAGGCCTCCGCCGAAACTCGCAGCCATTCCGATCCATAGACCCAGAACTGGTACTGCCGACGCTGATTCTCGTAGAACACAGCTTGGATGATCCGCGCAGCTCCGGCGGCCGCCGCCCAACACCAGCCAGCAGGTCCGATCTGAGCGGCCAGCAGCCAGCCCAAGGTAATGTAAAGCACGATGTGACTTACATAGTCGCATATGCCGTCGACAATTTCGCCTTGGCGCGAACTCCGGCCAGTCATTCGCGCGAGGTCTCCGTCGGCGCCATCGAAAACGTGCCAGCTTAGATGGAGCAGAAATGCAAAGGCGGTGAGTGGCCATGCGCGTGCACCTGCATACGTTGCTGCCGCAACAACCACGATCAGCCCGCCAAGGATCGAAACCTGGTTTGGGGTGACGAACGTGTTGCGGAGCGCCAGCGCGAGGCGCCATGCTAAAGGGTGAAAGATTCGAGCATTGAGAAAATCCTCCAGCTCCGGAGGCCGGCCCACTACCTCAGTGGCGGCAGGTCGCGCCCTCATGGAGGTGATGTCGGGCTCGTCCGGCACGCGTACTTCCTTGGCTGGTCTCTGCAAGAGATCGGCTTTGATCTCACCGAGCGTGATGACATAGTCGGGGCCGTCCCTTAGTGTCTAGACGGCTATGCCCCTCATTCAGCTCCTCTTTCGTAGCAATCAGACCGCAGACCACCTCATAGCCGGAGTTCCGGCTGTGGCTCGGGCCATGCGCAACCTTGCTGAGCGCGAAATTGCAAGCCCTGGGGACGAAGTAGCGGTCGTCACCAATGATGCGATCGAAATCTCGGCTTGGAGCTATGCTGAGATCGAGAGACTAGCACCCGGTCTCAGCATCTTTTCGGGTAAAGCGGGTTCACGATCGGCAGGAATTCGTTTGGATGGCGAAAGTATGGCGATTGGCGAGAGCGTTGAGTTGTCGAGTGATCGTGGGCCGGCTGATGATCGAGCCATCGAGGCTGAGATCGATCAGATTTTGCAGGACATGCGACGGTCCAGCAATGCCATTCTGAAGGCAACTGGCAAGCCATCTGACGGCTTGGTTTCACGTTACATAAACCGGCCTCTCTCGCGGTTTGTATCAAGCCATTGGCTGCGACTGCCCGGTGTTACTCCGTTGCACGGTACACTGGCGGCTTCGCTGATTGGCGTTGCTATGGCCGGATTTCTGATCTTTGGTGGTGCACAGGGCGTGGTGTTCGGGGCTGTCCTTTTCCAGCTCGCATCGGTGATAGATGGCGTGGATGGCGAGATTGCTCGTGCTACGTTTCGCAGTTCCCAGTTCGGTGCCAAGCTGGACACTTTGTGTGATGCGGCGACCAACTTAGCCTTCATCGGCGGACTCACCTTCAATCTGTGGCAACACGGCGAAAGTGAAGCTGGCCTGCACGGCCTGATTGGCATGAGCCTGCTTGCGATTGGCCTCGTACTTTTGGGCTGGCGCAGCCTGGCACTTGGCAAAGGGCTCAACTTCGATCTGATCAAGAATGAGCTGCGGGGACGTCCTTCGCGGTTTCAGAACATGCTAGCCGCGATCACATCGCGCGATGTCTATGCGCTGGCATTCGCACTGATGGCAGTGATGGGATTCGCCACGCAAGCTCTGACGCTGTTCGCGCTTGCCGTAAGCGTTTGGTTTGTGGTGATCACATTCGTCTTGGCGCGGATGAGCTTGGCCTCCCGCTGACCTCAGCGACATCGGCGGAGTGCCGCTACAGCTCATTTCAATTCTTCTGCGCACCCATGCCAAAAAGGCCACAGGGAGGCCGTGAGCATGTGTCCTGTGCCCGCAATCGGGCCGCGTGGGCCCTACCAGCCAAAGTGTTGAATTTGCCTCTGAGCGGGCTCTACGGGCAGCTTGATCTGGCCAACCATTTCCCATGACTTAAGAGAAGGTTACCGCCCCTGGGGCAAACCCCGTAAATCGGGATTAACACGCGTCAAAACAGACCGTTCTTAACCTCGATAGCTATGTTTGCGGCCTTGCGTCTTTTTATTCCGGCTGGCGGCGCGTTTGAACAACGCGAGCAGCTAGTTGAGATTCATGG
>Ga0207422_1002040_pt1 | contig 30873 bp, 27 predicted proteins | sample MarCyaLeptolynsp_FD_187757 | JGI IMG/M metagenome (GOLD analysis project Ga0207422, IMG submission 187757) | Marine cyanobacterial communities from Panama - species 1 Leptolyngbya sp. (SPAdes) | ecosystem: Environmental > Aquatic > Marine > Unclassified | place: Panama: Panama City | collected... | reverse complement strand
CCGCCATGTCTCCCATGGACACGACATAAGAGAAGCCGATCTCGCGGGCCTCGGCCCAATCCAGAATGCCGGTCATCAGCGCGCCGGATTGCGACAGGAAAGCCAGCGAACCGGCGCGGGGCGAATTAAGACCGAAATTCGCGGCGAGCCCCAATCCCGGTACCGAGATGCCAAGACAGTTCGGACCGATGATGCGCAGGCAATAGGGCTGCGCCGCCTCCAGTATGGCTTGCTTCTGCTCGGCGCTAAGGCCCGCGGTGATGACGACGGCGGCGCGCGTGCCTTTCGCGCCAAGCGCCGCGATCAGCGCCGGCACGGTGTCCGCGGGCGTGGCGATCACGGCGAGTTCGGGCGCGGCGGGCAGCGCTTCGACGGACTTGAAACAGGGATGACCGGAGACAGAGTCGCGGCTCGGGTTAACGAGCCAGACCGCGCCCTCGAACCTGCTGGAGAGAATATTCTCGGTGAGCGTCTTGCCGACCGAGCCAGGCGTTTCGCTGGCGCCGATGACGGCGACCGATTGCGGCCGCAAGCAATGCTCCAGATTACGAACCGTCATTCAACCAGCGCGGACCTCTCACTATTCAGTGCCCAACTCCAGGGGCTGAACCATGACGACCCGGAACGTGCGCATCACGTCGTCATGCTCATTGATGGAAACGTACTCTCCGCGCCGGAACACGTGGTGGCCGAAGCGGTAACCGGTCTCGTCGTCATCCGCATCACCGAGGAGATCGTAGTGGAACGCCCACGACCCTCCGGGCTTTCGAATAAGATGACCGACCTCGTCGTCTTGGCCTTCCCAGAAACGCAGCACCCGGCAGCGATCGCGATGCGACTTCCAGCCAGCTTCATCGATATGACCATCGTGATCGAGCGGAGCAGTGAACTCGTAACCGCGCGCCCCGCTGCCCTCGGGAAAGTCGTGATCTCGGGCAAGTTCCAATCGAATCTTGAAAAGGCTCATTGAATTCTCCTTGAGCTTAAGACCTGTCATTGGGTGGTTTCATGACAAAGCAACGACAGAAGCGATTTGCCGCAGCTTTGAGACAGGTCAAAGGGTTAGCCGGATCTTGGCAAGGGAAGCCGGCAAGGATCGCCGGCAAAGAAGAAGGGTGGACGCCGTCCAACAGCGCCCACCCTTTGGTTCGTCCTTGACGCCGTGCGGTCGACCGAGTTCCGAGCGGCTGCTGCCTTGCCCTATTCCAAGGCGTCCACGACGCCCTCGGCAACGCCTTTGGTCACCTTCCCGGCGCCCTTGACGATGCCCGCAGCTCCTTCGACGGCGCTCTTGCCCGCATCGACCGCGCCTTTGCCGACGCCCTTGACCATACCGGCCGTCCCCTCCACGGCGCTCTCGCCGATCTCTTTGGCGCCTTCGCCAGGGTCCTTGGTCATTTCTGCGGCGCCCTTGGCCATGCCGCCGGCGCCCTCAACCGCGCTCTTGCCCGCATCCACGGCGCCTTCGCCGGCTCCTTTGACCGCACCGGCCGTCCCCTGAACGGCGCCTTTGCCCATGTCCTTGGCGCCTTCACCAACGTCACCGGCCTGGGCGGCGGAAGCGCCCAGCCCAAGCATCACTGCAAGCGTCAACCCGGCAAGCGTCTTCGCTGTCATTTTCATGCACTCCCTCTCCATGCTCTCCAAAGCCAAAGTCCGAAGGGCCCGTTCCGGATCCATGCCTGTGGCCCGTGTTGGCGACATAGGCGCGGTCCGCAGGCTTTGCCAGTCCGTAGGGCCCCCAAAAAGCCTCAATCGAGCGGAGAGTCCCGTGTCAGGGGCCCATATCGGCGGTGCAATAAGACAGAGTGGCCTGCGGCGGCCGGATCGTCCTTGGCATCCAAAGCTAGACGGCAAGGGGGGTGCGAGCGCAACCGCCGCACCCCTCTCTGCGGCTGGAGACACAATTGGCCAGCAGTCCTATTGGGAAGGAAGACTGCGGGGCCGGTCTCCCGCAAAAAAGTTGCCCCGTCGCCAGTCTCCGTGAAGACGAGAGGCAGAATTCGACCCGTACTGGGTGAGGCTAAAGGCTTTCGCCAACATCGTCTCTAGGCGCCCTCCCAATAGTGACCGGGAAAGTCTTGCAACGCTATTTCCACGGTTGCCATTGCATTTTCACCACTTCCGTCCTGCACTGCTTTTATTGGCGACTCCGTCTGCCAAAGATGGCAATGAAAGAGCCCAGGCAGGGAGCAATCGCGGACCCCTTCGGTCTAAGGGGAACGGTCCTTGCATGGCCGGCCCCTTGACACAGTGCCGGCGCCGCTGGTGCGAGGCGCTTCTCATCGTGGAGATTTTCGAGGCGTGCTGCAGAAGCTCTGGTATGACCGACCGGTCCGAACACAACTTCTGATCGCGGTCGGAGCGATTAACCTGCTGGCCGCCTTGGTGGCTGGCGTGGTGTCGATCTTCAACACGAGGACGGCTACACAGGTCGAAATGGAAGCCTCGCTTGAGGTCGCCGAGCGCTTTGTGGACGCCACGCTGAAGGACCTGCGGGCACAGGACAAGCTGGAGAATCTCGACGAGGAACTCCCCCTTCAGCTCAAGAATCTGCGCCATGTGCGAATCATGTACGCCGATGAGACGGGGAACCTCACCATCGTGTCGCCGAACGTCCCAGTCGATTCGACCGCAAAGCCCTACGTGCCGGCGTGGTACGCCGCTCTGGTGCGCCCGAACGTCGCCGATCGCTCGATCCGTGTCATGGCTGGAGACGGCAGGCCCATCGTCATTCTCGGCGAGCCGGCCGACGAGATCGCCGAAGCTTGGCAGGATTTCTCCTCGCTGGCGATTATCTGGCTGGTCCTGAACGCTCTGGTCCTGGCCATTCTTTATGTGGTGCTCGGGCGGGTCCTCGATCCGCTGGCCAACTTGTCGAAGGGGATGTTGCGGCTGGAGGATGGCCACTACGCCACGCGGCTGAAACCGTCGAAGATGAAAGAGCTCGCCCTCATCACCGATCGGTTCAACAAGCTTGCCAGCGCGCTCGACACCGCGCGGGAGGAGAACAGCCGGCTCTACCGCCAGCTCATCACCGTGCAAGAAGAAGAGCGGCGCCAAATCGCCAACGAGCTTCACGATGAGGCGGGGCCGTGCCTGTTCGGTATCGCCGCCAACGCCTCGTCGATCCAGACGATCGCCGACCGCTTGCCTGCGGACCGCACGGTCGAGATCTCCCGGCGGGTCGGCGAGATCATGTCGATCGCCGAGCGGCTCAAAGCCATGAACCGTGCCCTGATCAAGAAGCTGAGGCCGGGGCCGCTTGGGCGCGTAACGTTCGCCGAGCTCATTGCGGAACTCACTGCCGGTCTCCAAGGACGCCACCCCGATACGCAGATTCACACCAATCTCGGAGCGCTCGCCAAGTCCTATGGCGAGCCGATCGATCTCACCGTCTATCGCTGCATCCAAGAAGCCATCACCAACGCCATCCGCCATGGCGAGGCTGCGAACATCACCGTCGATCTGGATGAGCACGGCGATTCCAATGGCGGGGCGGCATCCAGTATTCGCCTGACGGTCACCGATGACGGGAAGGGAATCGCGCCGTCGATTCCGAAAGGGTTTGGTCTTACGACCATGACCGAGCGCGTGCGCTCGCTCGGGGGGACTTGCGAAGTCGAAAGCGCACCGCCCAATGGGACGACAATTCACGTGGAGATACCAGTGCAAAGGGAAGGCAAAGAGCGCGCAACGGTCGCGCCAGAATTGGTTGGGGAACTGACATGAGCCGTGTTCTCGTCATCGACGATCATCCAATTGTCCTACAGGGCTGCCGTCAGCTCTTGGAGGACGTGGGCGTGGAGCATATTCAGCAGGCGCAGAGCTTGGCCGACGGATTTCGCCTTTACCGGACCCAGAAGCCGGACGTCATCATCGTCGACTTGGCCATGCGGACAGGCGCGCTCGGGGGCCTCTCGTTCATCCGGCGCCTGCGTCTGCACGATCAACAGACGCCGATCCTCGTCTTCACCATGCATTCCGACCCGGTCATCGTGTCGAGAGCCCTCGAAGTGGGCGCCACCGGCTACGTGCTGAAGGACACGCCGCCGGAGGAGGTGCAGAAGGCATTCCAGCGCGTGCGCGAGAACCGCCCGTATCTCAGCCACGACCTCGCCTCGGAAGTCGCCTTCATGGAAGCGCGGGGCACCACGAATCCCTTGCGCCGCATGACAGTGCGGGAGCTGCAAACCTTGGCGCTGGTGGCGGAGGGCAAGCCCTATGGCGTGATCGCCGAGCATTTGCACGTGAGTTACAAGACGGTGGCAAACACCTGCACACAGTTGAAGGCCAAGCTTGGCGTTCGCACGCTCCCCGAACTCATGCGGATTGCGATCCAGCATCTTCCGTCTGCGAACGGCAAGACCCAGCGCTAGACGAAAAAACACAAGGCACGTCAACGCGCTGCCCTTGGGGCGGCGCGGCCGTGGTCGTTTGCGTGACATAAGCCAGGTTTGCTGCGCTGCACCAATAAAATGGCAATAAATAGGGAGAGACTTGGCAACGATCCGGTTGCCACTTTCCAAACAGATTGGCGAAATGCGAAGTGCTCTCCTGCGTTACGTTCGGGGACCTCGGTTACCGTGCTGTTACAAGGGAGTCACCGCTAGAGCTTGCATTTCCAGAATGAGCTCGGCGCCTCTCACCATCACGTCGTCATCCGAGACCATGTCGGACGCGCCTGGGCTTCGTGGCAATTACCCAAAGAACTCGCGCATTCCGGCAGACACGCTCAGTCAATGAACTGAGCCGCTAGGGAGAGGAGAAACACGATGAAAATGAAGTATGGAGTTCTGGCAGGCACCGTCGTCGCCTTGACGATGGCGATGTCTGGCCAGGCCTCGGCCATGAATACCGACGAGGAATTGCTGAAGCGTATGGCAGATCCCGATCAGTGGCCCGCCCCTGGTCGCGACTTTTCGCTGACGCGTCACAGCACTCTGTCGGACATCAACACAGGCAACGTCAACAAGCTGCAGATGGTCTGGCTGCAGGGCACCAACGCCCTTCGCGGTCACGAAGGTCAGCCGCTTGTGATCAAGGACGTGGGCGGCAAGACCATGCTGTTCATGATTTCCGGTTGCCCGTCCATGGCCAACTGCAACGTGGTGCAAGGTCTGGACCTCACGGATCCGGACAACCCGAAGCAGGTTTGGTCCTATGTGAAGAAGACCGACCGTGACGAATCGGCTGTGCCGCGCGCTTGTTGCGACACCGTCAATCGTGGCGGTTCCTACGCGGACGGCAAGTTCGTGTTCGGTACGCTCGACGGCTTCGTGATTGCCCTCGACGCGCAGACCGGTAAGGAAGCCTGGGTCGTGAAGTTCGCCTATCCCGAGAAGGGCGAGACCATCACCCCGGCTCCGTTGATCGCCGACAACAAGGTGTTCATGGGCTTTGGCGGTAGTGAGTTTGCTGCCCGTGGCCGCGTGTCGACGTTCAACCTGGCGGACGGCTCGGAAGTTTGGACCTGCCATACCACTGGGTCCGACAAGGACGTGTGCCTGACCCCCGATACCAACAAGGCCAATCCTCATTACGGCACCTACGGCAAGGATCTTGGCATCAAGACCTTCCCTGGCGAGGACTGGAAGATCGGTGGCGGCACGGCTTGGGGCTGGTTCTCGTACGATCCGGACACCAAGCTGGTCTACTATTCGACCGCCAACCCCGGTCTGTGGAGCCCGCAATACCGGTGCCCTGACAAGACTCATGAGGAGTGCAACGCGCTCGATCCTGAGCTTGGCCCGGGCCAAGGACGCTTCGATAACAAGTGGACCTTGAGCGTGTTCGCCCGGAAGATCGAAAACGGTGAAGCTGTCTGGGCCTACCAGATCACGCCGTTCGATCAGTGGGACTACGACGGCATCAACGAGAACATCATCACCACGATGGACATCGACGGTGAGAAGAAGAAGGTTCTCACCCACTTCGACCGTAACGGTTTCGCTTATGTGTGGGATGCCGCCGATGGCACGATGTATCGCGCCACGAAGTTCGTCACCGTGGACTGGGCGGAGAAGGTCGACATGAAGACCGGCCGTCCGATCAAGGTGCGCGAGCATTCGCCGCTCGAAGTTGGCCGCAACGTCTCGTCCTGCCCGTCCGCCATGGGTGGTAAGGACCAGCAGCCTGCTTCGGTCGATCCGAAGGAGCCGAACCTCTTCTATGTGCCGACCAACAACTGGTGCATGGAGCTGGAGCCCCAGGAGCGCACGCACACGAACCAGGGCACGGTCTACGTGTTCGCGAACGTGTACATGTATCCTGAGAAGCCTGGCGTCACCGGTAAGATCAAGAAGTACGACGTCCTGTCCGGTAAGACGGTTTGGGAGATCCCGGATCCGTATCCGAACTGGGGTGGTACCATGGTCACCGATGGCGGCCTGATGTTCTACGGTTCGCTCGGCGGCGACTTCCGCGCGGTCGACCGGAACTCCGGCAAGGTTCTTTGGAGCCGCAAGCTGGGCTCGGGCATCATCGGTAACCCGATCACCTACAAGGCCGGTGGCAAGCAGTACGTTGGTGTCTACTCGGGCATCGGCGGCTGGATCGGCCTGCCGGTCACCGCTGGCCTGGACTTGAACGACAAGTTCGGCGCCATCGGTGCCACGGCCATGACCAAGGCAGCCGGCCTGCAGCATATCCCGCAGGGCGGTGAGCTGAACGTCTTCCGCGTCTACGAATAATCGAAGCGGACAGACTCTAAAGACAGCAGGCGCCCGATGCTCTTCCAGCACCGGGCGCCTTTTCTTTCCGGGCGCCCTTGAGAAGGGTCAGCCAAACGTCCGCCAGGACGCCCGCAACAGGGCTACGCTTTTGGAGCCTCGCGGTCCCGCGCCACCGGTGCGGAGAAAGCAATTTTGATGCACTGCAAAATGAAGAAATAGGATTTGGCACATTTGATTGCCGTGAGCACTTTTCACTTGCAATGGCATAACATTTGGCAATTATGAGCAGGCAGCTTGGCAATGTGTGGGACACAAGTTTCCAGAAAGAAAGCGGAACGTCCGTGTTTCACGCTGAGTTAGGCTGAAATTCCTCGTGAGGTGTCACCGCGTGATGTGTTCGTCGGAGAACCCGCCGCCAGGAGCGGGCGCGAGGCTAATATTTCGGCTTCGGCGCTTTCGGGCAGCTTCCATCCACACCCACAGTGACAGCTTGAATACTTGCGCGGACTCGGTGCGCTCCGGCGTCATCGCTCTGGAGTGAAGCGTGATCCAAGCAAAATAGAGAATGCTCAGCTTTCGTTTCGGTGAACTGAGTAGCTAGGGAGAGGAGAAAACTATGAAAATGAAGTATGGTGTTCTGGCAGGCACCGTCGTCGCAATGACGATGGCGATGTCCGGCCAGGCGTTGGCGATGAACTCCGACGAGGAGCAGCTGAAGCGCATGGCTGATCCCGATCAGTGGCCTGCCCCTGGTCGTGATTTCGAAATGACGCGCCACAGCACGCTGTCGGACATCAACACCAACAACATCAACAAGCTGCAGATGTCTTGGCTGCAGGGCACCAACGCCCTTCGCGGTCATGAAGGTCAGCCGCTTGTGATCAAGGACGTTGGCGGCAAGACCATGCTGTTCATGGTGTCTGGTTGCCCGTCCATGGCCAACTGTAACGTGGTGCAGGCTCTCGATCTGACCGATCCTGACAACCCGAAGCAGGTTTGGTCCTATGTGAAGAAGACCGACCGTGACGAGTCGGCTGTGCCGCGCGCTTGCTGCGACACCGTCAACCGTGGCGGCTCCTTTGCCGATGGCAAGTTCGTTTATGGAACGCTCGACGGCTTTATCATTGCCCTCGATGGCCAAACCGGTAAGGAAGTTTGGGTCGTCAAGTACGCCTACCCCGAGAAGGGCGAGACCATCACGCCAGCTCCGTTGATCGCCGACAACAAGGTGGTCATGGGCTTTGGTGGTGACGAGTTCGCCGCCCGTGGCCGCGTCTCCGCCTTCAACCTGAGCGATGGTTCGGAGGTTTGGACCTGCCACAGCACAGGCACCGACAAAGACGTCTGCCTCACCAAGGAGACCAACAAGGCCAACCCGCAGTTCGGTACGGCTGGTCACGACCTTGGTAAGGTGACGTTCCCCGGCGATGACTATCTCATCGGCGGCGGCGCTGCTTGGGGTTGGTTCACTTATGATCCTGAGCTGAAGGTCGTCTACTACTCGACCGGTAACCCCGGCCTGTGGAGCCCGCAATACCGTTGCCCCGACCGTACTCACGAAGAGTGCAACGCCGTCTCTGAAGAGCTCGGCGGCGGTGGTACCGGCCAGTGGGACAACAAGTGGTCGATGACCATCTTTGCCCGCAAGGTTGAGGACGGTGAGGCTGTCTGGGCCTACCAGATGACTCCGTTCGACCAGTGGGACTATGACGGCGTCAACGAGAACATTCTTACCGACATGAATATCGACGGTAAGAAGGTTAAGGCGCTGACCCACTTCGACCGTAACGGCTTTGCCTATGTCATGGATCGTGTTGACGGCTCGCTGCTGCGCGCCACGAAATACGTGACCGTGGACTGGGCCGAGAAGGTCGACATGAAGACCGGCCGTCCGATCAAGGTGCGCGAGCATTCGCCGCTGGAAGTCGGCCGGAACGTCTCTGCCTGCCCGTCTGCTATGGGTGGTAAGGACCAGCAGCCTGGTGCCGTTGATCCGAAAGAGCCGAACATCTTCTACATGCCGACCAACAACTGGTGCATGGAGCTGGAGCCGCAGGAGCGCACGCACACGAACCAGGGCACGGTCTACGTGTTCGCGAACGTGTACATGTATCCTGAGGTCCCCGGCACCACCGGTAAGATCAAGAAGTACGACGTCCTGACCGGTAAGACGGTTTGGGAGATCCCGGATCCGTATCCGAACTGGGGTGGTACGATGCTTACCGACGGTGGCCTGATGTTCTATGGCTCGCTGGGTGGCGACTTCCGCGCGGTCGACCGGAACTCCGGTAAGGTCCTGTGGAGCCGCAAGCTGGGCTCGGGCATCATCGGCAACCCGATCACCTACAAGGCAGGCGGCAAGCAGTACGTTGGTGTCTATTCGGGCATCGGCGGCTGGATCGGCCTGCCCGTCACCGCTGGTCTGGACTTGAGCGACAAGTTCGGCGCCATCGGAGCCACGGCCATGACCAAGGCAGCCGGCCTGCAGCACATCCCGCAGGGCGGTGAGCTGAACGTCTTCCGCATCTACGAGTAAGTAGCGGAAACGTGTAGATGAAAGGCGTCCGATGCCCTTGCGGCATCGGGCGCCTTCTTCCTATATACGCCTAGAAGATTAGGAACCCACGGCGGGTTAGTCCGGTGGGATTTCGGTCCTAGCGTGCTGGCCCGTCTTGCAATTGAGGCGAGCCCCCCGTGTTATCCCTCCGTTTGTCCCTGACAGCGGCCTGTACGGCCTGCATTCTTGCTTTCAGCGTTGCGGCTGCGCCGGCGGCCGAGAAAAAGTCCATCCAACGCGATCTCAACAAGACCTATGAAGAGCTGACCCCGAGCGAGCACATCGCGATCCGCGCGGCGGCGAAGAAGGCCTACGAAGCCAAGAAGCTCAAGACGCTGAACATCTGCGCCGACCCGGGCAACATGCCCTTGTCGAACATGCAAAGAGAGGGCTTCCAGAACAAGATGGCGGCGCTGCTGGCGAAGAAGACGGGCGCCACGATCAGATACCACTGGCAGCCCTTCATCGAGCGGGGGCTCACGCGCTCCACCTTCGACGAGCATATGTGCGACGTGATGTTTGACACGCCGGCCACCTATGACCGGCTGCTCACCACGCTGCCGATCTACAAGACGCCCTACGTGCTGGTTTACCGCAACGACCAGGGCCTGGAGCTGACAGGCCTCGACGATCCGAAGCTTAAGGACCTGACGATCGGTGTCTTCCAAACCTCGGGCGTGCGCCGGGCAATGGCAAAGCGCGGCATCATCAGCAATGTGGAGCTGCAGCTGCAAACCCATGACGGCGACCTCGTCCCGGAAAACCAACCTTGGTACGTCATTCAGCGCATGCTGGACGGGGAGTTCGAAGTGGCTTCCGTGTTCGGTCCGTTCGCCGGATGGGTCAAGACGATGAAGAATGAGCCGATCACCATCCTGCCCGTCAATCTCGATGACGACATGGTGCCGATGGAGTTTGAGTTGGCCATCGGCGTGCGCCAGACGGATGTGTTCCTGAAGTACCTGCTCGACTGGGCCTTGGAGGACAACGCCGAAGAGATCGAGGCGATCCTCAAGGAATACGGCGTACCGCTCGTCCAGTGCAGCCGGTGCATCGTGCCCGGAGACCTGCCGGCTCATGGCAGCTACATCAAGCTCGCCGACCAGAAGTTCGAGGCGCGTCCCGATCTTGCGTCTCCCGATCAGATCGTGACCACCGAGCGCGTCGAGGCGTGGCTGGCCGATGGCGCCGACCCACAAGAAGAGCTCAGCAACGCGATCATCGCCAACGACGAGGAGCGCATCAGGTTCCTGGTGACCAGGGGCGCCGACGTGAACAAGCCCGACCTCAACGGCTGGACGCCGCTGACCAGCGCGGCACGGCAGCGCAAGGATGGGCTCATCGACTTGCTTGTCGAGCTTGGCGCGGAGCCGAGCCAGCCGGACAGGAACAAGTTCACGCCCCTGGCCGCAGCGTTGATGCGCGATCACGTGCCGTCCATTAAGCGGCTGGTCGCGCATGGCGCCAAGCTGGAGGAGCCTGGCCTGGACGGCTTCCGGCCCCTGGCCCTGGCACTGGCGGAGCAAAAATACGAGGCAGCTAAAGCACTTATGGAGGGCGGGGCCGATGTCAGCACGCCCTCCGGCAACGACGGCCTAACGCCGCTAATGGTGGTTGCGGCTCAGACCGGTCCCGCCGAAGGGTCCATCTTCCTGCCCGGCAGCACGCGGCCGACCGATATCGCCAAGGCGTTGATCGAGAAAGGTGCCGACATCGATGCCCAAGCCAAGAACGGCATGACGGCGCTGATGATTGCCGCCCTGAACAACAGCGCGCCGATGATCGGGCTGTTGATGGATGCCGGTGCGGATCCTTCGTTGAAGAACGCGCAAGGCAAGACGGCCGAAGGGGTCGCGGATTTGAACGACCACCAAGAAGCCTCGCAGGCCATTCGCGTGTTGGCCCTGACCCGGCCGACCGGGCCGCCGCAAGCCTCCGATGCCTCGGAGTCTGGCGAGACCACGAAGCAGTGATGTCTATGATCACTCTCGCAACACGAGTCGCAGGGGCCACGGCAATCGCCGTGGCCCTTTGCCTTACGGCCCCTGCGTCAGCAGCCCGCTATCCGGACTTCGACGACACCTCGGTGACCAAGATCACCGAGCAGGTGATTGCGGAGCGGTCGAAAGACGGCGTGTTCGTTTTCCACGATCCCAAGCTCAACCAGGACCTCAATCTCGTTTACGAGAAGATGCGGGTCGTGCGCGGCATGAAGGGCTATGGCTGGTTCGCCAACGCGATCTTCCACGACAAGGACGAACCGGAGAAACAGTACGCGCTCGACTTCTGGTTCAAGCCTCAAATCGATGGCGACAGCCTGGACCTGATCGACATCCGCGTGCAGAAGGGTCCCAAGCGCGATGGCGACGGCTACGTCATGATTACGCGCTTGCCCGTGGCCTGGTGGTGGCTGCCGGTGCAGGAGCATCCCGGCGACATGGAGGTCGTGCGCGCGTGGCACGTGATGAGTGCCGTTCACAACTACATCGCCGAGAACAAGAACGAAGACGGCTTACTTGAGCTAACCGACGAAAAGACGGGCGAGACGATCCCGTTGGAGTTCGTCGAGATGCATCAGCCGATCCGCTATCTCAAGAAGGACGGCGAGTACTTCGCGTGCACGGATTTCCGCCGGGCCGGCAGCAAAGAAGAATATTACGACGTGGACTTTTGGGTCGACGAGAAGACCGGCCGGCTAAGAGTGTCCGACGTCAAGATCCACAAGGTGCCCATTAAGGAAGACGGCATCTGGATCCAAGTTCCCCGTTACACCTTCGAAGGCATGGACTTCGAGATCACCCAGTGACGGCGAACGGCGTGAGCTAACCTCATCCGCCGTTGAAGGCAAATTGCCGCATTATCCTCCCGTCGTGTCCCTTGCACTGATCCCCATTTTGGCTATGAAAAAGTCCTGATAGGCTTTTGCCTCAAGAGAGCACCCCTGTTTCCTATAAGGGGGAAATGCTCCGTGTGTCTGGGTTCAATGGAGGAAAACGCCATCGCGTCCGTCGAGAATAGCCTGGGCCGTTCTGAGGACGGTGCGCATGGGCTGGCAGACCCCACGCCGGGGTCTAGACCAGGCCACATAGGCCCTTTTTCGGGGCGTCTAGCGGGCCTTGGCCCGGCTTGGCGCATGGCTCGCGGCGTTCAGCCTCTTTCCCCAGCAAGGCATGAAACCAACCATCCCGCACTGCACAATTTGCCGGGTCTCATGAGCGCGTCCCGGTCAAGGCAACTGCGAAGGTCAACGATCGATAGGCTACCAAACTGCAACTAGGGTAAGGAAACGTACCGTGCGCAAAATCATAACAGGAGTACTGGCGGTTGTGCTGATGGGCGCTATGAGCGTCTTTGCATGGAACGCCGAGGCTGAAGAGTGCTGTGAGAAGGGCGATCAGACGCCGCCGCTTGAGCTGATTGAGAAGACCCCGATCGGCGGTCTGCACAATCCCTATAATGACGACATCGAGGGTATCGCAGAGGAGGGCCGCAAGAAGTACCTGTCCTTCAGCTGCAATGGTTGCCACGGTGGTGGCGGTGGTGGCGGCATGTGCCCGCCGTTGACAAACGACACGTGGGTCTATGGCGCCGATGACGACACCAACTTTCGCCTGATCGCTCTTGGTAGCGATAAGCTGCAGGAGCTGGGCTATAAGCGCGTCCGTAAGGAAATCGTGACGGGTCCGATGCCGCCCTTCGGCACGATCATCAAGACCTCGGATGATCTGTGGAAGGTTATGGCCTTCATCCGTTCGAAGAACCCAAGCTCCATGAAGAAGGTGGATCAGCCGGCGCAGACGCCCGGCCAATAGCAAGCCGTTCCACGTCTTGGACGTTTCACGTCTTGAGTGCCAAAGACCGCCGGGCGCTGAGCTCGGCGGTCTTTCGTTACTGAAACATTGGTAATGTTGTTGCCACGGCCTAGTCGCCTGCCGGCGAAGCCCATATATTCCAATAAGAAAACGGTTCGGACCTGCCGGCAACTCTGTCTGCCGGTATTGTGCAGTGCGCATTGCCAATCGACGGCAGGTTTGAGACAGAAAGGCGGTTCGGGACGAGGGCCCGGACGCTCCCAAGAGGTTGGAAACACCGAGAGGTAGGCAAGCGTTGCGTTCGATTGGTTTTGGCGTCCCCGGCCTCATGATGCTCAAAGTGCTCCTCGTCGGGGCTTTCGCTATCGCGATCCTGAGCGCCGGCCCTGTCTTCGCCGAGACAGAGGCGCAACCCCCTGCCGACGCGCCGGCCAAGGCTGAGCAAGCAAAGCCGGACGAAGACAAAGCCGCAGCTCCCGACGGGAAGCTGATGCGGATCTATTACCTCAGCAAGAAATACGATGAGCCCTTGCCGCTGTCCTTCGCCGAGAAGGTCATCACCGACAAGGGCATTCAAGGTGCGCGCATGTCGCTGCAAGAGGCGAACCAGGCCGGCGGTTTCTTGGGCTATCGCTTTGAGCTCGACGAGCGGATCATCCCGAAAGAGGACGACATCGTCGCGGCGGCGAAGAAGATCTTCGCCGAGGACGGCGCGTTCATCGTCGCCGACCTCAAGCCGGACGATCTCCTCGCGGTTGCCGATCTTCCCGAGGCGAAAGACGCAATCATCATGAACATTCGCTCCAGCGCCACGAAGCTGCGCCAGGAGGAGTGCCGCCGCAATGTCTTTCACATCATTCCCGACAACGCCATGCGCGCCGATGCTCTGGCGCAGTATCTGATCTGGAAGAAGTGGCCGCGCTGGTACATCTTGCGCCGCGACACGGCCGACGATCAGGACTACGCCGCCCAAGTGAAGCGCTCCGCGAAGCGCTATGGCGGCAAGGTCGTGGAGGATCAAATCTACCGCCTGCCGCCGGGGGCGCGGAACATCGACTCCGGTCATCAGCAGATCCAGGCGCAGATTCCCATGGAGACTCAGACAGCGCCCGACCACGACGTGGTGTGGGTGATCAACAGCGAGGACGACTTCGGCGACTATCTCATGTACCGGACGGCGACGCCTCGCCCCGTTGTCGGCACGCAAGGCTTGCAAGCGACGGCCTGGGACAAGTCCTACACGGAGTCCGGCGGCATGCGCTTTCAACGGGCCATGCCGCGCCTGGCGAACCGGAGTCCCATCGAGCGCGACTACACCGCTTGGCTCGGTTTTCGCACCTTGTTCCAAGCGGCGCTGCAGTCGGGCGATGTCACGCCGGCGGCCGTCAGGGATTACATCCTGTCAGATGACTTCAGGCTCGAGGCGTATAAGGGCCAAGCGCTCACCTTCCGCGACTGGGATCAACAGATGCGCCAGCCCATCATCTTGGGCGGCGGCACGCGGGTGCCGGTCTCGACCTCGCCCCAGGACGGCTTCCTGCATCCCACCAATCTCACCGACACGCTGGGCTTCGATAAGCCTGAGACCAAGTGCACGCTCAAATGACCTTCGGTAAGGGTAACTCCATGATACGCAACACGTTTGTGGCTGCCTGCGCGGCCGCCATCCTTGTCCTGGCGAGCCCCGCGATCGCCGCCTCGACCATCTTCGTGTCCAACGAGAAGGACAACACGGTCACGGTCATCGACGGCGATACCCTGGAGACCATCAAGACGATCGAGACGGCCCGACGTCCGCGCGGCATCATCCTGAGCCCGGACTACAAGGAGCTCTATGTTGCCTGTGGCGACGGCGACATCCTCGACGTCATCGATACGGAGAAGCTCGAAGTCGTTCGCCAGCTCGAATCCGGTCCCGACCCGGAGCTGATGGCCGTCGACTCCAAGGGCGAGGTGATCTACATCGCCAACGAGGACAACAGCCTGGTCACCGTCATGGACGTGGCGAGCGGCGAGGTCCTGGGCGAGGTTCCCGTCGGCGTGGAGCCGGAAGGCATGATCGTCAGCCCGGATGACCGCTACACGGCGGCCACCTCCGAGAGCACCAGCATGGCGCATATCATCGACAATGCGACCATCAAGCTGGTGGGCAACATCCTCGTGGACAGCCGGCCGCGCGAAGCGAAGTTCAAGCAGGACATGAAAGAGCTTTGGGTCTCCTCGGAGATCGGCGGCACGATCTCGGTGATCGACACCACAGATTGGGACAACCCGCAGAACTGGAAAGTGGACAAGGAAATCGGCTTTGAGGTCGCGGGGTTGCGGCCCGAGCAGCTTCAGCCCGTCGGCATGGACTTCAACGAGGATGACAGCCGGTTGTTCGTGCCTTTGGGCCCCGCCAACCGCGTCGCCGTCATCGACACAGATACGAAAGAAGTGATCGACTACGTGCTGGTCGGCCAGCGTCCGTGGCACGGCGAGTTCAGCCCGGACTACAAGAAGTACTATGTCGCCAACGGTCTCACCAACGATCTCACCATCATCGATGCGGAGACGCTGAAGGCGGAGAAATCGGTTCCTGTGGGCCGTCTGCCTTGGGGCGTCGCCGTGATGCCCGGCAAGGCCGGCGGCTAAACCCGGCCGGTTCGTCTTAGCGGCTGTTGGCGCGGACGCGCCGCCCGATGAACCGGGCGACGGCTTCCGCCGCCAGGATCGCGCCCAGCGAGATCGCGATGGAGATCAATGTCAGCCGCAAGGCGCCGGCATCGCCGCCGGGCACTTGGGTGAACGTGTAGATCAAGCTCGGCAGGGTCTGCGTTTCGCCGGGGATGTTCGACACGAAGGTGATGGTCGCGCCGAACTCGCCCATGGAGCGGGCGAACGCCAAAATGGCGCCCGCGATGATACCCGGCGCGATCAAGGGCAGTGTCACGGTGAGGAACACGTAGAAGCGGTTCGCGCCGAGTGTACTGGCGGCCTGCTCCAGCTTCGGGTCGACTGCTTCCACGGACAGTTGGATCGCCCGCACCAGCAGCGGAAAGCCCATGATGGCGCAGGCGAGCGCCGCGCCCGTCCAACGAAAGGCGAGCACGATGCCGAACGTGTCGTAGAGCCAGCCGCCGATCGGGCCTTGCCGGCCGAACAGGAGCAGCAGGACATAGCCTGTCACCACCGGCGGCAAGACGAGGGGCAAGAGCACCAAGGCGTTGAGAAGAGGGCGCCCCAAGAAGCGGCCCCGGCCGATCAGCATCGCGGCGGCGATCCCGAACGGCAGGCTGACCGCCGTGGCCACGGCGGCCACGCGCAAGGACAGCGAAATGGCGGTCAGTTCCTCAGGGGTCAGGTCGAACACGGACCAGTCTTAGCATCTGCCGCCACGGGGCTTAAGCCGCCGACTTCGGCGCATGCTGGCCTCGGTTCGCCGTTAGGGCGCCGTGGGGTGCACCTTCCGCGCCGAGATCGGCGTCGGCTGCGCCGGCGCATGGGGATGCAGCGTCTTGGCCAGCTGCCGCGCCTCGCCGACCAGCGCATTGATCAGCGGCGTCAGAGGATTTCGCTCGGGCACGACGAGCCCAATCGAGTGGGTGACCTCCGGGTTGACGATAGGAATGGACCGCACCTGTTCGGTGAGGCCCAACACCTCGGCGAGCTTGGCGGGCATCACGCTGGCCCACTTCCCGGTGCGCACATGGGCGAACAGAACGATGATGGAGTCTGATTCCAACGTCGGCGCCACGTCCGCGCCCTCACGGCGCAGAAGGTCCTCGATGATCCGGCGGTTTTGCATGTCCGGCGTGAGCAGGCATAGCGGCACCTTGCCGATCTCGGCCCAGGTGACCGTGTCCCGGTCGCCCAACGGACTGTCGGCGGACGCCAGCAGGCGGTACTCCTCGCTGTAAAGCGGCACGGTCTGCACGCGTCCCAAAGGCTCGTTGTCGAGATAGGTCAGCCCTGCGTCGATCTCCAGATTCTCCAGCATGCTGAGGACCTCGATTGAGTTCCGCGACAGGATGGTGAAGCTCACATTCGGATGCTGCGCCCGGTAGGGCGTGGTGATCATGCCGATCATGGGTAGCGCCGTCGGGATCGCCGCGATCCGGATATGGCCGCCCAGCCCATGCTTCAGGGCGTCGATCTCCTGGCGCATGGCGCGCGTATCGGAGACGATGCGCCGGGCCCAGGCGAGCACCCGCTCACCCTCGGGCGTGAAGCCGCGAAAGCGCGACCCGCGCTCCACCAGGAGAACGCCGAGCGCGTCTTCCAGCTGTTTGATCCCGGCGGAGAAGGTGGGTTGGCTCACGCCGCACGTCTCCGCCGCCCGCCCGAAGTGCCGCTCGCGCGCGAGCGCGATGATGAATGGGAGCCTATCGATCATGCCGTGCCGGGTGCTGGGTACCGGAATCTGTCTGCCGGGTTATAGGGAATGTGGGCGCGGCGGCCTGCTTCAGCAACCGCGCGAACGTGGATTCTCGTCAGTCGTCCTCGGCGCGGAAGGTTTTGTGACAGGCCTTGCAGGCATCGATGACGTCCTTGAACTTCGCTTTCCATACTCCGTCATTGGCCTCCAAAACCGCGGCAAGGTTCTTCGCGGCGACGGCTAGGGCGTCCGCGTCCCCCTCGAACTTATGCCACTGCGTCCAGATCTCCGGTTTGGCCTCACTCGGATAGCCGACCGTACCCTCCGGAAAGAGCTCAGGAATTTTCTTGGCGGTCACTTCGATAATGAGGGCGGCCTCCGCCGCTTCCTTGGTATCGAGTGGAACCTTGCCTTTGGCCATGTCGCCGATGACCTTCATGGCCGCCTTCTGCTCCTCCATCAGGTCCATGCGTTCCTTGACCACGCCGGTCGCATCTTCATGCGCGGCGGCCATGGTGACAAAGGCGGCAAGGAACACGAGCGCCAGCTTTAGCGGTTTGAGCGCCATTTCGGACAGTCCCTCCGGATTGTTTGTGTCGTTGGCCCAGAGCGCCATTGTCGGGGGCGCGAGGCCGCCGGGCAAGGCTGAACGGCCATCGCCGCGTTCGTGCGGTCGAAAAAGTGGGCCGCACTGGTGGAAAACCAATGCGGCCCCAACGCGCCTTCGTCTTGGCCCGCGTCAGCAGTCGCCGAGCGTCTTCTGCCAGCCAAGCGTGAACGTGTAGTCCGTCTCCATCTGCGGACCGTTCAGGTCCTGGTGGACCGGGAAGCCGAACTCCGCCGCCAGGCGGTGGCCGCAAATGGCGCCGGCCTGACCGGCCAGGTTGACACCGAACAGCAGGTCGACCCGGTCACCCCCATAGAAATCGGGGTTTGCCGTCTGAATCGGCCCAACGATGTTCGGGTCGATACCGCTGATGGAATCCTGATTCTGGTAGGCGAGGCGAACGGAGTTGCTGACCCAGGGCGCCCATTGATATTGGGCCCAGCCGGTCACCTGATGCACGTCGCCGAGCGAATACCCTGCGCTGTTCTCGCTTTCCAGCCTGAGGTTGCCGCGATACTGCGCGCCGAACGACACGTTCCTGTGGCGGGCCGTATAGGTGATCCCTGGCAGAAAATCCCACGTGCCGGAGCCAAGCTGCATGGCATAAGGCAAGCGCACAAGCGGTCTCATTCCCATCGGCGTGAGCGGGCGTCCCTCTTCCGTGATGGAGCCCGTCGGTGCGCTGAGTGTGAGGAGCAGGTTCAGATGCTGCTCACCCTCAGGAGTGTAGCGATCGAACAGCCCGACAATCCCGCCGAACTTCAGATCGCCGATACCCTCAGACTGGGTCGTGAATTCGCCAAGGCGAGTCGTGCCGACTGGGCCTTTGAAGGTGATGTGATCCATCTCCTTGTTGATCAAAGGCAGCATCGCATTCAGCGTCACACGGTCGGTAAGACCGTACATTGCACCGAACATGCTCATTTCCATCGTCATTTCCTTCGGGACGATGCGCAATGTCGGCGGCTGCATAGGGCGGCCGAAAAAGCGGTTCGGGATGGTGGTGACGATCGTCTCTGGCGAGACATTCTGGTCGCCGATCAGATTTCCTTCCATCTGCATTTGCATATAGCGGTAGGAGAGCATGAGCTCGCCTTGCGCATGGCGGTGATCGCCCATGACACCAATCGGGGCATGGCCATCGGGGCGGGGCCCAGGGCGCGCCTCCCCATCTGCAAATAAGATGTCGAAGCTCCCGGGCGTGGGATTGCCTTCGCTCCCGACTCCCCCGGAGCTGTGTCTGCTGTCCGCAGCGGCGCCAGAGGCAAAGCCCTGAACGATCGCCACGGTGGCCAAGGCGGCTATGAGCCTCCCGGGCCTGGTTGATGTGCTGAACATTTTTTTGTCGAACTCCCTGCGTGTTTATCGATCCAGCGCCGGACGCCTGCGCACGTTCTTCCGAACGCCGCGCAGCTCGCGCACTGGGCATCACAAACGTCAGAGTTCGAGCGGTGGTCCCCGGTTTTGCGGCCGGAGTGCAATGCGCTGTACAGCCTCGTCGTGGTGGACGGCGAACACTGCCGTCGTCCGTTCGGCCTCAAGCGTGCCGGCGTCGCAAGCGCCGGCAAGGGACGTCATGAAGGCGGCGTAGCCGGTGCAGAAGGGGCACTTCTTTTGCGGCGCGGTCGGCTCGCCTGGGTTGGCGGGGGCTTGCGTGTCCGACACACCATTGTGGCAGCGCACTTCCAAGGCGGCATCCAGGTCGTCCGCCACCGAGAACGCCGTCGCCTGGGACAGCACGTGCCCCGGGACGAGCGCGGTGTAGAGCAGAACGCCCAAAAAGGCGAACGCGGCCGCAAAGCGGCGATGCCGATGGAAATCCCCCAACCCCATGCCCCCATAATAGGCAGGACCGGAGGGTAGGGAAAGCGGGTTGCAAGGCCACAATGACGCAACAACCCAAGGGTCGCGGGGTGCGCAAAAATGGGGTACCACCGGGGTTTCGGGGGCGTCCTGCACTGTTGACGTGGCGATGAGCGAGACAAGCCAAATTCCACCGCGGGCTCTTGTTGCCGATATCGGCGGCACCAACGCGCGCTTCGCCGTCGCGGATCTCACCACGCTCGCCCTGACTGAGATACGCAAATACCCCACCGCCGGCCATGCGACCTTGGCCGACGCGATCCGTGCCTATCTGGAAGACCTCGGCGAGCCGGTCGCCCATGCGGGCATCGCGGTGGCGGCGCCGTTGCTTCAAGACACGGTCAAGCTCACCAACGCCACCTGGACCTTCGCGCAGAGCACGCTGGCGCAAGAGGCGGGATTGCAGGCCGCCCATGTGTTCAACGATTTCGAGGCGCAGGCCTACGCCGTGCCATATCTCGAGCCGGCGGAACGGCATCAACTCGGCGGAGGCGAGCCCGTGGAGGGCGCCCCCAAGATCGTCCTTGGTCCGGGCACTGGGCTTGGCGTTGCCGGCCTCGTCTGGTCGGCGAACGGTTGGATTGCGGTGCCGGGCGAGGGGGGCCACCTCACGCTTGCCGCCGAGAACGAACGGGAGCTCTCTCTCATCGAGCGGATGCGCAAGGGGCTCGACCGCCTCTCGGTGGAGCGTGCCCTGTCGGGGCCGGGCCTCTCGGAACTCTATCAGGCGCTTGCCGCGTCGCGCGGGTTTGGCGAAGCGCCGCCGTCGCCTGCGGATGTGGAGCGCCGCGCGCTCGCGGGCGAGGATGAGATCGCCGAGGAGGCCCTCGACATCTTTGTGAGCTGGCTCGGCCGGTTTGCCGGCGACGTGGCGCTTGTCTTCGGAGCCCGTGGCGGCGCGTATATCGGCGGCGGCATTGCGCCCAAGATGCTGACGCGGCTGGAGCAGGACGATTTCCGCGCGGCCTTCGAGCACAAAGGGCGGATGCGGGCCTTCGTTGCGCCGATCCCCATCTACGTGGTCTTGGCCGAGTTTCCGGGGCTCAAAGGCGCTGCGGTCGGTCTCAGGACGAAGCTGGCCGCAGGGGCCTAACGTAGCGTCGCAATGGCTCGGCCCACGTCGGCAAGGGCCGCATCACGCGTCTTTCCGTCTGACTTCGAACCGGTCAGATAGGCCGCGATTAGGATGGGTTCGACCGTCTCCGGCCAGGCAACGGCCACGTCGTTGCTCGTTCCGTAAGGACCCGTCCCAGTCCTGTCCCCGACGCGCCACGTCTGCGGGAGCCCAGCCCGAAGACGCGCTTTCCCCGTCTTCGAGCCGACGAACCACTCCGTCAGCCGGTCTCGTGATGGTGGTGAGAGCGCCTCGCCAAGGAAGAGCTTGTCGAGGTTTCCCAAAAAGGCGTTGGGTGTCGTCGTATCCTTGACCTCGCCTGGACCGACATCGTTGAGTTCGGGCTCCATACGATCGATGCGCGTGATGACGTCGCCAAGGGAGCGCACGAATTCGGTGGCGCCCCTCGGCCCACCGAGCGTCTCGAAAATGAGATTGGTCGCGGTGTTGTCGCTCCAAACCATCGCCGCGGCGCAGAGATCGGACAGTGTCATGGTGCCGCCCGCGCTTTTCTCGGTGACGGGCGCGTAGGCCAGGATCGCATCTCGAGGGATCGGGATTTCGCGCGAGAGCGTTTCCTCACCCGCATCGACGCGCTGAAGGGCCGCTGCGACCACGAGCAGTTTGACCGTGCTGCACAGGGGAAAGCGTTCATCGCCGCGCCGCGCGGCCCGCAAGCCTGATCCCGTGTCACGCACGGCAACGCCGAGGCGGCCGCCGGTCTGAGACTCGATATCCGCAAGAGCGCGAGACAGCGCATCGGCGCTGTCAGTCTCAGGTGCTGCCCGCCCGCCAGCCGGCAGCAACGCCACGCCGACGAGCGCGGACGCGCCCGCAACGAGAGTACGGCGAGTGATCATGGCGCAGCGTAGTGAGTGTGGAGGGCGGAATTGAGACCGGCGCGGCCCGCAAGGGGCGCTACTTGAACTCGACGCGCATGATCTCGTAGGACTTGCCGCCGCCGGGCGTGGAGACCTCGACCACGTCTTTCTTGCGCTTGCCCAGAAGCGCGCGGGCGATCGGCGAGGTGATGGAGATCTTGCCCTGCTTCACGTCGGCCTCCAGTTCGCCGACGATGCGGTACTTGACCTTCTCCTCGGTATCCTCGTCGACGAGCGTCACGGTCGCACCGAACATGACCTGGTCGCCCTTGAGCTTGGTCACATCGATGATGTCGGCCCGCGAAAGCTTGTCCTCAAGGTCCGCCATGCGCGCCTCGGTGATGCCCTGCAGCTCCTTGGCGGCATGGTATTCGGCATTCTCCGACAGGTCGCCATGGGAGCGAGCTTCGGCAATCAATTTGATGATGCGCGGCCGTTCGACGGTCTTGAGAGTCTTGATCTCGGCCTCGAGGGCGGCATAGCCCTCCGCGGTCATCGGCACTTTATCCATGGTCAGTCAAAGCTCCTAAGGGCGGCCCCTTCGAATACTGTCGAGGAATTGACCCGCCCAAGTCAAGAATCGCTTGATTTTCACCGCTTTTGCTTAAGCGGCCTCGGTTGGCCCGTTAGGCGCCGCGGCCGATATAGCTTTGCAGGGGGGCGACGGCGAGGCTGCCGTCCCTGAGCGCCTTGATGGCCTCGGTCACGGCCAGCGCGCCAGCAAGAGTTGTATAATAGGGAATATGGTTGAGCAAGGCCGAGCGCCGGATCGACATGGAGTCGGACAGCGCCTTGGCGCCTTCGGTGGTGTTGAACACGATATCGATCTCGCCGTTGGTGATGGCGTCGACGATGTGCGGGCGGCCTTCCAGCACCTTGTTGACCCGCTCGCAAGGGATGTCGTGAGCGTCCAGATGCCGCTGGGTGCCGCGGGTCGCGACGATCCGGAAGCCCATCTCCACCATGGTGCGCACCGGCGCGATCAGCCGCTCTTTGTCGGCGTCCTTCACCGAGACGAACACGGTGCCCGATAGCGGCAGCTTGGCGCCCCCGCCGAGTTGGCTCTTGGCGAAGGCCACCGCGTAGTCCCGGTCGATGCCCATGACCTCGCCCGTCGATCGCATCTCCGGCCCGAGCACGGGATCGACCCCTGGAAAGCGCGCGAAGGGAAACACCGCTTCCTTCACCGCGATATGCTCAAGCGCCGGCCGCGTCAGGCCGAAGGAGGCGAGCGACTTGCCGGCCATGACCTCCGCCGCGATGCCCGCGATGGGGAGCCCCACCACCTTGGCCACGAAGGGCACCGTGCGCGAGGCGCGCGGGTTCACTTCGAGGATATAGATGTCGTCATGCTGAATGGCGAACTGCACGTTCATCAGGCCGACAACGTTCAGCGCCCGTGCCAGTTCCACCGCCTGACGCTCCAGATCCGCGACGATCGCGGGGCTCAGCGAGTGGGGCGGCAGCGAGCAGGCGCTGTCCCCGGAATGCACGCCGGCTTCCTCGATATGTTCCATGATGCCGCAAACGAACACGTCCGTGCCGTCGGCAAGCACGTCGACATCCACCTCGATGGCGTCGCGCAGATACGAATCGAGCAGCACGGGACTGTTGCCCGACACCACCACGGCCTCGGCGATGTAGCGCGCAAGCTGGCTCTCGTCGTGCACGATCTCCATGGCGCGTCCGCCCAGCACATAAGACGGGCGGATGACCACAGGGAAGCCGATTTCCTTGGCGATGGCGACCGCTTCCTCCGCCGAGCGCGCAATGCCGTTATGGGGCTGCTTGAGGTCTAAGCTGTCGATGAGCGCTTTGAAGCGGTCGCGGTCCTCGGCCAGATCGATCGCGTCCGGCGAGGTGCCGAGGATCGGCACTTCGGCACGCTCCAGTGCGGCGGCGAGCTTGAGCGGGGTCTGCCCGCCGAACTGCACGATGACGCCTTTGAGACTGCCGTCCTCATGCTCCTTGCGCACAATCTCCAGCACGTCTTCTTCCGTCAGCGGTTCGAAATACAGCCGGTCGGAGGTGTCGTAGTCGGTGGAGACGGTCTCCGGATTGCAGTTGACCATGATGGTCTCGAACCCGGCCGCCGACAGCGAGAAGGCGGCATGGCAACAGCAATAGTCGAACTCGATGCCTTGGCCGATGCGGTTGGGTCCGCCGCCAAGGATGATGACCTTGGTCTTGGCGCTTGGCCGCGCCTCGCACGCCTCGCCGCCTGCGAACCCCGCCTCGTAAGTGGAGTACATATAGGCGGTGGGCGAGGCGAACTCCGCCGCGCACGTGTCGATGCGTTTGTAGACGGGGTGCACGTCCAGCGCCCGCCGGCGGTCTGCGACCTCCGCCGGATCGAGGCCTGCGAGCTTTGCCAGGCGCTCGTCGGAGAACCCCATGGCCTTCAGCGCGCGAAACGGCCCTTCAGTCTGCGGGAGCCCGTGCTGCCGCACCCGCTCCTCCGCATCGACGATGTCTTGGAGCTGACGCAGGAACCAGGGATCGACCCGGCAGCTATCGTAGATCTGTTCGTGATCCACACCGAGCCGCATGGCTTGCGCCACTTTGAGCAGCCGGTCGGGCGTGGGACTGCCCAACGCTTCGCGGATGACATTCTTATCGTCCCCTTGGCCGAGCCCCTCGAAGTGATACTCATCGAGGCCGGTGAGCCCGGTCTCCATGGAGCGCAGGGCCTTTTGCAGCGACTCCGCGAAGCTGCGGCCGATGGCCATGGCTTCGCCCACCGACTTCATCGACGTGGTGAGCGTCGGGGTGGAGCCAGCAAACTTCTCGAAGGCGAAGCGCGGGATCTTCGTCACCACATAATCGATCGTGGGTTCAAACGAAGCCGGCGTCGCGCCGCCGGTAATGTCGTTGGCGAGCTCGTCGAGCGTGTATCCGACCGCAAGCCTGGCCGCGACCTTGGCGATGGGAAAGCCGGTCGCCTTGGACGCGAGCGCCGAGGAGCGCGACACGCGCGGGTTCATCTCGATCACCACGAGGCGCCCGTCGTCCGGGTTCACCGCGAACTGCACGTTCGAGCCGCCGGTCTCCACGCCGATCTCGCGCAGCACCGCGATCGAGGCGCTGCGCATGATCTGGTATTCCTTGTCCGTGAGGGTCAGCGCCGGTGCCACGGTAATAGAGTCGCCCGTGTGCACGCCCATCGGGTCGATGTTCTCGATGGAGCAGACGATGATGCAGTTGTCGTCCTTGTCGCGGACGACCTCCATCTCGTACTCCTTCCAGCCGAGTACCGACTCCTCGATTAACACTTCGCAGGTGGGCGAGGCATCGAGACCCCGCTCGACGATATCGATGAACTCCTCGCGGTTATAGGCGATGCCGCCGCCGGTGCCGCCCATCGTGAAGGAGGGGCGGATAATGGCCGGCAGCCCGATGTCCTGAAGCGCCTCCAGGGCTTCGATGAGTCCCCGCTCCACATAGCGCCGCCGCCGCTCGTTCTCGTGCCGCGCCCAATCGGCCTCGAAGTTCAACATGGCCTTGGCGCGGGCCTCGCCGTCTGGGAATTCACTTTCGATTCGGGCGACCTCAGCTTTGTAGGCCGCGCGGTCGGCGCGCTTCAGCTCGCCCGCATTGGCCATGCGGGAGCGCGGCGTCTCGAGGCCGATCTTGGTCATCGCCTCGCGGAACAACTCCCGGTCCTCCGCCTTGTCGATCACCGCGGCGCGGGCGCCGATCATCTCCACGCCAAGCTCCTTCAGCACGCCGGCCCGCTCCAGGCTGAGTGCGGTGTTGAGCGCGGTCTGCCCGCCCATCGTGGGCAGCAGTGCGTCGGGCCGCTCCTTCTCGATGATCTTGGCGACCACGTCCGGCGTGATCGGCTCGATATAGGTCGCGTCCGCCACGCCCGGGTCCGTCATGATCGTGGCCGGGTTCGAGTTCACCAGGATGATGCGGTAGCCCTCGTCCTTGAGCGCCTTGCAGGCTTGCGTGCCCGAATAGTCGAACTCGCAAGCCTGGCCGATCACGATCGGCCCGGCCCCGACAATCAGGATGGACTTTATGTCTTCGCGTTTGGGCATTTAGGAGATGCTCTCTGGCCGCTTAACTAACCCGCCCCGCACGCGCTTCACAAGCCGGTGAGGGTGTCTTTCCAAGAGCGCCGGAGGCCGATAGGGGAGTGGCGGTTCAATGGCCAGACGGGAGTGGACGACATCGTGCATAGGGATACGACGCTCGAGGTTTCTTTGCTGATCATGCGGTTGACCTTCGCCGCTTTCATCTTGGTGTGGGCCGTGGACAAGGTCATCGACCCGGCGCACGCGCAGAAAGTGTTCTCCTACTACTATTTCACCGATCTGCCGCCCGCGCCGTTCATGGTGATCGGCCTCGTGCAGATAGCGATCATCGCGGCCTTTGCAATCGGCTTCCTGCGGTTTTGGAGCTACGGCGCGGTTCTCCTCATGCACGCGGTCTCGACGGCCTCCACCTTCGACAAGCTCATCGCGCCGTGGGATGCGGGGCCGCGAGGGCTGCTGTTCTGGGCGGCCGTCCCGACCCTCGGTGCAATCATCGCTTTGTTCCTGTTGCGCGACCGCGACCGGCTCGCGTCGGTCGACGCTGCGCGGGCTGGGTAGTGGCCCGCACCCACTCGTTCCCAAGACGCTCACGCTTTCTTCTTCGCCGCGTCCATCAGCTCGGCGAAGCGCGTGAAGAGATATTGGCTGTCTTGCGGACCCGGTGAGGCTTCCGGGTGATACTGCACGGAGAACACCGGCTGGTCTTTGACCTTCAGCCCGCAATTGGAGCCGTCGAACAAGGAGACATGGGTCTCCTCCACATGCTCCGGCAAGCTCTCGCGGTCCACCGCAAAACCGTGGTTCATCGAGGTGATCTCCACTTTGTTTGTGGTGAAGTCCTTCACCGGATGGTTCGCGCCGTGATGGCCTTGATGCATCTTGGAGGTCTGGGCGCCGAGCGCCAGGCCCATCATTTGATGGCCGAGGCAAATGCCGAACACCGGCACGCCTGACGCCACGAGCTTGCGGATCTCAGGCACCGCATAGGCGCCCGTGGCGGCCGGGTCACCCGGGCCGTTGGAGATGAACACGCCGTCCGGATCGCGCGCCAGGATCTCGTCGGCCGTCGTCGTCGCGGGCACCACCGTGATGCGGCACCCGGCCGTGGCGAGTTCGCGCAGGATGTTGCGCTTCAGGCCGAAGTCGACAGCGACCACGTGGTAGCGCGGCGCCTCCTGACGGCCAAAACCCTGGCCCCACGTCCAGACCGTCTCGTCCCAGGTGTAGCTTTGACCGCACGTGACCTCGCGGGCGAGGTCGAGGCCGACCATGCCGTGCCAGTCCGCGGCCTCCTGTTTCAGCGCCTCGCGGTCGAACTGCCCGTCCGGGTCATGGGCGATGACCGCGTTCGGCATGCCGGTTTCGCGGATCAGCGCGGTCAGCGCCCGCGTATCCACGCCGGTGATGGCGATGATGCCCCGTGCTTTGAGCCAGGCGTCGAAGTCTTGCGCGGCCCGCCAATTCGACGGCGCGGTGATCGGGGCGCGTAACACACAGCCGCGCACGCCGGAGGCAGCGGCGAGGTTCGACGTTTCGATATCTTCGATATTGGTGCCCACATTGCCGATATGGGGAAAGGTGAAGGTGATGATCTGGCCTGTGTAGGACGGGTCCGTCAGGATCTCCTGATAACCGGTCATCGCGGTGTTGAAGCAGACCTCGCCCACAGCCGTGCCGCTTGCCCCGGCGCCGCGCCCTTCGATTACCGTCCCGTCGGCAAGCACAAGCAGGGCGGTGGGCGGCTCCTCGGCCCAAGGCGCCGCGGTGGGCACGCGCGAAGAGCTGCCCTCCGGGGCCGAACTGCCTTGGGCAGCCGAAGTGTCATGGGCATCTGTCATTGGCGCAGGCGATTTGCAGCGTTGCGGTGTGCGGTCGGAACTCGGCACAGGACATGTCGGATCGGCGGGCTAGAAGCGCCCACGCACATCCTTCAGCAGGGGTATCTACGTCAGCTGTGTGACGGGGTCAATGCTCCTGCGGAAATATTTTCCTGTGAAAACAATGCGTTAGACCTGCAAATTCGCTTGCGCGCGGTTCCGCGGTCGATTAGGTTGGGAGCTTCTTTCCGGAAACACCCCGTCACGATCATTCATGCGCGAGACCATCACCGCCGCCTTGCAAACTGCGACCAAGGCGAGGGACGCCCGCCGCACGGCCACGCTGAGGATGGTCAGCGCGGCCATCAAGGACCGCGACATCGCCGCGCGGACCGCCGGCAAAGAGCAGGCCAGCGACGGCGAATTGCTGGAGCTTCTCTCCAAGCTGATCAAGCAGCGCGAGGAATCCCAGAAAATCTACGCCGACGCCGGCCGCGCCGAGCTTGCCGCCCAGGAGGGCGAGGAGGTCGCGATCATCCGCGAGTTCCTGCCCAAGCAGCTCTCCGACGACGAAATGGCCAAAGCCATCGACGCGGCGATCGCCGAGGCGGGCGCGGAAAGCGTACGCGACATGGGCAAGGTCATGGGCGCGCTGAAGGCCCAGTACGCCGGCCAGATGGACTTCGGCAAGGCCAGCGGCCTCGTGAAGGCCAAGCTCGGCTAACGAAGCGGCACTTGCCCCGTCGGCGCCTTCGCAGGTGCACACAAACCGGGCAAGATGACTAAGATCAACTGATTCATGACAGTTTTGGTGCGTCAGGCCGCCACGCGGCAGTTTGTCATTGCGGCGCACCATAGAAATGCTGCATCGCAGCACTATCTTATGCTCAACGCGGTCAGAACAGTCTGATTCGCGTCAGTTTGAACGGAGGCCCAAAATGCTGAGAACTTTTCGCAGTCTCTCAATTGCCGCGGCCGGTGCTTTGGCGCTGCTGACGGCGGTGCCCCTGGCGTCCGCGGGGGACACGACCCTGGCCAATCTGGGTCCGGTCGGCCCTGACGAGCCCATCCTTGCCAAGGTCGGCACGTCACGGCTCGTCGCCTATTACCGGCCCGATAACGGCAAGTGCGCGGTTAGCGCGGTCATGTTCACCACGTCGCCGGACGGCGGCGGGCACGAGTCGACCCGCGTTCGCGTGGCGCTTCATCCCGGTGAGCTCTTTCACCTCGACAGCGTCAAGGACGAGCGGGTGGTGCTCACCTGCGGTCCCGATGCCAAGGCTCTGACCGTGCTCAATCGCGGGGAGATCCTGACCAGGTCGGCGAGCGTCCTTTACTAGGGCGACTGGCAAGGCTTGCTGCGGCGAGGAGGTTGGCCGGGCGGTGCGGAAACGCACCGCCCGGTTTTTCTTTGCCGGTGGAGCTTTTTCTTGTGAACGGGCGGCACTCGCGGCAGCATGCGCCCCGGCTATCCAATCTCAACCAAGGGGTAATGTGATGAGAGTCTTCAAATTCCTGGCGTGGGTGCCTTTGGCCGCTCTGTTCGTCTTGCCGACGCAAGCTTTGGCTGCGCCGAACATCGCGTGTCAGCTCGCCGAGGTCTACGGATGCACGCCAGCCGGCTGCAAGAAGGTGACGCGGGCCGAGAGCGGGCTCCCTGCGGCCGTCGAGCTCAACGTCAAGGAGAAGAACCTGTTCTCCGGATTGTTCGGCGGTGAAGGCATTCTGCATTCCGGCGACGTCTTTGAGAACGAGAAGGTTCTCATCATGCATGGGCGCAGGGCGCTTCAGACCTGGACCGCCGTTGTCGACAAGACGACCGGTGCGTATTCCGGGTCTGTCTCCCAGATCGGCCGGAGCTTCACGCAGTTCGGCACGTGTACGGGCATCGTCCGGTAGCGCCAGTCGAAAACGAGTTCAAAAGCCGGGTTGGGCATGCCGCTCCGCCCGGCTTTTTCGTGCGCCTGCGTCTAACGGGGCGGCCGCGCGCGGCGCTTCACGACGAAATAGATCGAAAAAGCGCCGATGAACAACAGCAGCAGGCCTCCGGCCCAGGCAAGCAGCGTCCCTTGCCAATAGATGATCGCGATCCCGATCGCCGGCGCGACGCCGCACGACACGACGTCGGAGAAGTCGATGTCGAACATCCACCACACCACAATCGCGATGGCGGCGAGCAGCGTCAGCAGCACAATGAGAACGAATCCCATGGGAGCCTCGGCCTTCCTCTCGGATCGTCCGCGTCACTATCTCATGGCCTCACCCGGTATAACATGAGCCAGCTGAGCTGGAGAGGAGGCAGTCATGAGCCTGGACGCGATGAAGACGCTAGCGCGGCGCTCGCTGGAGCTGTGGGTCGGCGGCAATGCCGATAATCCGGACGAGGTGTTCTCCGCGGACTACCTGAACCATCAAGAGCCGTTGGCCGCGGGCGGTGCGAAAGGCGTGGACTTGGCGGGCTGGAAGGAGATCGTCACAGGATGTCATCACGCTTTCCCTGATCTGAAAGTCACCATCCTCACGCAAGTGGCCGAAGGCGATTTGGTCGCCACGCGCTGGGAATTCGCCGGTACCCAGACCGGCGAGTATCTGGGCCATCCGCCCTCCGGCAAGCGCGCCGTCTGGACCGGTGTTCAGATTGACCGCGTCGCCGGCGGCAAAATCGTCGAAAGCTGGGTCGATTGGGACAAGTACCGGATGTTCGAGGCGCTTGGCATCTTGGACTAGGTGCACGTAGTTCGCTTTTTGTTCCGATCAGTGGATAATGGTGATGAGCGCGACTCGCCCCGCGCGCCATCGGCCCTGAGGTTCCACTGTCAGTGAAATGAAGTTCTCCGATTCGCTCCTCGACGAAATCCGCGCCCGGCTCCCCGTGAGCCAGGTGGTCTCGCGGCGCGTACAGTTGAAGCGCGCCGGACGGGAGTGGAAGGGGCTGTCGCCGTTCAACAAGGAGAAGACGCCGTCCTTCACGGTCAACGACCAGAAGGGCTTCTATCACTGCTTCTCCTCCGGCAAGCACGGCGACGTTTTCCGCTTCCTCATGGAGACGGAAGGCTTGAGCTTCCCGGAGGCCGTGGAGCGGCTGGCGGGCGAGGCGGGCGTGCCGCTGCCGAAGCCCGACCCGAGATATGAGCGTGTCGAGCGGGAGCGG
>Ga0207422_1002037_pt1 | contig 30905 bp, 32 predicted proteins | sample MarCyaLeptolynsp_FD_187757 | JGI IMG/M metagenome (GOLD analysis project Ga0207422, IMG submission 187757) | Marine cyanobacterial communities from Panama - species 1 Leptolyngbya sp. (SPAdes) | ecosystem: Environmental > Aquatic > Marine > Unclassified | place: Panama: Panama City | collected... | reverse complement strand
CGAGGTCTGGGCGCGAGCGACAGACAGCGAAGGGGCGATGCAACCTTTCGCAATTGACTGGAACCCCAAGGGCTACCTCAACAACACAATGCACCGTGTCGGCCTGCGCGTAAGCTAGTCCGGTTTGCCAGACCTGCACCGGCCATGTCTGATCGTGGCCGGTGCAACGTCCTGCCATTCGGCATCTACTGGAGTACATTATGAATTTCGCAAAACTGCGAACCCGTCTGCTTGTGTTGGCCGCGGCTTTTCTCGTGGTCCAATCCACCGCTGTCGCGGTGGAATTGAGCCGCGCCAAATCCTTCGCCCTGATGAACATTCCTGATGGGGCAAGACCGGACATCACCCTGAAAGCGAGCACGGAAAGCGAACCCTACGAATTCGGAATATTGTTCAACGCCCCAGGTGTTGAGGAAACCTACTATGCCTGTACGGCCTGTCACTCCGAAATGATCGTGGCCCAGCAGGGTCTCAGCCGGGACGACTGGGTCGAAATGCTGGACTGGATGGTGGAGGAGCAAGGCATGTATGAAATCGAAGAGCCGGATTACTCGCTCATCGTCGACTATCTTTCACAGCATTACGGTGAGGATCGGCCGAATTTTCCCGCAACCCGAACAAACTAGCTGCGTTCTTCTCTTAGCTGAGGCAATTGGAAGCTGTCACGGTGGCCTGCTCGAGTGAGGAGGCCACTTCGATCTCCGGCATCTGCCGTGTCACGTGCAGCAAATAAACCCCGATAGCCTCGAATTTTCCCGCATCCATACCGGTTGCGATGATCGCGTGATGCAGCCCGTCCGCGGTCGTCCAGGCCGTAACCTGCATATCGGCTTCACCTGGCAATTCGAAGGCGCCCCGACCCCTGAAATAGGACAGGCGGCAGCCGTTTCGGCCCGAATAGTGGGCAAGGCTTCCTCCCGAGTAGGTGCGAGAGGCAACAGGCACCAGATTGGCGCCGGTCAGGTCGGGAAAGCCTTGCAGCGCGCGCGCTGCGACCTGCCCAACACCGGCGTCCGGTCTTTCGAATTCCTGCTCCAGATAAGTCAGGTGCAAGTCAAGGGGCGTTTCGCTGCGAAGCAGCTCCACTCCAAGGAAACCTACGATCATAAGAGAAGCCGCCAATGTCCCGCCGATCATCCAATTTCGGGAGGCGCGTCCGCGTGCGTCCTGTTTGGACGCACTGTCATGCTCGACATTCTGTTCGACGGCGTGGATATCCGGTCTCAGAGCGCCAAGACTGCCGGACAATGAAGCGACTTTCTGCAAGGCGTCAGCCAGGTCCGTATCCGCTGCCAGGCGTCTTTCGAACGCGCGCATTTCGTCATCCGGAAGCTCGCCGTCGTGATAGGCGTTTATGCGTTCCCAGTCCTGTTCGCTCAAGCTGCTCATTTATTCTTGTAGACCTTGTTCGCGGACCGAGCCGGACCTTCCACCAGTTCGAGCAACGCTTTTCGCGCCCGGCTGACCCGGCTCATGACCGTCCCATTCGGCACATCCAGAACCGTCGCGACCTCCGCATAACGAAGCCCCATCACATCCACCAGAAACAGGACTTCCCGTGTGTCAGGCGGCAGTTTGTCGAACGCAAGCCGAACCAACACGTCACGTGCCGCGTTATTGTCCGCCCCAGTCTCAACGGACAAACGTTTCTCGGCTGCCAAATATTCCCTGCGGATACGCCTTTTTCTGAGTTCGTCATAAAAGAGGTTCCGGATTACCCGAAACATCCACGGTCGAAGTTCCTCAAGACTGGCCGGACGCGTATCAACCCTCAGTGCACGTTCGACAGCATCATGCACCAGATCCTCAATATCATCGCGGGAATTGCATAACGATGCGGCATAAGCCCGCAATTCGGGAAGCAGAACTTCGATTTGAGACCGTGATGCCATCTGCACAAAATGCGTCAACGTGGCGCATTAGTCAAAATACATAGCAGCGTCCGGCAATCGTATTTCGACCGCTGGTTTGCTGCTGCCGAAAGGACGTCACAACGGGAGGTCCTTTCCAGGCGGTCAGGCATGAATTTCAAAAGAAAAGGCGGGCCCTGCCCGCCTCGCTTTTCCGCAGTGGAAACACCGGTCAGCCAACCGCAGCCTTCAAGGCAGGCGCGTCCGGTCTTACGGCCGCGTCGTAGTCATCCATAAGCGTCTTGATGATCTCGCCAACTTCAAACGTGTTGCCCGCGATCTCCGAAACAGGTGTGACTTCCGCCGCCGTTCCGGTCACGAAGCACTGTTCGAACTCCGGCAGTTCTTCCGGCATAATCGCGCGCTCGATCACTTCGATGCCGCGGTTCCGGGCAAGATCGATCACCGTGCGACGGGTGATACCGTCAAGGAAACAGTCCGGCGTCGGGGTATGGATCTTGCCATCCTTGATGAAGAAGACGTTGGCCCCGGTGCATTCGGCAATCCGGCCCCGCCAATCGAGCATCAGCGCATCGGTATAGCCCTTTGATTCTGCTGCGTGCTTGGAGACCGTGCAAATCATGTAAAGACCGGCGGCCTTCGCCTTGAAGGGCGCGGTTGCCGGGTCCGGCCTGCGGTACTCAGCCATGTCGAGCCGGATGCCCTTGAGCCGTTCTTCCGGCTTGAAGTAGCTCGGCCATTCCCATGCGGCAATTGCCAGGTGAATGGTGTTGTTCTGGGCCGAGATCCCCATCATTTCGCTTCCACGCCAGGCAACGGGGCGGATATAGGCATCCGTGAGCTTCATGCGCTCAAGGGTTTCTTCCTTGGCCCGGTTGATCTGCTCTGCCGTCCAGGGAATTTCAAACCCGAGCGTATGCGCGGAATCCAGCAGCCGTTCGGTGTGCTCTTCGGATTTGAATATCCGGCCGCCATAAGCCCGTTCGCCTTCAAACACGCTGCTGCCGTAATGCAATCCGTGGCTCAGAATATGAAGCTTTGCATCTGACCAGGGCACGAACTCGCCATCATACCAGATGTCGCCACTCAGCTGATCAAAAGGCGTTCCAGCCATGTTCCATCTCCCGCCCGCTCTTTGAGCGTTATTTGTTTCCTTCAACAGACGCGAACAATGCCAAAGGCTTGCGTCTGTTTTGCTGCTGTGTTTTTTGCACAGCACGCCAACTATCGGTATCCTGATGACCGCGGCGACTTTGATCGGATTCGCTTCCCATAAGATGCCGAAATGTGCATCGTGGAGACCGATCCTTTCGTTCGCGGCTGCTGACAAGTAACAATCGACCAGAATTAAGTCAATATGACTGACGTAAATTTCAAATCTGCAGTTCCACCCGTCGCGCAGACCAATGATATTGCGCCGAAGGATCAGATGCAAAATGGTGGCGAAGATGGGCTGCCATACGATCTGATCGAGCTCCTGTTCTTTGCCTACAAGGATTTTACCGGTGATCCGGACGATGTCCTGGCCAAGTTCGACTTCGGCAGGGCGCATCACCGTGTGCTGCATTTTGTCGAGCGCAACCCGGGCATCATGGTCACCGATCTCCTCGGCATATTGCGGATTACCAAGCAGAGCCTCGGGCGGGTTTTGAAACAGCTCGTGGATGCGGGCATCATCGAGCAGCGCGAAGGCATGAATGACCGGCGGCAGCGGCTGCTCTACACGACAGATCAGGGACATGCCCTGGCGGAGAACCTCGCGCGCCTGCAGCAAAAGCGCCTTGAACGCGCCCTAATTGGCTTGCCAGATGGCAGTGAGGAAATCGTGCGGAAATTTCTGCTGCAGATGATCGATCCGGAAGTGCATGGTGACATTCTGAAGCTGGTCAGAAGCCCCTTCCCCTTGAAGGATTGAGCGGCGCTCCGCAAACAAGGAACGAACGGCCGACATGAAAAGCCAGGTGCCCGACGACAATGCCAACCACATTCTCCTGGTGGACGACGACAAACGCATCCGGGACCTGCTTTCCAGACTGCTGAAGGAAAACGGCTACAGGGTCTCCGTTGCCGCCAATTCCGCTGAAGCGCGCACGTGCCTCTCCGGCCTGGAGTTTGATCTGATCATCCTGGACGTCATGATGCCTGGCGAGACCGGACTCGAGCTTGCCGCCTCGCTGCGGCAGGACTCCGAAGTGCCGATCCTGATGCTGACGGCAAGGTCGGAGGCCACAGACCGTATTGCAGGTCTTGAAGCGGGCGTTGACGACTATCTGCCCAAACCCTTCGAACCGCGCGAACTGATGCTTAGGATCGCTGCAATCCTCAGGCGCGGCAACACTCAGCCCGTTATCGTCACCGAAGAGATCCGATTTGGGCCGTTTTCATTCAACAGTTCCAGGGGAGAGCTGAAGAACGGCGACAGTCTCGTGCGTCTTACCGATCGGGAGAAGCAGATCCTGTCGATTTTTGCCGAGCAGCCGGGCGCAACCGTCCCGCGGCACAAGATCGTCGGCGGCGAGAGCGGTCTCGGAGAGCGCACGGTTGACGTTCAGATCAACAGGCTCCGCCGCAAGATCGAATCCGATCCGGGCAATCCGATCTACCTGCAGACTGTCCGTGGCATCGGCTATCGGCTTGCCTGCGATTGAACCATGATGAAGGCTGAAATCCTGCTCAGGCGACTTTCACTTTTCGCCCCGCTCCGGCCATTCCTGCGGGTCTACCGGTCGTTGTCGCGTTTCATGTACAAGGTGATGCCAAAGGGCATCTATACGCGGACCTTCCTCATCATCATTGCCCCCATCGTGATCTTGCAATCCGTTTTGGTGTTCGTGTTTATGGAACGCCACTATCAGCTTGTCACGAGGCGGATGTCCGAAGCGGTCGTTCGGGAAATCGACGCTATTGTTTATGTTCTTGAGAACTATCCGCAGGATGCAGATCATTCCAAGATCGAGCAGATGGCTTCAAGTGCGCTCGGCATGTCGACGACAATCCTGCCGCTCGAACCGTTGCCGCCACCGACGCCCAAGCCGTTCTTCGATGTCATCGACAAGGAACTCAGCCTCGCGATCAGCCGGAAGATCGGCAAACCCTTCTGGATCGACACTGTCGGTCGTTCCCGTTTTGTTGAAATCCGAATTCAGCTCGATGATTCCATCCTCAGGATCTTCACAAGGCGTAGCCAGACCTACGCCTCAAATTCTCACATCTTCCTGGTCTGGATGTTTTCCACCTCCGTGGTGTTGCTGTTTATCGCGCTCCTTTTCCTGCGAAATCAAATCCGTCCGATCGTTCGTCTGGCAGACGCCGCCGAAGCGTTCGGCAAGGGCCGTCCGGTCACGGATTTCCGCGCCAGCGGCGCGCGTGAAGTACGCCGGGCGAGTGTGGCCTTCATTGACATGAGGCGGCGGATCGAACGCCAGATCGAGCAGCGCACAACAATGCTGGCGGGGGTCAGCCACGACCTCAGAACCATCCTCACCCGTCTCAGACTGCAGATTGCCTTCATGGGGGAAAGCCCTGAAAGTGAGGCAATGGGCAAGGACGTCGACGAGATGAGCCACATGCTCGAAGACTATCTGGCATTTGCCAGCGGTGACGGCGACGAGGACATCCAGGTGACCGACATTGCCCTGCTTCTGGAAGAGTTGGAGGAAGAGGCGGAAATATCCGGCCAGAACGTCACCACGCAATTCGATGGTTTCGCGGAGGCGGAGGTCAAACGCCTGTCCATGAAACGATGCCTGTCGAACCTTGTCACAAACGGCTGCAAGTATGGCAATCGTGTCGAAGTAAATGGCTCTATCGACCGGGGCTGGTTGACGATCACTGTCGATGACGACGGTCCGGGTATTCCACCCGATCAGCGCGAAATCGCCTTCAGGGCCTTCCACCGGCTGGATCTTGCAAGAAATCAGGACGAATCGGGCAGCGGACTAGGTCTCGCCATTGCCCGGGACGTCGCACGCGCCCATGGCGGTGATCTTTACCTGGAAGATAGCCCCCTTGGAGGTCTCAGAGCGAAACTCAGGGTTCCCGCCTAGGCACAAGACCCGGCTTGTCAGTAGAGGCGCCCACCGATGGGAACATCCTTGTCCGGCCTCAGCAACACCACTTCGCCGTCTTCATCCGGCACACCAAGGGTCAGCACTTCCGACATGACGGGTCCGATCTGGCGCGGAGGGAAGTTCACGACCGCCATAACCAGCATGCCTTCAAGTGTTGCCGGCGTGTAGTGTTTGGTAATCTGGGCAGAGGTCTTCTTGATACCGATCTCAGGACCAAAATCGATCCGCATCTTGTAGGCCGGCTTGCGGGCCTCGGGAAATTCTTCCGCTTCTATAATCCGGCCGACGCGGACATCCACTTTCAGAAAATCGTCAAAACTGATCTGGTCGCTCATGAAAATCCTCTTTGTTTCATGCGCGACCATGAACGCAGGCGCTCTTCCGCGCAAGCTCCAAGACCAGCTATGCGCCTGCCGGTTCCTCGCCGGAATAGTCAGCATCGCGATCATAGGCGTCTTCTTCGCTGTCACGCCTGCGTTTGCGCCGCCCCTCCGATGCCTTCCTCAGGAACGACCGCAGGCCCCTGGCCGCTTTTTCAACACCGTTAAGCCGCTTCATGAAGGACGTCCCGTTGTCGAGTTCCTTGTCCAGCTTCGCCATTGTGCGTGGCATGCCTTCATCCGCCTCGTCGAGCCAGACCCGGACCACCCTTGAAAAAGCGAGCGATAGGCCCTGGGCAACAATGCCTGCTTTCAATCCACTGACGTCGATCCCGGCTGCGATCAGCATCCATTTCTGGGACCGGGTCTCCAGGCGGTTGAAATCCATCGCAAGCGCCGGATCCCGCCGGGCCGCCTTGTGGAGAGCCCTGACGGCATCCTTGTGCTCTTCCAGCGCGTCGATGCGCGTCATCAACACGTCGAACAGACGGTCGCGCGCCGGCTGGTCGCCCATGTCCTCGTCCCGTTCGTCCAGTACCTTTGTGTCGATCTGCTCGGCAAAAGCGGCAACGAGATCGAGTTTTGAACCATAGGCGCTGCGCATGTCGGACAGCTTGACCTTGGCCTTGTCCGCAATGAGCGGCAGGGACACCTCCTCGTAAGAGTGCTCAGACAGAAGGTCGAGAAAGGTCTTTAGAATCTTCTGCTTGGTCTTTGCGGTCGCCATGAAACGATCTCCCGTAGGTCTTTGAGATCAAAGATAGGAGACCCGGGCTGCGGTTAAAAGGGTGACGCTGCGCCGCAGCTCTGCAGTTTTCGTGCATTTTGGAAAGTTTGCGGCCAGCACCCCACTCGCCTGACGAACGTCAGCCGGCGAGTTCTCTTGCCCGCTTGATTGCCGCGGCAACCGCTTCTGTCATCACCGGCTGCAACCCCTCTTCGTGCATCAACACATCAAGCGCAGCTGCAGTGGTCCCATTCGGGCTGGTGACGTTCTGGCGCAGGATCGACGGGTGTTCTCCGGACTGGTGCAGCAATTCCCCGGCGCCGCTGATCGTCGCGACCGCAAGGTCATGCGCGATCTCTGCCGGCAGACCGGCGGCCTTGCCGGCTTCACTCAGCGCTTCAGCGAGGTAAAAGACATAGGCAGGCCCTGACCCACTGACACCGGTAACTAGGTCGATCTGGTCTTCGCTGTCGAGCCAGACAACCTTGCCGACTGCCGAGAGCAGTTTTGTGACATCCTCTCTTTGGTCTGAGGTCACATTGCCGGTCGGGAAAACAGCTGTAATTCCGCGTTTCACCATGGCCGGCGTATTCGGCATGCAACGGCAGACCGGCACGTCGCCGAAGACCGAATGGAACTTTGACACCGGTGTTCCCGCGGCAACGGACATGATCAGCGTGTCCGGCAGGACCGCGCCCTTGAGACCGGGAAGAACCTGATCCATCATCTGCGGCTTGATTGCAACGAGCACGGTGCCGGCCTTCACATCCTCCGGGACATTCGCCGCATAACGGATACCGTGTTTGTTCAAAAGTGCGCCCATCTCTTCGGACAGACGCGGATCGCAAACAACTATGGCGGAGGGATCGATCCCCTCAGACATCCAGCCTGACAGCATCGCCCCTCCCATCTTGCCTGCTCCGACAAGAAGAAAGGGACGCTCCTTTGAAAAATTCATGCTTCCCCTGCGGTTTCAAACAAGGCCGTGCTCATCGCCTCCGTGGCCGAATGTCCGGCCCAGACGACGAATTGAAAGGCTTGATAGAAACGTTCGCAGTTTTCAAGTGCATTTGTCAGCATGGCTTCGATCTGGGCCGAGGACGCCTCTGCACCACCGGACAGAAGCAGCGACTGGCGGAACATGATGACGTTCTCTTTGTGCCAAAGATCGAAGTGGCCCATCCAGAGTTGCTCGTTTACCTGAGCCAGCAGGCGGATCACCTCTGTCTTGCGGGGCTCCGTGACTTTCAGATCAAAGGCACAGGCGAGATGGAGCGCTTCCACTTCCTCCATCCAGGAGAAGGAAACATGGTAGTCGCACCAACTGCCTCCGAGGGAGATGGTGATTTCGTCCTCGTCCGAGCGCTCGAAGGCCCAGTCGTTCAAGGCGGCGACTGTTTCGATCGTATCTACGGGATTGCCAGGTCGCTCGAATTCGATCTCGATGAGGCTCATGATGCCTTCTCCCCTTTCGAGCCGGGGGCCGAAAACCCGATCAGGATAACCGGGCGGGCCGCCGGGATATGTCCCATGCCGGAGGAGCAAAAAGCGTCCTTTGGTGGCCCTTCAGAAGAGAACCGGTTCCGCCTTGCTCCGACGAATCCCTGTTATCTTTGAGTATAGGATCAGGAATGATTTAATGGATACATACCAAATCGAATGAAAAAGCTGAAACTTGTGGAAGACTCAGCGGAATTTTTGATCAAACTGCTCAAAAACATTGCGTTTCCGCCAAGTTCATCCGTCGCATTTCTGTCATCAACAATTAACAGAAAGTGCTCACTTCGGCGTCAGCCGAGCGTTCCAAGCAACTCAATCTTTGCCGGAACCATCGCTTTCCAGCTTTGCCAGTCTCGATTCGAGTTCTTCGATCTTGTCGAGCGCGCGCACGGCCATGTCCTTGACCGCTTCGTGCTCTTCGCGTGACACCATGTCCATATCGGCCAGAAAACGCTCGGCCTGAGCTTTGAAAGCAGTCTCCACCTCACGCCGGGCGCCTTGAGCGACACCTGCAGCGTCAGTCATCAGTTTGGCGAAGTCATCGAGAAGACGGTTAGGACCCTGGGTCATCCGACCCTCCTTTTTCGGGAACAAATTCAACATCCGACAGGTATGGGGGATTGGCAGCAACTTCAAGATCCAATTGTGCCGCAGTGCGTGGGGCGCCGGCCTCGTCTTGACGTCGGCGCGAAGATCCGCCAAGCGTTGCGGCCGAGTCCACTTTCCAGGGCTTCGGGTTTTGAAGGATCAAACGTGCCAACCGTAATTGCCCTGCCTTTTCCCACCATTGACCCGGTCATTTTCGAGTTTGGCCCTTTTGCGCTTCGGTGGTACGCGCTCGCCTACATCGTCGGAATCATACTTGCCTGGCGCTATATGCGCCTTCTGGTGCGCAACGAACGGCTCTGGGGCACTCGTCATCGGCCGACAGAAACCGACATTGACGACTTCGTCCTATGGGGCACGCTCGGGATTATCATCGGCGGACGGCTTGGTTACGTCCTGTTCTATAATCCGGCCTACTACCTCGCCAATCCCGCTGAGGCGATCGCGATCTGGACGGGCGGCATGTCGTTTCACGGCGGCTTCGCAGGCACGGTCGTTGCGATGCTCCTGTTCGCCTGGCGCCGCGGGCTTTCCATATGGACCTTGTTCGATCTCGCTGGCTGCGCCGCGCCCATCGGAATTTTCTTCGGCAGGATCGCGAATTTCGTCAACCAGGAACTCTGGGGCCGCCCCACTGACGTGCCTTGGGCGTTCGTTTTTCCCGATGTCGGACCTGAACCGCGTCATCCGAGCCAGCTTTACGAGGCCGCTCTTGAGGGCGTTCTGCTGTTCTTCGTCCTGCGCCTCTTGAGCCACCGCTTCACACTGCTCCAGAAGCCAGGATTTCTCGCGGGTGCGTTTGCTTTTGGATACGGCATCGGCCGCTCGATCGCCGAGCTCTATCGCGTTCCCGATGCCCACATCGGGTATCTGTCAGGCTTCCTCACCATGGGCATACTGCTGTCGTTGCCGATGATCCTGGCCGGCTTGGCAGCAATGATCTGGGCTGGCACGCGCAAGACCGGAGCCGCCGCTCAGTGACGCAGCTAAAGGACAGGATCAGAGCCAGGATCGCTGCGGAAGGTCCTCTTTCCGTGGCCGAGTACATGGCCATCTGTCTCGGAGATCCGGAAGCCGGATATTACACAACGCACGAACCATTTGGCAGCAGTGGTGATTTCATCACGGCACCGGAAATCAGCCAGATGTTCGGAGAACTTGTCGGTGCCGCCTGCATGGCCGCCTATCAGGCTATGGGTGCGCCTTCGCGGTTCAATCTTGTTGAACTCGGACCCGGCCGCGGAACCCTGATGGCCGATCTTTTGCGGATCGCCTCCCTGAGGCCCCAATTCATCAGCGCTGCACAGCTCTGCCTGATCGAAACGAGCTCCCGACTACGGGACGTTCAAAAAGCAACCCTTGCAAAAGCCCCTCTGGAACCCGTCTTTTTCGATCGCATTCAGGACCTTCCGCAAGCACCGGTCATTTTTGTGGCAAACGAGTTTTTCGACGCACTGCCAATTCACCAGTTTGTCAGAACCGGAGACGGCTGGCGCGAGCGTATGATCGGTCTTGATACCGAAGGCACACTCACGATCGGAGCTGGCACCCCGCGACTGCCCGATGAAAACATACCGGCCGGTTTCGCGGACAGCGCTGAAGGCACAGTCCTCGAAACGCAACCGGCGGCCAATGCCGTTGCTGAAGAGATCGGCGCAAGGCTCGCGCGCGATGGCGGAGCGGCACTGATCATCGATTACGGTTATCTCAAGACCGCGCCCGGCGACACGTTGCAGGCACTCTACCGTCATTCATTCGACGATCCCCTTGCGCGTCCAGGCGAAGCGGATCTGACAGCCCATGTAAACTTCGAAGCCCTGGCGGCAGCGGCAGCCAGGTCTGGTGCAACTGCGCTTCCACCGCTCACACAAGGCGAATTCCTTTTGCGCTCAGGTCTCTTGGAACGCGCTGGTGCGCTTGGCGCCGGAAAGGCGCACAAGGAGCAGGAAGCGATCCGGGACGCTGTCGAACGGCTTGCCGCGTCCGAACAAATGGGAAATCTTTTCAAGGTCTTGGCACTGACGAGTGACGGCCGCTCGTTTCCACCGTTTGACAGCGCTGGCTGAAGCCCTCAAGGATCATGCCGTGTGGGTCGATTCGCGTCTTGCAGACACACCGGAAGTTCCGGCTGGCAATTGGCGCGCTCTTCGCAGGGGCAGTAAATGAAGATCGAAGCTGACGCACTGAAGCTGAGCGGAATTCGCCACGGGTTCTTCACCCGGCAGGGTGGTGTCTCCGGCGGCCTCTATGAGAGCCTCAATATCGGGCTCGGTTCTGACGATGATCGCGACAGCGTGCTTGAAAACCGAAACCGGGTTGCCGGTGAACTTGGTGTCACTGCCGAACGGCTTATCTCACCCTATCAGATCCATTCACCGGACGTGATCGTCATTGACGAACCATGGGCCGATGATGCTGACCGTAAAGCCGACGCTCTCGTGACCGGAACGCCCGGACTTGCCATCGGCGTTTCAACGGCGGATTGCGGGCCTGTCCTTTTCGCCGACCCGGATGCCGGCGTTGTCGGTGCTGCCCATTCGGGCTGGAAAGGCGCGATTTCGGGCGTTCTGGAAAACACGGTCGCGGCCATGGAGACACTTGGCGCGAACAGGCAAAGCATGATTGCTGTGCTCGGCCCGACGATTTCACAGGCCTCTTATGAAGTCGGCCCGGAGTTTCAGATCCGTTTCGTCGAGGAAGGTCCGGAGAATCGAGCGTATTTCGCTCCCTCGCACCGGCAAGACCACTTCATGTTCGACCTGCCGGCCTACATCACCGGCCGGCTCAGCGGCATCGGTCTGGGACATGTGGTCGACATGAGCCTTTGCACCTACACTGACGAAGATCGCTTCTACAGCTACCGTCGCACGACCCACCGCAAAGAGCCGGACTACGGCCGCCAGATCAGCGCAATCTCGCTCGAGATCTGATGCGCGAGCACAAATGTGAGGACGACCATGTCACTTCATTTTTCAGATGCCGAATTTGAAAGCCGTTTTGACAAGCTGAAGGCCGCCATGGATGCGGAAAAGCTGGATGCAATGCTGCTCTTCGCGCAAGAGAGCATGTACTGGCTGACGGGCTACGACACTTTCGGGTTCTGCTTTTTCCAGTGCCTTGTCGTCACGCGGGACGGCGAAAAGGTGCTTCTGACCCGTTCTGCCGACCAACGCCAGGCACGCCACACGTCCAATATCTCCGATATCCGCGTTTGGATCGACCGCGGCTCAGCCAGCCCCGTCCTTCAGCTGAAGGACATGCTGTTCGACATGAACCTGCTCGGCAACCGGATCGGCATCGAATACGATACGCACGGCATGACCGGCAAAATCGCTCTGCAGCTGAATGCGGAATTGACCAGTTTCGCAGATATTTCAGATGCTTCGACCGTGATCCCGGCATTGCGTGCGGTCAAGAGCGATGAGGAAATCGTCTACGTGCGCAAGGCTGCGGAGCTGGCGGACAAGGCCTTTCACGCGGCCATGGACGAAATCGGTCCGGGCGCGGATGAAGGCAGGATCCTTGCAGCCATGCAGGGTGCGATTTTCGAAGGCGGAGGCGACTATCCGGGCAACGAGTTCATTATCGGTTCCGGCCACGACGCGCTGCTGTGCCGCTACAAGGCGGGTCGGCGCATCCTTTCCGAGCGGGATCAGATCACCCTGGAATGGGCCGGCAGCTACCGGCACTATCATGCTGCCCTGATGCGCACAGTGATCGTTGGAACACCTAGCGATCGCCATCAGGAAATGTATCTTGCTACACGCGAGGCCCTTTCCGCGGTGGAAACGCAACTTGTTCCGGGAAAGACATTTGGCGACATATTCGATGCACACGCCGAGCGCATGGATGCCCATGGCATGATGCAGCATCGCCTCAACGCCTGCGGTTATTCCCTGGGTGCCCGCTTCACGCCGAGCTGGATGGATACGCCCATGGCCTACAGGGCCAATCCTGCCGAGGTCAGGCCAAACATGGTCATCTTCATGCACATGATCCTGATGGACTCCATTACCGACACGGCCATGACGCTCGGACAGACTTATCTCACGACGGAAGCGGAGCCGGAATGCTTATCGACACTGCCTCTCGACCTCCCGGTCAAGTCAGGCTAAACCAAGACTAATTCCGCGATCCGGAGCGACAGGCGCTGACGGTTCGCACCCAGAACAACATTATCCAACAGAGCCGGAACTCTCCATGCTCCCAGCTTCCCGTCAGAATGTTCTTTCGGCCCTGCGCATTGCGGCAGGTCTCTTCCTGTTAGGCGCACTTGTCGCCTGCCAGGGATCGCCTCAACCGCCAACACCAATCTCCGGGACCGTGCAGACGCCGTCAATTGCCGGGCAAGTGGATGAGGATCAGGGCATCACCTTCGCGTTTGAGCCCTTTACCGGCGCGCCGGGCAACATTGCCGACGATCTGTCGGAGTTCATCGGCCGCGAAGCGCGCACGCAGGGCATCACGCTTGTGCGCCGGGTTGGCGCTTCGGCCACCTATCGCGTGAACGGTTACCTTGCCGCAACGGGACAGCCGTCGAACGGGACAGTGTTCTATGTGTTCGACATAGTCGACAGTAACGGCCAGCGGTTGAAGCGGATTTCCGGGACGGAAGCGACCGGAGGCGCCTCCGGCGATCCGTGGCAGGCGGTCAGTGCTGGCACGCTCTCGCGAATCGCAACTCGCTCAATGGTGGAAATCAAGGCCTGGCTCAACCGATAATGATGAGTTAGCCGGGTAAATTTTGCAGCGCGTCATAAAAATTCAAAAAAAGACGGTGTCAACGCCTATCCCCTGTTGTGGTCCGGTTGCTTGGTTGTTACAACGCCGCCGCCTGCCGAGGGTTTCCTGACAAGCCTGCGGCAACCGGCACTTGACACGACCTAGGCCTTTTCCGGGTGTCTGCAGCATCTTCTCGCCTGCACACCCGGTGTCGCACCAGAAGGACTTGCGGCTTATGAAGATCGTCGCGGGCAATTCCAACCGAGCCCTGGCTGAAGAGATTTCCAAATATCTGGACGCTCCTTTGGCCAAATGCCAGGTCCGGCGATTTGCCGACCAGGAAATCTTCGTAGAAATTCAGGAAAATGTGCGCGGCGAGGACGTTTTCGTCGTGCAACCGACCAGTTATCCGGCCAACGACCACCTGATGGAGCTGCTCATCATCATTGATGCACTGCGGCGCTCCTCGGCCCGCCGGATCACGGCCGTGATCCCGTATTTCGGCTACGCCCGCCAGGACCGCCGAGCATCGGGCCGAACACCGATTTCGGCCAAGCTGGTGGCAAATCTGATCACCGAAGCCGGCGCTGACCGTATTTTGACCCTGGATCTGCACGCTGGACAGATCCAGGGTTTTTTCGATATCCCGACGGACAACTTGTTCGCTGCTCCCGTGATGACCCGGGATATCAAGGAACGTTACGCCACGGACAATGTCATGGTGGTTTCGCCTGATGTTGGCGGCGTGGTTCGCGCCCGCGCACTTGCCAAGCGGATCGAGGCCCCACTTTCAATTGTCGACAAGCGCCGTGACAAGCCTGGAGAGTCGGAAGTCATGAACATCATCGGAGATGTGAATGGCTACGATTGCATTCTGGTCGACGATATCGTCGACAGCGGCGGCACGCTTTGTAACGCAGCCGAAGCACTGTTGTCACAAGGAGCTGAATCGGTCACAGCCTATATTACACACGGGGTCCTGTCTGGCGGCGCCGTTGCGCGCGTGACGTCTTCGAAGCTGAAAGAGCTCGTCATTACCAATTCGATCGAGCCGACAGCGGCGATCACCGCAGCGACTAACATCCGGGCGATTTCCATTGCCCCCCTGATTGGTGAGGCGATCAACAGGACAGCCCTGGAAAAATCGGTCTCCAGCCTGTTCAGCTGATGTCAAGGCACTCTGAAAAGAAGCCGGCACTGCCGGCTTTTTTTGTGTCTGCTTTCTCCCCTCTCAAGGCAAATGCGAAACAATAAATCACTTGCGCCTGAAAATTTTCCCATTTGATCAAAAAATCGACATTGAGATCCCCTGCACAGCTTGTGAGCACGCCCAATCTGTGATCAACTTTTTACGTAAAAATACTTCCAGGGGAATCCGATGCTCGTTTCAAAACCATTTTCCAGGGTCCGCAGGGCCCTGATGTCGGCCGCTTTGGCCGTCACAGCCACTGTCGCACTCCCGTCCGTCGCAGCGATTGCGGCCGATCCGATTAAAGTCGCGGCGATCTACACCGTTCCGGTTGAACAGCAATGGGTCAGTCGAATCGACAAGGCGTTGAAGGCTGCTCAGGAACGCGGCGACATCACCTACACATTCTCCGAAAACGTTGCCAACACCGACTATGAGCGTGTCATGCGCGAATATGCCGAACAGGGCATGGATCTTGTCGTTGGAGAAGCTTTCGCGGTTGAGAGGGCCGCCCGCAAGGTTGCCGCCGAATATCCTGACACGGCCTTCCTGATGGGGTCTTCCTTCGGGCCTGCCCAGCCGAATTTCGCCGTTTTCGACAACTGGATCCACGAACCAAGCTACCTGTCGGGCATGATCGCTGGCGCCAGTACGGAATCGAACGTGATCGGCATGGTTGGCGGATACGCCATTCCGGAAGTCAACCGTCTGATGCACGCTTTCATGGACGGTGCGACGTCCGTCAATCCGGACGTGAAGTTTCTCGTGACCTTCATCAACTCCTGGTACGACCCGCCCAAGGCCAAGGAAGCGGCCTTCGCCATGATCGACAAGGGAGCTGACATTCTCTACGCCGAGCGCTTCGGCGTCTCCGATGCCGCGAAGGAAAAAGAGATCCTGGCAATCGGTAATGTGATCGACACCTCCGCCGACTACCCGGGAACGATCCTGTCCTCTGCGCTCTGGCACATGGAACCGACCGTCGATCGCGCCATTGCCGAAGTTGTCGGTGGCAGCTTTGAACCTGCCGACTATGGTCCCTTCAGCTTCATGTCCTACGGCGGCGGCAGCTTCGTTGTCGATGAAAACCTGGCCGATCCGGAAGCCGTCGCGGCTGCCAAAGCCAAGGAGCAGGAAATTCTCGACGGCCTGTTCCGGGTCAACGTGAATGACACCGAACCGAAATCGACGATGTAACGCCCTTTGCCGGCGGCACCGTGCCGCCGGCACATCCTGCCCAAGCCGCCTCAACGGCCGAATAACCAGATTCCGGAGTTCCGCATGACGGACCCCACACACGCGGCGGAGACCGTCCTCAGGCTGGACGGAATCACCAAGCGCTTTGGCGAACTCACGGCAAACGGCGACGTCTCGCTCGACCTTAAGGAGGGCGAGATCCTGGCCCTTCTGGGTGAAAACGGTGCCGGCAAGACGACCTTGATGAACATCCTTTTCGGTCACTATGTCGCCGACGAAGGGCGCGTGCTGATTGCGTCTCGCGGGACAGGATTAAGCGAACTTGAAGCCGGGTCGCCGCATGCGGCGCTTGAAGCCGGTATCGGCATGGTCCATCAGCATTTCACGCTTGCGGAGAACCTGAGCGCGCTCGACAACATTGTGCTTGGCACCGAAAACCTGACCGCATTGACCTCTGCGCGCAAACCCGCCCGCCAGAAACTTGAGGACCTGATTGCGCGCTCCGGCTTGACCGTGCCCTTGGACGCCCGGATATCACAGCTTTCCGTCGGTGAAAAACAACGCGTGGAAATCCTGAAGGCGCTCTATCGCGACGCCAGGGTCCTGGTTCTCGACGAGCCGACCGCCGTGCTGACACCACAAGAATCCGACACTTTGTTCGCGACCCTGAAGAAGCTCGCGGCCGACGGGCTCGCCATCATTTTCATTTCCCACAAACTTGCCGAAGTCATTGCCTCGTCTCATCGCGTCGCCGTCTTGCGGGGCGGACGCAAGGTGGCCGATCTTCCGACCGCCGATTGCGATCTCAGGAAACTGGCGGAACTCATGGTCGGACATGAGATTGTTGAAACGGTGCGCTGCAAGGGATCGCCCGGAGCGCCTCTGCTTGTGCTTGACAAGGTCACGGCGGGAAGCGGGCGCGATGCTCTTTATGAAGTCGACCTCACCTTGATGTCGGGAGAAATTCTTGGGATCGCGGGGGTCTCGGGCAATGGTCAAACCATGCTCGCGCGCGTTATCTCCGGTCTCAAAACCCCGGCATCCGGAACGATGACCCTTGCAGGCAACAATGAAACCGGTGCAAACGCCCGCAAAATGATTGACGAGGGCCTTGCCCGCATTCCCGAGGACCGCCACCACGACGGCATTGTCGGGGCCATGAGCGTTTCGGAGAACCTTGCAATTGAATCCATCCGGAAGCCCCAGAACCAGCGCTTTGGATTGCTTCGTTTTTCCGCAATGCGCGAAACGGCACGGCGGTTGATCAAAGCCTACGATATTCGCTGCCAGGGGGAAGACAGTCAGGCCAGGTTGCTGTCAGGCGGCAACATCCAGAAAATTGTCTTGGCGCGAACGCTGGATCCGGAACCCAAGGTGGTTCTTGCTGCACAACCGTCCCGCGGCCTGGACGTCGGCGCGACGTCTGACGTCCACAAGCGCCTTCTGGCGGCAAGAGACCGGGGCGCGGGTGTCATCCTGATTTCAGAGGATCTCGATGAACTGATGCGCCTGTCGGACCGCATCGCGGTGATACACCGCGGCAGCCTCTCGGCTGCGGACCCGACTGAAAGCCTTGATCGCGGCACGCTCGGATTGCGCATGGCCGGCCAGAGCGGGGAAGCTGCATGATCCGATTTGAACCGCGCCCGCCAGCCTCCGTCTCGCGAATGCTTGGCGTTTCCCTTGCCGCTGCCGTGGCCGCCCTTGTCCTGGCCGCCATTCCAATGCTCTTTGCTGGCCTGTCCGTTTTTCAGGCCTATGGTCTTATGGTCAAGGGCGCATTCGGCTCCCTGTTTGCCTTTACCGAGATGCTGACACGGGCGACACCGTTGATCCTGACCGGACTTGCCGCAGCGGTTGCCTTCAGGGCCAAGCTCTGGAACATCGGTGCCGAAGGACAGCTTTATGCAGGCGCGCTCGCAGCCGTCGCCGTCGGCACGGGCGCCATTGCCGCCCCAACTTTCATTCTCATACCCGTTGTGGCCGTTGCAGGAGCCCTGGCAGGCGGTTTGCTCATGCTCGGCCCGACACTCCTGAAAACCCGTCTGGGCGTGGACGAGGTCGTTACGACGCTGCTGCTGAATTTCATTGTCCTGCTCTTCGTGCAGATGATGCTGGAAGGCCCCATGCAGGACCCCATGGGGATGGGCTGGCCGCAGTCGGAACCGATCCTCGACGAAGCCGCCCTGCCCAAGCTGCTCGACCGCATGCGGATCCATTGGGGCCTTGTCCTTGCACTGGCTGCTTCGCTTGGCGTCTATTTCCTGCTCAAACGAACCGTCTGGGGGTTTGAAATCCGGGCCGTCGGTGAAAACGCGGCAGCGGCTCGCCACGCCGGAATCCCGGTCACGGCCACCTTTGTTCGCGTCGGCCTGCTGTCCGGCGCACTTGCCGGCCTTGCCGGGGTTGGCGAGGTCGCCGGGCTGAAAGGCTATCTAACGGCCGACCTGTCGCCAGGATTTGGGTATTCCGGCATCGTCGTCGCGATGCTTGCGGGCCTGTCGCCCATAGGCGTTGTCTTTGCAGCCCTCTTCATTGCCAGCATCTTTGTTGGAGCAGACTCCATGTCCCGAGCCACCGGCGTCTCCAACTATCTGGCGGACCTGATCGTTGCGATGGCGCTGTTGTGCGTCCTGGTCTCCGGTCTGTTCCTGCGCTTCAAGGTGAAATTCATTACCGCCCCCTCAGCCAAGGAGACCGGCCGATGATCGAAATCATCGATATTCTCTTCTCCGCCAATTTCTGGGCAGCGGCCTTGCGTATCGCAACGCCTCTGATTTTTGGCGTGATCGGTGCCTTGATCTGCGAACGCGCGGGGGTGCTCAACCTCGGCATCGAGGGAATTTTCACCGCAGGTGCAATGGCCGGCTGGATGGCGGTCTGGCTCGGCGCCGGCCTTTGGGGCGGCGTGCTGGTTGCCGCATTCGCCGGCGCGGTCTTCGGGCTGATCCATGCAATCCTGACTGTGCCACTCGGGCTCTCCCAGCACGTTTCGGGGATAGGCGTGACGCTGTTTGCAACGTCCCTGAGCTATTTCATCTACCGGACCGCCTTGCCGGACGTGTCCTCCCCGCCCCGGATCGACGCTTTTCAACCGCTGGACATTCCAGTTTTGAGCGAATTGCCGTTCATTGGTCCGGCTCTGTTTCAACAGACGCCCCTGACCTTCCTTGCTCTGTTCCTGGTGCTTGCGACGGCTTACGTTCTCTACAGAACCCCACTCGGCCTTGCCATACAGGCCGTCGGAGACAATCCGGCAGCGGTTGAATCGCAGGGGCTGTCCGTCTACGCGATCCGCATGGGAACCGTTGTCGCCGGTTCGGCAATCATGGCGCTCGGTGGCGCTTTCCTGACGATGTCCGCTTTCGACGCGTTTTTCTTCGGCATGGTCAACGGGCGCGGCTGGATCTGCATCGCGCTCACGGTGTTCGCCTCCTGGCGTCCCGGCAAGGCCTTGATCGGCGCCCTGCTTTTCGGAGCATTCGATGCCTTCCAGGTGCGCCTTCAGACAGAAGTCGGCAGCTTCATCCCCGGTCAGGTCTTCCTGATGATGCCCTATATCCTGTCGATCGCGGCGCTGATCGTTGTGGCAAGGCGGGCCGATTATCCGCGCGCACTGCTCGTTCCCTACTTCCGGGGCCAACGCTGAGGTAAGAGCCCATGAGTTATGACCTTCTGGTAAAGAACGCGAACCTGCCCGACGGACGAATGGGGATCGACATCGCCTGCAGGGACGGATGGATCGAGGCCGTCGAACCCAGTATCAACGTTGTAGCTGGCGAGACCATTGACGCTGCCGGCAAACTTGTGTCGCCGCCCTTTGTCGACAGTCACTTCCACATGGACGCGACGCTCTCACTCGGGCTACCGCGCATGAACCGCAGCGGCACGCTGCTCGAAGGAATTGCGCTTTGGGGGGAACTCAAGGAAATCCTGACCGTCGAGGCCGTTGTTGAGCGCGCCCTGAAATACTGCGATCTTGCCGTTTCGCAGGGCCTCCTGGCGATCCGCACCCATGTTGATGTCTGCGACGACCGCCTGACCGGCGTCAAAGGGCTGCTGGAAGTCCGCGAGAAGGTCAGGGATTACATAGATCTGCAGCTTGTCGCCTTCCCGCAAGATGGCCTTTACCGCTCGGCAAATGCCGAAAAGAACCTCATCACGGCGCTCGACATGGGTGTCGACATTGTCGGCGGCATCCCGCATTTCGAACGTACCATGGACGACGGCGCCCGGTCGGTCGCCAGATTGTGCGAAATCGCCGCCGAGCGCGGGCTTATGGTCGACATGCATTGCGACGAGACGGACGATCCGATGTCGCGCCATATCGAAACGCTTGCCTATGAGACGCAGCGACTGGGGCTTCAGGGCCGCGTTGCCGGGTCTCACCTCACCTCCATGCACTCCATGGACAATTACTACGTCTCCAAGCTGCTCCCGCTGATCGCCGAAGCTGAAGTGCACGCGATCGCCAATCCGCTGATCAATATTACGCTGCAGGGCCGCCACGATACCTATCCCAAGCGGCGCGGCCAGACCCGCGTGCCGGAACTGCGCTCATACGGTATCAACGTTTCTTTCGGCCACGACTGCGTGATGGACCCCTGGTACTCCATGGGCTCGGGCGACATGCTGGAAGTGGCTTCCATGGGTTTGCACGTCGCCCAGATGACCAGCCGTGATGACATCCGCTACGCGTATGATTGCGTCACGGCGCATCCGGCAAAGGCTATGGGGCTTGAAGGCTACGGTCTGGAAAAGGGATGCAAGGCCGACTTCGTGGTGCTTCAGGCTCGGGACAAGATCGAGGCAATCCGGCTGAAAGCGACCCGGCTGAAGGTGGTCAAGGGCGGCAAGGTCATCGCCGCGACACCGGAACGCACAGCTGACCTTTTCCTCACGGACCGGCCGTCGACAGTCGATCCGAGCAGTTATGCGCCGAACGAGGACTAGGAGACGGACCCAAAAAGTTCATCGTGATTGAAAGGGCAAAAAAATATGCCGGCAGGAGCCGGCATATCGTCTTCTGAAAAGTCTGTCGCTAGGCGGCGGTAACCGCCTTCAAAAACCGGTCGACCGTTTCACGAAGTTCAGTCGACCGCTCGTTAACGTCGGTCGAAGCACCCAGAACCTGGCTTGCGGAAGAACTCGTCACCTGGGCTTTTTCCGAAATCGACACAATGGTTTGCGCGACATCCTGTGTGCCGCGTGCAGCATCCTGGACGTTGCCCGAGATTTCGTTGGTAGCAGCACCTTGCTGTTCAACGGCAGCAGCAATCGTTCCAGTGTACTCGTCGACCTTGCCCATGGTGTCCGTGATACCGGCAATGGCAGAGACCGCTTCCTTGGTCGCAGCCTGAACTTCGGTGATTTGCCCTTCGATTTCCTCGGTTGCCTTCGCCGTCTGTGTCGCAAGTTCCTTGACTTCCGAAGCAACGACCGCAAATCCGCGACCGGCCTCTCCGGCCCGCGCAGCCTCAATGGTCGCGTTGAGTGCAAGCAGATTGGTCTGTTCCGCGATCGCGGAAATCAGGTTGACCACATCGCCGATCCGCTGCGCCGATTCGGCCAGGCCTTCGATCTTTGTGTTGGTATCGACAGCTGCCTGGGACGCGCTGCGCACGATCTCGGTCGTCGACTGAACCTGGCGCCGGATCTCCTGGATCGACGCTGACAGCTCTTCCGACGCGGACGCGACTGTCTGAACGTTCGTCGAAGCGGTCTCGGAGGCGGCGGAGGCATTGGTCGCCTCATGGGCGGTTTCGTCTGCAACCCCGTTCAGGTCTTCGGCGGCAACCCGCATTTGCTCGCTGTTGCTGTAGACTGCGTCAAGCATCTGCGTGACGTCCGTCCGGAACTCAGAAATCAGCTCGGCGACCGCCGCGGACTGACGCTCCTGTTCAAGCGACGTTTCACGCTGCGCCATCTCGAGGCGTTCACGTTCCAGGGCGTTTTCACGAAAGACGCTGACAGAGGCGGCCATAGCACTGATTTCGTCGTTGACCGATTGCGCGGGAACGTCAACGCTCGTATCGCCGCCCGCGAGCTTGTCCATGATCTCGCTAAGGGACGAGATCCGCCCGGACAGACCACGTGCGAGCAACAATCCGAAAAGCCCCGCCACGACGGCACAGGCCAGTGCCATCGCAATAATCCAGTTCCTGAGCGTGCTCAGAGGCGCCAGCACCTCGTTCGCTCCCTGGACGACGACGACGGCATATTGCTGACCAAAGGCCGAAATCGGGACAATCGCAGCAAACACATCCTGACCGTTCAGGTCGTTGATGCGCGTGAAAGTGCTTTCCCCGTCCAGTGCGGCAAGGATTTCCGGAGCGGCATATCGATCGCTCAGGATTTCAGAGGCATCCGGCGAACGCAGGCTGTCATTCATTGCAAGACCAGCTTGGTTGACCAGGAGCGTATCGCCAGTGTCTCCAAGTCCGGAGAACTTGCCGAGCAGCGAAGTGACTTCCTCGGTGGGCGCCTCATAAACCGCAAGACCAATTATTTTTGAGCCGACCGAGATCGGTGCAGCCATGAAACCGGTCGGTTCGTTGTCGCGTCCGGGGTAATTCACCGGGTCATAGACCAGAAGCGTATCCTGTCCGCCGGAAACAATTTTTTCGTAAGCATCAGCCAGTGGCGTGTTCTGCCACTCTCCCGATTTCAGATTTACGCCAAAGTCGTGAAGCTTGCGGGCACTGTAGATCACCTCGCCATTCAGGTTCACAAGCTTGAGATCGGGAAACTGGTTGGCATCGGCAAAGTCACGCAGCGGCGTGTGGTGCTTTGCATGCGCCTTGTCGTAGGGCTTTCTTCCCGCCTTGACGAGCTGATCTCTTTCCCCGGGAAGGTGCGGGTTGTCCGTGACGTAGATTTTTGTCAGGACTTCCGAGGCCTTGTCCTTGTACTTCGCCCATGCACTTTCGAACGCGCTATAGGACGCGCGAAGTGTTTTGCCTTCGACGTGTCCTTCTATCGTTCGTTGCTTGCCGCTGTAAAACTCCAGCAAACTGTCGCGGCGGCTTTCCGCCAGCGCCATCAATCGTTGCTCTGCTTGTCCGCGCACGGTGTTTGCGCTTGAAACGTAACTTGCAATGCCCACACCGGCAGAACAAAGAAGCGCTATGCCAAGCACGAGCGCCGGAAGTTTTGCTGCAACTTTCACAGAATTCTCCAGAATGTTGCGGGAAGGCCCTGCCTTCCCGCATGTCATGATCAGAGGTTTTCGACGTTGACGCCGAATGTCACGGCGCCGATTGTTTCGCCGCTCGCCGGATCGACAACCGGAACGCTGACCTGACTCTGAAGTGTCTGTGTGCTGTCGTCTTCTTCAAGTTCGCTGATATGGACGGCACCCTTGCCGACCGAGTAAGTTTCCTGCCACTTGGCTTCGTCACCCTGCCAGTAATCGGAGGTGACTTCGCTCTGGCCGACATTGAGGCCCTTGGCGTCCATGACGAAGATTTCGGTAAAGAGACCGTCGCTACCTTCCTGCACGCCGGCAAGATGGACGGACAGGTCTTTTTCCATGACCGCATCGATCATCGGCTGGTCGACTGCCTCGGCTTCAGCACGCCAGGTGGTGTCCAGCTCGTCGATCTTTGCCTGCTCGTAAGAACCAGTCTCGCCATTTTGCGCCTTGACGGCTGCAATCACCTCGGCAGAAGACGCAATCTCGGCGATCTGTCCGGATGCCAGAGACTTGAGTTCGGATTCAAATTCATTCGCGGTTGCCGCACCGGCAAAAAGCACACAAAACGCTGTTGTATAGAAGAGATGCTTCATCATTCACTCCCTAGGTTATTCCCGGGAACAGATTTGCGCAGCCGAATTAAAAATCAGTGTATGCATTATCTTATTCTTGAATCATCTCACGATTTTATACGCATCATGCGAATTATACTGAGAAGTACAGTAGTATTATTTTTTCAACTATTCAATTTTTGATTGTATTTTTCAATCAAAGAGAATAAGGGGTGATTACACCCCTCATAATTGCACGTCATTTCGCCCGCCCTGGCAAGCTGAGATCACCCGAGGCGATGTCAAACACATCGGCGACACACAAGAGTGGCGCGTGGATGTTCTGGTTGACGCGAAGGGCCGATGTGACCCCGTCATAAGATATGGTCTCAACAGGCACCGTATCCTCAAACGCGACATTGATCGTGATTTCAGGCCCATCCAGAACCGGTGAAAATCCGGGGCTGTCGATATAGATCGGCAATCCCGGCCAGGTAGCGGGCATCTTTGGCCGGGCGTTTTCCGGAATATCCAGAACCGACAGCGCTCCGTCACCGCACTCATTCGTCGGGGCCAAGACGACCCAGTGCGAATGCCAGACGGCTCCGTCATTTGCCAGGTTGCCGTCACCGTCTTCATCGAACAGCGGCGTGTCGTCAAAGTCGGGATGACTGGTTGCAACGAGCGCCAGGATGCCGTCGGCTCCTTCAAATCCGACGCTTTCGGGAGGCAGAGACGTTGGCCACACATAAGCCTCAACCGGCGCACCCGCCAATTGGCCCGCTTTTTCCGGGACGGTGGCGCCCGCAGTCCCTTTCAAGGTCATGTGAAAGGTCACGATCCTGCCGTCACGGTGAACGTGTGCAGCAAGAATGTCGTAGTTTGGATCCACCGCAGTGTTTTCGGGCGAGAGGACGGCGTCTTCCTGGTGAAGCGCGTGATGTTCGTGGCCACCTCCGGCAAACGCTGTCGCGGACAGACCGGCCAAAATCAAACTTCCAAGGATTGGTTTCAACATGGGAATTCTCCAGTTCGAGGATGTCATTCTTTTAATAGCGACTCGAAACTATTGCAAGTTTAATTTCGACTCGCTACATTCAGGTCATGAAGGAACCAAATCATTTGCGTGCGGTTCGGGATCTGATTGACCGGGTGTCACGCCTCAGCGCCGCAGAAGACTGGAATGGGCCATTGAACCCGTCCCAGTTCGCAGCACTTGCCTATCTGGCGAGAGCCAACAGGTTTTCGCGTGCGCCATCCCACGTGGCGGACTACCTGGCCACGACTCGTGGCACCGCCTCCCAGACGCTCAAGGCGCTTGCCCGCAAAGACTTCATCGCCGAAGTGAAATCTGAGACGGACAAACGCAGCATTCGCTATGATGTAACGGACACCGGAAAATCATTGCTGGACGCCCCTTCAGGCGTGACCGACGCTCTCGAAAGTCTTCCCAGGAAGACCACGGACGCGTTCGAGAGCGCATTGAAGGACCTGATCCGGGAGATCTTGAAAAAGCGTGGTGGCAGAACGTTTGGAATGTGCCAAACCTGCAGGCACCACCAACAATCGGATGACGATCTGTTTTGCAGCCTGTTGAATGTTCCGCTCTCGGCATCCGACGCCGTTGAAATCTGCCATGAACACGAAGCCGCCTAGGAATACCCATGTCATGAACGAAAACTGGAAAATTATTGGCCTTTATCTGGGAGAACCGGAGCAACGCTGGGAAGGAAAAGCACCTTCCGCGATCCACAAGACGCAGGCTGTTGGAGAAGTTCAGGTCACGCAGACCGGTCTTGTTGGCGACAAGCAGGCGGACATCGAGGTGCATGGCGGTCCCGACAAAGCCCTGCACATTTATCCCTCTGAGCACTATCGGCACTGGCGCGAGGCTTTTCCCGATCATCAGCAAAAGTTTCACGCAGGCGGGTTCGGCGAGAACATCTCAAGTGCCGGCTTCACCGAAGAAGATCTTTGCATCGGCGATATTCTTGCTGCCGGATCGGTGCGCGTCCAGATCACACAGGGCCGTCAGCCGTGCTGGAAGCTCAACCTTCACACCGGCAACCCGGCCATGGCGGCGGCATTCCAGAAAACCGCCAGGACAGGCTGGTATTTCAGCGTCCTTCAAACCGGCATCCTCGAAGCCGGAGACAAGCTGGAGCTGGCCGAGCGCCCCTGCCCCGACTGGAACCTCAAAGACGTGATTCATGCCAGGTTCAATCCACGGCTGGATCCGGCCATCGCAAAAGCTCTTGCGGACCTGAAGGAACTGGCAGAGCCCTGGCGCGCTGCTTTCGCCAAGAAAGCCGATCCTGACTACCGGGAAGACACGTCCCGCAGGCTTGAATCCTGACAAAATGGGCCGTGATACCGGGTCACTCTTGCGTCCCTGGCACTTTTCCGTTATACGCGCGCTCGCGCCTGCACCCCTGGAGGAGGCGCTTCTGGACCGACCCCGGACAACTCAAGTCATCCTGACACGGTGGTTCGCCGGTCCGTTATCATACACTCAAGGAGTTTCCCATGGCTGCCAGCTATGAGCTGAAGGCGTCGGCACGGGACCGGGTGGGCAAGGGGGCCGCACGGGCACTGCGTCGCGAAGGCCTTCTACCTGCCGTAATCTACGGCGACAAAAAACCGGCCCTGCCGATCACCATTCCGGTGAAAGAAACCACGATCACCCTGCACAAGGGCGGTTTCACTGCACAGATCGGCATCATCAACATCGATGGCGAAAAGCACCAGGTAATTGCGAAGGACTATCAGCTGCACCCGGTGCGCGATGACGTTCTTCATGTCGACTTCCTGCGCGTTGCCAAGGGTGCGACCCTCACGGTCGAAATTCCGGTTCAATTCCTCAACGAAGACGACAGCCCAGGCCTCAAGAAGGGCGGCGTTCTGAACATCGTCCGTCACACCGTTGAGATGACTGTTCCGGCCGATTCCATTCCAGAAGGTCTGGAACTCGATCTGGCCAACGCCGATCTGGGCGACAGCCTGCACATTTCCGCCGTCACGCTGCCGGAAGGCTGCCAGCCGACGATTACGGATCGTGATTTCACGATCGCGACGATCGCTGCACCGGCAGTCATGAAAGAAGAAGACGACGAAGCCGTTGAAGGCGAAGCGGAAGAAGCGACAGCAGCAGCAGAAGAAGAAGAAAGCGAATAAGCTTTGCTTCTGTGATAGAATGACTGGAGGCGGTTTCCGCCTCCAATCCAAAGCAGCCGGCATCGGCTGCTTTTTCGTTTCAAGCATGATCTTGAAGGTGCGTGATGAAACTGATCGTCGGTCTCGGCAATCCCGGAGCCAAATATGCCGGTCATCGGCACAATATCGGCTTCATGGCCGTCGACGAAATCCATCGGCGCCATTCCGGATTTCAGCCTTGGCGCGCCCGTTTCCAGGGCCAGGTGTCCGAGGGACGTCTGGGGTCCGAGAAGGTCCTTCTGCTCAAGCCGTCGACCTACATGAACGAATCCGGCCGTTCCGTTGGCGAGGCCATGCGGTTCTTCAAGCTCGAACCGGAAGACATCGTCGTTCTTTATGACGAACTCGACCTGCCGCCGGCAAAGTTCCGCATGAAAAAAGGCGGAGGACATGGCGGACATAACGGATTGAGATCGATCAGCGCCCACATCGGGCCTGACTATCGCCGGCTTCGCCTCGGCATCGGTCATCCGGGAGACAAGAAGCTGGTGTCGAACTACGTGCTCGGCGACTTTGCGAAACGAGACAGCGACTGGCTTGACCCGCTTCTGTCGAATATTGCTGACTTCGCGGACCTGCTCGCGGAGGGAAAAGACAGCCAGTTTGCCAACAAGCTGACGCTCGCCCTGGAACCGGAAAAGGCACAGCGGAAGGACACGGCTGCCAAGTCCGGATCTGAAACGCCCAAATCTTCGAAACCGAAGGGGCAAAGTCATATCCGCCAGGCGCGTCAGAAAAAACCTGTCGATCTTCCAAAATCCGGTCCCATGGCGGATATGCTCAAGAAGCTCCTGGGCGGCAAATAGCAACCGCCGGCGCACTCCTTGATTCTACTTATACGCGAATAAAAAGTGTGATTCGCGTCACAAAATCGACACGGCGCTGCCGCAATCTAAAGCTCCCTGCATATTTTTATCGGGAGATTTTTTATGTTTAGATCTTTTTTTATTGCTGCAATTTCAATGACTTTTGCGGCGCCCGCTTCTGCTTTCGTCAAGCTTGACGGGTATTTCATTGCCGAAAAGACCTGTGAAGCTTTCCAGAGCAAGAACAAACAGACCAATCCGGGCGATATCACCACACTGCCCCGCATGGCTTATGAGATGCTCGGCATCAACAAGGAGGGCGGCGACTATTTCCAGGTCACGGTCGACGGCGCACCGGTGACGGAGTCCCGCTGGGTCAGCACCTCCTGTGGCCTTCACGTTGTGGCGGCTGACACAAGGACGAGCGGGACCGACGTAAATGACACGGTCACCGATGATGTCGTCATTGATCAGACAGGCACGGAATCCATCGACAACCTGCTCACGCTGAGCTGGCAACCCGCCTTTTGCGAAACACGGCCAGGCAAGAAAGAATGCCGGGACCTCAATGACGGCCACCTGCCCCACACGACCCGGCAACTTTCGATCCACGGACTGTGGCCGCAACCCAAGGGCAACGACTATTGCGGCGTTCCGAACAACATCCGCAATCTGGACAAGCCCGACAATTGGCACCGCCTGCCCGCCCCCGAGATCGATACGGAGACCGCGGACGCGCTGGAAGCAGCCATGCCCGGCTTTGCCAGCTTTCTGCATCACCACGAGTGGATCAAGCACGGCACCTGCTACTTCGGCGCAGGCGGCGCGGACGAATATTATGATGACACGCTGTACCTGACCGGTCTCGTCAACGACTCTGCCGTGGGTGACCTTTTCTTCAACAATGTCGGCAAGGAAATCACCGGCGCGGAAATCAGGGCCGCTTTCGACACCAGCTTTGGCAGCGGCAGCGGTGAGCGCGTTCTTATCAAGTGCAAGTCGGATTCAGGCCGGACGCTGATCAACGAGATCTGGATCAGCCTTTTCGGAACAATCAGGCTGGACTCTGATCTCGGCGAACTGATGCGCGCAGCGGATCCGACCGGCATGGGCTGCAAACGCGGCATTGTCGATCCGACCGGGCTGCAATAGTCCTCGTAGACGGACCTCTACAGGAAGGACATGCGGAGCGGCGGAAAAACGCTCCGCACACCATTAGGGTACGGACCCATAAATGAAGCCGAGGACATCGGCCAAGTCTTGACCTGCCGACCGCGCTCGGGCATGTAGCGCTGCGACAGTTTCAGACACGAACCGAAAGCAATCTCCCATGGGATTCCAGTGCGGCATTGTTGGACTGCCGAATGTCGGCAAGTCCACGCTTTTCAACGCGCTCACCAAAACCGCAGCGGCCCAGGCCGCCAACTATCCGTTTTGCACGATCGAACCGAATACCGGCGAAGTCGCCGTTCCCGATCCGCGTCTTTATGCAATTCGCGACATTGCCGCGTCCAAGGAAGTCATCCCAACACGGATCACCTTCGTGGACATTGCAGGCCTCGTCCGCGGAGCCTCCAAGGGCGAAGGTCTTGGCAACCAGTTTCTCGCAAATATCCGTGAAGTCGACGCCATCGCCCATGTGCTGCGCTGCTTCGAGGATGACGACATTACCCATGTCGACGGCACGATCGATCCGCTCGCAGATGCCGAGACGGTCGAGACCGAACTCATGGTCGCCGATATGGAAAGCCTTGAGCGCCGCATTGCGCCTCTAAAGAAAAAGGCGACCGGCGGCGACAAGGAGGCCAAGGCGGTTCTGCCGCTCATGGAGGCCGCTCTCGCCCTGCTGCAGGACGGCAAACCGGCCCGCCTTCTGGAAACGGCAGATGCCGAGGAAGCCAGGATGCTGAAGGGCCTGAACCTTCTGACGTCCAAACCGGTCCTTTACGTCTGTAACGTGGACGAAGCCTCTGCTGCTGACGGCAATGCCCTGTCGCAGAAAGTCGCTGAAATGGCCGCAAAGGAAGGCGCTGCTGCCGTTGTCATTTCCGCCGCAATCGAAGCGGAGATCTCGCAGCTCGACAAGGAAGAGCAGGACGAATTCCTGGAGACGATCGGTCTTGAAGAACCGGGCCTCGATCGCATGATCCGCGCCGGCTACGATCTCCTCGGTCTGATCACTTACTTCACCGCCGGTCCGAAGGAGACCCGTGCCTGGACGATTACCGAGGGAACGAAGGCACCCGGTGCCGCCGGAGTGATCCACACGGATTTTGAGCGCGGCTTCATCCGGGCCCAGACAATCGCCTATGATGATTATGTGTCTCTTGGCGGTGAAAACGCGGCCAAGGATGCAGGCAAGGCGCGCGACGAGGGCAAGGAGTACATTGTCAAGGACGGCGACGTGCTTCTGTTCAAGTTCAACACCTAAGTCGCGGCACTGGACGGCAACCTCGGCGGTCCGGTCTTTGGGCGCTTGCAGGCTTGATTGGTTTTTTGCGCGTCCGCGACTGTCGCCCCCATTAGAACAAGGAAAACCCCGATGGTTTCCCAACGGGGTTTTCTTCAGCTTCTGTCGAGGCCCATCAGCATGAGCGGGTTCGGACCTTTCTGGTCCTGCCATTTTGCGGCTCTCACCGATCCGTGTTTCTCTGTCGGTTCAGACCGCTGACCGTTGTATTCCTTCACCAGACGGTCGATGTCGTAATATGAGTATCCAATAGGTTCCATTTCATTACTCCTTCCATTCGTTGCTGAATGAAAGGTGGGAAGTGGCCATGTCCGATGCCTTTCCGGCGGGTTACAATCCGGTCAGAAAAGCAAAAAACTTGAAGCCGCCACTGCAAGAAAAAACCCGCCGTTACAGGCGGGGTCTTTT
>Ga0207422_1002033_pt1 | contig 31013 bp, 25 predicted proteins | sample MarCyaLeptolynsp_FD_187757 | JGI IMG/M metagenome (GOLD analysis project Ga0207422, IMG submission 187757) | Marine cyanobacterial communities from Panama - species 1 Leptolyngbya sp. (SPAdes) | ecosystem: Environmental > Aquatic > Marine > Unclassified | place: Panama: Panama City | collected... | reverse complement strand
AAATAATTTTAAAAATTTTCGGAACCAAATACGAGGAGAGACGTTCTTCTTTTGTGAAAGCGATGCAGACACCGGAACCACGGTAAAGCATCGAACCAACTGAAAGCATTTCCACAAGGAGCTTGATCCATGCGTACTCAAAAGAAACTCGTCTCTTCCCTTCTGGCCGCTGTCTTCGTATCCGGAGCATTTGTCGGCTCGGCACACGCAATCGACCTTGGCGGTGTCTTCGGTGACGCTTCCGGTGATGAGCCGGTCTTCACCAGCCGTCAGATTTCCTCAAGCGGTAACACCGTTCGCATCAACACCAACAACAACGCTGCTGCCTATGCTGATTTCCCGGATCAGGCCTATGGCGACCTCAACGGCAGCGAGCCGGTTCCGGTCCGCAAGCTGCAGGCTGACAACGCACGTGTGCTGAGCGGCAGGTAACAAGGCTTGGCGCTGACGCGTCAGGAAAAACCACCAAGAAAGGGCCACGCCGGCAAGCGTGGCCTTTCTTCTTTGCGCTGACCTGAGCCCGCCCGGATGCACCCTTGAGATACGATAGGGCATTTTCATCGGGACTAAATCGATCAGCCTGGCTGCAGAGCGTAAACTTTTAACCTGATAAATTCCCTGAATTCGCCAACCTCTTTCAGGCAAAGTGAAAAGTATTTCGCTGCCTAGGTATAAATATTAATCTGTATTTTTACTGCAATAACTAAATTTTAACCATTCATTAATTCGTCAAAAAACACTGATACCACCGCCTCCCTATGCATTTACAGGCGGCACTTAAGTAATATTGAAAGCTTACAGTCAATTAATTGCCATTTCGGCAAAGCTTCTCAACATAAATACTGAAGTTCCGCTCACGATTGGTCAACGCCTTAAGTAAAAGCGAGGGACAATTATGGGTTTTCAGTACGGGTCCAGGTTCGAGCCGGTTGTCGAAACGGACGGTCTTGATGTCGTTCAGCGTCACAATCTGATAATGGACGGCGCTCTGGAAAACTTCAGCGCCAATCTGAGGGGATACCAGTTTTCAAAATACAGCCTCGACGGCGGGCTTTCTTCACTTTTCGGTTGGTCGCCAGACGACTACGGCTTTGGGTTCGGCTTTGGGTTTGGGCGCCTGATCATCGGCACGCCGGGCGAAGACGACATCAAGGGCAACGCGCTGGGCAACATCATTTTCGGGCTCGGCGGCAACGACGACATTCACGGGCGGCGTGGCAATGACATCATCTTCGGCAACCGGGGAGACGACAATATCAAGGGAGGTCGAGGCGATGATTACGCGAATGGCGGTGCTGGAATCGACACCCTGATTTTCTCGGGTGAACGCAAATATTACGAGATCGATTTCGATGCCGGCACGGTCACAGACTTGCGTGAGGGCAACAGGGAAGGAACCGATACCTACGTCAATGTCGAATTTCTTCAGTTCAAGGACGAAGCGATCAGCCTTGATCCTGAAGTCTTCACACTTGAGCTGCTTCACTTTGCCGATCAGGAGGCAAATGCCGCGACGATCGACAATATCGACAATCTGTCTGGTGTCCTGAACGCCCTGCGTGCAGAAGACCTTGGCAACGATGGCATAGCTGACAACACTCTGACACTTAGTTCCGGCGACGCGATTATCCCGGGTCTTTTCTTTGATGCGTCCGAGGCCGTGTTTGGCTCCCAAGGCATCGCGGACATCCAGATCCAGAATGAACTGGGCGTCCAGGCCATCGCACTCGGCAACCACGAGTTCGACCTGGGCACAGGACTGCTCGCCGGTCTGATCAACGGCTCCGCAGTGGGCAACTTTGAAAACGCAGCGTTCGTGGGAACGGACCTGGAAGATGCCGACTTTGCGGGTGCACTGTTTCCCTACCTCTCCGCAAATCTGGACTTTTCCACGGATCCCAACCTTGGTCCGCTTGAGGTTGCCGGTGGACAGGACACAGCCACGCTCCAGAATGTCGTCACGTCCTCAACTATCTCCGATGTGAACGGTGAAAAGATCGCGATCATCGGCGCGACGGTCCCCACAATTCGGTCGATCTCGAGCCCCGGTGACGACCTAGGCATCTTTCCGGCCTGGGCCAGCGGGAACCCGACCGACGCGGAACTGGACGCACTTGCGGCCATCCTTCAAGCCGAAGTGGACCAGCTGCTGAACGACAATCCCGAGCTCAACAAGGTCATCCTTCTGAGCCACATGCAGCAGATCAGCATCGAGCAGGAACTCGCAGCACGGCTCGAAAATGTCGACATCATCGTGGCCGGCGGTTCCAACACGCGGCTCTTTGACGACAACGACCGTATCCGCGACGGAGACAGCGATCAGGGGCAGTACCCGCTGTTCATCACCAACGCCGGAGGGACCTCCACAGCCGTTGTGAACACGGACGGCAATTACAAATATGTCGGCCGCCTTGTGATCGAATTCGACAAAGACGGCAACATCATCCCGGAGAGCTACGACGAAAATGTTTCCGGTGCCTATGCAACCGATGCGCAAGGCGTCGCGGACTTGAATGCAGAAGGTCTGATCGACCCGGAGATCGACGCGATCACCGATGCCATCCAAGAACAGATCGTGGCAACGGAATCGAATGTTTTCGGCGTGTCGGATGTCTTCCTGAACGGCAACCGTTCGGGCACTTTTGCACCGGATGATCCGGACGGCGTGCGGACCCAGGAGACCAACCTCGGCAACCTCACCGCGGACGCGAACCTCGCCTACGCGAAGGAAGTGGACTCATCGGTTGTCATTTCGATCAAGAACGGTGGCGGTATTCGCGCCAACATCGGCGAGATCGTCGTTCCGGCTGGTGGCACGGAAGCTGTGCGGCTACCCAACAGTGAAGTTGTCGACGGCAACGGCGTTGTGGTCAAACCGGAGGGCGGCATCAGCCAGAACGACATCGCCACGACGCTTGCCTTCAACAACGGTTTGACGCTGCTCGACATCACCAAGGAAGAGCTGAAAGCCTTCCTTGAAGGCGCCGTCAGCGCCCTGCCGACAGGTGTGTCGGGCGGCTTCCCGCAGATCTCCGGCCTGAAGTTTTCGTTCGACGAGACGAAAACCTCTCAGACCTACGACGTGGACGGCAATATCGATGTTGCCGGCGAGCGTGTGATAAACGCCGGCATCTTCGACGAGGACGGCAATCTGATTGCCGAGGTTGTCCGCGACGGCCAAATTGTCGGTGACCCGACCGAAAGCTTCCGGATCGTGACGCTGAACTTCCTGGCCAATGCCGGAGATGAAATCCTGTCGTCCCTGTCCAATCCGAACCGGGTTGATCTGATCGACCTTGATGCGGATGGGGTTGACGATGATCTGTTCACCGGAGACGCAACCTTTGCCGCCGACGGCACGGAGCAGGACGCACTGGCCGAATATCTCGATGACAATTTCAATCCGGACGAGGGCGGCACGGCCTATAGCGAGGAAGACACCGGCCCCGACTCCGACGAGCGCATTCAGAATCTCACGTTCCGCGACGACACTGTCTTCGACGATATCCTCCCGCCAACCCCGTCTGAAATCGTCATCAACGAAATCAGGATCGATCAGCCGGACACGGATAACGACGAGTATTTCGAGCTCTTCGGCGCTCCCGGCGCCTCACTGGACGGTCTGACATATCTTGTCATTGGTGACGGCACCGGTGGAAGCGGCGTTGTCGAAGCGGTCATTGATTTGTCTGGTCAAACGCTGGACGAGAATGGCTATTTCGTCGCTGCTGAAGCCACGTTCTCACAGGGCACGGCGGACCTCACGACAACGATCAATTTCGAGAACGGCGACAACGTCACCCATCTTCTGGTGCGAGACTTCACCGGCAGTGTCGGCGACGACCTGGACACCGACGACGACGGCACGCCGGAAACGGCGCCTTGGTCCGAGATCGTCGACAGCGTAGCCCTGATCGAAACCGTCGGCTCCGGCGATCTCGTCTATAGCGAAACCGACGTCGGACCGGACGGTACCTTTGTACCGGGTCATGTCTTCCGTCTGCCGAACGGTACGGGCGACTGGCAGATCGGTTCCTTCGATCCGGCAGTCGGTTCCGACACGCCGGGTGAAGAAAACTCTGCTGAGGTCCAGGGGCCGACTGAGTTGGCCATCTACGAGATCCAGGGCGCGGGTCACGTCTCCGATTACGCCGGACAATCTGTGCGCACCACCGGCATTGTTACCGCGGTCGACTTCAATGGATACTACCTGCAGGATCCCGACGGTGACGACGACACCGCGACCTCGGACGCGATCTTCGTCTTTGTCGGCAACGGCAATGCCGGCGGTATTTCCGTAGGCGATGAAGTTCAGGTTGAAGGCTCGGTGTCCGAGTTCATTCCCGGAGGGGCATCCACCGGCAACCTGTCGATCACGCAGATCTCCGATACAGGCGCAGCCAATTCAACGGTTCTATCGAGTGGGAACGCACTGCCGGTTGCCGTTGTTCTGGGCGCTGCCGGGCGCACGCCGCCAGACGCGACGGTCATCTCCGATGATGAACTGCCCGTAAACCTGCAAAACGAGCCAGGTACCTTCAATCCCGACGTTGACGGCATTGACTTCTTCGAAAGCCTCGAAGGCATGCGTGTCACGGTCGACAATCCCGTTGCCATCTCGGCAACCAACGGCTTCGACGAAACCTGGCTTGTGGCCGATGACGGAGCGGGCACGACGCCGGGCCTGAACGGGCGGGGAGCATTGCCGCTTAACGCCGACGCGGATGGATACGGCGACGTAAATCCCGAGCGCATTCAGATGCAGTACGATGGTTTCTTCGACCTGCTGCCCGATGGCTTCACACCGCCTGAGCTGAATGTCGGCGACAACCTGAGCGACGTCACGGGCGTTGTCTCTTACTCCTTCGGGAACTTTGAAGTTCTGGTGACCGACACCTTTGAGGTGGAAACTGCCAGCGACAATGTTGCCGAAACGACCGAGATTGCTGCAAGTGAACGGGATCTGACGGTAGCCACGTACAACGTTCTGAATGTCAGCGCCGGACCTGATGCCAACGATGGCGACCAGATCGCAGCCCTCGCCCAGCAGATTGTCGCCAATCTCGGGTCCCCGGACATCCTGGCCTTGCAGGAAATCCAGGACGACAATGGCTCGGCCGGCGAAAACGGCAGTGAGGACGACGACGGTAATGCCATCGACGATGGCATTTTGAGCGCGGATGCAACGCTGCAGGCTCTGGTGGACGCAATTGTCGCGGCCGGTGGCCCGGAATACTCGTTCCAGTCTGCGGAAGTCGACGAATTCGGTGAAACAGGCGGCGTGCCGGGTGGCAACATCCGCAACGCGTTCCTCTATAACGAGGATCGTGTGGAAGCCGTCGAAATCAAGACGCTTGAAGTCCAACAGCTCACTGACCTGGGCGTGACGGACCCGACCGCCTTTGACGGAACGCGCGACCCCTTGCTCGGCACTTTTGAATTCAATGGGCAAGAGATCACGTTGATCAACAATCACTTCTCGTCGCGCTTCGGTTCCACACCAATCTTTGGCGGCCCGCAACCCTTTGTTCAGGCCGGTGAAGATGCACGAGAGCTTGAGGCAAAAACCATCAATGAAGTTGTTGATGCGCTTTTGGCAGCTGATGCGAACGCAAACGTTGTTGTGCTTGGTGACCTCAACACCTTTGATTTCACGGACGAGCTGACCGAGGATCTGCCAGGTGTCGGTGATGAGCAGGTTCTCACCAACCTCTCGGTTCTTGCCGAGGACAGCTACACGTTCAACTTCCAGGGCAACAGCCAGGCACTCGACCATATCTTCGTCACGGACGGTTTGCTGGACGGGGCTCAGGTGGACGTCGTGCACACCAATGTCGACTTTACCGACCCAACGTCCGATCACGAGCCGATCGTGGCATCGTTCAACTTCGGAGTGCCCGGTGAAGAGATCGCCGGAACCAACGGCAGAGACACCCTCATCGGCACCGCCGGCGATGATACGATCACCGGTGAAAGAGGCGCAGATCTGATCTTCGGTCTCGATGGCTTTGACAAGATCGAAGCGGGCCGTGGCCGGGACATCGTCTTCGGTGGTGCCGGCGACGACATGATCTTCGGTCAACGTGGAAGAGATCAGCTCTTTGGCGAGGAAGGCGAAGACATGATCAACGGCGGCAATGGCCGTGATCTCATCGATGGTGGCGCTGACAACGACATCCTTACGGGAGGCGCGGCCATGGACACTTTCTTGTTTGTCGAAGACTTTGGCGACGACGTCATTACTGACTATGAGGCCTCTGACGAGTTGGTGTTCGCGGGGATCGACGATGCCGATCTCGTCTTCGAGGACACGGACGACGGTCTCAAGATCACGGCAAGCAACGATGAGATCGATGGCACCGTCACGTTGCTTGGGATCAACTCGGCGGACTTCATCGTCTAGCGAATGCGGCTTTGAGAAAAGCCCGGTCAGCGCAAAAAAGGGGCAAGCGGCATGCCGCTTCCCCTTCCCTTTTCCGGACATCGAAATCTGCGTCTCTGCCGATTGACGGGCTTGCACCGATCCTGCCTAATGGCCCCGTTTCCTTTTCAGTTGCAATCCATTTGAAGGACTAAAGGACGATGGACGCGATCCCCTTTGACTTTGACGGCTACGAGCCCAAGGGCGACAAGAAAAACTCTGAGTTTTTCCAGGCCTATCTGCCGAAAATCTACGCGCGGCGGCAGGAATCGGGGGTCAATGATCTGGTTGGTGAGATGAAGGCGGTCGTCATTCAGGTCGAAGCAGGCGACGGTGTCGCCACCATGGCCGAGCTACATCGCATGACACCCAACCGGTACCAGGCAAGTTATGTTTCCGGAACGCACAAGTTCCACATCCTGCAGAACAAACCCGAGTTCCCGGCTGTCATTCTGATGGAGCCGTTGTCCGACACTTACGAGGACTATATCCGGCGCCTCAATGTGCTTTATCCGCTGTCCCGTCCGAAGCCGAATACACGTTATGTCGGCGAAGTGTTTCACTGCCCGGACACCGGGACGCTGCGCAGCACCCTGGAAGCCCAGAGCATTCGCTTTGAGTACACTGGTGACACCGAGAACGATCTCTACACGTCGCGAGGCATACTGTTTTCAACCCCGTCGGATTTCACCGGCAACCGGATCGGCTACAGCAATCACGATTTCACCGACTCGGACAGCCTTGGCCTTGGCGAGCACCTTGAATTGACCGACGAGGAAAAGGCGTCGCTGCAGGACGGCATTACCTTTGCCGAGGAACACGGCCTCAACGACCTGATGCTCGGTTATGACCACATGGCGACACGCATTCTCGCGGGCGAGCGCGAAGACGCGATCCTCGAGTTCCAGACGATGGTGCCCTACTATTTCTGGGGCGCTTACAATATCTCCGACATGAATTCCTCGACCAACGTCAATCGTTGCCCGTCGGTCACCGACGACAAGCAGTCGCCTGCAAAGGTCTTCACCGCCAACAACACGCCTTCTTTTGTCAATTCATTTGAAAACCTGCCGATGCCGACGGAAGACTTTGTCCGCAATTTTGGCCGCAGGATGCATCACATGGCAGTCGAGATCCTGGATGGCGACCATCCATCGGGTCAGAAGAATGTCGATTATGTCGTCGGTATCCTCGGCAAGCAGGGGGTGCCGTTCCTGGCGCATGTCGTGGGCGAGTGCAAGGATTCACCTGATCTGAAACAGATCTTTTCCAAACACTCGCAACACACGCTCCTGATCACGGAATATATCGAACGCTGCAAGGCATTCGACGGCTTCTTCACCAAGTCCAACGTCGCGGCGCTGACCGAGGCGGCCGGCAAGGACGAGCGTTATCAGCACGGCCACGTCTTCGACTGAGTTCCGAAATTCTGTTAAAGCCGGCAGGCGGTCAGTTGAGGTCTTTCAACAGCCTGCCGTGCTTGCGGGTTTGCGCAATGACGTCGCCAAAGGTGGTGTAGCCCCGCGATGACAGGATCGGCAGCATCTTGCACAGCGCCTCGGCGGTCGCCTGTGCATCGCCGAGCGCGGTATGCCGATGCTCTGGCGGGATCGTGATGTCGAGCCGCTCGCACAAGGCGTCAAGAGAATGCCCTTCCGTATCGCCAAACAGAACGGCTGACAGCAGGACGGTGTCGAGCATGGGGTGGTCCCAGGTCAGACCGCAGATCCTTGCATGCCGGTTGAGAAAGGCCATGTCGAAGGGCGCGTTGTGAGCGACCATGACGCAGTCGCGGGCAAAACCGTGGAACTGGCCCACGGCCGTGCCCGGGTCCGGCGCGTCTGCGACCATGTCATCGGTAATGCCGTGAACCTTTGACGACCCGGGAGGAATGGGACGCCCCGGATTGACCAGCTGATCCACCTTCTCACCAGGAATGATCTTGCCGTTGACGACCCGGACGGCCCCGATCTGCACAATCTCGTCCTTGTTGGGCATCAGGCCGGTTGTTTCCGTATCGAACACGACAAAGTTGAGATCCTTGAGAGGCCTGTTCTCGATCGCGTGTTCGCTTGCCTGTTCGTTCAGGTCGAAGTCGTAGATCAGCGGCCGCTCGGCTTCCGGAGCGATCTGGGCTTTCGTTCCGTCTACGAGGATCATGTAGCCCGGCACCTGCTTCAGCTTCTTGAGACGGAGTTCGAAGCGCAGGTTTCCGTGGGTGCACTTGACCTGCGTGACCACTTCGGTCCGCCCTTCCGAGAGCTTGTCCTGCGCAGCACGCAGCTCCAGCTCGTTGAAATAGTCGAAGACAGATGCGCTGAGACGCGGCACGTGCACCTGTCCCAATACGTCGGCAGCCTGTCCGTCGTAAAGCATGATCTTGTGGTTCGGGCTGACCAGGATGATCGCGACCGGGATCTCGGTCAAAAGCATGGCCAGATGCGCCTTTTCCGCCATCAGGCGCGCCGTTTCGGTGGCCACCACATCATCTGTGTCGGCGGAGACTTCCGTCAGTTTTCCGGTCACCGCCTTGACGGCAGGTCCGAGGTCACCAAGGAAGCGTGACTCATGCAGATCCACAATCGCATCGACACCCGCGTGCGCCCGTGTTCGGATTGCTGCCGACAGACGTTCGATCGGCTTGGCGACATTCTCGTCGAACAACATCCAGATAGATGTCGTCACGCCCACGATCGCAAAAGCCGACAGGGATCCGGATGTCATGAAAGCGGACATTTCCTCACCGACATCCAGCCGGCTGAATGCGAAATAATGCGATAGGCCGACCAGGCCTGAGCAGGCGATCGCCGACCCGAAGAAAAGGAGAAATGTTCGCAGGCGAAGACTGAGTGACATCAACATCATTTCCCTCCGCAAATTGTTGAGACGATGGGATCGTCAGCAGGAACAGGGATCCAGTCCGCACCGGTAACGGCACCGTCGTCCTCAAACGAAATTGCATCTGTAAGCGCCGCGCGGCGATGACCGGCGCAATCGGCAAGAAAGGTGATCTTGTTGACCGGTGCCCATCTGCCGAAGAAGTAGGTTTCACCAAGCTTTTCGTCCGGCCGCTCCGGATGCAGCCGGATCGTCTGCATATCAACGGCAACGAAACGCTCGACGAATGGCTGGATATAGGTCCAGGGCCGGTAGAAGGCCTTGTTTTCCACCGTCAGCGCGATGACGAGACCCTCGGGCAAGGCCTCCTTGGTACGGGAGAACCAGCCGTATTCATTTGAAATCGTGGTCAGGATCATCGCGATGCCGGCGGCAACAGGGGCAAACCAGCGCGGCAAGCGCCCGCCCAGCACGCGGTTTACGAGCATGACAAGGCCCGCTGCCGCGATACCGGCGACGAATGTCGCGATCAATTCCACAAACATGTCATTCCTCCCGCCTGGAGTTCGGGCTTATCCCCCTGCCCGTTTCTCCTGAATTCTTTCCTACCCCAACATGCCGCGTCCGTGCCCGATCGATGACTGCATTGTTTTGACCACCACAAAGGCGTCTCGCAAATGACTTCGCTCAAAATCGGACAATTCCGATGGCTGCAGGAAATTGTCCGGCTTTTGTCCGAGTTTGATCAGGCCGGCCTGGTGCAGCAACCGGGTCTCGGCGATCAGGTCATAGGCATCCAGCAAATCGCTGCCGCCGGACTGACTGAGCCGCCCGTTTGCCCGCGCCTCCAGCAACCGTGCCTTTGTGTTCACAACCGTGATCTGACCCTGAAGCGCGTAAATCCGCGCAAGGTCGACAATCGGCACAACACCGTTGAGCTTCATGTCGAGTGAGTTCTTGTTTTCTCCGCTGCGAATGGTTGCCAGACCTCTGAGCAGATTCAACGGCGGATGATGTTTCAGTGAATTGCTCACCATATGCGCCACGAAAATCGAGTTGCTTGCCGCAGCATTCAGCGTGCCTTCCTGCAGGTCTTCGTAAAGATCCTTTTGGCCGCCGATCGGGCGCAGGTCAAACATGACCGAGCTCAGCATCTGCGCCTCCGGATCGGGTTTTTGGATCCAGCCCTCGAAGTAGCTCTTCCAGACCCGGACCGGCTGGCACCAGCGCGGGTTCGTCGCCATCATGTCGCCCGGGCAATAAACGTAGCCGCAGGTGTTCAGCCCGTCGCAGACGAATTTTGCCAGCTCCGCGAAGTAGCCGTCCCTGTCTGCGTCGCTGACGTTGTCGTCCAGAAACAGGCAATTGTCCTGATCGCTGACACCGGTCTGTTCCTGCCGCCCTTGCGAGCCGCATGCGAGCCACAGATAGGGAACCGGCGGCGGGCCAAGCCTGTCTTCCGCAAGACTCAAGAGACGTCTCGTTGCCGTGTCCGCAATGTCGGTGATCAGCCGCGTCACCACTTCGTGCGGGCTGCCGGCAGCCACAAGCTGCAGCAGCAGCTGCGGGATATGCGCCGTCACCTTTGCCATGTCTTCGGCGGTTCCTGCGCGTGTGATCTGGCCGACCATGTCAGCGGAGCTGATTGCCTGAAAGCGGGTCAGATCGGTCTGCGTCACCATCCCGACCAGCTTGTCGCCTTCCACGATGGGAACATGTCCGATCCAGCGTTCCATCATAAGGTGCAGGATATCCGTTCCGATGGCCGATGGCGGCAGCGTTAGCGGTGACGCCGTCATGACATCGGCAACGGCGGTTTCCACCGGCTTGCCCTCCGCGAGGATCTTTCCGGTGAGATCCCTGTTGGTAACAATGCCGAGCAACGTCTCGTTCGGGCCCGTTATGCAAAGGGAGGAAATGTGCCGGTCGCGCATGATCCTGGCTGCTTCCTGCACCGTCGTTTCGGACTGGCAGGTGATCGGATTGCGCGCCATAAGCGTTTCCGCGCGGCTGGTGGCAAGATCGCGGCCGCGTGTGCTCGACTTTCTGGCCCGGTCGAAGAAACGGGCGACGACCTTCTGGTCGTCCATGAGTTTTCGGAAGTCGGCCGGAGGCAGGACCAGAAGGATCGAGTGTTCGTCTGCCTGCGCGGATGTGGCAGCCTTCCCGTCTTTCAAAAGCCCGCGTTCCCCGAACGTGTTTCGCAGCACCAGATGACTGACAATGACGCTGTTTTCATCCCTGATTTTGACAGCGCCCTCATAAATCACGAAGAGGCCGGGCAGCCTTTCACCGAGCGAGTAGATATGTGCGTCCGGTTCGACCCTGCGGACTTCGAAACGTTCTGCGAGCCTTTCCTGGACGTCGTGTGGCAAGGCGTCATAGGGGTGCAGCGACTTCAGGAACCGCAATATCTGGTCGACACTCAGGGACATCTCGATAGCCTCGCCAAAAACGGAAAAATCCTGCCCGGCGACGGGCCGGGCAGGACGGGATCATACCTGTTGCAGGCGGCCGGAAACCAGCCGCCTGCAATCCGGATCAGTGATCCTGCGCAACACCGGCACCACGCGGGATGCGGACGCTTTCGACCAGATCCTTGATCGCCTGCGGCGTTTCCTTGGTCATGCCGGAGACGACATAGGCTACCAGGAAGTTGATCGCCGCACCGATCGCACCGAAGGATGTGGACTTGATCGGGCCCAGCAGCGGGTCGGCATCCGTGAAGGTGTTGGTTCCGGGAATGAAGAACCAGCCCTTGTGCAGGAAGATGTAGACCAGCGTCACGACCAGGCCTGCCAGCATCCCGGCCACCGCACCGGTGTTGTTGATGCGGGTCGAGAAGATACCCATCATCAGTGCCGGGAAGATCGACGCCGCGGCTAGTCCGAAGGCCAGCGCCACCGTTTGCGCCGCAAATCCTGGTGGATTGAGACCCAGATACGTGGCGACAACAATGGCCACGGCCATGGCAATTCGGGCCGACAGCAATTCTCCTTTTTCAGAGATTTGCGGATTCCAGGCCCCCTTGATCAGGTCATGACTCACCGCCGAGGAGATCGCAAGCAAGAGACCCGCCGCGGTCGAGAGCGCCGCCGCAAGACCACCGGCTGCGACCAAGCCGATCACCCAGCTCGGTAGGTTTGCGATTTCCGGATTGGCGAGAACGAGGATGTCACGGTTGAACTTGGTCAACTCGTTACCCAACCAGCCCTTTTCCTCGGCAAGTGCCTGCATGTCGGCATTGGCGTCATTGTAGTACTGGATCTTGCCGTCGCCGTTCTTATCTTCCCAATCGAGCAGACCGGTTTTCTGCCAGGTATCCATCCAGTCGTATTTTGGATCCTCGGCAATCGTTTCGACGGCAACCGCACCTCCATTGATCCCGCCGTTCGGCCACATCATTTCGGTGATGTTGAGGCGTGCCATGGCACCGACTGCCGGAGCGGTCAGGTAGAGCATCGCGATGAAGACCAGCGTCCAGCCTGCGGACCAGCGGGCATCGGAAACCTTCGGTACCGTGAAAAAGCGCATGATCACGTGCGGCAGACCGGCTGTACCGATCATCAGCGACAGCGTGAACAGCACCATGTTGAGCGTGTTGGAATGGTGAGCGGTATAGGAGTTGAAGCCAAGCTCCGTCACCACCTGGTCCAGTTTGGTGAGCAGCGGCACACCGCTGGCGACATCGTTTCCGAACAGGCCGAGACCCGGGATCGGATTACCGGTTAGCTGCAGCGAAATGAAGATCGCCGGGATGGTGTAGGCCGTGATCAGGACCACGTACTGCGCCACCTGCGTGTAGGTCACACCCTTCATACCGCCGAAAACGGCATAGGCGAACACGACGCAGGCGCCGATCAGAAGACCGGTCGTGTTGTCCACTTCCAGAAAGCGGCCAAAGGCAACACCAACGCCGGTCATCTGTCCGATAACGTAGGTTGTCGAGGCCACGATCAGGCAGACAACCGCCACGATGCGGGCCGTCTGGCTGTAGAACCTGTCGCCGATGAATTCGGAAACGGTAAACTTGCCGAACTTGCGAAGGTAAGGCGCAAGCAGCAGCGCCAGCAGCACGTAGCCACCGGTCCAGCCCATCAGAAAGGTGCTGTTGTCATAACCGGTAAAGGCGATCAGGCCGGCCATGGAAATGAACGATGCCGCCGACATCCAGTCCGCCGCGGTGGCCATTCCGTTGGTGACCGGATGCACGCCGCGCCCGGCCGCGTAGAATTCGGAAGTCGAGCCCGCCCGGGCCCAGATCGCGATGCCGATGTAGAGCGCGAAGGAGCCGCCCACAAACAGCAGATTGATAGTAAACTGATCCATCTGTCAGATGCCCCTATTCTTCGTCCACGCCGTGTTCACGGTCGACCTTGTTCATCCAGGCTGCGTAAAAGAAAATGATCGCCAGGAAGACAAGGATTGAACCTTGCTGAGCGAACCAGAAACCGAGATCGGTTCCACCGACGGGAATCCCGCTCAGGAGCGGGCGCAGCAGGATGCCGAACCCGAAAGAGACCAGCGCCCAGATCACGAGGCTGATCGAAATGATCCGCATGTTTGCGGACCAGTATCCGTTTTGGGATGGCTTTTCGGACATGTCGTCTCCTCCAGTTCGTCCGTTTGTTTCCAGGAAACCGCGGCAATCTGCGGCTCCGACTTCCAATCCCCTGCTCCTTGTCGTCGCAGTGGCCTTCGTGCTTCACGCATGATGCCAAGTGAAGTGCTGCCGCGACGGTTGCAGGGCTGAGGTTTAGAGGTTCAATTTGGAAAAGGCGGATGCACGGAGTGTGCAATCCGGTTCGGTAGACACGGTCAAATCCAATGGCAACATGGCGCAGTTTCCCCGTCTGCTCCAAACCGTATGTCGCGCCCGCCTCACTCGGACCCGGCAACGGCTTCAGAACACCTTTTCAGACCAAAACTGATGAATGATCAGAACTGAGATCGGGAAACTACCAGCACACGAAGGGGATTCAACACTACTTACGAATTACGATACTTAGGTATTAGAATACGTAGCTATACTAATAATCTTGAAGGTTAATACTTAGGTATGAGTGTAATAAACCGGCAGATTTCTGCGGTTTTTAAGACTTTTACGCCAAAAAAATCGTGACGCTGCCCCGTTTCAGACCCCTCTTGGATTTCTTGCGCAGATTTTGCCGGCGCTGTGTATTGAACCAAGTGCTTAGAAAAGAACGTTCCCTGACCGCAAACACGGCTGCTTTTCAGCCCGGAATTGACCGCGACCGACAGAGTTTCAGAGTCAAATCGGCCGTCAGGAACATCTTCAAGTGACCTTGCGATCTTTCCGCCGGGCGTAGTGCCGCGCGGCCTTTGCTCTGTTGCCGCAGGTTTCCATGCAACACCATGTGCGCCTGCTGTTTTTGGTTTCGTCGATGAAGAGCCAGCCGCAGTCATCTCCGGGGCAAATTTTCATACGGCCATGCTCTTTCGGGTCACACAGCACCGAAATTGCCGACGCGGCCAGCAGCGCCTTGAGCGGCAGAAACTGCGCTGACTTCGCTTCGTCCGAAGCGCCACTGAATTCAAGTTTATGCACTTCGTTCAGAGCGGTCCGCGTCTCGCCTGTCCGCAGCATTTCCCGAAGGTCTCGCCGAAAACGCACGAGATCCGCCAACTCATGGTCGTCATGAGTGTTCACCTGAACAGCCTTCAACCATGTCTCCAGGTCCGCCAGAGAGACGAGTTTTTCATGCGCGACCTTTCCGTCCGCCGTCCAATCGGCTGTGTTGACGAAATCGAGCGCAAGCCGGCCTCCGACCAGACGGATGGGGTGTCCCTTCGAATAGCTCATGGCCACTTCTAACCTCTATAGGGGTTGACATGCAACGGACAGAATATTCTAACTATTGCTATGGTTAGAGAGTCAAAACCAGCACGCCCACACTGCGCCACTTTGACAGGTCAGGGAGTCTTGCGCGGAATGAGCCGCCTGCTCCCGATTTGCATGTTTGTGGTCCCATTCGGAATTGCCTTTGGCATCGCTGCCGTGGAGCAAGGCATCGGCCCTTATCAGGCAACAGCAATGAGCGCCTTTGTCTTCACGGCGACAGCCCAGTTTGCCTCGCTTGAATTCCTGCATGACCCGGTCGCCTTTGCATCGCTTGGACTTGTTGCGCTCGCCCTGAGCGGCCGGCACGTCATCATGGGCGCAGCCCTGTCAAAGTGGCTCAATCAACTCCCCCTCGGAAAACGGCTTGCCACGATCATGTTCCTGAGCGATGCCAATTTTGCAGATACGCAAACCCTGCTCCAACGCGGCGATACTGACCTCGGACCACTCATGGGCGGCGGTGTTATGCTCTGGATTACCTGGGTTGGCAGTACGGCACTCGGTGCCTTTGGCGGCGATCTGCTCGGAGACACTGACGCCTATGGATTCGGTGTCGTGATGCTGTGTTTCTTTGCCGCGACCGCATTCGGCATGGTGCGCAGGGCGACAACGATGGTCCTTCCGGCAGCAGCTGCAATCGCTGTTTCCGTCGCAACCTATCCTGTGCTGCCGACAGGTTGGAACATTATCCTGGCGGCCGTCATCGGCGGCTTGGTATCGGCCTTTGCCAATGTTGAATGACGGGTCGTTCGTCATTGCCGTTGCCGTGCTCGCGGCAACGGCTTTCGCAACGCGGCTCGCCGGTGTTGTCTTGATGGCATGGGTGCCTCCCGGTCCAAGGGTTGAACGCTTTCTCGAAGGTCTTGCCGTATCGGTGATTGCGGCCCTTGTGGCGTCTGCCCTCGTCACGGCGGATATCAAAACGGTCGCTGCTATCCTTGTTGCAATCGCCCTGATGGCGCTGACGCGCAGCATAATTTGGGCAATGCTTGCGGGCATGGTTGCTGCAGCGACCTATCCGCTGGTGATGTCGTTCTGACCTCCTGAGCTTCGATCAGGACGTCGTCGACAGGTCGTATTCCAGAACCTGAGCAGGATCTCTTTCAGGTCCATCAAGACGTTTCGAGAATGCGGAAATTCTCTCCACCGCATCAGAAAGCTGACCGTCATCGACCGTCAGCGACAAGCGAATGAACCCTGCCGCCTGCTCGCCGAAGGAAGCTCCGGGCATCACCGCGACATGTTTTTCCTCCAAGAGGCGATCTGCAAAAGATGCGCCGTCCAGTCCCGTCGCGCTGACGTCGATCAGCAGAAACATGCCGGCTTCGGGCATCATCGGGCGCAAAAGATTTTGACCGGCAAGGCGCTCGATGATCAGCTGGGCCCGTCCGCGATAGCGTTCACGCATGCGCGCTGCCGTGTCGAAGTCTTCGGACAGGGCTTTCGCGGTCATGTCGGCGATAAACGGCTGGCCACCGAACAACATGGTTTCCGATACGGCCAGAAGCCTGGTGCAGAATTCCTCTGGCCCGACCGCCCACCCGGACCGGAAACCGGGGGCGGCATGCGACTTTGAAATCGATGAGACGACAATGGTGCGCTCTTCCAATGCAGGGTCGTCGAACGGAGACGCGAACGCGCCGTCGAAAATCAGCTCTTCATAGACCTCGTCGCACACGATCCAAAGATCGTGACGACGGCAAACCTCACCAATCGCCGCGATTTCATCGCGGGTCAGAGTCGCTCCAGTGGGGTTGTGCGGCGTGTTCAGAAGAAGAACCCTACAGTTCCGCGTAACCGCTTTTTCCAGGTCTTCTGCCTGAAGATGAAACCCCTTCTCCGGCCGAAGCGGCACAGGAACCATTGACGCGCCGGATGCCGCTATAACCCCTTCATAAGTTGCGTAAAGCGGGTCGCAGACGAGGACGGCATCACCGGTTTCAACAAGTCCCAGCATGACGGCAAACAGCGCCGTCTGAGTCCCGGGAAAGCACAAGATATTGCGCTCGGTCACGTCTGGCCGTCGATGACGGTACTTTCCTGCCAGCGCCGCAAGGACACCCGGCTCGCCGCGCCCGTTTGAATAGCGCGTGCGGCCGCTTCTCATGGCGTGATTGGCTTCATCCAACAACGCCGTGTCCGGCAGAATATCCGGTTCACCGATCGTCAGCTCGATAACATCAATGCCATTGGCCGCCATCTCGCGCGCCTTGAGGTGCAGGCTCCACTTGCCAGATCCCAGATGGGCCAAACGGTCGGTTATTGAGGCATATCGCATACTAGGATCTTTCAACTTGCGTGGAGTTCATCTGCCAGGCAGATCCCGCCAAGCAGTGCTTCGGCAGACCGGATGGCAATTTCGGCCGCAGGCTTTTCGGAAAAAAGGTCGTCAACCAAAGTGCCCTCGAGCCACAAGCCGTCAATCAGGCCGTTGAGCGCGATCGCAAGTTCGCGGCACCGCGCCGGATCCGGATCCTGCCCGGCATCCGTGAGCACGTCCGCCACAAGCCCTTCCACGGTGTCGCGAAAGGCGAGATAGTTCTCCTTGTGGATCTCCGCGAATACCGGATCGACCCTGACATGGCTGATGAAGGCTGCCCAAAGGGACAGCTTCTTTGCGTCTGCGACTGGTGCGCTCAGATTGGAGACAATGAAATCTCGCAATCTTCGACCCGCGGTCAAAGGACGGTGGTCTGCTGTATTCTCGGCGCTCGCGACCATGCTGGCCATCAGGTCCCGGTAAGCAGCCTGGAGCATGAGATCCTTGCTCGAAAAGTAGTGTCGGATCAGCCCTTGGGTCACCCCGGCTCGGGCAGCGATTTCACGCACGGTTGCGTTCTGCAAACCACATTCCGCAATACAGTCGAGCGTCGCAACGATAAGGTCCCTGCGCCGCTCAGCTTCACTGGCGCGATGAAAGCTGCGGCGGCTCATTTCATCTTGGCTCCAGGCAAACAGACGGGCCGGTCCATAGCCGCACAAGCACTTGGCGTTTCGAGTGGAGGTTTCAACGCGAGGAACCGGCCTTTTCTAGATGATCACGTGAGACCGCGCGGATACCAAAAAATTCGGGGATGCGGCCCTGTTATTATACGCTTGAATAATTACTGGGCAAGTGCAAAGCTGCAGCTTCCTATCGGGCGCAAGAAACCGCCCTCTGTCTGAATCTTTCCTGGGCTTGCATGACCATCCAGTTTCCAAACATCGATCCCGCGCTTGTCGCCACAAGGCGCCATCTTCACGCAATCCCGGAAATCGGCCTGTCCGAATTCAAGACCTCCGAATTCATCGCGGCAGAACTCGAAGCGCTCGGCTATATCGTCACGCGCGGATTAGCGGGAACCGGGATCGTTGCAAGTTTGAAAAACGGTTCGGAGACCAAAAGCATCGGCCTGCGAGCCGATTTCGATGCACTGCCGATCCAGGAAGAAACAGGACTGGAGTATGCAAGTACGCATGAAGGCGTCATGCACGCCTGCGGTCACGACGGCCACACGGCAATGCTCCTGGGCGCAGCGCGAATGCTGGCCGAGCGCCGGCAGTTTGATGGAACAATCCACCTCATTTTCCAGCCGGCAGAGGAAAACTACGGCGGCGCGCGCCTGATGATGGATGATGGGCTATTCGAGCGTTTTCCGTGCGATGCGGTCTTTGGCCTGCACAACGAACCGTCGCTTCCGCTGGGTCATTTCGCGTTCATCGAAGGCCCGATGATGGCGGCGGCCGATGAATGCCATATCGCCGTCATTGGCCAGGGCGGGCACGGCGCCGAACCTCAATCCACAGCAGACCCGATCGTTTGCGGGTCCAGCATCGTGATGGCGCTTCAGTCAATCGTTGCCCGCAACATCCATCCCATGAACCCGGCGGTAATCACCGTGGGTGCCTTCAATGGCGGCAGTGTCAGCAATGTAATTCCGGAACGCGCCGAATTGCAGCTTACCATTCGAGCGCTCGATCCGGACGTGCGCGACGACCTGGAAAGGCGGGTCCGCGCCATCGCCGAAGGCCAGGCCGCGAGCTACGGCATGCGCGTGGAAATCAACTATGACCGCAGTTATCCGCCGTTGATCAATCCGCAAGCCGAAACACGATATGTGCGCAGTCTGGCGGAACGTTTTGCCGGCAAAGAGAAGGTTGCGAACATGCCGCGCCCCATCATGGGAAGCGAGGACTTTGCCTACTTCCTGGAGGAAAAGCCCGGATGTTATTTCCTGCTCGGAACAGCGAAGACAGATGACGATCCACCGCTTCACCACCCCAAATACGATTTCAACGACGACGCTCTGCCGATAGGCGCAGCATTCTGGGTCGAGCTTACCGAGGACTTTCTGTCCTCGGGTTTATGACAAGCGTCCTGCTTGAACCCGCTCAACCGCCCCAGACGACGGCATCCTCGTGACGTTTGATCAGGTGCCTGAGGTTCTCGAAGCTGTCGGCGATGTGCTGCGCATATTTGTCGACAGAAGGCAGGTAGGGCGCATCGGCCAGCCGCAAGATCCCGAGCGCCCGATCCGGATGCGGAATCTGGAACGGCAACGCGGTCATCGTCCGTTCCTTCCGATAGGCAAAGACGACGCTGTGTGGCAGCACCGTCAGCGCATTGGTGCGCGTCATGTAGTTGATCACGCTTGCAAGCGACCCTCCTGAATACCTGACCTTGATCTCGGTCGCGCCCAGCGACAGGAGGATTGAATGAAGGTCTGCGTAAAGCGGGCTGCCCGGCGGCGGCGCAATCCATGGAAACTCAAGCAGCTCCTGTGCCCCGGTTTTTCGCCTGCCCAGCAGCGGATGCAGCACGCTGCAGGCAACGACGTTGCGGCCTGGCAGGATCTCCTCGAACACCAGCCCGGACCCCTCGCCCAGAATATCGATCGGACAGATCGCCAGGTCGATCCGGTCGGCATGCACGGCTTCCCGCAAATCCTTGACATAGCCGTAGCTTTGATCGACCCGGATGTCCGGATAGGTGTTCTGGAACTCCGCGGTCATACTGGAAATGAGCGCGTCCATGAAAAAGGGTGTCCCGCCGACGCGCACGGTTCCCGCTTTGCCTTCCCTGAAGTTCTGAACCGTTTCCGACGCCTTGCGCGACGCCGTCAGCATTACCATTCCCTGGTCGGCCAGTGCGCGCGCGAGCGGCGTTGGCTGAAGGGGCCTCTGGCCTTTCAGGAAAAGCGGTTCTCCAAGCCGTTTTTCAATAGAAGACAAGGTTCGCGAGACTGCAGGCTGGGTCATGCCCAGGAGCTCGGCGCCCTCGGTGACACTTCCGGTCTGGACCACCGCTGCCAACTGGATCAGATGCCGCTCATCGAGTTTCATAGCAATTTGTTATAAACTCGGCCCGAAAAATCATCAACCGCACTTTTTCCGCCCGTTAACGTTTCACCAAGGTCAGAAACTGACCGTTGGGAGGAACCATGGCTGGCATGTCCGACATTGCCTTTTTTGAAGTGGAAAGGTCTGAGCGTCTCTTTGCAGACCGGCTCGACACGACGTCAGACGAACGGCTTGCCCTGGTGCTGTGCAAGATCGCCGAACACCTCCATGCAATCGTGCGCGAAACCCGTCCGACGCTGAAAGACTGGCGTGCCGCAATCGAGTTTCTCACCGAAGTCGGCCACCTTTGCGACGACCGACGGCAGGAATGGGTTCTGGTCTCCGATCTCCTCGGCATGTCCACGCTCATCGATGCGCTCAATTCCGACCGTCCCGCAAACGCGACGCCCAATACGATGCGCGGTCCGTTCTACCGGCCGGACGTTCCGGTCATGAACCATGGCGAAAACATCTGTCTGGATGGTGCAGGCACACCGGTTGACGTCACCATCCGTCTTTTGGACCTTGATGACCGGCCAGTTCGCGGAGCACGGGTGGAAACCTGGCAAGCGAACGCCCAGGGCTACTACGAGAACCAGCAGCCAGACTTGCAGCCCGAACATAACCTGCGCGGTCACTTTGTCTCAGACGATGCGGGTAGCGTCTCGTATCGCACCATCCGTCCATCCGGCTACGAAGTCCCGAAAGACGGACCGCTTGGAGACCTACTCGGCAAACTGGGCGCTCCGCTTTGCCGCCCGGCGCATATCTATTTTCAGGTGACGGCAGACGGGTTTGAGACCCTGACCACGCAGATCTTCGACAGCGAGGATCCCAACCTCGGCAAAGACCCGCTCTTCAGCGTCAAACCCGGCCTTGTCGGTGACTTCGCTGCGACTGACGCGGGGTCGGACGCCGCTCTGAAGCTCGACATCGACTTCAGGCTCAACCCGCACAAGCAGGAGCATGATGCATGACCCGCGCGTTCACCTACAGAGGCAGCGCAGCCCATATCGTTTTCGGAGCCGGCAAACGCGCCGAGACAGGTGACTGGGTCGAAAAACTCGGCTGTGGCAAGGCGCTGGTTCTGTCGACGCCCCACCAGGCCGACGACGCCGCTGCACTTTCCGAGCAACTCGGCGGGCTGTCGGTCGGTGTATTTGCGAAAGCCGCCATGCATACCCCGGTCGATGTGACCGAAGAAGCGATGGAAGTGGTCAAACAGACCGGTGCAGACAGTGTGGTCGCGCTTGGCGGCGGCTCCACCACGGGCCTCGGCAAAGCCATTGCCTACCGGACGGATCTGCCCCAGGTCGTCATCCCGACGACCTATGCAGGCTCGGAAGTCACGCCGATCCTCGGCCAGACCGAAGGCGGCCGAAAGACAACTGTCCGCGGTGACAGCATCCTGCCGGAAGTGGTCATCTACGATCCCGATCTGACGACCGGTCTTCCCCTTCCCATGACGATCACCAGCGGTCTCAATGCCATGGCGCACGCGGCCGAGGCGCTTTACGCGCAGGACCGCAATCCCGTTTCCAGCCTCATGGCGGCTGAAGGTCTTGGAGCCTTCAGCGAGGCGCTTCCTCTGCTTGCAGCAGATCCGGCAGATGCCGAGGCCCGGTCCGCAGCGCTCTATGGTGCGTGGCTCTGCGGCACGGTCCTCGGCACTGTCGGCATGGCGCTGCATCACAAGATCTGCCACACGCTCGGCGGCAGTTTCGACACACCGCACGCCGAAACCCACGCGATCATGCTGCCGCACACGGTCGGCTTCAATGCCGGTACGGTGCCCGACCAGTTGGAACCGGTGGCCAAACTCTTTGGCGCGACACCGGGCGCCGGCCTGTTCGACTTTTCCGAAAGGATCGGAGCGCCGCAGGCGCTTAAGGATCTTGGCTTGAGCGAGGCGGATCTGGACCGCGCTGCCGACATCGCTACCGAAAACCCCTACTGGAACCCGCGTCCGATCGACCGCGAATCCATTCGCAACCTTTTGCAGGACGCTTGGGACGGAACCCGTCCGGCAATTTGAACCTTTGGTTTGGGAGGAACCAACATGTTGAATAGAAGGGCATTTCTGAAAGCTTCAGCCGCATCTGCCGCTGTTGCAGGAACATCCGGGCTGGCCTTGCCGGCCCGCGCCCAGGGCGCGCCAATCAAGCTGGGCTATGTCAGCCCGCAGACCGGCCCCCTCGCTGCCTTTGCCGAAGCCGACGACTACATCATCAGTGGTTTCAACGCGGCCGCCAAGGCTCAGGGCCTCAACATCGAGGTGATCGTCAAGGACAGTCAGTCCAACCCGAACCGGGCTGCCGAGGTTGCCCGCGAACTGATCATCGACGACGAAATCAACCTGATGCTGGTGGCCTCGACGCCGGAGACGACCAATCCGGTCACGACCACCTGCGAGAGCGAGGAAATCCCCTGCATCTCGACCGTTGCTCCCTGGCAGCCCTGGTTCATCGGGCAGCAGGGCAACCCTGGCGATCCGGGAAGCTGGGAACCGTTCTACTACTCCTATCACTTCTTCTGGGGTCTGGAGGATGTCATCGCGGTCTTCACCAACATGTGGGGGCAGCTCGACACCAACAAGCAGGTTGGCGGACTTTTCCCGAATGACGGCGACGGCAACGCCTGGGGCGACCCGAATGTCGGCTTTCCGCCGGTTCTTGAAAAACTCGGCTATGGCCTCACCGATCCCGGTCGCTATCAGAACCTGACCGACGATTTCACCGCGCAAATCAACGCCTTCAAACAGGCCAATGCGGAAATCGTAACCGGCGTGATGATCCCGCCCGACTTCACAACCTTCTGGACCCAGGCAAAGCAGCAGGGTTTCACCCCGAAGGTCGCGTCCATCGGCAAGGCCATTCTGTTCCCGCAGGCGGTCGAGGCGCTGGGCGATGCCGGCAACAATCTCTCATCCGAGGTCTGGTGGAGCCCGACGCATCCATTCTCCTCCTCCCTCACGGGCGAAAGCTCGGCTCAGCTTGCGTCGGGCTTCACCGAAGCCACGGGTCGGCCCTGGACCCAGCCGATCGGTTTCGTCCACGCCCTCTTCGAACTGGCTGCCGACGTGATGAAACGGGCGGACGATCCGACCGATGCGGACGAAGTTTCCGAAGTCATCGCCGCAACGAAGCTCGACACAATCGTCGGTCCGATCGCGTGGGACGGTAAGGGACTGCCGCCATTTGCAGCCAAGAACGTCGCCAAGACACCGCTTGTCGGTGGCCAGTGGCGTCTGAAAGACGGCGGCGGCTACGACCTCGTAATCACGGACAACCAGACGGCACCGAACATTCCGACCGGCGGCAAGATGGAACCCATCACCTGACGGCTGGACGGCGCAGACCAGGCGTCTGCGCCTCGACTTTAAGGACAGGATCAATGGCAATCCTAGCGCTCGACAATGTGTCGAAAGCCTTTGGCGCGCTTCGTGTTTCGCAGCACATCACCTTTGATCTCGCCGAGGGCGAGGCATTGGGTGTGATCGGACCGAACGGCGCTGGCAAATCGACCTTGTTCAATCTGATCACCGGCAATCTGCCGGTCGACGAGGGCCGGATCGAGTTCCTTGGACGTGATGTTACGCAAGTTCCGCCGATGGAACGTTGCCTGAGCGGTCTGGGCCGTACCTTCCAGATCCCGCAACCGTTCGAAAAGCTGACTGTCTTTGAAAACCTCGTCGTTGCCGGCGCCTTCGGCAACCGGCTTCCGGAAAACGAAGTCTCTGATGAGTGCGCGGATATCCTTGTTGAAACAGGCCTGATCGGAAAGGCGAACGAAGTCGCTGGACGGCTCAGCCTGTTGGAACGCAAGCGCCTCGAGCTAGCCCGGGCAATGGCAACCCGTCCGAAGGTGCTCCTGCTGGACGAGATTGCCGGCGGCCTGACGGAAGGTGAATGCCACGCGCTCGTTGCAACGATCCAGAAGGTCCACGCCGGCGGCATGTCGATCATCTGGATCGAGCATGTCCTTCACGCTCTCACGTCTGTCGCCGAGCGCCTTCTGGTCCTCGACTTCGGCAAGGTCATCGGCATCGGCGACCCTGACACCATCATGAATTCGCAGGAAGTACGCGAAATCTATCTGGGGATCGATGTCTGATGGCGCTGCTTCAAACAGAAAACCTCACCGCACACTATGGTGACTTCCAGGCGCTCTTCGGTGTCGACATTCGGCTCGAGGAAGGCGAAACGGTCGCAATTATCGGCGCCAACGGCGCCGGCAAGACCACGCTTATGCGCTCCATCTCCGGTGTTTTGCGCAACCAGCCGGAAGCCATTGTCTTCGACAAGGACCGGATCGGTTCCACGCATGCGGCGGATATCGTCAAGAAGGGCATCGCCATGGTGCCCGAGGGCCGCAAGCTCTTCCCATCCCTGAGCGTGGAAGAAAACCTCCTCATCGGCGCCTACGGACGCAAGACGGACGGTCCCTGGAACCTGGAAAGCATCTATTCAATGTTTCCGGTTCTGAAGGAGCGGCGCACCAACGCGGGCACGGCTCTTTCCGGTGGCCAACAGCAGATGGTGGCGATCGGCCGGGCCCTGATGTCAAACCCGCGCGTTCTTTTGTGCGACGAGATCAGCCTCGGTCTTGCACCGGTCATCATCAAGGACATTTACGCCGCGCTTCCCAGGATCAAGGAAACCGGCACATCAATTGTCGTGGTGGAACAGGACATCGGCCAGGCGCTCAAGGTCGCCGACCGGGTCTACTGCATGATGGAGGGCCGGATCACACTTGAGGGCTCCCCTTCGGATCTCAGCCGCGACGCCATTCACAACGCCTATTTCGGAGCCTCTGCATGATCTGGATAGATACAATCGTGCAGGGTGTCCTGCTCGGCGGCCTTTACGCGCTGTTTGCTGCCGGACTGAGCCTCGTCTTCGGGATCATGCGGCTGGTGAACCTTGCCCACGGCGATCTCATCGTCATGGCGGCCTATCTGATCCTCGTTCTTGTGACGCTGCTCGGCATCGATCCGTTCCTTGCAGCCCTTATAGCAGCGCCATTTCTGTTCGGCGTTGGCTGGCTACTTCAGATGCATGTTCTGAACCGGACACTTGGTCCGGACATCCTGCCGCCGCTCCTGGTCACGTTCGGTCTGTCGATCGTGATCCAGAATGCGCTGCTTGAAGGTTTTTCGGCAGACAGCAAACGACTTTCGGTCGGCCAGCTTGAAACGGCGTCGCTCGCGCTCGGTCCTGTCAATGTCGGCGTGATGCCACTGCTGACATTCATCTCTGCCATCGTGGTCATCGTTGCCCTCAACCGGCTGTTCTACAGCACGTCGCTCGGCCGGGCATTCCGCGCCACCTCCGACGATGCGGTCACCGCCAGCCTCATGGGTGTGCGCCCGCAGAACATTTTCGCAACCGCAACCGGCATTGCGATGGTCGTCGTAACGATCGCCGCGCTCTACCTCGGCACCCGCGCCAATTTCGATCCGACAATCGGCCCGGCACGTCTGATCTATGCCTTCGAAGCGGTGATCATCGGCGGTCTCGGTTCGCTCTGGGGCACGCTCGCCGGCGGCATCATCATCGGTGTCGCACAGACGCTTGGGGCTGCCATCAACCCCGAATGGCAAATCCTGGCCGGCCACGTCGCCTTTGTCGTCGTCCTGTTGCTGAGACCGCGCGGGTTGTTCCCGCGGGCGGTGGATTAAGGGAGCGCGACCATGACCATGCCCGCTCAGACCAACTGGACTGTAGAGACCAGAACGCGCACGTCGACAATTTTCCTCGGACTGGCCGCCGTCCTCGTCGTCATCCTTGCGCTTGCGCCATTTTATGCCTCACGCAGCCTTATCCAGGATCTGTTTTTCATCCTCACCATGCTGGTTCTTGCACAGGGCTGGAACCTTCTGGCCGGGTATGCCGGTCTCGTCTCGGTTGGCCAGCAGGCCTTTGTCGGCATCGGCGCCTACGCAATGTTCGGTGGCGTGATCCTTTTGGATCTCGATCCACTGGTATCCATCGCACTTGGCGGGATCGCGGCGGCTCTGCTCGCCATCCCGACCGCGTTCTTCACATTCCGTCTTCAAGGCGCGTACTTCGCAATCGGGACATGGGTCGTTGCGGAAATCGTGCGCCTCACCGTTGCACAGTGGAAGGCGCTCGGCGGCGGTACCGGCACCTCGCTACCCCGCAGCGCGACCCGCGAAATGTTCGGACTGGAGTTTCTCAAGGACACTTTCGGGTTCAAGACATCTGCCGCGACCGACGTCATCACCTTCTGGCTGGCGCTCGTCCTCGCAGTGGTTACCGTCGGTGTCGTCTACCGGCTGCTGCGGTCACGGCAGGGCCTTGGCCTCGCCGCTGTCCGTGACAACCAGAACGCGGCGCGGTCCGTCGGTGTCGATGCCCAGCGCATCAAGACGATTGTTTACCTCAGCACCGCCTTCATCACGGGTCTCGCCGGGGCACTGATCTATGTCCAGAAAGCCAGGATTTCGCCCGACGCCGCCTTCTCGGTTCTGGATTGGACGGCCTATGTGATCTTCATCGTGGTCATCGGCGGCATCGGTACCATCGAAGGTCCGATCATCGGGGTTCTCGTCTTCTTCGCCCTGCAGAACTCCCTGTCCGGATATGGCTCCTGGTACCTCCTCGTCCTCGGCCTTCTCGGCATCGTCATCATGCTTTTCGCACCCCGCGGTCTCTGGGGCCTCTTCACCGATCGCACGGGAATCGAACTCTTTCCTATCCGCCGCAGGCTCTCCGGCGACCCCAACGAAAAATCGGGAGGATGAAATGAAAAAGACACTCGCAGCCTTGTGCGTACTCGCAAGCGGATCGATGGCATCGGCAGACGGCCTGCCGGGAATGACCGGCATGGACCATATCGGTTTCACCGTGCCGGATCTTGAACAGGCCGTGGACTTTTTCACCGGCACGCTTGGCTGCCAGGCGTTCTACCCGCTCGGCCCGTTTTCGGGCGGTGAAAGCACCTGGATGCAGGACCACCTGAACGTCGATCCGAAAGCGACAATCCCGGCAATGCGCCTGGTCCGCTGCGCCAACGGTGCCAATCTGGAAATCTTCCAGTACACGGCGCCCGATCAGGACAGCAAACAGCCGCGCAATTCCGACATCGGCGGCCATCACCTGGCGTTCTACACAACCGACATGGATGCCGCTGTCTCCTACCTGCAAGACAAGGGCATCAAGGTTCTGGGCGCCCCGACAACGATGACGGAAGGCCCGTCGGCCGGCGAGACCTGGGTCTACTTCCTCGCCCCCTGGGGCATGCAGCTCGAGCTCGTCAGCTACCCCGACGGAAAAGCCTACGAAGCGAATTTCGACGCGCGCCTGTGGGACCCCCGGTCCTGATTGAATTTGGAGGAAACTGACATGGCTGATTACAGCACAGACGTCCTGATCATCGGCACCGGCCCCGCGGGATCTGCAACCGCGGCGCTTCTGTCGAGCTACGGCATCGAGAACATGGCGATCAACCGGTATCGCTGGCTTGCCAACACACCGCGCGCGCACATTACCAACCAGAGAACCATGGAAGTGCTGAGGGATCTCGGTCGCGAAGTCGAGGACGAAGCCTACATGTTCGCGGCACATCAGGAACTCATGGGCGAAAACGTCTTCTGTGAGAGCCTTGCCGGTGAGGAAATCGGGCGCATGAAGAGCTGGGGCAATCACCCGCTCTCAAAGGCCGAACACCTTCTGTCGTCCCCGACCATGATGAACGACCTGCCGCAAACCTTCATGGAACCACTCCTGTTCAAGACAGCCTGTTCGCGCGGCACGCAGGCACGCATGTCGACGCAGTATCTGTCACATGAACAGGATGCCGAGGGCGTCACGACAACCTGCCTGGACCGCCTGTCCGGCAAGGAGTTCACCGTGCGCTCGAAATATCTCGTCGGCGCCGATGGCGGTAACTCTCTCGTTGCCGAACATGAGGACCTGCCCTTCGAAGGCAAGATGGGTGTTGGCGGGTCGATGAACATCCTCTTCAGGGCGGATCTCTCCCGGTTCGTCGCACACCGGCCGTCGGTTCTTTACTGGGTGATGCAGCCCGGCGCAGATGTCGGCGGGATCGGCATGGGTCTCGTGCGCATGGTCCGGCCGTGGAACGAATGGCTGATCGTCTGGGGCTACGACATCAGTCAGCCTGCACCGGAAGTCGACGAGGAAATGGCGACCAGCGTCGCGCGTCAGCTTGTCGGCGACCCGGAGCTGGAGATCGATCTGATCTCCGCAAATACCTGGACCGTCAACAACATGTACGCAACGAACATGCAGAAGGGACGCGTGTTCATCATGGGCGATGCCGCCCACCGGCACCCGCCCTCCAACGGGCTTGGGTCCAACACGTCCATCCAGGACAGTTTCAACCTCGCCTGGAAACTTGCCGCCGTTCTGAAAGGTCAGGCCGGCGAAGCGCTGCTGGACAGTTACAGCGTCGAACGCGCACCGGTGGCAAAGCAGATCGTTACCCGCGCCAACCAGTCCATCGCCGAATTCGGACCGATTTTCGAAGCGCTTGGCATGGGCGAAGGTGTCGATCCGGAAGTGATGCAGGAAAACCTGGTTGCCCGCTGCAACAGCACCGATGCAGCAGAAGCTCAGCGAGATGCCATCCGCAAGGCAATCGCCTTCAAGAAGTACGAGTTTGACGCCCACGGCGTTGAGATGAACCAGCGCTACAAGTCCTCCGCTGTGGAAACGGACGGTCAGCCCGAGCCCGCCTTCGAACGGGACGCAGAGCTTCATTACCAGCCAACCACCTGGCCAGGAGCGCGTATCCCCCATTGCTGGCTCTTTGACCATGACACCGGCGAAAAGTTCTCAACGCTCGATTTGTGCGGCGGCGGAAAGTTCACCGTCTTCACCGGCATCGGAGGGGAAGCCTGGGAAGAAACGGCCAAGTCGGTCGGCGCCGAATTTGGATTGAACGTGGACGTCCACGTCATCGGTCCCCGCCGCAAATTTGTCGATCACACCGGTGACTGGGCGCGCGCTCGCGAAGTCAGCGACCGAGGCTGTGTCCTGGTTCGTCCCGACCAGCACGTCGCCTGGCGCAGCACCGGACTGACCAGCGACCCGGCCGGCGATCTGCGCCGCGTCTTCACCAAAATTCTCGCACGTTAAGGAGACCCCGATGGAAGCTCATGAGCTTGGATATTTTACCGAAGAAAACTCCGCAGAAGTGGTCACCGGCCGGAACAAGAATGCCAGCGACCCGCGCCTGAAGGAAGTGATGGAAGTCGTTACGCGCAAACTCCATGAAGCCGTCAAGGAGATCGAACCGACCCAGGAAGAATGGTTCAAGGCCATCCAGTTCCTGACGGCAACAGGCCACAAGTGTGACGACTGGCGGCAGGAATTCATCCTGCTGTCGGATGTGCTCGGCGTGTCGATGCTGGTCGATGCCGTCAACTCACGCCGCCCGACAGGCGCTTCGGAAAACACGGTCCTTGGGCCGTTTCACCTTGGCGATGCTCCCGAATACGAAATGGGCCACAACATCTGCCTTGACGAGAAGGGCGAAGACCTTCTGGTCCATGGCACGGTCAAGGACATCGACGGCAATCCGATGGAAGGCGTCAAGATTGACGTCTGGCAGGCCAATGACGAAGGCTTTTACGACGTCCAGCAGAAGGGCATCCAGCCGGACTTCAATCTGCGCGGTGTGTTTCGCACTGGTCCCGACGGAAAATACTGGTTCCGGGCCGTCAAGCCGAAGCACTACTCCATTCCGGCGGACGGTCCGGTCGGTGACATGCTGAACCGCCTGGGACGCCATCCGTTCCGGCCGGCGCATCTGCACTACATCGTCTCCAAGGATGGCTATGACGAACTGACCACCCACATCTTCGATCCGGAAGATGAATACATCCATTCCGACAGTGTGTTCGGCGTCAAGGAAAGCCTGATCGCCGATTTCAGAAAGATCGAAGACGCCGGCAAGACCCGCGAAGCAGGTTTTAGCGGTCCCTATTACTGGGACGTCGAGTTCGACTTCGTGCTGGCACCCAAGCAGGCGTAACATGTCCAAGCCCTGCATCATCTGTGTTGCGATCACCGGTTCCCTGCCGCGCAAGGAGCACAATCCGGCCGTGCCGATCACGGTCTCGGAACAGGTGGAAAGCACGCATGAAGCCTTCGAGGCCGGGGCAACGATCTGTCATGCGCATGTGCGCAATGACGATCAGACCCCCAGCTCCGATCCGGAAAAGTTCGCCCGGCTCAAGGAAGGGCTGGAAAAGCACTGCCCCGGCATGATCATCCAGTTCTCCACCGGCGGACGCTCCGGTGCCGGCAAGGAACGCGGCGGCATGCTGCCCCTCAAGCCCGACATGGCTTCGCTCTCGGTCGGCTCCAACAACTTCCCGACGCGCGTCTACGAGAACGCGCCGGATCTGGTCGACTGGCTTGCGGGCGAAATGCGCACGCACAACGTCAAACCGGAGATCGAGGCCTTCGACCTGAGCCACATCCACCAGGCGGCAGCCATGAACAGGGACGGACGCATTCCGGGCGACATCTACATCCAGTTCGTCATGGGTGTGAAAAACGCCATGCCGGCGGACAAGGA